>Ga0206824_10174_pt1 | contig 21714 bp, 18 predicted proteins | sample Alteio_BWOrgCont_82_FD_152874 | JGI IMG/M metagenome (GOLD analysis project Ga0206824, IMG submission 152874) | Enriched cells from forest soil in Barre Woods Harvard Forest LTER site, Petersham, Massachusetts, United States -... | ecosystem: Environmental > Terrestrial > Soil > Temperate forest >...
CTTTGGCATTCGACGGGTGCAAGATTCGAGCTCCTCGTCGAGGTGCAACGGCAAACAAAAGCTTGACGACTTCTTCTACACTGCCCACTCGGAATCTTATCTCTGCCGTACCTTTGGGCGTCTCCTTTTTCAAGCCGACTTTGATTGGAATCGCAAAAAGGCCATCTTTTTCAAACCGTATTTCACCACGACTTAACGACACCGTATTGTCTGTTCTCGGTAGAACGGTCAATTCAACATCTGAATCGAGGAATTGCAGTCTCTCGCCTTTTTCGCAATTCACCCAAAGATAGGTTGAAACATTGGATTCCTCGTTCAGTCCTTCAAACGTCACGAACGGCGGCTGCAAGCATGGTACCGCACCGGTTTCATACGAAATCCGAAGGCTAACAGGAGCAACGCCACCACTGAATTCAAACATCACGATTACAGACTTCGACCCCGGTGTCCTGTCGCCATTAATATGTATATCAACAGCCGCAGACTTATGTGACAGAACCTCCCTATCGAATGATACTGACGCACAACTACAGGATTTTTTCACAGTCTCCACATGAATTGTATCCGCAGTATTATTCGCAAGTCGCACCCGAACAACGGCCCCGCTTGGAGGGACGTATCCTGCCCCAATTCCATCGGCCTCGACGACGTCACTATTACTAAGAACCGTCACGTCCCGATTTCGCGATTCCTTCTCCATTCGCGGCTTTTCAACAGCTTTCGGAGTACATCCTAGGAACAACGTCTGGAACGTAGCAGCGATAATAGCCACACGCATAGAAACATTCCAATCCAAGCAAAACACAGGAAATAACGAACGCGATTCGTAAGTACGTCGTGTTGATACGCCTCCTTTTCAAGTTGACTCCTGAAAACGAAAAGCGCGTTTCCACTCCATTGCTCTAAAAACAAATGCCGATTATATCGCAGGGGCGGCATCGGTGCGTCTACAACAACAATATCCTCGCCTTCAAATCCAAGGAACGTTACAAAATGCCCTTCATCAGCTTTGAAGTGCAGAATCGACCCTAAAACCAACTCGTCCGGGACGCGTAGCCGCACTAATACGGTATGCATCTTGAGCGATTCAGCCGCACGTTGAATATCTGCCAAACTTACGCTTCCTTTAAGTGGAGTTTCACCAAACGCGTGCTCGACGTCATCAACGCTGGCGTCAAATCCAAGCACGCATAGAGACGAAAACACCGCCTTCACGCCACAAGAACGCACGGTGTCGAGGTTGTCACCCATCACTGCGAGAAATGTTACTATGCTAATCAGATGCGCGCCCATGATTCTTCCGCTGTAGGAAATGCATGGAGATTTAAACGAAGATATCCAGATTGGATGTAGACCGAGAACTTACGGACCGGGGTCTTTACATGTGACCCCGGCATGTCACCCCAATTGATTGCCCAAGCACGACACACGTATAACGCCAAACACACGTTCCTCGGATGCGGGTGGTACTAATAACCATCGATGTCGCCGCATTGTGTTCAGCGCAAGGACGAATTAGCATAGCTCCGCGAAGTACCATTGCTGCCACGCGATACTAGTCACCGCCCTCGCCAACCGAAAGACGGCCTTCAGATGTCGTATCCAACCTCCTACAATATGCCACCGCCTATGGCAGCACGGTGATCTAATCCGTCACGGATCATATCACAAAGAACTAGGCAAGTGCGTGGCAATCCGTCGTCTCAAAGTAGTTGGCGACCACGAACATTAACGCGCAGGCCGCCGATACATGAACCAACAAACAAGCAGAACACCGATTATATTGGCAATAAGTATACCAACGAGGGATCTGCGTTCCGTAGGATCGCTCTTGTTCGTCGAAAGTTCCTGAGCTTTCGCTCGGGCCAATACCGAAAAAGCCGCATAATCGCGTTTGCCACCTTCCGTTACTACATAGTTTTCGTCCGAGGCGTTATCGTACACCACAGTGCCCGGCGGAAACGTCAATTCAAAAACCTCGTGCGGAATGTCAATATTGAAATGACTCATCGAATCGTCGATTGTAAGTGTAATTTCCTCTAAAGGAAGACCGGCAGCGTTGTCGACTCCTCGTATCGAACCGAACGTCCTCCTTGTGACGCGCGACGGAGCCCACACCTTGCCGTCGTATTGCGCAAGTTCGTTGTGAAATTCACAAATGAAATCCGGATTCTGGTGCAGTTTTGTGCCGAACCGCACCAGTGTAGGCAAGAACGCGTTTTTCGGACTCAAATGTACTTCAAAGTCGTAGTTCCAAAAGAAATGTGGCACGACAACGCCACTGCGCGGCAACCACAATTGAATATCACCGTGATCTCCATGCGTGGCCTTGCCGACTTCGGCGCGATATCCAAGCATTGAAGCGTAAGATTCTCCAAAGTAAATCGCCTTAAACGATTCAAACAGGTGCGGCGCTAGGATCTTGGCGCGTGATATCTGGTCCACTCCTTTTGTCTTGAGTTCGCCAAAACTCCCTTTGCTGGAATAGTACCTAACTTGCTCATCGGCGTACGCAAAAGCAACGATTTCGTCCGGCGCGGCGTTTGTTTGCTCTTCGCCGCCTGTGTGATACATTTTATGGACTTTAAGCAAGTCCACACGCCAGTTATCCCCAAGATATCGTTGGCGGATCCGATGTTCCCCAATCACCTTCAACTGCCCCTCGTGCTGCGACCTCACAACAACATCGAGGAACACATCATACGACCATACTGCTTCTGCGCTTGACTCCCATGAATGTATAGACTCTTGGACTGATTGTGCGAAAGACACTGGGACAGTTGTAGCAGCAACAAGGATACAAAACAGCGATCGGAGAATGCACATTAGAGGGCGCCCAAGAGGCTGATAAAATCAATATTCTTCGGAAATGAGAACGCAAGCATGACTGGGCAAGGACAGTTTGCATCGATATTGTTTATAGCAGAGTCGGTGCATGGATTGCCAGTGGCAACCGTGACCGGGCAGTCGCACACTGTTTCGTTTTTCTTATTTACAGTAACGGCGCAATCACCTAGAAAAGTGATAATTTGGCCGCAGGCGATTTGTCCCGTATTGTCGCATTTGCATAAGTTCTTGTACAGTGTCCTTTTTGCGCTGATGCACTTGGTTTTTGTCGCAGTCCCATCACAGGTGGTGTTCATGTTGCATTGCCCAAGGCACAAGTTGTCGCCCGCTGCTCCGCACCCGTTGATGGTCGTATTGTCGCACTGTTTTTGAGCTTGTCCCTTGATGCATTCGTCACAGCCCTTCCCAAGAATCAACATCCCTTGGCTGCGAGTGAGCAGGCATGAAGGCTCTTGTTGGATTGCGAAACAGAAGAACAAGCTGCAAGTTGCCGCTGCTGCTTTGAATAGGACATTCATAATCGGAGATCTCCTAAATGTTTATACGGACCGTCGGATGTACCTACGTTGTTGGTGGGCATAGAATCGAGGTTAGCGGCGTAAGGAACAGTCGATTTCATGACGACTGCGTAAGAAGCGATTGTAACCTGCAGCGTACGAGGTGAAGCATGACACGGAGTACCAAATGGGGACAGTGCAACGGGGAAAGCAGCGAACAGCACGGCGAATTGAGCGAGCGAGCATTGGAAAAGACGGCAAATATCCATGGAATTGCAGATATGACGTTTGCGTCGTGAGTTGTGTTCGTGAAATCAGGGTGGGGGATGTCGCGTGCGGTGTTCGCCGCCCTGGAACCGTCGGCATCAGTCCGATTGCAACCGGTGAACAGCGTCGCGCATACAATCGCCGTCACCGTCGCCCACATCAGTTGCAGGATGGTTTCAGCCGATAACGACCATACGGGTGCGATCCGCTTCATCAGTTGGCGGGAGTTGGACGGGTCGAATTGCGAGCTTGTTTGAGCGCGGAAGGCTAGCATGGTACGACTGTTGTAGTGTGATTTATTCGTTTGAATCGAACATGGTGTCAGCGAAGAACAGTGTTACGGCCAACGAAAGTCTGCGCGGCGTGACTCGTGCTGCAAAACCGTCAGGGTCGAGAATTCGATGCACGCAAAATGGTGTATAGGGAAGATAATGCAAAGACACTGCGGCAGTATGGATTCGTGAAAACGAGCAATGTGTATGATCGGGACGGGATGGACCAATGTCGAGCAACAGACAGATTGTCAAGCGATTCTTCCGAGTAGAATAGTGCAGACCAAGGAATCGCGGCGCATCGGACCGCTCGATTTCGATAATTGCGGGGTTACTGAACTAACCGGGTCGAGTTCTCCGCAGCGCGCCGAGTGGATGCAGTGCAGTCCTGCGCTAGTTGTCAGTTGATGGAAATGCGGCGAAAATACCGTAGATGATCGTTCACCTGTGTGCAATTGTCCCTCCATTAGGATAGAAATCCGTGCTGCATATGCGGCCTATTGGCCTGCACCCTTCCGCGGCGGGTTCTTTAGGGGGATCTCGATTCGATCGTGTTGATAGAGTGGCAGGTGTCGGTAGTAGACTTCCAGCTTCAGCAGGGCCAGAGTGGTCATGTACAGGTTGGGTGCCCACAGGGCCGTGAGGGTCGACGACATCCCAAGTCCGTGTTGCATGACCCGCCTGAATTTGCGTTTTTGACGAGTTGATTGCGCTTCACTGCGTTCCATCGGTCCCATTCCGGACCTCCCCAGTGGTGCAGAAGCTGGGGCCCGTAGAAATTCGAGCACATGTAGTCTCTTTCGGGGCCGCGCTCGTCCAGGAAACGCACTCCTACCTGCAACGCGCCGTTGTCTTCGTTCCAATCGGCCCGCCATCGCGCCGGCACTTGCGACCGGACGTTGAATTGAGGCAATGCTTGCAAACGGGGCGATGGGCTTTTCGCGCTTGGGCTGGTTGGACATGGTCGTTTCAGTCCTAGAGACATGATTCATTGCCATCGAGAATGGTCGAGACAGGATCAACGGAGTCCGCGCTCCAGTATGGCCAAATCGCCATAAAAATACGACACGCGAAATTTCTTTCGCGCATTCGGTGCGAAACTATAGGGGCCGATTGACTGGCTACCGTCAAAGTCGACGGATATGATGCGCGCGAGTTGCAGCGTTTTCGGGCTTTGACGTCTGTAGAGTGCGACAACCCATATTGGCGGGTGGCATTAATCGACATGTCCGAAAAAGGTTCAAGACGGACGTGGGGCACTTTTCCGACGTGGCTGAAACTCGTTGAAACAAGCACTTTGGAAAGGTGCTCCACGACTTTTGTCCGACACGTCGTTCATTGAGATTCCATGTTCGCCGCTGCCGAAAACCATTCCCTGGAGGCGATGACCCCTGTTGTCGTGCTTTGTCACTCGGAGAAGCCGGGGTTGGATGGCCAGGGCTGGACGAACGTAGCGAAGGAAACCCCGGGGTTTCGGCAAAGCCCTCCAATCCCGGCCACCCCCGCTTCCAGTTGTGACAAAGCGCTATTGCAGAGTTCGTCGCGTTGGCAGGAAATTGATGGGTTGCGAGGCGCAGCCATTCTGTTGGTTGTCGGCAAACATTATGGATTCGGGCAGTTGACGGGTCCCTCCGAAGCGTTCGGAGTTCGTTTGTTCAACCGGCTCTGTCCGATGCTTTCCGGTGTGGACCTGTTCTTTGTTCTGACGGGGTATCTGCTCGGGGGGCAACTTCTGGACAGTCTTGGCAAGCCGCGTGTTCATACCAAGTTCTACCTGCGCCGTGCCTGTCGTACATTCCCGCTTTATTACCTGGTGCTGCTGGCCTTCTCGGCCAGCGTCCTGACCGGCGAAATGCGGTTAGTATCGTTCGATCTCGACGTCAAGTGGCCGTTTGGCACACCCTGGTCGCTGGTTGCATACGCGTTATTTGTGCAAAACTTCCTGGTCGCGGTCCAGGGATACTTGGGGCCGGCCTGGCTGATGGTCACATGGTCGCTGGCGACGCAGGAACAGTTCTACCTTCTGCTTCCCTGCTTGCTGCGGCTGTCTCCGCGTCACGTCCTTGGTTATGTTTTGGTCGGGTTGTTCCTTTCTGGTCCGCTGAGCCGGTTGGCTCTCGCATGCGTGTTGCCGGCCTGGAGTTTGAATACCTGCGACGGGCTGCTGTTTTGCCGAACCGACAGCCTGGGGATCGGTGTCCTGGTCGCCTGGCTGCTGCGGCAGGAAGGGGCGAGGAATCTCCTGATGAAATACCGGAAGTACTTCAGTCCGCTGGCAATCGTTTTGTTCGCCGGGACATGCCTTCTGGCCTACTTCAAATTGGTGCTTGGCAGTCGCGCGCTGTTTGTGTGCGGCCATACGCTGTTGGCGGTTCTCTACATGGACATTGTGCTCATCGCATGCTTCGCCGCCGATAGTATGTGGGGACGGGTGTTGCGTATCCGTCCGTTAGGTGAACTGGGGCGGATCTCTTATGGAGTGTTCCTGCTGCACCTGATTATCCGCGATCTCCTCTTTCGAGGCGTGTTGGGCATCACTCCGACGAGGAACGGGTGGGAACATTGGTTGCCGACGTTGGTTGCATTTCTGTTGACGGTAATGGTTGCGGAGATTTCCTGGCGATTCCTCGAGAGGCCGATCATCGGATGGGCCAAATCAACGTGGCCTCGGAGCAATCATGACAGGTAAAAGTCTCGCGAGGTGGTTCCATCGAGAGAGTGTGCCGTGGTGGACGCTGTGTGTTGTCGGATTGGTGGAATTGCTCTTGTGCATTCAGTTCCATCGGCAACGGTGGGATCAAGTCATCATGCGACGTCCTCTGGCGAACGGCCGGATGGGTGAGGGGCTGGTCATTCACTGGAATGGGCTCGGTTACTACGCCTGGTTGCGGTCTGCATTGATTGACGGTGACTGGGATTTCGACAACGAATTTGACGAACATAACCCATATAAATACTACGTTCCGCCGCCGCAATACCGTACTCCATTGGGCAGGCGGGCCAACCAATGGTCGGTGGGACCGGCTTGCATTTGGGCGACGACAGTCGTGCCCGCTCATTTCCTCTTGAAAGCTGCTGGTGGATCGATCGAACCGTGGGCGACAGATGGTTACTCGTTGCCCTACCAGTGGGTTGTCGGATCGACGTCATTTCTGGTGGCAATTCTGGGGCTGCCGCTCCTGTACGGGATTTGCCGGATACAAGCGAGTCCCCTGCGAGCTGCGATGGCGGCGGCTCTGGTCACCCTGGGTACGACAATTGTCTACTTCAACGCGGTTGAGATCACTCTGCCGCACGGCCTCGGGACGACCGTGTTTTCGGGACTCGTGTACTACTGGATGATAACCTATGGCTCGTTGAAACCGGTTCGGTGGTTCATGGTTGGAGCTTTGGTTGGAGTGACGGCGCTGATACGCTGGCAGATGGCCACGTTCAGTGTTCTGCTCATTGCGGAATGGTTGATGAACGTCAGGCAAGGCCGGAACAGCACATCCTTGGCGTGCCTGGGCGGACTTGGGGCGGTCGCTGCCGTTGTGCCTCAATTGTTCGCCTGGAAGTGCCTCTATGGCACATGGCTGGTGAATCCAATCCAGGGTGTGACTTATCATTGGCTGAGTCCATCACTGTGGGAAGTCCTTTGTTCACAAGATCGAAGCCTTTTTTATTGGACGCCGCTCACGGTGATCGCGTGCATCGGCACGTTTGGGTTTATGTTGTCACGACCGACTTTGTCTATCTTGGCTCTTGCTTTTGTGATCCAGGTCTACGCCTTGGCAGCCATGTGGGGAAAAGGGGCGTTATTGGAGACAACCGGCAACTATGCCGGCGTATTCCTGGCGCGGTCTTACGGTTTTCGCGACCTGACGGAATCATTGGTCGTACTCGCGCCGGGACTGGCGTACCTCTTGGAGCGGTTGTCAGTTCGGTGGTTCAAAGCTTTGGTCGTGCTTGGCCTTCTGTTGGTCGCCTGGAACCTGATTTTGGTGAGCCTCTACACAAATGGAATGGTTTCGTCTCTCGCGGGTGCGAGTCCCTGGCAGTTGTTGACTCAAGCGGCGCAATTGGCAAGCAAGATGCCGTTTCTGTTCTGGCAATCTTTTGCAGGCTCGGTTGTTATTGGGGTGTTGCTTTTTCTCGGCAAGCCGTGAGTCCAATCCGGCGCTCGTGTTTTGTCACGGCTAAGAATTCGGGTTGGAGTTCAGGCTTTAGCCTGCAAATCTCAGCCTGAAGGCTGAACTCCAACCCGAGAAACAAGGTGTGACAAAGCGCTAGCAGCTTGTTGAAGAAGGTGTCTGCAACTCTCCGGCAACTCAATTTTGTCAGCGTTTTCCGGGTGCCTGCTATCTTCCAGCTTTGACTCACGAAAATAAAACGCGAAAGATTGACGAATCGAACGAAATGCTGCATATTGATTCAGGCTTGGATCGAAGTGAATATGTGTGATTGCGGACGCCGATTGCGCGAAAAACGCAATTTGATGCATCAAGACGAATCTGTTTAGAGGATGGCGCAGGTCTATGTGCGGCACTTGCGGGCGAAATTGTGACGCAAGAATGCATTGTGGCGTGATTGTTGGCTCAGTTGTCAGGCTGCATGACATGTCTGAAATCCCCGCAGTGAAAACCGTTGTTTCATTTTCATGAATCTCACATGAAACGGGAACTTCTCTTCAACGGGGTTCCCGATCAAGGAAGGCGACCGCCACTCCAATGAATCTGACGCCATTACTGTCGATTGTGATACCGGCCTACAACGAAGCTGAGCGGTTACCAGCCTATCTTAAAGCCGTTCGTACCCATTGTGATTGCAAACTTCCTGGTTCTTATGAAGTGATCGTCGTTGATGACGGCAGTCAGGACGGAACGTGGGAGTGGCTGCAAGGCGCTGGGACGACATGGCCGGGTCTTCGTCTCATCAAGCATGATCAAAACCAGGGGAAGGGGGCTGCGGTCCGAACGGGTCTCGATGCGGCAAGGGGGGAATACTTCCTGTTCACAGATGCGGATGGCGCCACTCCCATTGGCGAGGAAGAGGCACTGCGCTGTTCTCTGGTTGCCGGCCGGGACATTGCGATTGGAATTCGCAGTTCCAAAGATGACCGCGTCAAACGTCAAGTCTTTCGTGCGATTCAGGCACAGATCTTTCGGTTACTCGTGAGGGCATTTTTCGGTCTCCAAATTCGCGACACCCAATGCGGCTTCAAAATGCTGACGCGCGCATCCGCTCATTCCCTGCTGCCCATCCTTAAAGAGACTGGTTATCTGCTGGACATTGAGATGCTGCTGGCGGCTCGTGATCGTCAGTTAGAGATCAGTCAGCATCGTGTTGAATGGACGGAGCAAAAGGGAAGCAAGGTTCGGCCCGTACGTGATGGGTTACGGATGTTTTTTGGGCTGTGGCGATTGCGGAGAACTTTGCGGAAGAATTCTATTGAGAGTCGGCAGCCCGCTGGACTTCCTTTGGTCGCAACGATCCCTGTCAGTGATCCATTAGGAGAATTGAGGGGATGAATCGGGGCCTTTTCGCCGGCGTTTTCGCTTTGCTGATTCTGACTGCATCGGTCTTGCGTTGTGATCATCTCGTCGGTCGAACCTTGTGGTTTGACGAGGCGTTTTCCTGGACCCTTGTGACTCGCTTTTCACCGTTGAATATCATTTCGCGAACCGCAGACGATGTTCACCCGCCGCTGTATTATCTCACATTATGGTGCTGGACGACATTTTTCGGGACGTCACTGATCAGCCTGCGGTTGCCATCGGTTTTGTTCGGAGTTGCGACCGCTGCCGGCAGCTTCCTTGTTGGGCGTGATGCCATTGAGGGTTGGAGGGAGGATCCCACGCGACGATACGGTGCCCAGGTCACCGGTCTGATGAGCATGGCCCTTGTCGCGACCAGCGCAATCCAGGTGCGATGGTCCTGGGAAGCGCGGATGTATACTCTGGCCACGTTGCTTCTGATCATCGGCACCTGGTGCATTCTTCGGGCATTGGACGCCTCGGTCGAGCGAGCCAGATGGTGGTGGGCTGGGTTCGCCACCGCGTCGACGGCAATGCTCTACACACACAACTATGCTTTGTTTTCGTTCGTCGGCCAGTGTTTGTTCATTGTGCTGGAATTCAGCCGGCGCGGTCAGCGATGGCCTCTTCCGTTCCAAGTGCCAGGGTTTTGGTCGGCCGTGATCGCGATGGCGGGCGTCGCGTGGGCCTATTCGCCATGGCTCCCTGTTTTGCAGGCCCAAAGCGCCCAGGTGCAAAACGGTTACTGGGTTCCCAAGGTGGATCTGTTGACTATTCCGCGTGCCTGGTACTCATTGGTCTTGCCCTTGAATAGTGTTCCAGGGGTCTCGGATCAAATGGCCATCGTGAGCGGCTTGATTCTGGTGTCTTTGGTTGCCATTCTGGCGATTCAAAGAACTCGGCTCAGCCGGTTGGTTCTAGCGCTATTCGTAACTCCAATTGTCCTGTCGTATCTGATCTCGATGTCAGGGACGTCGATTATCGTTGATCGTTTTTTTCTGCTGGCTCACCTGTTTGCAGTGATCGGCGTGGCGGGACTGATTGGCAGACTGGCACCGTCTTCCGCCTGTTGGTGCGTCGGGGCACTGGTGATGTCCTTTAGCCTGTATCTTGTCGAGAGATACCACAGTGACCTGAATGTTGAAGCCAAACCTGGTGTTCGAGGTGCTCTCAAATATGTCCTTAGGAATCGCCATCCAGATGAACCGATTCTGGTCATGCACCCCTGTATTTACTTTAGCGTTCTTTACTACGCTGGTGAACGTGCGTCTCCGAAGCTCTATTCGATTCCCGAAAACGTGACTCACTACACGGGCAAGCCAATTCTGATTCCTGAGGACTACTTTTTGCAGAGCGACCTTGAGGAATCATCGGCCAAACGAGCATGGGTGATCGACACGAACGGCTTTATTGGACATACCTCCATGCTGCTACCCGCCTCCTGGAAGCCGACGGAGAAGAAGATGTTTCCTGATGTGTACTACTTCCAGAGGAACGTGACGGCGACATGCTGGGAGCGAACAGATCCCGTGCCCGTGAGGGCTGTGCAGAATCCGTAAGAATGTCTCCTTTGCGGTGTGTCGACATCGAATTCAAGATATAAAGCAAATCAGGTTCAGCGAAGTCATCGAAAGAATGTACCAGGAACAGAACTCCATGAAACGACTTTTGCTCGCAATTGCATTGGCTGGAATTGGCAGATTGGCCGCTGGAGACGAGTTCGTTCAGGATTTTCGCAATCAACAATTCAATGAGGCATCGCTTCGCATTATCGGGTCGCAGAATTTCATTTTCCGAGATGCCGATGGGTTGCGAGTTGAATTGAAGAAAGATTCGGGCGATTCATCAAACAGCGGTGTGGCGTTTGTTCTGGAATTGGATGGAGATTGCCAGATCGAGGCTGCTGTGGAACTGATTGATGTACCGACTCCGAAAGCCGGTTACGGGACGGGTGCTGCATTTCTGTTTGAAGATGGCGGGCCAAACGGGGCCAGTTTTCAGTCCGTCATCATGCCTGACGGAAAGCATCTCTACGTAACGCACAAATTCACCAAAAGCGCGGAAGGGGAATACAAGCACGATGCCAAAACGTTTCCCGCAACAGCTTCCAAAGCGGTCATGAGGATGGAGCGGAAGGGCAAACAGGTGTTGTACCTGGTTTCCGATGACGGGGGAGCAGTCTTTCGGGAATTGTCGCGTTTTCCGTTTACGGACGCACCGATCAAGATCGCTCAGGTCTATGGCCAGACGGGGGGTAATCCCGTCGACATTAACGTTCGGATAACTGATTTCAAAGTTGTTGCAGAGGCGTTCCTACGCCCTGGTCAGAAGCCCCGCAAGAAGCCAATGTCCATGAAATGGCTGGCCGCGAGTCTGTTCATCGGACTGCCAATTCTTGGAACGGTCGTCTGGTGGTGCCGGCGGCGCAAAGAGCCCTTACTGAAGGAAGACCGGACAACCGACGAGTAGCGCCTTTATGAATCACATCCGAGCTGTGTTTTGGCTGTTCGCGCTCCTGCTTCCTCTCGGATTGGCGTGGTTGGGGAACTTCAAGGTGACCACGCCCGTCGATTTACGTGTTGCCGTGGAGCATCATCTTCCCGGTGGCCAACCACTGGCACGCGAGTGGGATGTTGAGCCAGCGTTTCCAAATCTCCGATTCAGAAACGCTCTGCTGCTCCGAGAATCGCCGACGGCTGCAAACGAGTGGTTTCTGGTGGAGCGTACCGGACGAATTCTGGCTTTTAAAAATGATCGTGACAGTCAAATGTCGCGGATTGTCGTCGACTTGACAAGGCGACTGGGGGAGCCGTTGGACCAAGAGCAGGGTGTTCTGGGTCTGGCGATTCATCCCAAGTTCGATGACTCGAATTCGGTCTCTCGTGGTGACATCTTCGTGTTTTATGCAGGCCGCGAAGTTACGAGATGCTTTAATCGATTGTCACGATTTCACGTTACACAAAATCCTGATGCGACGCTCGCTTCCGAAGTCGTCCTCATTGATCAGACGGATCCTCATCCGTGGCACAATGCGGGTTGTCTGGAGTTTGGCCCTGATGGATTCTTATATCTGGGGGTTGGCGACGGCGGTGGACTTAATGACGAATTCAAGAACAGTCAAAGAATCGATGCAGGGCTCTTTTCAGGGATTTTGCGGATTGATGTCGATCGTCGGGGGGGAGAGATCAGTCATCGTCCGCCGCGGCAGCCGGCCCATGGGAGGACGACGGGTTATTTCATCCCCAACGACAATCCGTTCGTGGGTCGGCCAGATTCTCTGGAAGAGTTCTGGAGTATCGGGTTACGGAATCCTTTCCGAATGGGATTCGACGCAGAGACGAAGCAACTCTGGGTTGCTGACGTTGGCTCACTGGGAGCGGAAGAGATCAATCTCGTCACGCCTGGTTCCAATCATCAATGGAGTTATCGTGAAGGTTTTGAGCCGTTTCCATATTCTCCCCTCAAGGGAAGTATTCCAGAGAATCTGATTGGTCTTGAATCAACCCCTCGTCATGCGTATCCGGAGACGCCTGGCACGCATTGCACACAGGAAGGATTTTGCGTCATTGGGGGCGCGGTCTATCGCGGCGAGCGCCATCCTTCACTGGATGGTCAATACGTGTTCGGAGACTTTGGAACAGGACGAGTCTGGGCGATGCGAGCGACATCGGAAGTTGGCGATCGTCCACGGGAACTCCTTCAGCTTCCTTCGAGTGGAGATCACCGGCTGTGCTCGATCAGCATCGACCGAGCGGGAGAGATTTATCTGGTGGTCGGCGCGACGGCCGAGGAATCCAGTATGATTTATCGGCTCAAGGCGCGTGACAATGACGGTGAGCCCTTACCCAAATTGCTTTCGGAAACGGGATTGTTCCGCAGTCTTAAACCACTGATGGCCGGTCCCGGATTGATCCCGTACGAAGTCAACTCTTCGCTCTGGTCGAACGGCGCGACGAAAAATCGCTGGATTGGTTTGCCGGCGTTGGAACGTGTTGAAGTGCTTGGCGACGGACGATGGGTGTTTCCGCAAGGAACGATTTTCGTCAAACACTTCGAGGCGCCCGCGCCAACTACAGACTCCCCTCCACGCAAGCTTGAAACACGCATTCTGGTGCGAAGCAGGGAAATGGGCCTGTACGGAGCGACTTACCGCTGGCGCGACGATGGAAGCGATGCTCTTCTGGTGGATCGTGAGGGCGAAAACTGCGAAGCTTTGCTTCCCGCGTCGGACGGACAGTTCGAGCCGCAAAGCTACCATTTGCCGGGGCGAAACGAATGTCTCCATTGTCATAATCAGCATGCCGGATTGATTCTGGGAGTCAATTCCAAGCAATTGAATCGACCATCGTCAGAAGGACAGGAGAATCAACTGACTCACTTGAGCCGTCTCAACCTTTTCAACCGTAAATTGACAATTGCCGAGATGTCTCGTCAGAATTTACTTCCGCCGATTGAAGGTCCAATCCATTCGCTCGACCGACGCGTCCGTTCTTATCTCGATGCGAACTGCAGTCATTGCCACCGTCCCGGGGCCAACATCCGTGCGTGGTTCGATCTTCGTGTCGAGACACCCCTGGCGGCGACGGGGCTTCTCAATGGAAATGTTGCTGATGATCTTGAAATCGACGATGCCAGGGTCATTGTCCCCGGCAACCCGGATCGCTCCATTCTGTTTCAACGAATCGCTCATCGTGATCCCCGATTCCGCATGCCGCCAATAGCGGTTAGTGTTGTTGATCAAATCGCAGTTCGGGAGATTCAGACCTGGATCACGCAGATGCGACCCAGTACTGAACGCGACAATTGACTCTCTTGGCTCACACGAATTCAAGGTCTCCATGATGTCAGAACCGCCGCAGTTGCAGGAATCCCTGAATACTGTGAATGACGACAGTCTGAGATTTCGTTGGAGAGCTTTGAGTGATGTGCTGGCCTGTTACTACCTGACCCTGGTACCGATCTTGCTGGGCATGCTCGTCAGTTTCACTCTGCTCTTGCCGGGCCGACCAATCCCATATGGCGAGAATGACTTCGTTTTACGATTTGCTGCCTGGGACGGAGGTCAGTTCATGCAGATCATGGAGCATGGCTATCAGTATGACCCAAACAAGATCTCGAACGTGGCCATTTTTCCAGGCTTGCCAACGTTGGCGAAAGGAGTGACGATTCTAACGGGTTGCAGTGCCGCAGTCGCGCTGCTGCTTGTGTCACACTTCTTTCTAATCCTCTCGTTTCTGCTCATGCATCGTTATGTTTGCATGCGATTTCCTGATCAGCCCGCACTACCAGGATGGACGATTATCGCCTTCAGCCTGTTTCCGACGACATTCTTTTTTCGCATGGCCTATTCCGAATCAATGTTCTTTTTCTTTAGCCTGTTAACGTTCTATGGAATGCTGCGTCGCTGGCCCATTCCCCTGATCGCGATCATCGCAGGAGCCTGTACTGGGACGCGACTGGTCGGGGTGGCGCTCACAGTCCCATTGATGATGCATATCTTTCACCGGGAAAAACAGACAATCGATCGGGCGGCCCAGGTGGCCATCTCTCTTCCAATTGCGGTCTGGGGCCTGGTGGCGTTCATGTTTTATCAATTGCAGGTCTTCGACGACCCGTTCGTCTTTGCAAAAGCACAGGCGAACTTTCATCTTCGTCCCCATGTCGACTTGCCCGATCGTTTGTTTCAATTATTCTGTGGAGAACCAATCTGGAATACGTACATTAGTTCATCGTCTGCATATTGGCACACGTACTCACCGGAGCCGTCCCCTTGGCTGAACATGCAGTTTTCGAATCCGTTGTATTTCCTACTCGCTGTGATGTTGCTTGTCACAGGCTGGTTCAAACGCGCGCTCAACCAGGAGGAGGCCATATTCACGGCGCTTTTACTGGCAATTCCCTACTTTTCCAGAGGCTACGATTTCTGTATGGGAAGCCAGGCACGCTATGTGGCCGGTGCTTTTCCGCTGTACATCGTTTGGGGGGCGGCTCTAAAGAAACTTCCCTTACCGATTGCAGGCTCGTTGCTGGGAGTGTGGGGTTTTCTGTTGGCAATGTATACGGCACTCTTTGGGGCGTGGTATTTTTTTGTGTAGGTCTGTCTGGTGCTTTTCCCAATCATGCCTGAAACTGTAAATCCCTGCTGCCTGCAAACAACTGCAATCCAGAAACAAAGAGTGATGATGAATTCTTCACCGACTCGTCGCCACGCCGCAAACCGATGTCAACACGTAATTCCACAACAAGGCCGAGAATTCTTTTCTGCAGGCAACGCTGCGCGGTCGGCGGGTTTCACTCTCGTTGAATTGCTGGCCGTAATCGCCGTTATTGGCCTGCTCGTGTCCCTGTTGCTCCCCGCAGTCCAGCAGGCTCGGGAATCGGCCCGAAAAGTGCAATGTACTTCGAATCTCAAGAACCTCGCGCTCGCGATCTCGAACTACGCTACGTCGTATGGTCTGTTTCCCGCGATGGGCAGAAACATCTACAACAACTTCGATGATAATGGAGTGATCGTCCTGAACTGGGTCACCAGCATTCTTCCGGAAATCGAAGCGCCGTCGGCGTATTCACAGTTGCAGGAGAAGATTAACCTGGGAATTCTGGACGATCCTTGGAATATCCCGGAATTCTATCTGGGTATCTATCCTGGAGGAGTGCTCCGATGCCCGTCGGAACCCGGATCTTCTCTGCCGATCAGTGACTACACGGGACAATTGAACTATCGCGGCTGCCTTGGAGATCTGATTCAAAACAACCAACTGCAACCGCTTTCTGCCCGCGGCGTATTTGGCCAGAATGTTTTTACTCCGCCTGCCCGCATCACTGATGGGCTGAGCCAGACAATCCTGCTTGCCGAGATGCCGACCGGCCGAGCGGGTGAAGCCAAGTATCAAGATCCCTTGGGGAGCATCTTGATGCAAACAGGTAGCGGTGCTTATTTGGGAATCACGCCAGCGAGTTGCCGGGCCGCATGGCAGAGTGGAAGTTTTGATGTTCAATTGGACAATCAGGTTCCAGGAACTCGTTGGGCGGATGGACGACCTTATTATGCAGGTTTCGTCACGGGGCTGCCGCCAAACAGCTCCAAATGTTGTTCGAATCTTTCGGACGCCAGTTGGGGAGTGTTTACGGCCGGAAGCAGGCATGTTGGTGGGTGTTTCGTCGCGTTCTGCGATGGTTCCGTCCGCTTCGTCAGCGAGAACATTGACGCAGGATCTGGCCAGCAACCAAGCCCATCGACTCTAACGGGGCAATCGCCCTACGGCGTCTGGGGAGCTCTTGGCACATGTGCCGGTGGTGAACCCGTGCCTGCGTATTAGGTGAGCCAAGCGAAGTATTCAGATTTGCAGAATCTGGAGGAAACGAAATGCCAACTGCTGTCCATCGCAACGGCAGACTCGGTTGTCGCGGATTCACATTGATTGAATTGCTGGCGGTGATTGCAATCATCAGTCTGCTTGTGGCACTGCTCATGCCTGCCGTGCAACAAATGCGTGAATCGAGCCTGCGAATGACTTGCGTCAACAACCTCAAGCAAATTGGTATCGCATTGCACAATTATCACGATGCGCATCGCGTCCTGCCGTTTGGTGTGGGAGCTGATGGCGACGATTCCAAAGGGGGAGCGGAGGCACGACGTTACTCGTGCCACAGTTTGCTGCTCCCCTTCCTGGACCAGGCCGCCGTCTACGCGCAGATTAATTTCAACATTGCCCCCTTCGACCCGTACTTCAGCGCGCAAACCGGCCCCAATGGCGCGGTTGGTCAGAACGGCCCGGCCGCCATGGTGAGGATTCCGGTTCTTGTATGCCCTTCCGATCTTGATCGAATGCCGTTTATATGGGGACGAAATAACTATCGCTCCTGTACTGGCAGTGATTGGAATGGGCGATTTAGCAACGGAATGTTCAATCAGATCAGCAGCGTGCAGCTCCCTGACGTGCGAGATGGTTTGTCCACAACGGCAATGTTCAGCGAACGACGCAAGGGAACCGGCAACGCTTTGCAATTCGATCCCTTCAGCGACGTGTATGATATTTCAAATTTCTCGAGTCAGGCGCAATTTGGGTGGGACTGCAGGTGGCTCAACCCAGGTGACCCTTCTGAATTCAACTCACGGGATTTCGACAGTGGTCAAACGTGGCTGGAGGGGAATATGAATTGGACTCGATACAATCACCTGCTTGGCCCCAATAAACAGGCCTGTAAGAACGGAGTGACGTGGGACGGCGTCTGCATGCCAGCATCCAGCTTGCACTCGGGTGGTGTGAATCTGTTGCTGGGCGATGGAGCCGTTCGCTTTGCAAGCGAGAATGTTTCGATCGACGTCTGGCAAGCGCTGGGGACAATTAATGGTGGTGAGACGAATGCGTCCAGTTTCTAGAAGAGATTTATGTTTCAGGAGAGTCGTTGAATGACGGCGAATTGTATTCGAAGTTCTGTCACCGCGATTGGCATCATCGTCGCTCGGTTGCGAATCGTCTTGTTCATGTCCGCTTTCATGAGCGTTCTTGCCGCGTTGGCCCACGCGGATGGCATTTCCGTTGTCGAAGATTTTCAAAAGAATGATTTCGGCCGCGACAAATGGAAAATCGACAAGGTTGATGCCAAAGATGGGAAGGTGGAAATCAGCGAAAACTCACTTCATTTCACGGCACTTCCGGGACCAAAACGCCCTGAATTCCGCGTGAGCAGCAAATTTGGACTGGACGGCGACTTTGAAGTCAGCATGGACTTCAGCGTGAATCAGTTCCCAACGCCGGAATCCGAATTTGTGAACACGGAGATCATTCTGGGGAACCGAGACGGCATCGCCTATTTCTCTCGGCTGAACCATCAGGGTGCTGGCCAAGGGTATTTGGTCTACTTTTCTCCCACGAAAGAATCAGGCAGAAATTCGCTGTGGAAGCACGAAGCCGGAACGGATGTCAATGGAAAGCTCCGAATCAGACGGATCGGCGACCAGATGACGTTTTCATTTCTATCCGAAGGACAGTCGATATTTACCGATATCGCGACAGTCGATTTTGGCACAGATCACATTGATCGTGTCACGTATGGCGTGAATATTGCAGGTAAAGTCGACAGCCCCGTCGACGTGCGAATAGACAATCTGGAAGTTAAGAGTATTGATCGCCGAACGGTGCGTGGTGGCGAAGCGCCACGATCGATTTTTGGCAGATCCTTCTGGATTGGGCTTGTGATCGTTGTCCTTCTCGCTGCCGTCCTCGGGTACGTACTTTGGAGACCGAAGGGGAGTGACGACAGAACCACTGACTAGAAGACGGACGCTCGTTCTTGTTGCGCACCGCCAAGCGGGTACTGCGAAGAAGGCAATCGGGATTGGCGACGCCCGAAGTCGAAAAAACCGACCAACGAACACTTACTTTGGCGCGTTGGCTTCTTTTTTCTTTTCGAGCGAATCGAAATAGCTCTTGATGGATTCGTGGTAGCCCGGAGGAATCTGTTCGGTATTCAACGCTTCCATCGCTCCCTGCTTGACGGTTTGCACCAGCGTTTTATAGTCCCGGACCACTTCCCCTTTTTCCGCTTCACCCTTTTGCTGCATCGACATCAGCATCTTGCCGGCGACAACGGCCGATTTAGACTGTTCCTTTTTGAAATCCGTCTCAATGGAATCGTCTTCCGGCGCTTCGCCTCCTTTGCCGAAGCCGGGCGCGCCCATTCCGGGGCCATCCTTCTCGCTCGGGTCACCTTCGCCGGATTCTGCGAGGATTTTGGCATACAGTGCCTCGTAGTCCTCCAGCGATTTGCATTCGGCTGTCTTCTCGCCGTCTAATTGCTCTTTTTCGTTGACCTTTTTGGCTTGCTGTATCGTCTTCAGAGCCTGTTCCAATTCTTTCAGATCCTGCAGGGTCTGCTCGAGTTCCTTCATTTCAGCCTGGGAAAGTTCCAGTGATTCCATGGCCGCCTCCAGCGCTTCTTGTGACAGGTCGTTCTGCTCAGCCAATTCCAGTTGCTGTAGAGCCCGTTCCAGTGCCGAGGCGAGTTCCTCGTTGTGCAGCTTCTTTTCCGCCATTTTTTCCAGATTCTGCAGACGTTCTTTCAATTGCTGCATCAACTCGGAACGTTTGACGGGGTCCTTGGTCTGTGCCAGTTTCTGCAGGGCCTGCTTGATGTCCTGCATCTCCTTCTGGACTCCGCCCGCATTCCCCTGTTGGAGTTCCTGCATCCACTTTTCGAGTTTCTCATCTTCATTCGCGCCGAATTGCTGATCGCCCATCGTGGATTCGCTGAGCATCTCCTTCAGCCGCTCGGCGCTCAGTTGTCTCCACAACTTGCCGATGTCCTTTTGTTCGGACATCAACGTCTTCAGGTTTTCGTCTCGCTTGGTCGGCAGCATCTTGCTGAAGGCCAGCTTCAATTCTTCGACCGCATCGTCGGTCGCGTTATGCTCTTCGTGTTCTTCCACTTTTCGACGCACTTCTTCCAGTCGCAGTTCGGTGGCTCGCTTCGCTTCGGCCAGGCGTTCGTGACGCTTACCAACCAGATTCGCCTTGGCCACCTTGCCAAATGGATCTAGTTGTGGGATCCCGATCACGCCAATTCCAATCAGCGCCGGTAGCCAGACCGCGTGCCAGAAACGTTTCTGCCAGGTGAACGGCAGCACACGTTCGGGCGAAACCGACGCGGCCCGCGCTTCGGCAGATTTGACGACCAACGATTGATATTCGCCAGCCGACGTTTCAATCAGCGACAGCGTCAGATACAGGTCTTTTGCTCCCGTCGATCGATCGACCAACCGTGCGGCATCGGGAAGCGTCGGGTGACGGTGTAAAAGAACGGCGACCAACCCTGCGAGCACCGGAACCGCGGCAAAGGCCAGCCACGTCCCGTTCGTTGGTGTCAGGAAACCAGGGGTCAATCCGGTCAATCGGACCGCGAGCAACGTGACGCCAAATGCGATGCACAGGATCAGAAACGCCAGGTAGAAGCTGCGACCAACAGCTGCCAGTCGCATTCGCAAGGCCACCTTCATCAACAGCTTATAGGCAGAAGAGGTTTCAGACATGACCGCCTCGCAAGTTTTTCGTAGACGTTTTGTCTTTCAATCGACCGAAAGTAGCTTAGTCTTCGGGGATTTTCATGGCAAGCGGTTTCTTGACAATCAATTCCCCTCGGTGGCGTCGAACACGGCAATTTCGTGCTTGTCTTTTTTCCACCGGATGACATTCCACAACAGATGTTGACCATCAGCGGTGAATGCCACCTGCTCGGACGACGATTGAGGAATGGCCAATTCGAACAATTCCTGACCGCTTGGGACGTGCCACAACTTGATGACACCATCCGCGGTCGTCGCTAACGTTCGACCGTCAGGCGAGAAAGCGATCGATCGGATACGATCTCGATGGCTGTTCAGTTGAATTCGCGTTGTTCCATCGCTGAGATTGCGGATAGTCACCAACCGATTATCCGCCCCGCTGGCCACCAGACGTCCGTCTGGACTGAAGGCAATTTGCTGGATCACGTCGGTCTGTTGGACTTCCCACACGATCGCACGCTTTGCAAGATCCCACAGTGTCAGACCTTTCCTGGTGGCAATTGCCACCAGTTTGCCGTCACTTGTAAATGCGAATTCCCAGACATCAAGAACTGGAATCGTCTCGAATCGCTCAAGTCCGGGGAGATCCAACAGCGAGATGGTACGCTTTCTCGTGGGTGCGCCCTCCAGTGATCTTCCATAGGAGACCACCATTCGACTCGAGTCGGCGGAGAATTTCCACGAATTGATTGGCACATCGCAATGCCACGAAACGGAGTGTTCAAGACTTGGCAACTGTCGAAAATCGCCGTGCGTCTGGAAGACCCGCAGATCATTTCCTGGTAATGCAAAAGCCAGGAATTCGGTGCCCGATGAGGCGCTGGCATAGTAGTTCTCAGGTGCCTCGAATCTCGAAATCTGCGTTCCTGTTTTCCAATTCCATTCCGAAACCGCAGAGACTTTTCCCTGCGTACAAACGACGAGGCGTTCAGTTTTTGGAATCAGATAGAATGCCTGCCGATACCCGGACGAGGCAGCCTCCGGACCGATTTCGAATCGTCGCGGGCTGCCACTTCCTGACGCGGTCAGGTTCCAACTGATGACGCGTCCATCGCTGCCGGCCGAGATCAGGCTGGCCCCGTCCTTCGACCAAGCCAGAGAATAGACAATGCCGCGATGAGCCTGCCACGGTTGAAGCTCCATTTCTGTGATTTCGCCTTCGGAACCGACTTTCCACAGACGAATGCTTCCGCCGCGGTCACCGGCCGCCAGGGTTGTTCGATCGGGATGAAGCGCCAGTGATTCAATCC
>Ga0206824_10175_pt1 | contig 21712 bp, 19 predicted proteins | sample Alteio_BWOrgCont_82_FD_152874 | JGI IMG/M metagenome (GOLD analysis project Ga0206824, IMG submission 152874) | Enriched cells from forest soil in Barre Woods Harvard Forest LTER site, Petersham, Massachusetts, United States -... | ecosystem: Environmental > Terrestrial > Soil > Temperate forest >...
GCAAAAGCCTGAAACGATGAAAAACATCATTACGGCGGCCACACCATCGAACGCGATTCCATCTAAAGCGTGAATAGCAGCAAGAAGCCAGACGGGCCCGCGCGCCAAGTGAAGCAAGTATTCCAAAGGTACGCCACCGGCATGACTAAAGAGCACCCATAGCGCGCAAAGAAACCGAAGACTATCGAGACCAGGAATGTGCGGCACTGATTTGGCAATAGACTTCCCTGCAACCGAGGCGTGAGCGGCGCCCTTCACGACGCGGGCGCCGCCCCAAGCATCGGACTCTCATTTGAGCCGCTCAAGTCGCGGCGTTCGATCACATAATCTCCTAGTATGAGCGCATCCATATGAGTGCGTAGGAAACAATCCAATGCCTGTGTCGGCGTGCAGACTACAGGTTCATTTTCGTTAAATGATGTGTTGAGGATCATCGGAATCCCCGTGATATCTGCAAACGCTTCGATCAAGCGATAGTAGCGGGAATTCGCGCGCTTACTTACCGTCTGCAGGCGGCCTGACCCATCGACATGCGTCACCGCCGGTATTTGGCTACGCTTGTCCTCCCGTATTTGATAGACCTGCATCATAAAAGGCACTGGGTCGCTTTCCTCAAACCAGTCTCGAGTTGCCCAATCAAGGACCGATGGCGCAAATGGGCGGAACGACTCTCGCCGCTTAATCTTAGCGTTCAGAAGCTCTTTGATATCAGCACGCCGGGGGTCCGCAAGAATTGATCGATTGCCAAGAGCACGCGGTCCCCATTCCATCCGCCCTTGAAACCACCCGACCACCTTTCCGTCGGCAATTACTTTTGCCGTGCGTGCGCACAGTTCCTGTTCATCGGCGATTACATTTATAGTGCAGTGGCTCGCCTCAATTTCATGCTGGCGCTCAGATAAGCAACTTCGAATTTCCTCCATTGAGAAGTGGGGGCCCCAAAAGGCGTGGTCCATGACAAAGCGGCGTTCGCCGCCCAAGCTTTGCCAAGCGGCGAAAGCCGCCCCGATCGCCCCCCCGGCATCCCCCGCTGCCGATTGCACATAGACATGTTTGTAGTCGGTTTTGCGCAAGACCTTGCCATTGGCAACGGAGTTGGCCGCGCATCCTCCCGCCAACGCCAAGTGCCGCGTCCCGGTCTCTTTGTGCATCAAAGCGAGAAGGTGGAAAAACGCCTCCTCGTACATCGCCTGCACCGATGAGGCTATATCGCGATGGCGCTGTTCAATCGGATCGGAAGGCGAGCGCCTAGGACCCAACAACGCCTCCAAGGAAGGCGTGAAAAGATCTGGAAAGGTGGGCGACCCATCGGTCCATTGCGTCGGCAACTCTTCGACCTGATGCATGAAATAGGAGAGATTTAATCGGAAGCCACGTCTTTCCAGTTTAACAATCTTCTGCATCTGACGAAGGTAGGAAGGCGAACCAAACGCTGCCAATCCCATCACTTTGTACTCATCGCCGTAATTGGGGAAACCTAGATATTGCGTTAGCGCCTGGTAGAATAGACCGAGGGAATGGGGAAAATAGACGCGACCATCGACTCTTATTGCACCGTCGCTCCCCAATCCCCACGCAGCGCTCGAGAAATCCCCAAAGCCGTCAACCGACAGAACCGCGGCTTCGGAAAAAGGCGAAACATGGTAGGCGGAAAACATATGGCACAGGTGATGCTCTATATGGTGCAGGTTCGCGCGAACGGAGCCACGCGGATCGACGTCTTTGATAAGTTCTAGGATGCCTTTTCGTCTCCTGCGGGTTCTTAAGCGGGAAATGAGAAGTGCAGATTTAGGCCCGCGTCCCAACACGTACAGTGCTTTTCGCAGCAGGTGCGCGTTGCCGTCCTGATTAACGGCGACGTGATCGATCTCGCCAATTCGTATCCCCGCTTCCTTGAGGCAATATTTGATCGCTTCAGCGGGGAACCCTGCCCAATGCTTGACGCGGCGAAACCGCTCTTCCTCGGCTGCAGCTAGAAGCACACCGTCCCGCACCAACGCGGCAGCGGAGTCGCAATGGAATGCATTGAGTCCAAGAATAATCATTTCGGCCTGCGGTTTACTCGCTTATCGAGTGAAAGGCTGGACGGCCCTTACAAGCGAGACGTTATCCATGGCTTAGTAAGCACTCGAAGTCTTCCAACATCTTCTTCGCAATGATGGGCGAAAGAAATTCCTCTGCCTTAGTTCGACCTGCTTCGCCCAGCTCGTCCCTTCTACCCGGGTCGTTCATAAGAAGGGTCAGTTGATGATCCAACTGCTTCACGCAGTCCTTGGCCATAAAATCAAGTTGCAGAGCGTTTACGCCATTGCGCACGTAATCATCAAAGCAGGCCAATTTTGATACAATCGTTGCACACCCGGCAGCCATCGCTTCGAGTGGTGCGAGCCCGAAAGCTTCGCCCTTTGCGGCTAGAGTAGGATACACAAAAATTGAGGCAGCTGCGTATTCGCTTATGAGGTCATCTTCGCTGAAAATCGGCCCCACGAACCGGCACTGCTCACCGACTGGTGCCGCGATTGCTTTCAATTCCTCAAGGTACGCTAACCCATCGCCGCCCTGTTCAAACGCATGGGGACCGACAATGCGTAAGCTCCATTCGGGCGCGCATCGGCGTCCTGTCACAGCCGCAACGAAGGCTTGCACCAGGCGATCAATCCCTTTTTCGCGTGCAATCCGTCCCACGTAGACGATCCTCGGTTCCTTTGGCGTCTTGGTGAAATACCGCAAAGACAGGGGGTTGCCGATCACGATCACTTTCTTGGCAAGTATCGGGGCTTGTCGAACGATCGCTTGCGCGACAGCTGAAGAAACCGCCTGAAACCGATCCGCTCTTCGGTAAAGAAAAAAGTGTCTCTTCGGAAAGCGAGCAACATGGACGTAAATCCGCCCCGCCTCCTGTCTCGGCAAAAAGAACGGAAGTGAAAAACCGTTGGTGACGGTGACGTCGGAGACTGGGATCGCGCGGGAAGCGCGCCAACTGTAGACTATGTCATGGAGAAAATTTGCAAGATGGTTTCGATCGCGGTCGAAGGAAGGAATTCTAATATGATGGACCCCTGCAATCACTTCATTGCGGGGAAAGTCGGCGAATTGCCGCGAAATGAGGGTCACGTCATGGCCAGCTGCGGCGTAAGCTTCGGCCAGTTGCAGCTGAACTTTCTCGACCGCGCCGCCCAATGCCGTGGGTACCGGGTAATATGGTCCTAAGATTATGGTGATACGCAATCGACGTAATCCAAATCCGCCGACATCCATTGCCGCCATTGTACCGTCAACGTTTGGACGATTTGCGGCATTCTCGCTCCAGAAGCAGAAGTGCGAATATCGCCTCGGCCACGGTCCGCTGCAATGTGTAAAGGATCCCTTCGCGCCCGCCAAAAATCAGTCCTTTGCCAACGAGGCAATAAAAAAAAGTCGCGATAGGCATGAGGGGGGGATGGCGCCTGAGCCAATCGCGCAGACCACGGCGCCGATAAGGCGGGGCATCCAATTCCCTACTCATATATTTGACTTGGGATTCTACCCACACGGCCATCGCCTTCCAATCATCATGGACTATCTTGGCCTTGAGCCGCCCGATGGGTTCTTTAGCTTCCCACCGCTCCGTGTGACCGCCATCGCTTACCAAGAAACCCCCGCGTCGGAGCAATACGGTATTAGGCGGATAAAGAGAGCCAACGATTTTTTTGGAAAAGACCGCGTACTCAAAGGCAATCTCAAACGCGTTTTCGGGACAGTCGGGTTTGAGGCCCGCCATTTCATTTACGAGCGCCGGGGGGACTTGATAATCGGCGTCCAGTCGCAAAATCCACGGTGTCTTGATCGCCGTCTCCTCGGTCGCAAAACGCCATTGATCACGATGGGAATCAAACTTCCTTAGGTAAATACGAATTCGCGGGTCCAGCCGAAGAATATCGACCGTGCCATCGGTACTGCCACTATCGACTACGATGATCTCGTCTGCCCAACTTAGATTGGCGATCGTGCGTTCGATGTTCGGTGCTTCATTATAAGTTAAGAGGATGGGAGTGATCGCTCGGAGCATTTGGTCGCTCATCTTCGGCGTTCCCACCTAGATCGCCAGTTCTTTTGTGTGGCGGATCACACATTCACCGTATAGCGCCTCCATTTTTTCGGCCGCCGAAGCCCAGCTGCAATTTGCATAAACATAGGCCTGGCCTCGTTGGCCCATTTCTTGGGCCTGGGTCTTATCACCCATAAGCTGCTCTAGAGATTTCGCTAGAGCTATGGCATCGCGTGGCACGACTAACCCGGCTTTGGCCTCAATTACAATCTCCGCGGCGCCTACTTCTGGCGTGACGATAGCTGGCAAGCCGGCAGCAAGGGCCTCCAGAACGCTGTTGCCAAAATTCTCCGAACGGGAGGGAAGCACAAACAGCCGGGCGGAGCGAAAAAGTTCATACTTGTCGGCACCCTCTATGGTGCGGGACAGAATTTGGACTCGATCAGTTAGCCCTAGCGGTTCCAAGGACTTGCGAAGCGAAGCTGACAAGCCTTCATCATCAGTCCCCGCAATTATAAGGTGACCGGCCGTGGTGCGGGCGAACGCCTCTAACAAAGTGTCGATGCCCTTTTTCCAACTGAGCCGACCAAAAAACAAAGCATAGGGTCGGCGCTTTGTTGCAGCAGCAATCTCAGACGAAGCTTCTCCTTGGACCGGCTTCCAATCGACTCCGTTCGGGATACTTACCATTCGTGGCAACTTCCAACCAAACTCAGCCAAATCGTGCGCTTCTCTTGAAGAGGTGACATGTATTGCTGCCGCATTTGCGAGATTTGTTTTTTCGAACAGTTCAATCCAAATGGACTTTGCAATCGGATTTCTGCGCTTGATGAGCTCTTTGACGATCATGCCGCGGGGGGACATTATATAAGGCACACCATGCATGCGCGCGAGTTGGGCTGCGGACCAGGTGGGCCATAGAAAGACGGTATGCAGATGGACAATATCAAACCGCGATATCTCGGTTTTCAGTTTGCGCGCCAAGCCCGGGGCCCATGCCAATCGATGTGAGCAGCTCGGTTTAAAGTAATTGACGGTAACGCCATCCAGTTCAGTTCTCTTCGAAGGCAGCCCATTACTTGGATCCTGTCCTCCATAGGTGGTGTAGACCTCTACCGTATGGCCTCGTTCGACAAGCGCCTTGGATAGCGCATGGGTTGAAAAGATTGGCCCTCCATAGCGCGTCGCAGGCAAATAGCTTGGGATCACCTCTAAGATGCGCATCGGCCGGGGCTCTAAGCGAGTTCCTTTAGCTTCAGTGCGGGCCGGCCGGTACCAAACGCCAAACGCAATGCCGCATATAATGCCAAAATGGCCACAGAGGATTGGAAGAACGTTGTGAGCAGGTAGGAAAGGTCAGCCTCAAGGTCGAGCACCGTCACCATTGCGGCGATTGCGAACAAAGTTGGAAGCGACGTTGCTTCCCGATTGCTAGAGATTCGCGTGAAATAGCCGGTAAACAGCCCAAACAGCGCGCCTATCGCTATCGCACCGAGATATCCGAAATTTGCAAAAGCCTCACAAAGGATATTAACCCCGACGGCGGTGTTCGCGGTTTGATCACGGCTGAGGAAGCCATAACGGACATCAAGAAGTGCCATCACGACTTGAGACGATGATCGGTTTGGATTGAAGATACGCGGCACCAGCATCGACGGGAGATATGTGTAGGTTTCACCCTCCAGATAGGGAACCTTGTCCGGCGTCCATTGCTGAATTCGAATGATCTGCGTAAGAAGCGCTGCGCGATCCGTTATGCTATTATGCTGCTTGTTGTTTGATATCGTATCGATCCCTGCCTCGAACCAATTCGCAACCATCTCAGGCGTCGCTTGAGCGGTGAGAGTGACCCCCATATAACGAGCCCGTATTTCCCCCTTCCCGGCCTGAAGAACCGAGATTACCACAGCCATAACCAGTATTATTACCCAAGGCATTCGGCGGGCGGTGTAGGTATAGCCCATCAGAACCGCACCTACTTCGGTTGCTTCGGTGACGATTTGCTGACCACCCAATTGGAACAGCAGGATTGCAACAAGAACGGTGACGATCATCGTCCATTGCGTACCGCTAAACATCTTCTTTGCTGTTCCATAGCCAAGGAAATAGCAGGCCAGCACCATTGGCCCAAGCAAAACGGCCCGAATAATGCCGTTGGCATTTCCCATTAGGCTAGCGAAGCTACTGAATATAAGCGCGTAGTAGGATATGCCCATTCCGAGCCCAATCGCGATCAAGGCGATAACCGCTCGTTTATTTGTCGAGAAGCTAGCGGCCGTTTCCCGCTTGGGCTTTCGAGATGGGCGAAAAATCTGAGACCAAGTTACGGTGCCGGCAACTAGGAAAAGCGCTACTACCAGATCTGCGTCCAGCACATGTTGAGGAGAGTAGCCTGCGCTTTCCCCAACGCCGCGCATTGTTGGAACACCGAAATATACCCAATAGAGAAGGGCTGCCGCGGGGAAAATCGGCATCCCCCCTGAGTTGGAGTTAATCCAAATCGCCGACGGCACAACAGCAGCAAAAAGAATTGCTGCATAACCGAGAAAATCTTCGAACTCCGGGGAATAGAAATAACCCATTGCTAGAAGCACGACGAAGCCACCGATGAGCAGTTCTAGAAGATGCCGAGATCCCTTCATGACGCGGTTATGAGCTGTTGCGATACAGATTCTACGGCATCCATCAAGCTCGCCTCCGTGCGCGGAAGATCGAATAGGCAAGCCCGTGACGCCGCAGCCTTGCGCATATGTTGAAGGTGGCCCTTATCCTGCGACCAACTGCGCAACGCATCCGTGAGTCTCCACTGGTCACCCGCCGGATATAGTTGGCCGCAGGTGCTGTCGACGACATCGGGAGCACAACCCACGCCATTGCTGACAATGACAGGCCTCCCGCAGGCCAGAGCTTCATTTACCGCCAGGCCCCAGGTCTCGCTGTGAGAGGGCATGACAAAAGCATCTGCTAGGCGGTAGACGACTGGCATCCGGCTCTGATTTTGAAACGGCAGAATTCTAAATGCTTGGGGTTTTGATTCCGCTAGCAAATTGATTTCTGCTTGCAGAGGCCCATCCCCAACCAATATCCCGACAACATTAGGATCTTGTAAGCCCAAGACTGCATTCATGAACCCAATCGGCTCCTTGTTTCGGTCAAATTTACCTGCGAACAGGAACACTGTCTGATCATCTTTAATGTTCAGCTCATGACGCCAGCGCTGCGCCTCTCCTTCGTGAATGGACCCCGAGAACCGTTCACAATCGACGGAATGAGGACAAATTCGTAGCCTTTCCGGCCTGACTCCAAACGCCCGATAGTATTCATAGTTTGCTTGGCCGGTAACAAGGAACGCTGTGGGCCAGGAATAAATCCGCTTCAATACTGCTTGCTTGAGCCACCATCGAGGGCCCGAAGGTGATTCGTTCAGTAAATGCGAATCACCTCGAAAAAGCGTCGGCCGTCCTGCCTTTGCTAAGGACCTTATCGCGTGAAGATGGGACCGCCATGCCCAGCCGGTGATATGGGTCACAGTTGGACGCCACGCCAGAACTCGATCAACCAACGAAGGATTACGCAACCCCCAAAAATGGTGGGTCCCGGGGTCTGCCGAGATATTCTCGACCAACTCAGAATCGTAGCCCTGGTTGAGCGGTATGTCCCAAACAATCGGAATTCCGAAACCCCGATCCTGTTTCGCCACCGACCCGTCATGCCATGTGAAAAATACTTTGATCGATAGATCGTCGCGCCTCGCTAGACGTTGGTAGAGGGGCACATAATATTGGATGGGATGAGACACAATAAACGCTAGCCTGTGTCTGGAACGTCCGAGGTCAAAATCTTTGCTCAGCATTTCAGAAGAAGGCACTCGGATCGCAGTCTTGGAAACCCCGCTGCCGGATCTGGCGAAGGACACTAGCGGTCGACACAATTGTCGAACAATTGAGCGACCTTTGAGGTCATTGCCATCGCGGAATATTCGTCCATAACGTTTGCACGCGGAGCTTCAGTACCTGCGCGGAGTTGCTCAAGAAATTTTAGAACCATTTCATCGTCAGCCGGGTTATCACCGGCATCACTAAAATGGATCACAGTGCCTAAGTCGGGATGTGCTTCAAAGTAGGCATTCATCTGTGAGTTTTTGCAAATGCATGCCAGCAAAGGCTTGCGCAGCGAAGCGTACGGAAAAAGCTTTGACGCCATATAGGCGTCTTCATCAACGCCGAGAACCAATAATCCGTTTGCGACACTGGCGATCTCGACGGACCTCGAATAAGGGACGATGGCGGGGTCTTCAATAACCAGGTCACCTGCACCCGAAATGGATGCGATGTTCTGAAGGACCTTGGCGCTGCCCTCCGTCCACCCACCGTCGGTGCCAACTAGGTGAATACGGAAAAGTCCGACAAGGTCAGGGTGCTTAGCCCTTACGCGAGCAAGACTGCGTACAAAGTAGCCAAAACTTTTGGCCATCAAAAAACCGCCCGCTCCGACATAGGCGATTGTCAAGAACGCGGGTCGCAGATCGCTTTTGGGCAAAGCACCGAAATCTTGCTCAAAAGCCCCAAATGGAATCGTCGCGATGCGCCCCGTCCGGATGGCTCGAGCGTCTGGATAGCGCCCCCTCATGGTACGAAGATAGTTGGGCGAAACAGATATGATGCCGTCCGCCGCTTCGATGGCAAATCTTTCCATATGACGGGACAGCGCATTACCAATCTTAGCTTTGAAGACATGTTTGGTCGTGGCGACTTTGGCCGGCATTTCCCGGAACCAGGGGTCTTGCAGATCCAACACATAGGGAACGCCGAAGCGTCGTCTCCACAGCCTGCCCAAGCAGAAAAAGCTGAACGCTGTGGTGGAGAAGAAGACGAGATCAAACTTCTCCCGCCTCAATATTTTGCTTCCCGCCCGGTATATCGGCAATAGACCCTGCCACGACAAACCGCGAATGCCGATACTCTTGAGGGCGTTCGATAACCGCATGAGCGGAGCTTCGGTTACCTTGCTACCGGACGGAAAGAAGCGATCAGCGTCCGGGTCAATCCAGCTGGGCGGTTGAAGCGAAATGGACGGGGACAGGATCTCCAAATCCCATCCACTTTGGGGTAGAAGCCATGCCAGCATTCGTGCTCGATGCATGCTCGCAGATATGGCGGGCCGATAGCTGCTTACGACAATTAAGGCGCGCTTTCGCTGCGGGTATGGCAAAACCCAGATCCTAACCCGTCGACATATCGGCTACCTTCCCGGCCGCCGTAGCAAGGTCGCTATCCGAGTTTAGATTTCTCGCCACCAATTCGGTGAGGACATATTGCTGAACTTCCCAGCAAAAGTCTGACTGGGCACTGTTGATTGCCGCCGCCTTCGCCGCCTTAAGTCTGGCCGGTGATGACAAAAGCGCGTTGATTGCATTGGCGAGGGATCGCGGATTTCTCGCCTCATACAGCTGAATCGCCCCATTAGCCATCTCGGAAATTTCTTTCTGCCCGCTGGTGTTGCTAGCCACAATTGCAAGCCCACCCAACAGGTAATGGAACAGCTTGTTCGAAACCGTCAGATCTTTGTTGGGTGGATCCGGTCTCTCGCCGGCAAAGCCGATGTCATGCTCGGCGACGCGCGAGAGTAACTCCCCATTATGAACCGGACTATGGAAGAAGACTTTGTCTTTCCATTCCAGTGGAATTTTTTCCTCTAACACCTCTTTAAAGCCCCCCACTGATGGCTTACCCCGCAGATGGATTTCAACTGCCTGGTTTATGAACGGCAAAGATAAAACAAGGTCTTCCAAACCGCGTTCCGGGCCAAGGGTTTGGGAGAACCAATAGATTGATGGCTTACTCGCATCGCGTCGATCGAGCATCCCACCCGTAAGTCTTTGCCGGTCGGCCCAAGGAAAGACATTGTAGATGACGGCCGGCTGAACACAATTATATGAATTGGCAAGCGCTTTCGCCATCACGTGCGATGTGCAAATTCCAAAGGCGCCCTGTCTAAGCAACTGCTGTTCCAGATGACGAAGTAATCGAATGGGTCGATGTCGACGTGCTTGGGGGAGAAGGTCTTCGGAATACCAATCCTCCATATCGGTCGCGACACGCTTTCCGTCACGTAAGAGAAGCGAACCGACAGCCAGGGCCTGTTCCATATGACAAATGTAGAGATCTGCGTCGATTGCGCGGGCAGCTTTTGCAAGAGAAGGATACGCTTGCCCCAGTTGCCACGCATTTTCTATTTTGGTTAGTCGATAGAGAAGCTTCCCAATTCGCAGAGAAGAGAAGGCCCTGCTGCGGCGAGTCATGTCGACGACGGGTATAAATGCAAACTTTTGAGTCCGCAGCATCTCCTCATCCCGGCGCTTTAGAGCAGTGTCGAGAAAACCGCCAAGCACGGTAACTTTGAATCCTGCGTCAGCTAAAGCCGCCGCCTCCTTCACGACCCGCGGATTATGACAAAGATGCATTCCGGTCAGAATACAGATGTGCCTTTTATTATCACTCAAGCGAGGTCACCGGATAGCGGGCACATCAAGATAGAGACTGGGCGATTCGGGCATAGGCACTAGAACAGCGCTCCAATGTCAGATTGTCCAAAACATAGTTTCGCGGATTAAAACGGTCCGCCGCAACACCTTCCCAGAACGTTCCCCAACCCGCCTCAAAATCCTTCGCATCCCTAAACTTTAACCCACATCGTTCGTCCCAATAAGGAACCGATGTTACCGATTCATAGACGACCCGGTGCGGGTAGTAAGTCGGATCCGTCCAAGGGCCCTGGACATCCCAAGCAAATATCGGCACGCCACAGGAAAGTGCTTGTTGATAAGCAATACCTTGCGTCTCATGCTCGCAAAGAAAGATCATCGAACGGCTTGCGCCAAGCAATTTATGGAATTCTTCTTCGCGATAAGAGCCATACCTTAGCTCGACGAACGAAACGCCCCGGACACGAAGCAGCTCGCGGATTGGCTCTATGAGTCGCTCCTGAAAATGGTCCCGGCGCCAACGGACTTTATCGTACAGAAGCACGTCGAACTTCTTTTCCGAAACGGGGCTTGGCTTCCATAGGTCGGTTGCGATCCCTACAGGCCAGCTTTCAACGACGTCACCCCAACTCCGCGCAAACATATCTTTCATCCAGAGCCCTGGAACGAGCACCTTTTTTATGGGAAATCTCGAGAGCACGTTTGGGTCGTCGATGGGATGCGAATAAATGGATGCGCCAAACAGGATCGGGTTTCTCCAACCCATCTTGTCAAGGACAGCTGGTTTGCCCACGATGCATGCCAAAGCGTCGGGGTTTTTCCTTGCGAACCCATAGTCATTGACCCGATACGGGATACCGAGCCGCTTTAGTCCTTCGCAAAGGTTTATGAATACTCGCCTGTGACCACTTGGTTGGGGTTTGCCCCGAACAAATCTTCGCACCACAGCGCGCGGGAGCCGATCACCTGGAAGCCAGCGATCTCCAATAGGTTCTTCGTAAAAAATGTTCAGGACCTGTGTCACCGAAATGCTGGAAATCTAGGAGCGTAGCGCAGCATGTAATCTTCTGGCTTTCTTCCAACCAACTATTGCGGAAAGGACCTGAAATAGCTTTCCACCTGAGGGCGCCATATCACAGCCCCCCAGCTCAACCACTCTACGCTCGGCTTTTTCCACAAGATCCCAGTATCTCGGATCGGCCGCGTATGCGAAGCGTTGATAGTTGTAGGCGCAGGCTCTGCGAGTTTCTGCATCGTCCCGCACGCACAGCAGGTGGCTCGCAGATCGATCTACTGAGCAAAAGCCTGACAGGAGGGCTTGCCGCGACGCCGCCTTGCTCAAAGACGGGAGGGGGGTGCTTCGATAATACCCTATTGCGCCCGAGCAAAAGAGAATGCGCGACGATTTGAGTATGACCCTGGTGATGAACTCACCATCATCATCTAGCGTCAGGGTTTCGTCCCACGGGCCGGACTCTTCAATAATGCGACGGGGAGTAAGCCATGCAAAGATCGGCATCATTCCGCCACCAGTCCAAGATCGTATCAGGAAACCTTGCGGATCGATGTCACACCACACAGCTTCAGGAGCTATCTCTTTCTCGGAGATGATTTTCTCGAAACGAACCCAAGGCCCGCTGGCTATACTGCGACCGTCCTGATTTCGCAGCCGCATAAGTTGGGTTTCTATCTTTGAAGATGAAAGGACGTCGTCTGCATCCAGATATTGAATATAGTCGCCCTTGCTTCGCAACGTTCCAAAATTTCGAGCAGCGCTGGCGCCTTGCCTTGCACATTCGAAGATGCGGATCGACGGCGCCCCCAAGGAATGAACGACATCGAGGGTTCCATCGTTGGAGCCGTTGTCAACAACAATGATCTCAAGATTGGTCCAGGTCTGTTTCAGACAGGAGGCCAGCGTTTCTCCAATCACCGATGCCGCATTGAGGGCCGGGATGATGACGGAAACCAACGGCTCAGGAGTCATTCGCCCCCGCTTGAGCGTCGGTGGCCAGGTTGCAGCTTCTCCACACGACCTCGGAAATTCACGATACCATTCATATGGGCGGGGAACAGGGAAAGCCTGCCATCCTCTGCTGCTTCAACGAATTCGACTGTACCAAGCTCCAATTCTTCGCCGATCTCCGGACCACTTATCCACGTCTTGATGACATAAGTGCCGGGGACCAAATCCAAATTGCTGAGGCGCGCAACATATGTGGCCCCAGCGGGGAACAAGGTGATTCGGTCGTCTGCCAACCGAAAATCAATTAATCCAACTCGTTGGCCGCGAAGCGATTCAATGATCAAGCAGAACTCATCGAGACGGACCGGCCGATTGGACGAGCAGTCCAAACTCAATTCGAGAGGCAATCCTGACTGGTAGATATTGCTTGCTGAGTTGCCGGAGAGCTCAAATGACAGGGTAATGTCGCCAACGGTCCGGTTGATCAAATTGCCGATCTGGCTTGAGCTCGACCGCTCAATGTATGCGGTAATAACTTGTTCTGGCGTTCCGACGCATTCGATTTGGCCCTTCTCTAGTAGAAGAGCTTTAGTGCACAGGTCGGCAACCGCCGACAAATTGTGACTTACAAAGAGGACTGTGCGGCCGCCGCTGGCAACCTCGCCCATTTTATTGAGGCACTTTTTCTGGAATTCAGCGTCGCCAACCGCCAATACTTCATCGACTACCAAGATCTCGGGTTCAAGGTGGGCGGCAACCGCGAAGGCGAGCCGTACATACATACCGCTAGAATAGCGCTTAACCGGTGTATCTAGAAATTTCTCGACTTCTGCAAAGTTCACGATCTCGTCAAACTTGCGCTTGATTTCCGCTCTTTTCATCCCGAGAACCGCGCCATTGAGAAAGATATTCTCTCGGCCTGTTAGTTCGGGATGAAAGCCTGTCCCCACTTCCAACAAGCTAGCCACCCGGCCGCGGACTGTCACCCGACCGGCGCTGGGCTCGGTGATACGACTTAGTATCTTGAGCAGGGTGGACTTGCCCGCCCCGTTACGCCCGACAATGCCAAGTACCTCACCACTGCCGAGTTCGAAATTTACATTCTTGAGGGCCCAGAATTCCTCGGTCTCCGGACGTGCCTCGGCCCTCAGTGTCAACCCTTTTGTTTTCCGGAAAATATTCTTTCCGCCCTGCACCAATACGTCTCGCAACGCGACGTATCGCGGTCGACCCGTTTCATGGCCGATCAGATATTTTTTACCGAGCCCCTCCGCTCGGATCACTATCGGGCTAACCATGGCAATGAATGTGAATACGAGCTACCTTTGCTACCAGATAGGGTGAAAGCTGGACATCGGTGTGCCCATCTTCAGTAGTTCCGGCACTGTACAGAAAGAGAATCGCTTGCTCGTTGCCGTGAGAACTTTTTCGAGCGCTTCGACCGTTTGCTTCTGACTGGCTGCAGGATCCTCGACGCGATTGTCATGCAAAAGAATGATCGATCCTGCCGCGAGCTGGCTAATTATTCTCTCCGCGATCCAGTCGGCGGGGTGATCTCTCCAGTCATCTACCGATAGACTCCATTTGATCACATCATATCCAAGTTGCCTGGCGTCTTTGTGCGTGAATATATTCTCAAGGCCGAATGGTGGCCTAAAGAGATTGGTAGCGTACGGCCTGAGGGCGTCGTAGCACGCTTCAATTTCTCGCACCCGAGCAGAGCTACTCAACGACGGAAATGCTGCGTGCGTAAGCGAATGATTTGCAACAGCGTGTCCTTGCTCCGCGACCATCCGAACCAGATCCGGGTATCGCTGCGCTCTTTGCCCGATCATGAAGAAGGTCGCCTTTGCGCCGTACCGTCTCAGCACGTTCAAAAGCGCAACGGTATTTTCAGGGTGCGGTCCATCATCGAAAGTAAGTGCAGCCGCGTTGCTGTTGGTCTTGACATGGGTGATGGGGCCGTAAAACTTTCTACGAAAGCCCGACAGAAAAACACTCACCCGACGTGTGGCGCTATGCGCCAATTGTTCGAACCGGAGCGGTCGATTCCGATTGGCTGTGGGCGAGTTGGAGCGTTCAGATAACATCCGCGAAACCGCGCTCAGTGGCTCGGAAATAGGAGAGGCCGAGCAATAAGAGGAATGTGTTGACGATCAGGCTGAGAAGCAGCTCTTCGCGGTTTAGGGACGTTCCGGCGCCCAGCAAGCACCAGCGGAAACCGTCAATCGGGCCAACGACCGGATTGAGGTAATAAAATAATCGCCACTTTTCGGGAACGACGGAGCTGGAAAAGCCAACCGGCGAAATATAAAGACCGAACTGAACGATGAACGGAATGATGTAGCGGAAATCGCGATATTTGACGTTAAGCGCGGTGAGCCAAAGCGCAGGTCCCAAGCTGGCGACGCTTACAAGGAGAATAAACACCGGCAAAAACACGATACGCCAAGTAGGCAAAAAGCTGTACCACGCCATCAATCCTGCGAGCATGACCAGATTGACCGCTAGATCGACGAGGGCCACCACCACAGTTGCGGAGGGAATGATAATTCGCGGAAAATAGATTTTGCTCACCAAATTCGTGTTGGCGATGAGACTATTGGAGGCATCGCTCAAAATGGACGAGAACAGGAACCACGGCAGTAACCCTGCGAATACCATGATCGGATAAGGTGCACCCACGCTTGGCAATTTGGCGACCCGCCCAAAGAGAAGTGAAAAGATCACCATCGTCAGAAAGGGCCGCACCAAAGCCCAGGCCACGCCAATAACCGTTTGTTTGTAACGCACTGCCACGTCGCGCCAAGCCAAGATCGCAAAGAGCTCGCGATAGTGCCAAAGATCGCGCCAATAATGCCGCTCGGCGCGGCCTGCCTCCAACACGAGTGTATCATCTGTCACGGTCATATCGGAAAGCATGACTGGTTTTTCGCCTGGCGCCTAAGCCGCCAACATTTTCTTGTCTTGCGCATCCATCTGGCTCTCGAGCCAGATCCGCACTCTATCGTCGAAGGCAGGTACACCAAAATTTTCAATACCCGAAGGTCTATAGCGTGCGGGCCTTGCCTCTAACAAATCACGAATAGCGTGGCGCAACCCATCCAAGTCTTTTGGATCAACCAACCGTCCCAGAGCGCCTCCCAGAAGAGCTTCTTTGGAACCGTCGATGGCGCTTCCAATCACCGGCACTCCGCACGCTGCAGCCTCCAATAATACAATTCCGAAACCCTCCCCTGAACTCGGCATCACATAAGCATCGGCCAAACTATAGTGGGCTACCTTTTCCTCTTCTGAGGGCTTTCCTGCAAAAACAACATATTCCTGCATTCCGAGCTTTTGTACCTTTGCCTGCAAGCGGCGGCGATCGTCCCCGTCGCCCGCAATGAGATACTTGACGCTTGGCACGTCCTTCACGAGGGCGGGGAGGACGTCAATGACTTCGTCGAAGCCCTTATATCGTTCACGATTGGCAAGTCTTCCGAGCGTCATGATCACTCGGTGTCCTTCCAAATCGTAACGCGCTGCCAAGGTCTTATCCGGTGGTGTGGGGACAAAGCGCTTTAGATCGACACAGTTGCCAAGAATAAAGGCTTGTTCTGTTTCAATATCGGACCAACCGCCAAACCGCTCTGCACTCAACTTGCTGACTGAAACCAGCGAATCGATTCGTGAAACCAAGTTATTCGCGAGACGATATTGGGTGGGCTGCCATGCTTCGATCCCGTGTATGATTAGAGCGAGCCGAGCGCGTTTAATTTTCGCTGCCAGAACCGCAAGTGGCAGCAAGTGAATATGACCGCATATGATGAGGTGAATATTAGCGCTCAGATGCAAGCCTCGCATTAATTGCCAAAAATACTCTGACTTGCCGGATGCCGAGCGACGAAAATAGACAAGAGACTCTGGCAGGTCATGGTCAAGCCGTTCGCGGATCAACCGAGGAAAAACCAAAGTACGGGTCACGAGCCCGGATTTATCGACGGCCGATAAGAAATCCCTGTTGAACTGCGATATACCCCCAAACCCGCCAAACCCGTCGCTCAAAAGCATGAGGGCGTTGAACTCAACGAGTTTCACGCGGCGCTCCGTGGGTAGGCTGGTTTGGCGGGTTTTGCCGCTGGGCGTCGCGGCGCGCGCATAAGGCGGGGAACGAGATTGGTCCAAGTTTTCAAACCTTGGCGGGTAGCGTGAGTTTCACCCGTGGCCCATTCGTAGGCGGGCGACAGAAATCCCGTCTTCTTCCGCCCCTGCAGTTCGGAAGGAAGAGCATCGGGTACTGCAAGCAAATCAGTTTTCTGGAGCGGATGAGATGATGCAATAGTTGGCCCGAGTGTTTCCAATACCACGCGATCGACATAAGGGACGCGTATTTCCACGCCATGGGCCATTCCTGCCCAGTCGGCATCCCGCAACAGTTGATTGCGAAGGTAAGTGCAGGATTCGAGTGCCGATATTTGCGCCCGCCATGAAGCATGTTGTAGCGGCCGCAATATCTCTTCTTGGTATCCGGCTTCGCGAAGGCGGGCATTCCCTTCTTCAAGCCACCGCTCATCCAGTATCAGATCCAGCCCGTCAGGCTGATATACGCAGCGTCGCAGCATGTACGCGTCCAGCACATTGCCTGAACAGGCCAGCACGCTGGCGAGCTTCGAGTAATAGAATTGAGGGGAAATTTCGCGGGATACAGCCCTTAATACGCGCCCAAAGGTAACGAGGCCAGGCACCGCCTTCGCGATATTCATCAGAGGAGGTATCTGTTGAAAGGATGGATAACTTCCAAATAGTTCGTCGCCGCCCAGTCCGGATAAAACTACTTTGAGGCCTTCTCGTTTTGCCACTTGAGAAATCAAATATGTATTGAGCCCGTCAATGGTGGGCTGGTCCATCTTCCGGAAAAAATCAGGTAGGAGATCCTCAAATTCCTGCTTATCAATTCGGACAGTACGGTGATCGCTACCAATCTTTTTTGCGGCCACTTCGGCAAGCGGCGCCTCGTCATTATGCGTCCCTTCGTATTCGCGAAACGCTAACGTGATCGTTTTTAGCCCTTTGACTTCTGGGCGCGCTAGAGACGCCAATACATTGGAATCGACTCCAGACGATAAAAAGACGCCCACGTCGGTGTCTGCAACCAGATGATTGCGGACAGAATCTGCCAATGTCTCCCGAAGCATTGACCGAGACATGGGCTTTTTCGGGCCCGCCGCAAATTGGGCAGATACCGAATAATATTGTTTGGGCTTTGACAACTTAACTTCTGATATCGTGCGCAGAACGTGTCCAGCAGGCACCGGCCGGATGTCTGCCCACCAGGAAAATGGCTCCGGTACGCTCCCCCAAACATAAAAGCCGACCAATGCGGCGGGATCGCGGCGAGCCGACACGGGTGCGCATTCGGCTAAGGCCCGCGCTTGGGATGCAAACCAAAGCGCGTTACCGGTTTCAGCGAGGTACAAGGGTTTGATGCCATAAGGGTCACGCGCGAGCCATAATTCCTTTTCTTGATTATCCCACAATGCAAACGCGAACATGCCCCGCATACGCGTGAGGGCGTGCTCGCCCCATTGCGCTATCGCATTGATTAGGACTTCGGTGTCGCTCTTGGTTGCAAATACACGGCCAGCCTCCTCCAGCTCTGCCTTCAGCTCACGGTAATTGTAGATCTCACCATTCAAATTTACGGTCCAACGACCAGTGGTGTCCGTCATGGGCTGCGCGCCAGACGCACCGGTGTCGATGATCGCAAGTCGGCGATGCCCAAACATCACCTTTCGATCGGAGGAACCCCAGAAACGTTCGCCGTCGGGACCACGGTGGGCTTGCCATTGGTTGATCCGTTGCACCACCTGTTGATGATGCGGTTCCAGCATTCCATGAAGAGCAAAAGCGCCGGCGATACCGCACATTGTTACTTGACCGATGCCCTTTGGTTTTCAGATATGATTTGCAGAATCGCGTTCATTCCGTTCACTGACGCTACCGCCATTCAGGTGAAAAAAGTTTCCCCGGCTACGCCTCGATCCGCATGCAGGCAAGAAATTAGGAATCCGCCGGCGTAAGGTAGTCTCTGGGAAGGACCACTCTGGTCCGACCTCCCATGATGTCGAGCAACACTCGCACTCGTTCTGAATCGGTGAGTTGATCAAGTTCACCGACAAAATCTGCGAAAGGCCCACCAACCACGCGAACTTTCTGTCCAACGCTTAGATCCGGATGGAAGCCCAAAATGTCGTCGTCGCCACAAGCAGCCTTAATTGACTCAATCACGCCCATTGGTGCGGGTGTAGGCCGGTCGTTCTGCGTGACAATGCGTATTACGCCAACGGTGCTGTTAATGCTTCGCCAGCGTTCGTGATCGATGTCGAGGTCAACAAAGAGATAACCCGGAAAAAAGGGCCGACGGACCTTTTCAATCTTGCGCGCATGGCGGACCACCTTTTCGCGCTTCGGGAGAAAGACTGCAAAGTCTTGATTCTTGAGGTGGGTGGCTGCAGCGCTCTCGCGATGAGGTTGGCAATAAACCGCATACCAGCGCGAGAGCCTGTTATCTTCCATCGTCAACCACCCCTCCTCTGCAACACGACGAACGCTGTGCCTTTGGGGTGAGCAAGACTCGTATGCTGGCCTCGCCCAAAATCCGAGAGCCCCGGAAATGCGTCTGCCTTAGGAAAACTCGCCCGCACCAGCCCGGTGTCAGCATATCATTTCCGAAATAATTGGCACAAGCCAATGATTCCTAACGAAGATTCGAGATGCGCGCGTGGAGCGGCTAGTACGTTGGCCATTAAGATGAAAATGCATTTTTCCTTCCATCCGGAACAAATAGGGTTCCGTCCCCCACCATAACAGATTGATATCCAATGTATATTTTATGATACAGGGCTCATAGCCCACCCTTTCTAAAAGCCTCAGTTTCCCGACATCACGATTTGCATAGGAAAATATTCACTGACTGGAATGCAGCAGCGGGCCATGCCCCGTAATTGGTCGTTGGGAGCTTTTCGTGCGAAACTCACAAGCTAAGTTGCTGCGCGTCCAAGTTGTTGCGTCGGGGGGTAGCGTATGAGCGGCTCGACATGGGACATTCTGGTGTTATGCGGGGCGTCCGCCGCAATGACTGCTGTCATTTGCTACTGGGCAGGGCCTATTGGTCGCTTCATTGGCCTCATTGACGAGCCTGATGGCGACCGCAGGTTTCACGCCCAAGCTACGCCACTCATGGGTGGTCCTGCGGTCCTCGTTCCCGCGTTAACTGCGAGTTTTGTGTGCTACGCCAAGCTGCCCTTTTCCCCCATTATGCTTTTCGCACTCGCAGCAACCGTGGCGGCTTTCGTCATTGGGGTGCTCGACGATCGCCACGAATTATCCGCTGTTCTGCGTGTTGGGCTGCTCACCGCAACGATCATTGCTGTTCTCATTTTTGATCCGCTCTTCGTACTCCACACCTTAGCATTCAAAATCTTTGGTTTGACGTTGTCCGTTACGGTCCCGAACATCTTAGCCGCGCCATTTGTCGTGCTCATGATGTTAGGCTTCGTCAATGCAGCCAACATGGCCGACGGAATGAACGGCCAATTGCTGGGTTCTGTGATGTTATGGAGTGCTTTTATTGTCCACTATATGGGCTTTTATGCAGGCTTGCCGTTTGTATTTCTAATTTGTTCTGCGATGGTCGCACTCGTCTTCAATCTGCGGGGCAAACTCTTTACAGGCAGTTCGGGCGCGTATGCTGCTTCGCTGTTCGTAGGATTCGGAGCTATCGCCGCCTATCGACTGGGTAACGGATACATGGCGGCGCAAGTACCGGTTTATTGGTTTTGGTTGCCGGTGCTGGATTGTGTGCGCCTGATGGCTTCACGAATTATGAACGGACAATCCCCGTTCGCAGCAGATCGGGACCACTTCCATCACCTGCTGCTTGAGAGCATGCGGCCAAGTCGGGCCTTGGCACTCTATTTGGTACTTCTCGCCGCCCCCGGTGTAGCCGCGATGTTTGGCGAAGGGCTAGCAAGCACCATACTTGTCCTTTGCGTCGTTTTCTATTGCGCTTTCCTAGCAGCTACTCGCGGAAGGCTCGATGTTGGGCGCTTGCATCCACGGCTCGCAAAATTTGAAGGCACCGTGCCCAGGCAACGGCGCAAATCGGGACCCGTGGCGAACTGAAGCTGCAGGAAGCCCTATCGGCATAATCATGCGATGAAGATCAGCGTTATCACTGTTTGTCTGAATTCTGCAGCGACCATTACCGGCACCATTCAGTCCTTTTTGTCCCAGACCTATCCCAGCAAGGAATTGTTGGTGATAGACGGGGCTTCGACAGATCGAACCTTGGGAATCGCTAGGGAGTTGGCGAACGCCGACATCCGGATCATATCCGATCGCGATACAGGTATGTATGACGCGATGAATAAGGGATTGCGTCTCTATACCGGAGATGCAGTCGGATTCCTCAACGCTGACGACACGTTCCACGACGCGGGCTCTCTGGCGCGGATAGCGGATGGATTGCAAAACGCTGAAGCCGTGCACAGCGGATTAGTATTCGTAGAAAATCACGAAACAAAGAAAACCTTACGGACCTGGAGAGGCACGCCGTTCAAGCGCGGCCAATTCCGTTGGGGATGGTTGCCGCCCCACCCTACCTTTTATATCCGCCGATCACTGGCGGAAAGGACGGGCGAATTCGACTCCAGTTATGGCAATGCGGCCGACTATGACTACATGCTTCGAGCGCTGGAGCTTCATGCCGAGTCAAGCGCCTATGTGCCCGGCCCGTTGGTGGATTTCCTGGTGGGCGGCGCCAGCTCGGGGATGAAAAGCGTGCTTCTTGCCAACATCGGCTGCCTAAAGTCCCGCCGGAAACATCTTGGGGCGCCTTTGATAGACTTCGCTTTTTTCCTGAAGCCCGGGATAAAAATACTCACTCAATTGAAGTGAGCCGGGCCAACGACTGATGTAGGAAGTTTCCGTCGGCCGCAACATCGCCTGCCAAAGCATAAACAAAGCCAAGCCTGTCTGTCGGACGCGCCCGGCAGAATGCTTCGGCGACGAAAAGGGGCGCTGTTTGGGTGAGTACGGTGCCCTGCAGCGCCAGCGCCATGTCTTCCACCGGATGGCGGGCGACGGCTTCTGAACGGCGCTATTCTTCTTCCAATCCCGAGGATACGAATTCCGGCGCGCCGCTGGGCGCCAGCTGCTCGAGCGAGGGAATCGGTTGGCGCACCTTGCGAAT
>Ga0206824_10177_pt1 | contig 21607 bp, 20 predicted proteins | sample Alteio_BWOrgCont_82_FD_152874 | JGI IMG/M metagenome (GOLD analysis project Ga0206824, IMG submission 152874) | Enriched cells from forest soil in Barre Woods Harvard Forest LTER site, Petersham, Massachusetts, United States -... | ecosystem: Environmental > Terrestrial > Soil > Temperate forest >...
GCACCGGAGGCTTCTATTGTAATCGTCCGTATCGTCTTGTGCTTTTTTCTTCTCCTCATCGAAGTTGCTTTCTGAAAAGAAATTGATATGCTTTGGAATGGCCATAATTCATTGGTTTATATTTACTGCACGAACTGAAACAGTCCCTTAATATAACAGAGCATTTTATTACTGTAGTGTTCCTTCATCTTATCCTTGATGCCTTTAAATGCAGGAGCATCATACGAACCATCTCCGTACCCTATATCAGATGAGCCGTCGGGGAAATACAAGTGCCACACACCCTCTCTGTTCTGCACCAGTCGCACGGTGGAGTTTATTTTAACCATCATGGGCACTTCCACCATCTGAAAGCCGCTGGAATCAAACCAATCCCACATCCACCTGAAGAATTTTTCATTCCCCTGAAAAACTTTTAAAAGTTCATCCCTATATGCCCTATTAAAAAATGGATTACCGAAGCCCATGATAAATTCGCCGCTATCTGCTGCTTGTAAAGTCCATGTTTCCTTGTTTTTAGAGAGTATTTCAAGCACATTGCTATCGTACCAAACTCGGTAGGTGCGTTCTTTCTGGTCGCAGGGATACTTGTATATGGGCGATGGCGCGCCTATTGCCGCCTTGTTTATTGTCATGTCTTCTTCCATTAGTGGGATATTATTTTATGTGCTTATTCTATATATCCCGCTTTTTGGGGGCGTTCCAAGGGGGTGCCAAAACATTGCTACCGTAGACAGTTTTATATGTTAAATGGTGTGATATAAAAGGTACCACAAGTTCTTATCCTATATAAGTAGAACGCGGGGAACTTGTGGTACCTTTATTGTATGGTATCCAATAGCTTGAGCTGCGTTTTTGGTATATTTTGTATTTTATACAAAAAGGCGCTAAAAAGAGAGTGTATTCCCTGTGTTTGGAGGGGCACTTGTACCTACATAAAAACTGCATATTAAATGAGTATGTGGTATTTTCTATAAGCTATTATTATTATACATAAAATACCTCAAAAAGGAATTATTAAGATATTTATTATAATATTAATTATATTTACTATCTTTGTAATGCTATTTAGTGGGTGGTACTTGTATACTAAATAAATACTTTATGAAAGACAGAATAGAATGGGACATATTAAAAGGTTTCTCATCAAAGGAGAAGCAGGCATTTTTGTTTGAAGATGCGGCGAAAGAATTTAATACTATAAAAAGGGGTTATTTAGCGAAAGTGTTATCACGCATGGTAAGGAATGGTTCATTGATAAGATTAGAAAGAGGCGTATACCAAATTGTACCTTTAAATGAATCTGCTACAAACTATATTCCCGATTGGCATTTAGTTGCCGGCGCTATTATGGAGAAGAGGAATTATTATATCGGATATTATTCTGCGATGCAAATTCACGGATTAATAACACAGCCGAGTTTAACCGAGATTATTGTAACCGATGTACAAATGAAACCAAGTGTAACTTTTATTAAAAATGTCAAGTTTCAATTTGTACATCACATTACAAAGCGTTTTTTTGGTTATTCGGATACATGGATTAATGACCATGACAAGGTTAAGTGCAGTAACCTTGAAAAGACTATAACAGATGCTCTAACCAAGCCTCATTATGCCGGTGGTATAGTTGAAATAGCAAAAGCTATTTACGAAACTCGCAACAAAATAAATAAGGATACGCTATTTGATTACCTTACCCGCAATGAAAGCTATGCGGCGAAGAAAAGGTATTTGTATATATGTGGACTATTGGATATTAATTCCGCACATCATACAGGAATGAAGTCTTCTCTGGGAACCGGAATTTCATTATTGGATACATCTGGACCCGATGAAGGCCGTATTCTGACTGAACTTGGATTGAAAATTAACATAGATGACGATACAATTAAAAATTCCATTTTCACATGATAACATCTAAAGAAGTAAGTAAATATGCCAATATATGTGGGGTTCGCCCCCAGCAAATAGAAAAAGATTATGTTATCTCCTGGATTTTGTGGGGCATATCAAACCATGAACTATTGCGGGAAAACCTGATTTTCAAAGGAGGTACTTGTCTGAAAAAAATTCATATAAAAGATTACCGCTATTCAGAAGATATGGATTTCACTTTGAAAGATGATACTGTTTCCAATAATGCTATTTATACTGCGTTTAGTGCTATTTTTAAAGGCATTGCAACAGAAACCAACATGAAATTATCTATCATGGAAGACTCGAAGGGAGTTCACCAGTCGTCAGGCAGTATCAAGTTTCATATTAATTACATTGGGCCACTTGGCGGTAAAGGGGATCATATTAAAGTAGATGTTACAAGGGGTGAAAAATTAGAATATGGATGCTTAGAGAGCAAAGTTTTTAATGACTATTCAGATTTGAATGAAAAAGAGGGATATGCTGTTCAGAGTTATGATTTAAAAGAAGTCTTCATAGAAAAAATGGTAGCACTGATGGGGCGTTCAGTGCCAAGGGATTTATATGATTTTATCTACCTTGCCTCAATAGAAGGGATAGACATTCATGCCGTTTATGTTGAATTTCAAAAGAAGGCTGAAAATAAAGGACACATTGCAAGTGAATTTGTGGAGAAAACATTAAACAAGGAAAATGTTTTTAAGCGTAGTTGGGAAGAAAACCTACGTCATCAAATTAAAGATTTGGGAGAATTTAAGGAGGCGTGGAGAGAATTCAACAAACAGATCAGGAAAATTCAAGGCATAAAATAGTAGACTCATGGTAATATTACCATGAGTTGACCATGTAGCGTAAGCAGTATTTTTGTGTTTAATTAATTTAAAAAATTATGAAGTCGAATATCTTTACGTCCTTCAAGGAATATGTGGCTGAGTGTTTCTCTAACACCGCTATTTTTGAAATGGCCTACGAACGAAAAGTGGCAAGGGAGAGGGTTAGGAACATAGCAGATATTTTGTTAGAACACCTTTTAAAACTCATTGTTTTCCCAGAATCCGTTCATGCCGATCATTGGAAGAACGAGGTCTTCTCATTTATCGAAAATGTGAATAAAATTACGGTAAAGCCAAACAATCAGAGATTACGCGGACATGAGATATTTGACATCCTTATAGGTGAACCGTTAGGTTCCGGACGGAATAATGAACCGGATGGAGATAAGGTATTACGTAATATTATGTACTTAAAGTTTAAATACAAAGAGGAGAATGCCATCGATATTGACGTAAATTCGCTGACTGATAGACTCACCAATTTTTATAAGGATTTTGCAAACAAAACTTCCGTCCGTGAGGTATCGGTAGATGAAATCGCCGATCTGGTGGAAAAATTTATCAAAGGAGGTGTTGCAAAATAAAAAAATGCTCTTGTACCATTATTTACAATTAAATCCACTAATGGGTAATATTACCCACAAGTCGATATTCCTCCCCCCGCTATCGAACCTCGTTCAAATTTGAACAAGGTTCAATATGAACTTACATCTACTCCTTACTTCAAGTATCCTCCTACTCCTTCGGTACATCCCATTTTTCGGTTGCCTTTGTCAGGGCATCCTGCTCTGTTAACTGTGCCGAAATGGCAACTTTACCTAACCATACAGTTCCAAGCTGATGTTCAATATCTGTACCCTCCTTTATAGGACATCCGTTGAATCTTGCTTCTTCGAGCACGGCATCTGCAAGGCTGATTTTCCATTCTTCTGACTTTTGTCTTTCGGTGTTTCCCTTTCGTATAGTCATAAGTAAAGGTTTATTGGTTCCTCCGAAGATAGCAAAATTCATTGAATGTTCATTTATAAGGCTAAAATCACCCCTGTGGAAGCCTCCGGAAACCCTTACCGGAAGCCTGTTTCACGCATGTAGCTGGAAACCAATCCCTAAAAACTTTCCGTGTTTCGCCATACGGAAATCGTTCCCTCCTACCTTTGTGTATATCCTTTACAAGTGCCTATTGACAGGCATTACAGAAGGTTTGAGTGTATCTAATAATAACCAAAATCAAATGAAAATGAAAAACAAAACAGCCAATCAGGCAGAAAAGGTGCTGGAATTTATCAAGGAAAATCCCGGCTCAACTATTGAATCAATCACCGAAGGAGTAAACGTTTCTAATCTGCTGGTGAGAAAAGCAGTGAAGGAGTTACAGGATGAGAATGTCATCGAAGCCAATGACGAAGACGGTGGCTTCACCTTAGTAGATGCCTCAAATGCCGCCGCAGAGGTAGTAGAGGCAGCCGAAACTACTCCAGTTCCAGAGAAAGCAACGAGGAACAGGAAAAAGATAGTTGAGGAATTGGGGCCCAAGACATTTACCGGCAGAAACAACGATAAGTACCGCTTCGGCGAGCACCGCAACCTTCCAAAAGGCAGACTTGTATTGGCAATCGTCAGAGCGTATGTAGATAAGAACCCAAAGGTATCGCTTACCAAGCTACAAGAGTTGTTCCACAGCGATGAAATACAGCCCCGCTTCGGAGTTATTGCTGAGCTCTCTGCCGCTAAGAAGTTTTCTAAAAACAAAGTTGACAGGCACTTTGTCAAAAATGCAGAGGATATTATCAAGCTGGCCAACGGCACTAAAATAGCGGTATCAAATCAATGGACTGCCGAGAGCCTCAGTCAACTGCTAAAGATAGCAACTGCGCATCCAATGGGTTTTAAAGTGAAAGTGGAAGAAGTTGCTGAATAGTTCTTGCCGTGTTGTGAAGGGGGTGCAAGTTTTTGTATCCCCTTTTTTATGAAATGTAATCAGCACTAATAATAACCCTATCGTTTTGAATATACCATGAGCAAAGACACCAGCAAATATGTTACCAAGGGACTGATAAGCCAATCAGATTTTGAATTCTTGAAAGAGATTGATCCTTCCAGGACAAAGAAGTACCTCTCATTCATTATAAAGTCATACCTCGCAGACGCTGACCTTGACCTGCTACGAAACAGAGTAGAGGAATATGATGCCTTATTAGAGCGTAATCAGGTTGACCGCAAGGATATTAATTCTTTCAAAAACTTCCATCAATTTGATGAGTATGTGCAAACATATAATAGCATAAAAAGTACAAGGGAGGTTAAACGTGAAGCAAAGAAACAAGCAGAAATCATTTTAGATAATAACGATCTGTTTATAGTTTGCGTACACAGTCATGCAGCAAGTTGCCTCTATGGAGCATCTACTCGTTGGTGTACCACGGCGGAAAACAGCGTCCACTTTGAGAGATACTATTATAAAAATTTAGTCACATTATACTACTTGCAGGTTCGTTCAGAGGCTAAAAAGAATTTGCTCCGACAAGACTTGTGGAAAATTGCGGTAGTAGTGCATCCAGATGGCAAAGTGATTGCTTTTGATGCGGCAGACCGCAGGATAGGGCGCCACGACGGAGACCTGCAACACGCAATACACCTTTACAATCTATTTGAGAGCCTGGGCGTGGATGAATCTCTTTTCATACCGAAAGCAATAGAAGAAAGACTTCATAATTCCTGGGAGTATAAAAAGTATGACACTGAATTAGATTTATCAAGGATGGGTCTTACAAAAATACCGGATAGTATTGGTGAAAAAATGTTGCAGTTAGAGAGTCTTATGTTATCCGAGAATGCAATTCAAACTCTGCCGGAGAGCATAGGATTACTAAATAATTTGAAAACTTTATATCTCTTCTATAATAAACTCACCGCCCTTCCCGCATCGTTGTACAATCTGAAAAATTTGCAATGGCTTGGTTTAACAGGGAATATGATAAGCAATAAAACCATCAGGGAACTAAAAAGACAGCTCCCCTATACGAGAATATACTTGGAACCAATAAAAAATATAGCTGCATGAAACGGGATAATTTAGCACTGAAAAACAATACGGTATTTCTACTCAGGATGAAATATGTCAATGAGAGGATAAAATATCCTTTACAACTACATGGCGGTACACTGGGCATCTTTACTAACCTTAAGTATGCTGAACATTTCTTAAAAATCAATAAGAAAACGCTGTATAACTTTCTTGAAGATAAACCATTCAAGATTTATGAAATAGAGGAAATAACATTAAACTATTTCAGGAATTTTATACGAACACGATTCTATAATCATACAGGACAATTTTATGGAGAGCATATTTGGGAAGAAGCTAACAGAACCTTTGATTGCAGGTTCAAAAGGGGTGAACTGGTAGAGTTTGTTGATGGCACAACACTTCGTGCTGGCATTGTTGCCGCAGTGCCTCCGGATAAAGACAGTTCGCCTTTTAAAGATTATTACCTGGTGCTGCATGGTATTAAAGAATACGGCTGCTCCCGGGCGGTAAGTCACAACGTGTTTGCCCTATCCGGCAAAGTAACGGACGAATATAAGAACCACCTTCTCTATAGATTAGAAATGGAACACCTGAGCAAACTGAAAAAGGAAATTGAAAGAACATCTGATTTTACAACATATAGAATAATAGAATAGGTATGGAATTAAAACGAGAGCATTTCACAGAAGCAAGCGTTGACCAAATCATTTTCGACCATTGGGATTTACGCACAACAGAATCACAATTTGAAAATAAACTACTGGAGTTACCCAAAGAAGACTTAGTAGAATTTATCATTACAGCGCAAGGGAAAGGATGGTTCTCCGGTCATTGCCACGAGTAAAAAAATAAACCATGCTTAAAACTATTGATATATGCGGCTGTAGGTACACGTATGATGACGAGCTATTACTTGTAGTTATCACATCACTACTACCTAAGCCCAACAGCAGCTTGTGTTACTATGACAATGGTTTATTCCAAAAGTCCATTGGGTATGCACGTAAATCAGTTGGAAGGTGCAGGCTGGAAATGGCTCAGATTGCATTAAAGGTGTGTCCTGGCGCAGTATATCACTGTAAGAAAGATGTACATCAGAATGACAGTGGCCTGTATCATGGCGAAGTAATGATTTATAAAATCGGCTCCACATCCTTTCAACACATCTATCACTTTGGCTGCATAAAGTCCATAGACGAAGAACTGACACTCATGTTAAGTTGCGGTGTGCAACATGCACAAAGCCTGTTGGATTTGTTGTATAGAAAATATCTTATCAGAAAAATTGATGGCAAAAGAACCACCAAAGGTTTGCCGCGCTGTCATTATCCTCTGCTACATAATAATGTAGAGCAGGATGTTTGGGAGATGGAATACTGGCAAGGCAGAAAGAGCATTTTAATAGACAAGGTAAATATGCCCAAATACTATGATAATTAATAAAGAAGCATCTATGAAAACAAAAGAGAAAATAAACGACATCCTCCGAGTATTTACCAAACCAAAAAGATGGTTCGACAAGGGAACCTTGGAATTTGGTGAGTTAATCTCGCTTTGCACGGATCATCCCACGATAGGGGCAGAAGAAGTACGCAGCCGTCACATCTTTTGGTATGCCGAGTACTGTGCCGTTAAGAGAATTCAAGTTGTGCTAATAGGTATCCTATCCGAACTTATTGCATCACTCCTCCTGTTGTACTTGCTGCAATGGATGATAATGTTTTGCATAATTGCCATTATGTTCTTAATCGTCACAACAGGGCTCCTCCTGGCTATGCAAAGAAATGAAATACTATGGGACAATATAGTTTGTGTTTACGGCTGGCTGATGGATAATATTATCGATCCCACCCCCATCGAAATAGAGCCGGAAATAATGTTGGCATTTGAAAGGTTCTGCGAAAAAGAGCGAAAAAAGGAAGCCATCGAGGCTAATGACTTCCGAGTTTACCTCGCTATGGACACGATGTCCAGACTGTACGAACTATCGGAAGAGAAGCAACTGGAGCTGTCCAAAATCCTCGCAGAGGGCGATTGCGATGACTACGACTTTGAAGGCATCCTGGAACAGGATAAGAGGATACGTAATGTATTCGGCGTGCCATACGGTGGCATTGAAAGCCGGGTATTCAGCGACAATTATAGCACCTCGTTGAAGATGGCCGTTGAACAAGCCCGCATCTGGAGCAACTAAAACCAATGTATATGAGAAATAAAAAAGTCAAGGTGTTCTACACCCCAAAGCAGGTGTTGAGAAAGAATATGGCAAGGAGTTATTCCAAGAGCCCGCTCAAACCAATGCTACTGATGCAGAATTTTGAAAGGATAGGAATAACAGAGTTCCTTGATGTGGATGGAACCTTTGAGCCATTTACCAGAGAAGATTTTCTGATTACTCATACACCGGATTATGTAGATGCAGTGCTCACAGGCATTGATATTCACCTTCGCAGCACCAATGGATTGCCTTGGAGCAAAGAGTTAGCACGTACAGTTCGTTACACAAACGCAAGTCTTTATAATGCAATCAAGTATTCTATCGAACATCCTGAAACTCCTTGCCTTGCGCCTGTATCAGGTATGCACCATGCAAGGCCTGGTAGTGGAAGTGGATTTTGCACATTCGCCGGACAGGTAATTGCATCAGTTAAATTATACCGGGAACTCGGAAAACGTGGCGCATATTTTGATTTAGATGGGCACTATGGAAACAGTATCGAAGATTGCAGAAGATTCCAGCCGGATATAAATCTTGCAGTTCCAGTTGGTTTTAATATAAATCCGCACGGTCGGAACGAAGAATATCTTACTCATCTTTTAGTTGCATTCGCAAGAGTCGAGAACGCAATACTTAAAAATGAAATAGATTATGTAGTGTGGTGCCACGGCGCCGACAGTCATGAACAGGATGACCTCGGCGGTCAAGTGAATACAATGTATTGGGTAAGGTGTGCCGATGAATTTTACAGGTGGGTTAAACGTATGGACGAAAAGTTAGATAAACTTGGCCGTACACCATTGCCGGTATCAATGGCGCTGTTTGGCGGGTATCGGGCAGACAGCTACGAAAGTGTGCTTTCATTGCACACGAAGGATTTAGTTATGTGTTTAAACACACTTTGCGGGCAGAACATCATATACGAAGCACAGGTGGTTGACAAGTACCCTCATTCCTCAATACACTAATATGAAGAAAGGCGACTGCTTCGAGGCAAATTATAAAGCCCTGTTGGAGAAACGATTCGGCGAAGGCTGGTACTTGTGTCACGGGGTTGTCACTGGACAAGGCGGAAACGTCAAAGGCATCTGCTATACGCACGCATGGTTGGAGAACGGCGATGTAGTAATAGATTATAGCAATGGAAGTGTGCTTTCGCTTCCGAGAGAAGCATATTATAGGTATGGCAAAATAGAGAAGGTAGTCCGGTATACCATCAGGCAAGCAATGGAGATGGCTTTAGAAACCGGAACCTACGGCTGTTGGGATAAGGCGTTCGACGAATACCTTTAGTGCCAAAACGGGTCATCCTTCTTTTCTCCCTTCACCAAATTATTCTGAAGAATGTAGTCAATGACTTCCCTGCCATCAATATCTATTGCGCGAATTAAATCCCCAATAGCGCTTAAGATATGTTCGTTACTCAAAACTGCATCGTCTTCTTTTGTTGCCTGCCCTGCATCCTTTTTGCCTGCACCTGTTTTATTTTGCTGGTTTTTATAGGCTGCATAAACCTCAGGCTGCAAGGGCAAAGTAATGTGTTGATGCCAATCCGAATCTGCATCTTGTGTTTCTTCCTCTGCTTCATTCTGAAAGGACTGGAACCTTGGTAGCTTATACATGGCTGCTGGGTTTTCTTTTATATATCGAGTTCCGAAACGAATATTCCATTTTATACCAAATGGTATAATACCAACAAGTATAAAAAATATGCTAATGAGAAATCTTCCGATAATATAAGGAGAATACCGTACTTTATATATCGCATCAACCTTCAAGTATCCTTATCAGGTCATTATTGACATAAAATACTTCTCTGCCTTCTTCCTTTGGGCTAAGTATGCCTAAAGAAACAAGTTCTGACATATATCCCGTGATAGTTGTCCTGCTGGTACGACCTAATAGTTCCCCAACCAGATTCTGCTTAATGTACGGTTGCGTAAATAATGCTTCGTTGAGTTCCTTGCCATACCACTTGAGCTCTTTTCTTGCATGCTCCAGCGTGGCATTCATCTGTTCAATAATATCGTCTATCACAATATTAGTCTGGCGGGATGTATTTTCTACCGCATCCATCATATAAAGGAGCCAGGGCTTCCACTGGCCTCTCTGCGTTACTGAACTGAGGTTATGATAATAATCGTCTTTATGGGTTATTATGTATTTACTTAAATACAATACGGGGTGACTTATCAGCCCCTGGTTCACCAGGTAAAGAAGGTTTATAATCCTGCCCGTTCTTCCATTGCCATCAGTAAATGGGTGTATCGCCTCGAACTGGTAATGAGCCACTGCCATTTTAAGCAAAGGGTCGGCATCAGATTCCGCATCATTAAGATAGGACAATAAGTTTTTCATTTTTTCTTCAACTATGCCTTTTCCTCTTGGTGGCGTATAAATCACTTCACCCGGTCTCAATTCACTGTTTCCCCTTTTTATGACTATCTGGGATTGCGGAGGACGTATTCCCTGCCGGGTGTCTTTTATCTTTTGGTACACCTTTATTATAGTATCCATATTCACAGAACCGCTTTTAGTGATGTTACGGTATCCTCCCCATAGCGCCTCCCTGTACCTTAACACTTCTTTAGTTGCAGGGTTTGCAGCAGACTCCCGCACCTTGTCAGATATGGCCTTGTAGAGTTCATCCTCCGTAGTGAATATGTTCTCTATCTCAGAAGAGCTTTTTGCTTCCTGAAGGGAGATAGTATTGACCAGCATATTCGGGTTGGGAAGCCTTAATATATTGGCGCTTAGTTTTGCAAGCGCCCTGGTCGCACGCACTAACCCGGAAAGCACCTCTTTATCAAACACCTCATTTGGGGGAGGAAGCAGAGGCAGGTCATTATAGGGTTTATTCCTATCGTATGGAGCTATTTTTGCCATGTTCATTTATTATTTGTTTATTGGACATATTGCAAATATATGTCCAATTTTGATACGGGAAACATAGATGTGTCCATTTTATGCTGATTATTTGAACATATAAAGGAAATATGTCCATTTAATGATAAAAAAGAAGGATAATTCAACCGTTGGGGTAACAGGAAGGCGTGCTGCCAATTTTTGCCGCCAGGAGAATTAGGGCTAAAATAGTCCCACTTTCTACATTAGTGGGATTAGGGCTGGTAACCAAGCAGTGGAAAAAATGGACTTATTAAACAGTCCCAATAAGTGCAAAAGATGCTGTAATAAGGGCTTTCCTCTCATTTCTTTCTTTTATACTCGCTTGTATAAAAACACAAATTATGAGAAATAGAAAAACGACTACTTCGGGCATGGACTGGAATGTAATGACTGGTTTGTGCCACCGGTTAAAAGAAGATGAATTGTACCGGGACTACCTGCTCATTTTAGTCGGAAGCTTTTTCGGTCTGCGCATATCTGACTTACTGCAATTACGCTGGCAGAATGTGCTCGACAAAACGGAAGTAATAATCACCGAGCAAAAAACTGGCAAGCAAAGAAAAATCACCATAAATGCTAAGGTTGCGGAGGCTGTAAAATTTATAGTGGATAAGTTACAGAAGCAAGGCAGGTATAGGCCGGATGGCTATCTCTTTGCAAACAGGTGGGGCGATAGAATAACTATTAGTTATGTGAATAAGCGTCTCAAATACATCTTTTCAAAGTACCATGTGAATGTGCAGAACCCAAGCTCGCATACTTTGAGGAAGACGTTTGGAAGGCGCTGCTGGGAGGCGGATAACAAGAGCGAACGGGCGCTTGTTTATCTGAGCGAAATATTCAGCCACAGCTCTATTTCTATAACTAAAAAATACATTGGAATTACGGAACAGCAGATAGCGGATGTGTATTTGAGTTTATAACCAAGCCTATTTTGTCATCATAAGTAACACTATTTAACTATTTTTACCTTCCCTTGGAAAATAAAGTACCAGAAGATATTGTTATTAAATATCCATTATAAATGCCCGAAGACCTACATAATATTTTATGAAAATTATATCTTTAGAAATAAATGACTACCACCCTATAAAGCATTTAAAGCTTGAAAGTCTTGGCAATACAGTAATAATCGCAGGTGCAAATGGATCAGGGAAAACAAGGCTAAAACAGGCAATAGTTCAGACTTTGCAGGGTGCTTCACTAATGGATATGACTTTAGGTGCAACGAGAAAAGAAGAAGAAGAAGCAAAATATTTTGCAGGCAAAACACTTGAAGTTAAGAAAGGAATTCAAAATCAAGTTTTAAATAATTACATAAATAGCAGAAAGTATGCTTCTAATGGATTTGTTGGCTCTCTGGTTCAAATCGATTCAAACAGAAATATTGAAGTATTAAAATATACCCCTGTTAACTGGTTAGGCGGAGACCCAGATGATAAAGAAACATCCACAAATTTTTATTTCAGGCCATTTACAAATAGATGGAGTGATTTTATGAATTATATTCATCAAAAATCAGCTTCAAGAGACAAAAAGCTTGCTGATGAGTTAAAGAAAACACCAAAGGATGGAGAAAATATTATTAGGAATAATCCTGACCCGTTACAAAAATATAAAGATATTTTCTCAGCAGTTTTGCCTGGCAAAGAATTACAAGACATTAACCCTGCGACACCAAAGGAATTCCATTTTACAGAGAATTCCGGTATGCCATTACCTTTTAATTCCTTGAGTTCAGGTGAACAAGAGGTAGTAAAAGTATTATTTGATGTAATAAGAAAGGAAATTAGACACTCTGTTATTATTGTTGACGAGCCGGAACTCCATTTACATCCAACCTTAACTTTTAAACTGATAGAAACCTTAAAAACGATTGGAGATCATACAAATCAATTTATTTTTCTCACTCATTCAGCAGACTTAATATCTACTTATTTTTCTACCGATAATGTTTATTTTATTGACAGTGTTCAGACGGGAGCAAATCAAGCTCATAAACTGAGTGAATTAACTCACAGCCATAATGAAATAGTTCAATTGATAGGACAAAATCTTGGACTTTTTGCAGTTGGCAAAAAGATGATATTTATTGAAGGTGAAAACTCAAGTATAGACCGTCTTACATATCATGCTCTTGTTCAAAAAGTACTTCCCGATGCTAAAGTAATTCCAGTAGGTTCAGTTGCTAATATCATTACACTAAATACTATCGAAGAACAAATTAGAAAATCTATTTTTGGAATAGATATTTTTATGATTCGAGATAGAGATGGTTTAGACAATAATCAAATTACAGAAATTGAAAAGAATGGAAGAGTACGTTGCCTTAAAAGAAGGCATATTGAAAATTATTTCTTAGATTCTGAAATCTTATTTAAAGTAGCTGAGCAATTATATATAACTATTGCAATCACGAGCCTAACCAAAGAGTTGATTGAACTACAAATAAAAAAAATTGCTGAATCAACTCTTAATTTTAACTTGCTTAAAAATACCAAAGAATACCTCTCCTTAAATCACTTTTTCAAAATTCCAACCGTAAAATCTATAGAAACAAAAAACATAGCGGACATAAAAAGTGAAATAATCGCAGGTGTTAAAGCTTCAATTGGTTTATTATCAAATGGATTGGGCGATATTAAATTCTCGGACTGGTTAGATAAAGAAGAAGCCAGGCTAAAAGACTTGTTAAGTACTGATGATTGGAAGAATGAGTTTCAAGGCAAAATTATTTTTTCTAAATTATGTTCAGAACTTTTAAAAGAAGATCCTTTAAGAGTCAGGCAGGCATACGTAGATATTGCATTATCTGAGAAACCAGAAGTATTTGAAGAAGTAATGGATATTTTAAGAAAATTTTGATTTTACTTTTTCAATCTCAGATTGTCCAAGTGTCAGCTTAATGTTAAGAATACATATATGATTGATTTTAATATATATCAGGATAAAAGTAAGAAAATAGTATAAACAGAGTACATGAGTGGGCCAGTAGTCGCTATGCAGGAAGAGCTAAATTTTATTCATATCAATATTATAGTAAAGTTACCAGTGAACTTGTTCTTGAAATGCAGGTAAAAATAAGCCCCACCGAAGCGGGGCTCAAGGTTTTCACCTTCGGCATATAGCCTTATTGCGATAAGAAATTTCAAAGAGGGATTTAATCTCGTTTTGATTTCTTTACAATGCAAATATATTATTTTTCCCAAAGTGAGATATTTTTTCATACTTTTAGTCTCTAAATCTATCCTGTATGCCAAAGATACTTGGACTTGACCTCGGTACCAATTCGATTGGGTGGGCGTTGATTGATGATAAAAACAATCAAATACTGGATACTGGAGTGAGAATCTTCCCAGAAGGAGTAGACAATCTGGGCGACGGACAAAATGAAATGTCAAAAAATTCAACACGCCGGGCTTTCAGACAGGTGCGCAGGCAAATATTCAGAAGAAAATTACGCAAAAAGATTTTGCTCAAAACACTGGCAAAATTTAACATGTGCTCACTGAGCGAGGAGCAAATTAAACGGTGGTATGCCACAGGGGACTTCCCCGATACCAAGGAAATGCACGAATGGCTAAAAGAAAATCCTTATCTATTAAGGGATAAGGTATTGAAAGAAAAGGTGTCTCTTACCCAATTAGGAAGAATATTTTACAATATCGCCCAACACAGGGGATTTTTAAGCAATAGCAGAAGTGCTGGCACAGATGAAAAAGAAGAAGGAGCAATTTATTTAGGAGATATAAAGACAGGCAAAATAGGAATTACTGAAACATTAAAGAATATTGAAGGAACAACACTCGGCAGTTATTTTGCCACCGTCTATCCTGAAGAAAACAAAAGCTATATAAGCGGACTGTCAAGAATAAGAAACCGGCATACAACCCGCCAAATGTATATTGATGAATTTGAAAAAATTTGGGAAAGCCAAGCAAAGTGGCACAAGGAGTTGAATGATGAACTGAAAGAACTATTAGGCGGGAGAAAAAAAGACGGTTATAAGAGTGATGGCATTCTTTTCTTCCAACGGCCACTCAGAACACAAAAGTTCCTTGTTGGCAAATGTTCACTTGAACCTAAAAAAACTAAATGCCCAATAAGCGCCATTCCGTTTGAAAAGTTTCGGGCATATCAATTCATTAATCAAATTGAATGCGATGGGAAGAAACTAACCGCCGATGAAAGAACTATTGCTTTCCAGATATTATTAAGCAAAGAAAAGCCCAAGTTCAAAGAAATTAGAAAAAAACTCATAACGCCTGATGGCAATTTTAATTACGAAGACGATGACACCTGTCCCGGAGCATGGACAATAAGCAATCTTTCAAACAAAAAATATTTTGGAGAGAAGTGGGTTAATTTTTCAGATAAGGAACAGGAAGATATATGGCATATCCTATACAATTTTGATGACAGGGACAAGTTAAAAGAATACGCAATAAAAAACTGGGGGTTCAATGAAGAAAGTGCAACAAAAATCAGTAAATTTAATCTTATTGACGGCTATGCGAGTTTGAGTAGAAAAGCCATCCTTAACATTCTTCCATTCCTCAAAATGGGATTTACTTATGATACAGCAACGACATTGGGTGGTATTAAAAATGCTTTCGGTGAAGAATGGGGAAAGCTTGGAGAAAAAAATATTGATTTTATCCTCACCAATGTGCCTGATATGATAAGGTCAGAAATAAAAGGTGGCTATATTGAACCTCTAAAAGACTTTCTTAAAAAGGAATTCGGATTGAATGAGGAACTACTTGGAAAGCTATACCACCACAGTACATCTATTGACAAGACAGAAGTCGTCACGAAGCTTCCTATTAGCAAAGAAGCTGATAAAGAAATAAGCAATCTCAGGAATCCTATAGTATCAACAGCGCTTTTTGAATTAAGAAAGCTGGTGAATAAAATACTTGATGAAAATGGGCCGGTTACTGAAATAAAGGTCGAATTAGCAAGGGATTTAAAGGTCTCTAAGGACAGAAGAAATAAAATACGGTTGGAGCAAAAAAGACTGGAAAGGCAGAATGAGGAAACAAAAAAACGATTGCGAGAGCACAATCAGACTATTAATCATGAAAATATTTTAAAATATAATTTATGGGAAGAATGCCAGCATAAATGCCCATATACGGGTAAAGAAATAAGCATACAACAACTGTTTTCAGGAGAAGTGCAGATAGAGCATATTTTTCCTTGGAGCAGGTCTTTGGATGATAGTTACTTGAATAAAACACTTTGTTTTGCAGAAGCGAATGCTGAGAAAGGATATCAGACCCCTTATGAATACTTCATTAAAAAAGGAGACGCTTTATGGGAAGAAGCTAAGGAAAGGGTATTGAAACTCTTTTATACTACTAAAGAATACCCTACCCGATACGAAAAGTTTAAGCGGTTTAGCGCTGAAAAATTTAATGAGGATTTCATCTCTCGACAATTAAATGATACCCGTTTTATCAGCAGGGAAGCAAAAATATATTTGGAGAAAATATGTGACGATGTGAAAGTAGCTCCGGGACAGATGACGGCAAACCTTAGGGTTAAATGGGGTTTGAATTCCATTTTAGATGCTGAAAACAACGAAAAAACAAGAGACGATCACCGTCACCATGCAATAGATGCACTCGTCATGGCTTGCTTTAAGCAGAGCCATTTACAGGAAATAACCAAATGGAATAGATATAACCGAACTTACGATTTAAAAAACTTCCCTTTGCCATGGGAAAGCTTCCGACAAGATGCTGAACAAGCAATTTCTACCATACTTGTTTCACACAAACAGACAAATCGTATCCTAACCTCCAGAAATCATACAATTAAAACGGGTGAATTAAAACATGTCAATCAAGGCATAGCAGCACGGGGCTCTTTGCATGAAGCCTCTGTATATGGATTAAGGAAAAATAAGCAAGGAGAGTTAGCTTATCATATTCGCAAACCTCTGCAAGGTCTAACAGAAGCCTCGATTCCTAAGATTGTTGATGATAAAATAAGAACTCTTGTGTATTTAAGATTACAAGAAAGAGGAATTTCCATTGATTCTAAAAATGGTAAGCCTCTTACTAAAACTAAAGAGGAAAAAGAGGAGTACAAAAAAGCATTTGATATACCGATATACCTGCCTAACCGCAATGGCGACCCTGTTCCGGTAAATAAAGTAAGAATAAAGGAGAACATAGGAAAAGCAGAAAAACTTAAACCACAGATTAATCAGTATGTAAATCCTAAAAACAACTATTGCGTAGTGATTTATAAAAAACCTGATGATACGTTGGATGAGGAGGTATTGACCTTTTGGATTATAGCAGAAAGAAAAAAACAAGGGGCTGATATAATTAAATTGCCGACGGATGGAATAAAGATTATCAATACGCTCAGAATAAATGACATGTATTTGCTGAAACTATCTGATGCGGAATTCGAGAACAATAAGAACAATTTCAATTTGTTAAGCAACCATCTTTATCGGGTGCAAAAGCTATCTTCAAAATTCTATGAATTCAGACATCATTTGGCAGCAAGTATTGAAGACGATATTGCTCCTTATTATCATAGGATTCAGAGTTTCGGAGAAGGGAAAACAGGTTGGTTGACATTTAACCCCATAAAAGTTAAGATTACATCCACCGGAAAGATTGAAAAAATTCTTCACTATGCCGAACCGCACACTCTTCTTTAGCAATCCGTATCACCTCAGCGTAAAACTTGGGCAGTTAGAAATTGCCGATAAAAACACTGGCGAAATAAAAACAGCACCCATCGAAGACTTGGGATTTGTAGTGCTTGATAACAGGGAAATAACTTTTACCCAAAGTGTGTTGAGTGAATTAGCTGCCAACAATACAGCAGTTATTATCTGTGATGCCAAACATTTGCCTGTTAGCATGATGTTTCATCTTGACACTAACCAGGTGCAGAATGAAAAATTTAGGGCGCAAGTTAGTGCCTCCGAACCGTTGAAAAAACAACTTTGGCAACAAACGGTAAAATCAAAAATAAAGAACCAGGCTGCCATGCTAAAACATGCCGGCAAAAATGATGAAGCGTTATTATTTATTGCATCGCAGGTAAAGAGTGGCGATACTACAAATGAAGAAGCACAAGCAAGCCGGAGATATTGGGGGCAATTATTTGGAGAAAGCTTTGTGCGGGAAAGGGAAGGTATGCCGCCTAATCCTTCGCTTAATTATGGATATACTATATTGAGAGCTGCCGTTGCCCGTGCATTATGCGGCAGTGGTTTATTACCCACTCTCGGCATTTTTCATCACAATAAATACAACCACTACTGTCTTGCCGATGATATAATGGAGCCTTACCGTCCATACGTGGATAAAGCAGTTTGGGAACAAAAAGAAAATATTCCCGAATACCATAACATTACCAAAGAACGTAAAGTTGAATTGTTAAAGGTCCTTGACAGTGATGTAGTGATGAATGGTGAAAAACGTCCGATGTTGGCTGCTATTTCACAAACCACAGCTTCAGTTGCCCGGTGCTTTAAAGGAGAGGAAAAACAAATAAGCTTTCCTGCTTTCACTTGATCAATAATGGAATATACCCGCCTGAACGCCTATCGTATTATGTGGTTGTTTGTGTTTTTTTGACCTTCCGGTAGAAACTAAGAAAGCCCGGAAAGCAGCAACCCGTTTCCGTAAAGATATAATGAGAGATGGTTTCACTATGATGCAATTTAGCGTATATGTTCGCCATTGCCCAAGCGGAGAAAATGCGGAAGTACATACGAAACGCGTACAAAAAGCAATCCCTGAAAAAGGGCAAGTGAGCATAGTGCGGATTACAGATAAACAGTATGGAGAGATAATAAACTATTGGGGTAAAGAAGAAAGACCGTTAGACCCTGGACCGCAACAGTTGGAACTTTTTTGATTTTCCTCTGCAAATTCTCCACGCCTTTAGCAGTTAAAACTACAATTTATGCAATAAAAAAACGGGAAAGAAAGGTATAACCCCATCAATCCCGTTCATTTTTAATGACATTTTTCTGTTCTAACTCAATGAACATTAGAAGAAAACTTCATCAACTAATGTCATTTATCCCTCTTTGAAATCAAACCGCAACCAATTAAACCAGAACCACAATTAAGGCATAAATGTCATTTATCCCTCTTTGAAATCAAACCGCAACAAATCCCCTGCTATTATTTTTTCCTTAGTTAATGTCATTTATCCCTCTTTGAAATCAAACCGCAACACTACATGGTACTACCATATTAGCAGGTTCAATGTCATTTATCCCTCTTTGAAATCAAACCGCAACCTTCCATGTGATACCCTATATCTTGTGGCTAATGTCATTTATCCCTCTTTGAAATCAAACCGCAACATGGAAACAATTATGAAGCATTTTTTGAAAAATGTCATTTATCCCTCTTTGAAATCAAACCGCAACGGAGCACGAATTAATTTCAATTAGATTTTAAATGTCATTTATCCCTCTTTGAAATCAAACCGCAACTGAATCTTCCCTTAATCCTTCGGCTGTTAAAATGTCATTTATCCCTCTTTGAAATCAAACCGCAACAGCTTCTCTAAATCAGACTTTGTAAGAAAAAATGTCATTTATCCCTCTTTGAAATCAAACCGCAACTAAATCGCCTGCATGCGAAGTGTTGCCTTCAATGTCATTTATCCCTCTTTGAAATCAAACCGCAACCATGAAGGTGCGCCCGGTGAAGCCCCTAACAAATGTCATTTATCCCTCTTTGAAATCAAACCGCAACGCATTCCCAGAATTTATACCTGCCTGATAAAATGTCATTTATCCCTCTTTGAAATCAAACCGCAACATATTTTATCTAACTAAAATGAAAAAGATAAATGTCATTTATCCCTCTTTGAAATCAAACCGCAACACTCGTCGGCTATCGTCCTCACGAACGTAGAATGTCATTTATCCCTCTTTGAAATCAAACCGCAACACTCCATATCTATACACTGAGGACGAGAAAAATGTCATTTATCCCTCTTTGAAATCAAACCGCAACAAGCAATCTCACTATATTCTCCTCCATATCAATGTCATTTATCCCTCTTTGAAATCAAACCGCAACATGTGCATATCTCATTGCTTCACTACTAAGAATGTCATTTATCCCTCTTTGAAATCAAACCGCAACGGAAGTAGCGGGCTTGTATCTACTCCCGAAAATGTCATTTATCCCTCTTTGAAATCAAACCGCAACACGACCGCTTTCGCGGTCGAAGATGGTTTAAGGGATTGGGGCGATTGGAGTTTGAAAATCCCAATATTTCAAAGAACACTGCCGGGAATTAAATACTTTATCCCCATTTGGCAACAAATTTAAAAATAAATACCTTCCTTATGAAATAACTATTGGTTACACCAAAGCCAACTCCTCCATCAACGCTCTCCTCTGCGGATACGTCTTTCTGATGTTTTCTATCAGCAGTTCTGCTTTTTGACTTTGCCCCAGCTTAATCATCCGGCGAATATACCGGCACACTTCCACGTAATAACCCCTGCCCGCTTTCGTTTTCATGGAATGGAGTATTTCACGCTCATATAAATCTGCCAGTTCCTCCGCATGATCCTGCTGCAAGTACTTCTCATACTTACGTATGTTGTCGAAAGAAGAGTTCTTCGCAAGTAGTTCCAACAGTTTATCCCATTCCTCTTCCGACGTGAAAATATATGCCAGGGTCTCCATGTTATAGTGCTTTTCCCTACCGGCATCATCTGCCAGTTTTTGTACAAAATCCCGCCAAGCATCTTTCTTTACGTGCAATTTCAGCACATCGAAATAATGTAGGTTGTCCCGGTATTTTTCCAAGAACAAGTAGCGGGCATTTTCTATGATTTTAGCGTCATCATGTTGCTCCTGTGCTACTTTCAGCAGGTATTCATACCAATCGTTGTTTCTTTTATCCTGCTTGATACCGTCGTGTGCAAGCGCGGTAGCCTTATCATACGCTCCTTCGCCAATGGACTGTTCAATGGCTAATTTCCTTATAGCACGGTAATGGATGTGTTGCTCTATAAACTCATTTGCCGCTTTGTCGCCGGAAACTTTTCGTATTATGCCCAACCTTATCACCTGCGCTTCTTCTATGCCATATTCCGAAAGGTTGGCTTTATCCAATAAGTCTATAATCTTCTTTCCCTCGGTTTTGCTTATTACCAACTTTGCGGCGACCTCTAATATGCCCAGGTGCCAGTCCCAGCCGTCAAAATCCCCCTTCTTAAAGACCCGCAGGCAGTAGTTAAAGAATTCACTTCTAATATTTTCCGGTGGAAATGTGGCGGCCAGTTCATTCAACAAGGCCATGGCACGTTCTATATTGCCAACAATATCGCCGTTGCTGTCATCTGCATATTGCAGGGCTGTATTCATTTCCTCCAAGATGACGCTGCATGAATGGAAAGCATTCATATACTGCTGCGACCTTAATTGCCTTTCGGCAGCATCCAATAGCATCTCAACTTGTTTTCCCACTTCTCTGGCTCTGTCCCATTCGATGAAACGCCTGCGCCCTTCACCCCGGCGAAGAATGTATTTTAGTTTATTCCGGATGATTTCTTCCGTAACCTCTATTTCAGGATGCTCGGCAAGGACTTTATTCTTGGGAACGGGAGTAGTTCTAATTTTTTTAGCAGGGGTTTCTTCCAGTTGCATTCTGCCCCGCTGCAAATAAAACATCACCGCAACCAGA
>Ga0206824_10178_pt1 | contig 21415 bp, 12 predicted proteins | sample Alteio_BWOrgCont_82_FD_152874 | JGI IMG/M metagenome (GOLD analysis project Ga0206824, IMG submission 152874) | Enriched cells from forest soil in Barre Woods Harvard Forest LTER site, Petersham, Massachusetts, United States -... | ecosystem: Environmental > Terrestrial > Soil > Temperate forest >...
TTGCATGATTCCATCTTCCTCGGCAAAGGCGGCGGCACATATGTGGTCATTGGGCTTGCCACGCCGGACGGCTCGGTCGAATCATTGGTTCCGGGACTTTCCGCGCAGTCCAAATCCCTCGCGGATCAACTCCGCACGCGCTATCCAAAGATCAGCCTGGAACTCACAGGCGAGATCCCGCTGAACTTCGACATCCGCAAGGCCAGCGCCGATGAAGTACGCCACAGCGAAAACCTGGTTGTCCCTGCCACGCTGCTCCTGTTGTTGCTGGCCTTTGGCAGCCTCGTAGCAGCGCTGATCCCGGTAGCAGTGGGCCAACTCGCAATCGCCATGACTCTGGCCATCGCAGGGCTCCTGGCCGAGCGCTTTCACCTGTCGATCCTGGTGCAGAACATCGCCACAATGCTTGGTCTTGGGCTGGGCATCGACTACACGCTGCTCATTGTCAGCCGTTTTCGGGAAGCCATCTGTTCTGGGCACGACGGCCCAACCGCATCGGTATTGGCAGCGAAACGCGCCGGGCACACGCTTCTTATCTCAGCCTCCACAGTGGCAATCGGCTTCGTTGTGCTGCTCACGGTGCCCATCAGTGAGATTCGCTCCATCGGTGTTGCCGGTTGCCTCGTGGCGGCAACCAGCGTGCTTCTGGCGAACTTCGTAGTGCCTGCGGTGCTTGGGCTGCTGGGGCGGCATATCGATGCGGGCCGTCTTCCGTTTACGCCCCGGCTGGACGCAAGCCGCTCAGAGCGGACCGGCAAGCGATGGAGACGGTGGGGCCAGGTCATCATTGCCCACCCCTGGCTGGCTATCCTGCTGGCAGGTGCTCCTCTGCTCGCGTTGTCGTGGGTGGCCACGCGGCTGGATACAAGTCTGCCCAAAGGCGACTGGCTGCCCAAAACGGCGGAGTCTGTCCACGCGTTACACACCCTCGAACAGATGGATCGCGCAGGCATTGTGCAGACAATGCGCGTAATTATCGAGCTGCCAAACGAATCCATCGCGCAAAGCGATGCTGGCTGGGCTGCAATCGACCACGCGACGAAACAGCTGGCGAGCGACCCTCGCAGTGAGCGCGTAATCTCCATCACAAGTCTTGCGAACGGCGATCGCTCCTTCCTCACCGATGTCGCGCGCGACACACGTCGCACCTTCCTCAGCGGGGACGGACACGCCGCCCTGCTGGAAGTTCTGCCTAAAAGCTCCATGCCTTTACGCGATCAGGTGGACTGGGTGCGCGAGCTGCGCAGGACCCGTGCCCCGGCGCTCACCGGGATTCCCGGCTCCACGCTACTCATCGGCGGTATTCCCGCATTGAACGGCGACTACCAGTTGATCATCGCCGAACGATCTCTGCCAGTAACAACGATGGTTGTCTTCGGTACGCTGCTGGCTCTGCTCATAGGTTTCCGCTCACTCGTTGTGGCCATCAAGGCCATCGTGCTGAACCTGTTCTCCGTGGCTGCGTCATTCGGAGCGCTGGTGCTTGTTTTTCAGATGGGATACGGCGGCGGTTTATTCGGAGTGCCGGGTGGGACCGGAAGCGTCTTCCCGCTGGTGCCAATCGTCACTTTCGCCATCGTTTTCGGGCTCAGCATGGACTATGAAGTATTTCTTGTGGCACGCACGCTCGAAGCAAGAAAGAGCGGTCTGGGAGAACAGGATGCCATCCCTGAAGCGCTGGCATGCACCGCGGGCCTGATCACCAGCGCTGCCGCCATCATGATCGTGGTCTTCGCAGCCTTCACATTCGGCGATTTCCTGGTGATCAAAATGATCGGATTCACGCTGGCCGTCGCCGTGCTCATCGACGCGACGCTGGTCCGCATGATCATTGGTCCCGCGCTGCTGTCCCTTGCCGGCGATTGGAACTGGTGGCCAGCAGGCCTTCCCAAGTCGTGCATCGCAAATATCGCCTGTCCCGAACCATCCAGCAAGAATGCCTGAGGACCTCCCGGACAAATGCAAATCCGTGCAGGTACTCAGGCATCTTCGAATCAAAAACTCTACTGATCGTTCGTTATGAAGTCACTGCAGGTGGAGGATTCAGACGCGCCCTCGCGCGTTTATCCAGCCGGAGGCGAATCCACGGCACCACGAACAGGCCCAGGATGAAGGTCGTCGGAACAATGATCCACGGAAATTCAACCAGCCAGTAGCGCAGGCGCTCCCACCAAGGTAGTTGGCCCACATGATAAAAGCGGTCGCCCACGCGGTATGAGCTGAAGGTCGACCCATGCAGCACACTCACCGATTCGCTGATGTCGCTCGATTCCCCTACCTTCCAGAAAGCGTCGATAAACGGCGTGGCTGATTCACTCTGCTTCAGCGTGATCGTAACAATGGAGCGTTCCGTGTGCCACGGTGACTCAATTCCCTGGATGATGGCATCCGGCAAGCTGCCTACGCTCTCAATCACTCCGCTGCGGCCCTCATCCTTGCCCAGCTTCCAGTACCACTTCGGGCGCATCTCGGCCACCTGCCACCACGCGTGTTGAATGGTTTGGAAGATGCCACCGGAATCCTGGATCGTATATCCATTCTGATGCACAGCCACCGGCAGCTTTTCATTCAGTTTTTCAAAGGCGGGCTGGTCAGTCGCAGTGCCCAGCACAAGGTAATCCGCATCCTGTCCCAACTCGGAGGGATCAGCCACCTGCACGCGCACAGCGGGATAACCCGTCCGCTCGCCAAAATAACCCATCAGTGAGAGGTATAGCCCCACTTCTGATCCCGTCGCTTGCAGAGGAAGTACGATCTTTGTCTGTGCCAGGTCGGCATAGCGCGTAAATGGAAAACCAGCGTTGGAGAAGAGCTCCAGGTTCGGCATCGCCGCCCAGTGATAAAGCCCCTTGATGTCCAGGTAGGAGTCGCGCAGAATTCCACCCTGCAAATTGATCGGCGGCGTATCCACGCAGTTGCCCTTTTTGGCAATCTGAAAATAAAACTTGAACAGCATCGTATTGGCGAACGGCCGCATATTCACCAGCGGTATAGACACCTCGTTGGTAAGTTGCTTATGCGGATTGTCCTCATGAGGCATCGGCAACTGCTGCACCATCGCACTGTTGGCATCAATGCGCAGCGTAGACTCGTTTGCCAGCGACACAGCGTTATAGCGGTAATTCACCCGCATCGGCAGCACCTTACGGTCGCCAAAAAACAAATCCGGCGGCGTGCGTAAATACACCGCCACAGGACCCGATCCATCGCTCTGCAATTGCGTCGTACTCGAGTAATCCCAGAATGGAACGTTGCGATCCGTCGGCAGCCACAGCGGCGCGTCGTCTGCGCTGCGCGGCGACGGCAGTTCAAACCGTCCTATCTCTGCCGTATCTCCCTGCAGCGTCATGCTGCCCGTGGCCAGCGCCTGCGCCGCGACGAGCAGTTGCTCAGGATTCGTGCCGGCCACAATCAAAATTTTGCCGTACTGATCCACCGGATTGGTGCGCATGGCCAACACAGGACCATGAATTTGTAGATTCAATCCCGGCGGCAGCTGCGCGTTTTCTACAAGCAGAATCGCGTTTCCCTTGGGAAAGCTCGGCCCAAACATCACAGGAAAATTCAACGGCTTGGATTTAATCTGCACGCCGAACCACGAGGCCACAACCCCCGCCGCGTTGAGAGCAGGCTTATCCGGCTGTGAAGCAAAGATCACCGGAAGGGTCGCCGTATCGCCGCCCACCGATCCGTCATAGAAAGGCAGCGGCAAAATCTTCAGGTCGTCGGCGATATCCGTTTTCGCGCCAGAGAGCTCAATGCGGCTGGTGTTCTCCACCCGGCTCCACAGCGCAGAGTGCGACGGATCTTCGCACTGCATGGTGTAGTGAGCAACGGACTGAAACCTCAGCGTGTTGTCCCGCACAATCATATCCGCCGGCAAAGGAATTTCAGCATCGAGGGCTTTCTGCATCTGCCCCGTATTCGGCGGAACCGGCAGTGTAGCCACAAGCGTGTCATTGAGAAAAACATTCAGGTGGCTTAGCTGCACAATCAGGCTCGGTGAAAACGCATAGTGCAGCTTCAGCACAGCCTTTGAAACCACGGCGGTATGCGGCACTGAAAAAGGAATGGTCTGCGACGCATCCACGCCGCGAAAGGTGATCTCTTGCGGAACGCCAACATCCTTCAGCGTGAAGGAGCTTTCATAAACGCCGCTGCTGGCCGAAGAAATCCCTGCCGAAGCCGCGGTCTGCGGCACTGAAGAGGGAAGTGGTTTGAGCGGAGGAATGTAGGGTGATTGTGCCTGAGCCGCTCCTGCCAGCAGCATCACAAAGGCCAGCACCGCTGCCGTCGCCGCAGCCTGGTTCTTTCTCTGCAGCCATCCGAACAGTGCCCAGTAAACGCCACGGACAGAAAGGCGCATCAGTCGTCCAAAGCTGTGCATAGGCCGATCCGTTTTGCGATACTCCATGCGGCTTAACCACGCGTCTGCGTCACCATAGAGCACCAGCGTCAGCAACTCTTTCTCCTCCTCTGATAGGTTGTCGTACGCAATCCGTACGTCTTTGCCTTTGACCGCTACAACCTGCACCGGAAACACGGCCTCGCCATCCCGCTGCGGAAAAATCAGCTTCACGCCGGTGCCATTATCGATCTCGGGCATTTGCGGCAGCGTGAGCCGCGCCCCGCCCAGTGACAGGTCCACCGTTTCACCGGCAATTCTGCGGCCGTCTTTCAACTCAATCGCAACCCGCTTGCGCGTCACAATTCGCACATCTTCGCGCGTCTGCTTCGACTCGTACGCCACTGCATTGGCCGTGCCCAGGATCACCAGGTTAAAGAGGATCCAGATCACGTTCATCACAATGGTGCCGGGATGCCCCTGGTTCCACCAGAAAAATCGGATCGGAGCCATCACCAGCCCCAATACATTCAGCAGAATCAGAAACACATACGGCCGTGCAATGTCCGCATCGAAGTAGCTTTTGTTCACGATGCCGCCTTTGGCCGTCACGTTAAACTTACCCAGCTTCGGATTGATAAGCGCCAGCAGCGTCGGCCCCAGAATATAGGGAGCCAGCACAGTCTCATACACCTCGTTCCAGAAGGAGTAGCGATACCTTCCCTGCATCCGGAAGTTAGCCAGGTTCGACAGAAACAGGTGCGGCGCGGCATAAACCAGAATCGCCGCCCAGTATCCGGGAATATTGATGCATCCAAAAATCATGTAAATCAGCGGCGAAGTGAGAAAGATCAGCCGCGGTCCGGCATAGAGAAAATGGATCATCGCATTCGAGTAGCAGATGCGCTGCGGCCAATCCAACCCTTTGTTGAAGAACGGATTATCGGTCCGCAAAATCTGAATCATGCCGCGCGCCCAGCGGATGCGCTGTCCCACATGGCCCGCAAGACTGTCCGTAGCCAGCCCAGCCGCCTGCGGAAGGTTGATATACGCCGTGTTCCATCCCCGCGATTGCATCCGCAGCGAGGTGTGCGCATCCTCCGTCACCGTCTCCACTGCAATGCCGCCAATCTCGTCAATCGCTGTGCGCCGTAGAATCGCGCAGGAGCCACAGAAGAAGGTGGCATTCCACAGGTCGTTACCGTCCTGGATCAGGCCATAGAACAACTCGCCTTCATTCGGAATCTCCATGAACGAGTGCAGATTCCGCTCAAACGGATCAGGCGAGTAAAAGAAGTGTGGCGTCTGCAGCATTCCAAGCTCCTGGTCTTTCAAAAACCAGGCAAGCGTTAGCTGTAGAAAGCTGCGTGTGGGAATATGGTCGCAGTCGAAGATAGCCGCATACGGCGCACTCATCGTCTTGAGTGCCGCGTTAATATTCCCGGCCTTGGCATGCTTGTTGTCGTTGCGGGTAATGTAGCCCACACCCACACTCTCACAGAACTCTCGAAATTCCGGGCGCCGTCCGTCATCCAGCACATATACATGCAGCTTGTCATACGGATAATCCATGTTCATGGCCGCAATGGCCGTGGTGCGAACAATCGCCAAATCCTCGTTGTACGTAGGAATCAGCACATCGATATGCGGCCATTCGTCCAGATTGTCCGGCATGGCCACCGGCGGCCGGCGCAACGGCCTGACGGTCTGAAAGTATCCCAGCACCAGGATGCTGAATGCATAGCACTCTGCCGAAAGCAGAACCAGCATGAAGAAAATATTGATGAAGCCAATGCTATAGCCATCATGCGCAATCGCCGTCCACACCGTTGAAATGCGCCAATAAGCATAGCGTGCCGTGGCAATCAGCGAAGCCAGCATTAGCGCGATCGTAATCGCCTCCGAGCCGGAGATGCGGTGAATCATATAGCCGACAAGGATCGTCGCCACCGCCAGCACCGCCTGTTCAGGCCATTGATAGATCATCGTCGCGCATTCAAAAGCCAGCCCCAGCAGCGCGCAATAAATAATCAGCCTGAGCAGCATGCCGAAATAACCCGTTTGCTCGCCGACCGAACCCCATCGGTTCATCAGCCGCGTCGTCGTCTTCCTCATGCTTCGCTCCATCGTCTCGTGGTTCTTTCAAGCGGAGCCACCGGAGCGGCCTCTTTGATCCATAAGGCAAGCTGAATAAATTCATGAGCAATCGCTGACTCTCCGGCATAATCGGTTACCGTCATGCGCTGGGCAATTGCCTCTGAAACCTCTGTGCTGCGGCGTATTGAAATTGGCAAAAGGCGCTCACCCACCTCACGCGCAATCAACTCGCGCCCGCCGCGTTCACGCTCACTGGCCGCATCAAACTTGTTTGAGACATATACCGGTAGCGGTGTCTTCTGTCCACGGCTCAGCATCGTCCGGTGATAAGCCTCAATGCGGGGAATGCTCATAATAGAGTTCAGGTCCGTCAGCAGCGGCACCAAAACCACCGAGCAAAGCTGAAAAATCTCCGCAAACAGGTTGAAGGACGCCGGGCCCAGATCAAAAATGATCCTCTGCGCCGTCTGCATGGCAGGCTGTACTTCTTGTTTCAGCCACTCGCTCGTCGGACTCTCACTTCCAATCACATGCAATGGAGGGGCACCAGCCTCCGGCGAAAGAAACGTCCGCATCCCGCCGCGCATGTCTCCTGCGCCAAAATAAAACGGCAGAAGGGTGCTCCCGGAAGCGTCCACCAGCAATACCCGCTCGTGTTGTGCGCTCAGAATGCGTCCAATGTTTGCGGCAAACGTCGTCTTACCCGTTCCCCCCGCAAAAGAGCCGATGGCAATGACATTCTGCTGCGCGACACGCGGCTCGTGCTTTGCCGTAATGGTTGCAGGAGGTCTTGAAATCGGTGCCGGTTCGCTCTCGATCGTAATCCGAGGGCTGGGCGGCAGCACGCTAGGCGTCCTCTTCGTCGGCTCAGCAGGAGCCAAATCCGCCTGAACCGTAACAGCTGCAGCCGGGGCCGCCGCCAGTCGTGGCTCTAATTCCGCCGCTTCTGGCTTCGGTTCAACCACCGCAGCCGGTTCTTCAGTTACCTCGGCAAGCGGACGCGCGGTTCGTTGGGATTTGGGACCGCGCGAAAAGCTGCGGTAGCTGCCCTCTTCGACATGCGCATACGAATACAACCGGGCGACATCTTTTGCCAGTCCACCCTGCGCCGGAACTCCGCTCGGAACCTCTTCTTCAGGTGTCACGGGCCAGCCTCATACTTCGGTTAAGTGCGCAAAATCTTACGTATATGAGAGATCTGCTTCGTTTGATGCGATAAATTCCGTCGTACGCAATCCAGAATATATCGCATTCTATATCCAGCAGGAGAGCGATACTTGCCGGAATCTTGCCGGACGGCGGAAACAGCCATCCAGCCCCGGCGCCCTACTCCAGTAAGATCGCTGCATGCGCCGCCGCACCGTTCTCAAATACCTCGGGCTCTCTAGTCTCGCAGCTATCGCTGAAACAAAAGGTTTGCACGCCCAGGGTTCAGTCACCGGACCACCCTCGCCCGTCCTCAGCCAGATCGGTTATGCGCCAGGCTGGCGTAAAATCGCCACGCTGCCCGCCGCAAACTCCGCAAAAACCTTCCGCATCGTCGCGGAAAATGACCCGATGCACTCGGCGTTCGAAGGCTCAATCTCCGAACCCATCACAGACGCTCTTTCCGGCGACAGCGTAGTGCTCGCCGATTTCTCCCGCCTCACGCGCCCCGGCAAGTACCATCTCATCTCGGGCCAACTCAAGAGCAATCCCTTTCCGATCGACCCTGCCTCCTATACCGAAACCCTGCGCACAGTCATGCTCGGCTTTCACGGCCAGCGCTGCGGCACTGAAGTCACAATCGGCCCACACCATCACGTAGCCTGCCACGCCAACGGCGCTTACCACGCCACCAGCGGCAAAACCGGTCCATTCGCCAACACCGGAGGCTGGCACGATGCCGGCGACTACGGCCGCTACATCGTCAACAGCGGCATCTCAACCGGCACGCTTCTCTGGGCCTGGGAACTCTATCCGCACCAGGTCACAAACCTGCATCTCAACATCCCCGAATCTGGCGGCAAAATGCCGGACTATCTCGCGGAAATCCGCTGGAATCTTGCCTGGATGCTCTCCATGCAGGATTCCGACGGCGGCGTCTGGCATAAACAGACCAGCGAGCAGTTCTGCGCCTTCGTCATGCCGGAGCAGGACACGCTGACCAGCTACGTCATCGGCACCGGCTTAGAGCCTTACAAAAGCACCTGCGCCACAGCCGATCTCGCCTCGGTCGCCGCCATTGCCGCCCGCTGCTACGCGCCCTTTGAACCCACCTTCGCGCAGCAGTGTCTTGAAGCCGCAAAGAAAGCCTGGAAATGGGCACAAGCCAACCCGAACGTCCCCTTCCATAATCCCCCAGGCATCAAGACTGGCGAATACGGCGATAACAGCTGCAGCGACGAGCTTCTCTGGGCCTCAGCCGAGCTCTGGCGCACCACTGGCGACGCCCAATATGAGCAGGCATTCCTCGCAGCAGCCACGCTTCAGCCCGTGGTAACCGCGCGCGGCGGCTCTCGCTGGGTTCCGGGCTTCAACTGGGTTGCTCCAATGGCCTATTGGACCTGGCTTCTCTCCAGCCGCAAGTCCACAAATCCATCTCAAGCCGCACCTCTCCGCGCCAAAATCATCGAGCAGACACAACAGGCAGCACAAAATCTCGCCGATAGCGCGGACGCGGGCGGCTACGGCACCACTATGTCGCCCGAGCAATATAACTGGGGCTCAAACGGCACTGCCGCCAACCAGTCGCTGCTCCTGCTCATCGCCGATCATCTCCAGCCCACTCCACGCTTCCGTGAAGCCGCGCTCGGCAACCTGCACTATCTCCTTGGCCGCAACTGCTTCGGCATCTCCTGGGTCACCGGCGTAGGCACCAATCCATTCCTTCACCCGCATCATCGTCCCAGCGCCGCGGATGGCATTGAAGCTCCCTGGCCCGGCCTGCTCTCCGGGGGGCCTAACGCCCGTCCTGCAGACGAAATCGCGCGCACTGTGCCCAAACAGCCTCCCATGCGCATGTGGATCGACGACCAGCGAGCCTATTCCATGAATGAAATCGCCATCAACTGGAACGCCCCACTCGTGTTCCTTCTAGCCGCAGCCTGCAATCTCGCCTGAAACCGGCCGCTGTCCATCCCGGTGCATACGCTCAATTGAGCAGATAAGGAGAGGATGAGGAATGTGTGGAATCGCGAGGGAACTCCCTCAATGAGTCAGGCGGTTTGTAGAAGAGTCCAGCATCTCGAAGAGAATCTCGGGCGTCTCGCGTTCCGCCTGGATCAAGGAGAACTCCTCGGCGGCCTTTAGGAACAGCGTTGCCATCTGCACAAATGCTTCCGGAGCAAGATTCAAGGTCACAGGCCCCACGCTCACATGAACAGAACTGCAATCGCACAGATGAATCTTGCCAAGCCCAGCCTGTTCCGCAAGAACCACAGGGGTATTCTTCATAAACTCTCCATTGATTTGTTGGCAGGAACAGTCAATCCTCGGAAAGGAACCCGCCAGCATGCGCTCGAACATTGCCGCAACACTCCGCAGCGGCTCGTTCAAACGAGCTTTAAATATACGACTATTTTAGTCCTAATTCAACCCGTAGCTAATTTTTCTTACACAATTTCCCGTTCAGCGTTCCAAAGAAGCAGCAGAAAACTCGACTGCACCGCAGCGCCTCTGCAGCTTTCACCAGAGTTGCTCAGCCATCATTTCAAATAGAAGATTTAAGTGATCGATTTAAATGGTCGGGACGGGCAGATTCGAACTGCCGACCCCTCGCACCCCAAGCGAGTGCTCTACCAGGCTGAGCCACGTCCCGACACGATCAAGCCGGCCCGAGCGAGCCGGCTTTTTGGGGTCTTCATCAGTTTACAACAGATAATTGCTGGGTGAAATTGCTTCACTGCGTCGGCGGAACATACTCCTGCGGCAGCGCCGAGCCCTCGCCAAAGAAGAACTCTTCCATCTGTTCCACCAGGAACTGCTGCGCCTGCGGCGTCCACGGCTGCAGCCGGTACTCATTCAGCAGCATCTTCTGCCGCTCCACCCACTCGCCCCACGCCGCCTTCGAAACATTCTTGTAAATCTTCTGCCCAAACTCCGAGTCGAAAGGCGGCTCATCCAGCCCTTCCATCTCGCGTTTGTTGCGTACGCAAAAAACCATGTGCGCCATCGTTCAAAATCCCCTTACGTATTGTATGCGATGCGCCGTGCCACGCCTCAGCTTCCGCAAATCCTGCCTGTGCACGGATCGCATACAGTCATGACCCTCCGGTTACTCCCGTACATCTCCAGAATATTCTTGACAACCTGCAACTTTCCCTGTTTCCTGAGGGCGTCCAAAGATTTCCATTTTTCGGCGCTTCATTGTGCCATCTGTAACGTTTCCAATGTGATTAACACAATTTTTGGACCATCCGAAGATGGAGCCTGTACCGCTACCGGACAGGGTGCCATCCATTCTCGAATTGCCGCACGCATGCGTGCTGGACCGGACCGTATCTACCGCACCAGCCCATAGTGAATGAAAAATGCCGCCCCTCCGGATTCCCGCTCCGCGGCATGCAGTGTATCCATTTCAGGGAGAACGCAATGACTGATCAGATTCAACCCGTAACCACTTCGTCGGGCCTTTCGGAAAACTCCGCAGGCGGACTAGCCTACCTCACATTCATCCCGGCGATTATCTTCCTGGTGATGGAGCCCTACAACAGGAACCCGTTCATCAAGTTTCACGCCTGGCAGTCCATTCTGTTCACCGGTGCCTGGGTTGCATGGGTCATCGTCCGCGTCATTCTTGGCATAGCGCTTCACTTCATCTGGCTCCTGTGGTTCGCCATTGGCGCGGTAGTTGGCCTTGCCTTCTTCATCCTGTGGCTAGTCGCTATCGTTCAGGCCTTCAACGGCAAGAAGTTTTCGATCCCCGTGATCGGCGCAATCGCAGAAAAACAGGCCAACAGCTAAGTTGTTTTCACAAATTCTCAGCCCTGTGCGGGCTTGAATCACTTTTCAAATCTCAAAGGAGCTACCATGTCCGACCAGCCCACTCCGCTCGCAGCATCTTCCGGCCTCTCTGACAACGCCGCAGGCGCGCTCGCCTACGTCACCATCATCCCCGCCATCATCTTTCTGGTGATGGAGCCCTACAACAGGAATCCGTTCATCAAGTTCCATGCCTGGCAGAACGTCTTCCTGTGCATCTTCATGTTTGTGCTCGGTGTGATCGGCGTCATTCCGATACTCGGATGGATCGTCCTATTCCTTGGCATGATCGTGGCCTTCATCTTCTGGCTCCTCGCCATCATCAGTGCCTACAAGGGCGGCATGTACAAAATCCCCATCATCGGCAACATCGCCGAGAAGCAGGCAAACTCCTGATCGCACTGCCTCCATCCAAGCCTCGGCGCTGAGCGCATCTTCTCAGCGCCGTTTACCCTTACGATTTGTGTGCTTGGGTTTCTTTCGCTTCGGCTTCGGCGGCGCTTCACGCGGCGTGCCGTCCTTGTTCTTCTTCTTCGGGCCTTTTCTGCTCTTCGTAGCGGCAGAGCTCTTCCGCGACTTCCCGCCAGTCAACGGAATCCCTTCTTCCACAATCGAGAACTGGAGCTTTCTCTCCTGCGCCAGAATCTTATCCAGAATCACCTGCACGCGCTCTCCGGCGCGAAACACCCGTCCCCACCGGTCGCCCACAATCTCGTGCGTATTCTCGCGCCACGTATAGCGGTCGTCGCGCAGGGAATCAATCGGCACCAGCCCTTCCACAAACAAATCCGTCAGCTCTACAAACAGCCCAAACTTCGCCGGATTCAGCACCAGCGCCGCAAACTCCTCACCCACGCGGTCCTGCATAAACCGGACCTTCTTCCACTCCACCAGTTCGCGCTCAGCCTCAGCCGCGCGCCGCTCTGCCTGGCTGGTCTCATCCCCAATCTGTGCCAGCTCATCCTCTGCAATCACCGGCTCCAGCAAATCCCCAGGCAAATCATGGTGTGCCCCATCCATCGCGCGTTTTCTGCGCGATGGGTGGGCTAGCACAATCCCCCCCGGCAGCGCCTCATTCACGTGCGTCCAAGGCGAATCCAACCGTCCCGCTGCAATCTCGCCCTTGCCGCTCACACCCCTCCGCAGCAGCGCCTTCGTAATCCGATGCACAATCAAATCCGGATACCGCCGAATCGGCGAAGTAAAGTGCGTATACGAAGGAGCAGCCAGCGCAAAGTGCCCCACATTAGCCTCGGAGTACTTGGCCTGCTTCAGTGACCGCAGCATCAGAAAGCTCAAAATCCGCTCCTCCGGCTTGCCCTCAATCCGTCCCGCCAGCTTCTGATACATCCGCGGAGTCACCGCAATTTCCTCGGCCACCTCATGCGTGCGCGCCTTGCGCCCACCGCGTTCCGCCTCACGACGATCCCCGCGCGTCTGAATCTTCTTCACCGGCAGCGCGCCCAGCCCAAGCGAATACCCAAAACTCGCCGCCTGCTCTTCAAACTCCACCACGCGCCGAGGTTCCGGCCGCTCATGTATGCGATACAACGACGGCACACCCAGGTCCTCAATCCACGTAGCCACGCATTCATTCGCCGCCAGCATAAACTCTTCAATCAGCCGATTCGCCCACGTTCGCTCCGCCTTTGTCACTCCGCGCATCTGTCCTTGCTCATCAAACTCAATCACCGGCTCCGGCAAATCAAAATCAATCGACCCGCGCTCGCTGCGCCGCTTGTTCATCAGTACGGCGAGCCGCTGCATCAGCTCAAAATCTTCCGTCATCTCCGGATACTGCCCGCGCATCTCCTCATCGCCAGTCAGAATCATATGCACCTTCGTGTACGTCATCCGCGCCGCCGAGCAAATCACACCCTCAACAATCTCGTACCCCTCAATATTTCCCTTCGCATCCAGCTGCATCACGCAGCTCAGCACCAGCCTGTCCTCCTCCGGCCGTAAGCTGCATATATCCGTTGAAAGCTCCTGCGGCAACATCGGTATCGCGCGATCCGGAAAATACACACTCGTCCCCCTCAGCCGCGCCTCCAGATCAAGATCGCTTCCCTCGCGCACATACTCCTCCACATCGGCAATATGCACCTGCAGCTCATACCCGCCATTCTTGAGCTCGCGCACCAGCACCGCATCGTCAAAGTCCCGCGCCGTTTCGCCATCAATCGTCACAATCGGCAGCCCGCGGAAATCCCGCCTCCGCGCCACTTCGTCGAGATCAAGCCGCGCCACACTCCGCGCCTCCGCCAGCACATTCTCAGGAAACACCCGCGGAAGCTGATGCTTGCGAATCATCATCTCCACATCGACACCGAAGTCGTCCGGCGATCCCAGCACTTCAATCACGCGCCCCATCGCAGGCCTGGTAGGCGTAGGCCAACTCGTAATCTCCACATCCACAATCAGTCCATCCAGATCGTCGTAAGCCTCCGTCACGCGCGCTTCGTTACCTAACACGCGATGCGCTGTCCCACCTTCCTCAGTTTTAGGAATCTCTGCGCCCTCTGGAATCAAAATCGGCTGCGTCATCCGTTCATCAAACGGAATGACAAGATTCCCCTGCACCCGCTCCGACTTCGAATACCGAAACGTCCCCACCACCGTCGCATTCCGCCGCGTCAGCACACGCGCAATCCGTCCCATCCGTCGCCCATCGCTGCGCGGCGGAGCCACATCCACCAACACCTGATCGCCCTGCATCGCGCCGTTAATCTCATCCGGCGGAATAAAAATGTCGTCCGCAATCCCCGAAGGCTGTCTCGGATTCGGTCTTACAAATCCATACCCATCTCGATGCAGATCCAGCCGCCCAGCCGTCAGATTGTCCCGGCTGCCACCCAATCCCGCACCACTCCCACCCGCACCAGCCGCGGCCTTCGGTACACCCCAAATCTCGCGATCCAGCTTCACCAGTTCACCGCGCACCGTAATCCGCGCCAGCTGCTCCAGCAGCAGCCTCCGCTCGCGCCCGCCGCCCAGTCCCAGCTCTCGTACCAGTTGCTTGTAGCCGGCCTTGCCGCCCGCAGACCGCGCAATGCGCCCAATCAGTTCCCGATCGTTCATAGCACCAGCCTACAGCGCCACGCCATACTCAGCTCGTAATTCAAATCGATAAAATATCGACCGCAAAAAATCGCCTTTCCATCCGGCAACCTGTATGGTGTGCTCATGACCACCGTCGCTCACGCTCGCGGCGTTGTTGCAGGCGCGGCCATCCTCACCCTCTTCGGCAATCTATGGTGCTTCCTCGCCCTTGTCTTTTGGGACGCCCGTCCTCGCTGGTCGATTCCAGCCGCAAACCTCGTTGGTACCCTGTTGCTCGCATTCTGTCTCGCGCGGTTTATCGCATGGAAAAAGATTCCCAGCAGGCACGACCCCGTCGCCGCAGCCAAAGGCAAACGCGCCGGCATGTGGTTCGGAATCATCTTCGGAGCCGAAGGCTTGCTGATATGGCTCTGCGTCCTGCTCCTGCAGCATCTTGGTCTCAGCGGCTGGATTCCGCTCGCAGTTGCCACCATCGTCGGCCTTCACTTCCTTCCCTTGGCGCGCCTGTTTGAAGTTCCGCTCTACTACTGGACCGGAGCGCTTTCCGTCCTCGGCATGGTCGTCTGTTCTTTGATGCCGGACTCCGCCCTGCGCCAGCTCTCTGCCGGCTTCATCATGGCCGCCATCCTCTGGCTCAGCGCATTGCTTCTGCTCGTGCAAACGCGTCCCACGCAGCCCATCTGAATCCAAAACCCATCCGCGTTCTCACTCGGACCTCCATAAGCGCAGCAGTATCTTGCTCAGCACCTTTTTCAATATTTTTCCGTGAGCAGCCCCGCCACGCACCGCGTCTACCCGAGTAGAATGGCAGCAGCCGCGCGGACCTGAACGCTTTTCCCCCGTCGCCATCTTATTTTGGAAGTTATTGGAAAGGAATTACATTGAATCGCATGTGGAAACCCAATCAGCAGGATGCCCCCAATTCCACCCCAACACCGGAAGCTCCGCGCTCTCCCGCGCCGCCAGTGGCCTCGCATGAGCCCGCGCGTGCCACTCCCGCCGTCTCCGGTGAACAGGCCACCATTACCAAGGGGCTGTTTATCAAGGGTGAGATCACCGGCACAGAGTCGCTGCTTATTGATGGCAAGGTCGAGGGCAGCATCATCCTTAACGGCAACCGCTGCACAGTCGGCCGCAACGGCCAGGTCGCAGCCAGCATCACTGCTCGTGAAGTCGTCGTTCTCGGCAAGGTTCGCGGCAACGTCTCGGCCACCGATCGCGTAGACATCCGCGCAGAAGGCGCCGTAACCGGAGATGTCTCCGCAGCCCGCATCAGTATTGAAGATGGAGCCTTCTTCAAGGGCGGCATCGACATCCGCAAGTCAGAAGCCCCAGGCAAAGGCGCCGCGGCAGCTGCTGCAGCAGAACCAGCCAAAGCCACCGTCTAACCGCGCTACCCGCGGTGAATAGCCGCGTTAAATTACAGCTCGTTCCACCGGACCCTGCATCGGCAGGGTTCGTGTGTCTTAACCGCAATTCCTGATTAAATTTAAAATTTGTCATCCTGAGCGACCATAGCGAAGCGGAGGGAGTCGAAGGACCTGCGGTTGTTCTGGCTCTTGTTTTTCGTCCGCCCCACCACAACACCCGGGTGCCCCAGGTCCCTGGTGTTGGGACCCGGGATAGCACTCCCACCCGTTCTCCCATCATCAAGCTAAAAGCTAGGAGCTAGCAGCTCATCTCGCCAACCCCAGCCGCTTCCAAACCACCCGCGGCAGCGCCGAACCCATCCGTTCCAGCACCAGCCACGCCACAGCCACCCACAACGCACTCCCAGCCACCAGCACCATCAAATCCCCCAACCGGCTAGTCGCACCTGCACTCCGATGCAGCGCATGCATAAGCACACGCATCCCCAAGCTGAACACCAGCCAAACCGCCCCGCCCGCAGCCACAGCAGCCAGCAAGCACCGCCCGATCTCCTCATAATCCAGACTCGCCAGTGAAACCATCCTCCGCTGATGCAGCAATAAGGCTAGCGTCACGGTCTGCAGTGTGATGCCAATGTCGGAAGCAATTGCAAGCCCCGTCGCTCCCTGCCAGTGAAAAAGCCCCGCGTAAATCGGTAGCGAAACAATCGTCACAATCGTTCCCGCTACCATCGGGGTAAACGTATTTCCCGCTGCATAAAACGCTCGCGCATAAATCGTCTGCGCCGACCACAAAAACATCGACAGGCAGAAGATGGAGAAGTACACCGCAAATCCTCCCGCATCCCCGCGCGAAAAACGCCCACCCCGGAACAGCAGGTCCACCAGCGGCAGCGCCATCGCCATCAGCCCCGACGCCAGCAGAAACCCCATCGACACCACGCGCGAAACCGAGTCCGCCACGCCCGTCGCAAACTCAAAGCGTTTGCCCTTCGACCACAGGCTCGCGAAAAACGGCATCGTCGCCGCGCCCGCCGCCTGCGCCAGCATCGCATATGGCGCAGCAAACAGCCGCTTGGCGTAATTCAGCAGGGAGATCGCGCCATTCGTAGAAGAAGCAAAGTGGCTGATGATCCAGCTATCGGCCGTCACCAGCGAAACGCCCACAATCAGCGGAAGAGAAAGCTTCACCCACTCGCGCAGCCCATCATCTTTCCAGCTCAACATGGGCTGAATGCGCGTCCCGGCGCGGCGCACAAAGATCCAGTTCAGCAGAAAAGGTCCGCAAAACGCCCCTGCCGTGGTACCCAGCGCTAACGAGGACACGCCGATCTTCTTTACCAGCAGCAAGCCGCCAATAATTGTGCCCAGGTTATAAATCAACGGCGTGATCGCCTGAATCGTGAACTGCTTTCGCACCAGTAGCACCGATCCAAGCAATCCACCCGCAAAAAAGAACAGTGGCCCCGGCAGCAGAATTCGCGTCAGTCGCACGCACAGCGCAATCTTTTCCGGGCTGAAGCCATCGAACCACCACTTCACGTAATACGGAGCCAGTATCTCGGCCAGCACAATTGCCGAGCCCAGCACTAGCAGCATCGTCGTCAGAATCACTGAGAGTGATCGTTCCGCCTCAGCCTCGCGCCCCGCATTGCGGTAGCGCGTCAGCATGGTCACGAAAGTTACTGACGCCGCGCCACCCACCAGGAAGTACAGAATCATATCCGGCAATACAAACGCAGCGTTAAACGCATCCGCATCCATACTGCTGCCAAACAGGTAAGCAATATACTTCGTCCGTACCAGCCCGATCAGGCTCGAAACCAGCGTCGAAATCATCAGCAGGATCGTCGCCGTAGAAGCCGTATGCGCCCGTGAAGGCCGCAGCACGCCCAGCACCCGCTTCCACATCGGCAGCGGTGCAGGCCGTGCCATCTCTCCGGTTGAGCCGTCCTCGATCACTAACCTCGATTTTATCTGGACTTAGCATTCTGCCGTTCTTCTACAAAAGTTCGTCATCTTGAGCGCAGCTCTATTTCAGGCGGAGCGAAGGACCCGCTTTTTCTGTCACCTGTCACCTGTAACCCGTCTTCACGTATCCTGTTTCCAACCAAAAATCCGCGGAGAACCAACATCATGCGTCGTGCCGCCGCTCTTTTCTTTGCCTGTACCATGTGCGCTTCCGCTCAATCCGCTCAGCAAATCCACGGCCGCGACAACATCACCCTCCCCGCACCGCCCGCCACACAGACCAATCCCGTCACAGACAACTACTTTGGCACAAAGATCGTAGACAACTACCGCTGGCTTGAAGACGCCAAGAGCACCGAAACCCGCGCCTTCATCGACGCGCAAAACGCCTATACCCAGCGCTATCTCAAGCAGGCCCACATTCGCCCTGACGTAGTCGATGACCTCGACGCCCTGGAGCACGTAGCCCGCTGGTCTACACCCATCGAACGCAACGGCGTGCTCTTCTTCACCAAGCGCCTCGCCGGAGAAGAGCAGTCCTCCATCTACATCCGCCGCACCTACACCGGTAAAGACGAGCGCCTCATCGACCCCGCCCAACTCTCCCGCGATCCCAACACCTCAGTCTCCCTCTCCGCCGTCTCACGCGATGGCAGCCTTCTCGTCTACGGCCTCCGTCAGGGCGGAGCCGACGAAACCGCCCTCCACATCTACAACGTCAAAACCGGCAAGACCCTCGAAGACGAACTCCCAGCCGGCCTCTATCGCTCCGTTGTCTTCACGCCCGACAATTCCGCCTTCTTCTACACCATCCAGAAGCGCACCGGCACGCTCCTCTACCAGCACAAACTCGGCGACCGTCCCACCAAAGACGAGCTTCTCTTCGGCCGTGAATTCCGCGGCGAATCCCTCGGCCCCATCGACCTCTTCGGAGCCTCCGTCACCGACGACAACCACTACCTCGTCGTCACCATCGACCGCGGCGTCCCCGCGCGCCGCGTCGACATCGTCTTCAAGGACCTCACCAAGCCCGGCTCCTTCTTTGAAGTCCTAATCTGGGGCGTCGATTCCCGCTTCTCCGCCATCCGCGCCGAAAACGCCTGGTACGTCCACACCGACTACAAAGCCCCCAACTACCGCATCCTCAAAGCCGATCCCGGCGTAGTCGTCGATTCCTGGACCCCCATCGTCCCCGAAACCTCAGACGTCATGGACGACTTCTCCATCGCCGGCAACAAAATCTACGTCCGCCGCCTCCATGACGTGCAGTCCGAAATCACCGCCTACACCCTCACCGGCAAACCCGCCGGAAAAGTCGCGCTCGACGGCATCGGCACCACATCCTCCATCTCCGGCCGCCCCGGCCAGCGTTACGCATACTTCAGCTTCGAATCCTTCATCCAGCCGCCCACGCTCTACCGCCTTGATACCCTCACCGGCAAGCACGACATCTTCGCCCAACCCAAAATCCCCTTCAACCCCGCCGATTACACCCTCAAGCAGGTTTTCTATACCTCCAAAGACGGCACAAAAATTCCCATGTTCATCGGCGGCAAAAAGGGAATCAAGCAGGACGGCTCCGTCCGCCTTTTAATGACCGGCTACGGCGGCTTCAATCTCTCCATGGCCCCGCACTGGGACCCGAAATGGGCATGGTGGATGAGCCAGGGCGGCTGGTTCGCGCAGCCCAATATGCGCGGCGGCGGCGAGTACGGCGAAAAATGGCACGAGCAGGGCATGTTTGAGAAAAAGCAGAACGTCTTTGACGATTGGTTCGCCGCCGCCCAGTACCTCATCGATCAGAAGTACACCTCGCCCACGCACTTCGCCATCACCGGCCGCTCCAACGGCGGTCTGCTTATGGGCGCATCCTTCACGCAGCATCCTGAGCTCTTCGCCGCCGTCTGGTGCGGCTACCCGCTCCTTGACATGCTTCGCTATCAGAAATTCGAGCAGGGTCCGCAGTGGACCACCGAATACGGCTCCGCCGACAACGAAAAACAGTTCCCGTTTCTCCTCAAGTATTCGCCCTACCAGAACGTCAAAGCGGGAACAAAATACCCAGCCATCATGTTCTTCACCGGCGATTCCGACACCCGCGTAGACCCGCTTCACGCCCGCAAAATGACCCCGCTCGTGCAAGCTGCCAACACCAGCGGCCGCCCCATCCTGCTCCACTACTCGCTCGCAGGCGGCCACTCTGACGGCATCAGCGTTGAACAGGCCGTTCAGGACCACGCAGACGAAATGACCTTCCTCTGGACCGAATCAGGACACTAATCAGCGCAATTTCCCCTGTCTGATTACTACAGGTACATGTCTCTCGGTAATCTCACGCAACGCCGCTTCAGGCCGATAAGGTCACCACGCAAGAATTCCTATCGTGGAAGAGACATGCCTTCGACCTCGCAAGAATGTGGAGGCCCGGAGCAAGCAGGAGCAGCAGGATCACCGATGATGCGAGCCAGTGCCACCAAAATTGAGCACAAGAAGCCGATCCCGGCGGCAAACGGAACCGAGATCGCTCGCGTCGCCGTCCTGCATGAGGCTGGCATCCTCGACACGCCGCCCGAGTCCGCCTATGACGCCATCACTCGCCTTGCCGCTGACTTTTTTCATGTCGATGCCGTCACCATCGGCTTCGCTGACCAAACGCGCCTCTGGGTAAAATCGCATTGCGGCCACGGCCCGGACGAACTGCCTCGCGGCATGTCGCTCTTTGATCTCGTCCACGCCCAGGGCGGAATCATCGTCATTCCAGATTGTGCCGCCGAAGAATCCAGCCAGGCCATCCAGATGCGCAAGCGCGGCTTCCGCTTCGTCGCCAGCGCTCCCCTCCGTCTCGCCGGCCACATTGTCGGCACCCTCACGCTGCTCCACGGCACGCTGCGCAGCCCGCTTACGCCCTCTGAAATGGAGACTTTCGAAGACATGGCCGCCATGGTCAACAGCCACGTCGAGCTGCGCCGTCTCCGCCTCAGAGACGCAGACAGCCAGCCCGGTCTCTTGCGCCGTTCGCATCACCGCGGGCGCTCCACATCCCATGTACACTGGCCCTCTGCCTCAGACCTTCATCGCGCCCTCGAACGCAACGAATTCGTCCTCTACTATCAGCCTGAAGTCGAAATAGAAACCCTTCGCATCGTCGGCCTTGAAGCGCTCATCCGCTGGCAGCATCCGGAGCGCGGCCTCGTCCCGCCCATGGATTTCATTCCCCAGGCCGAGCAGTGCGGCCTCATTCACTCCATCGGAGACTGGGGCCTCGGCGAAGCCTGCTCCCAGATCCAGGTATGGACCCAGGACAATCCAGACAACGGCTCTCTGCGCGTCTGTGTAAACCTTTCCGCCCGCCAGTTTCTCCGCGCCGGCCTCAAGGATCACGTCCACTCGCTCCTGCTTCAAGCCGGAGCCACAGGCCGTCAGCTCGGCCTCGAAATGACAGAGTCCGTCTTCATCCACGACGTCCACGCCGCATCCGAAGTCCTCCGCAGCTTGCGCGGCCTCGGCATCTCGCTCTCCATGGATGATTTCGGCACCGGATACAGCTCTCTCTCCAGCCTCCACTCCTTCCCCTTCGACACTCTTAAGATCGACCGCTCCTTCGTCT
>Ga0206824_10179_pt1 | contig 21396 bp, 15 predicted proteins | sample Alteio_BWOrgCont_82_FD_152874 | JGI IMG/M metagenome (GOLD analysis project Ga0206824, IMG submission 152874) | Enriched cells from forest soil in Barre Woods Harvard Forest LTER site, Petersham, Massachusetts, United States -... | ecosystem: Environmental > Terrestrial > Soil > Temperate forest >...
ATTGGTAATTCTCCGGGGTGCGCAAGGGCGTCGTTTCAGCGTCAGTCTCGGATTGTCTCTTTCCGATATCTGCGGACTTCAATATTCCCAGGCCTTCCGCGTAGGCGGCCATCATGCCGTACTCGATACCATTGTGGACCATCTTCACGAAATGGCCGGCGCCGTTGGGGCCGCAATGGAGATAGCCCTGCTCCGCCGTTCCGGCGTTTTTGGCGCGCCCTGGGGTGCGTGGGATATCGCCGAGGCCTGGCGCGAGCGTAGCGAAGATGGGATCCAAATGTTCGACGACTTCGTTTTCGCCGCCGATCATCATGCAATAACCGCGTTCCAGTCCCCAGACGCCGCCACTGGTGCCGACGTCCACGTAGTGAATTCCTTTCGCCGCCAGATCCTTCGCCCGCCGGATGTCATCCACGTAGTAGGAATTCCCGCCGTCGATCAGGATGTCCCCCGGCTCGAGTAACGGCGCCAAACTGGCAATCGACGCGTCTACGACAGCGGCGGGGACCATCAGCCAGATGGCACGCGGTTGGTGGAGTTTCTTCACCAGATCAGCGAGCGAGCTGGAGCCGGTGGCTTTTTCGCGGCCCAGCGCATCGACCACATCCGCTGTGCGGTCGAAGACCACGCATTCATGTCCGTCCTTGATGAGCCGGCGCACCATGTTGGCGCCCATCCGGCCGAGTCCGATCATTCCGAGTTGCATTTTTTTGTTCATTTCGTGTTGTTAATATGACCTTGGTGACATGCATCTAGGTGGTGGAGGCCTCGTAGATGCTTTGAATGGCTGCATCGAGCTTCGCGTTGAATTCCGGGCCGGATTGTTGGGCCGACAAACCCTCGATGAGGGCCCGGGAAAAGCTGGCGATGACGCCGCGATTCCTGCGCAGGCGACGGTTGCCTTCCTCCCGCGAATAACCTCCCGAAAGCGCCAGCACTTTCAGAACCCGCGGATGTTTGGCGAGTTCGGCGTGAAAGTCATCCTGTTCGGGCAGCGTCAGTTTGAGCATGACCCCCTGGTCCGCAGGCAATGAATTGAGCTGTTCGATGAGAGCCGTCTTGAGGAGCGCCTCAGCGCCTTTTTTGTCCGGGCAACGAATGTCCACCTCCGGCTCAATGATGGGCATGAGACCCGCCGCGAGAATTTGTGCCGCCACTTCGAACTGCTGGCGCACCACCGCCGCGATGCCGGCGGCATTGGCCCGATTGATGACGGAGCGCATCTTGGTTCCGTAGATGCGCTTTGCGTTGGCCTTTTCGAGCAGCGCCGAGAGCCCCGTCAATGGCTTCATCAAGTGGACCCCGTCGGTCTCGTCGGCCAGTCCCTTGTCCACTTTCAGAAATGGCACCACTCGCTTCCGTTCCCACAGATAGTCTGCAGTTGGCTGGCCGTCGATATCTCCGTCCATGGTGCCCTCGAATAAGATCGCGCCAAGAATCCGGTCGCCATTGAAACTGGGGCTGGTGATGATGCGCGCGCGCATCTGGTGAACCAGGGCAAACATCTCCTTCTCGCCGGACCACGCATTTTCCTTGATCCCGTAAGCTAGGAGCGCCTTGGGGGTGCTGCCGCCGCTTTGATCCAGCGCGGCGAAGAAGCCAGACTGGGTCTTGATTTTCCGGTGCTGCAGGGCGGTGAGACTGGCCGCGCTCATCGGGTTCCTTTCATCCTTCGGTAGCGGCGAATGAGTTCGTTGGTTGAACCGTCGTGTTTCAGTTCGGGCTCGGCCGGACTTTCGAGTTCGGGGATGATGCGCTGGGCCAGGGCCTTGCCGAGTTCGACGCCCCATTGGTCAAACGAGTTGATGTTCCAGATGACCCCCTGGGTGAAGACACTGTGCTCGTAGAGCGCCACGAGCGCGCCGAGGATTTCCGGGGTGAGCCGTTCGGCGAGGAGAATATTCGACGGACGGTTTCCCGCGAAGACCCGGTGCGGCACAAGCCCGCCGGAAGTGCCTTCGGCTTTCACTTCCGCCGACGTTTTTCCCAAGGCCAGTGCTTCGGCTTGCGCAAAGACGTTCGCCATGAGGATGTCGTGATGGCGGCCCAGCGGGGTGAGCGCGTGGGCAAAGGCGATGAAGTCGCAGGGTATCAACCGCGTGCCCTGGTGGATCAATTGATAGAACGAGTGCTGGCCGTTTGTGCCCGGTTCGCCCCAGTAGACCGGTCCGGTGTTACAGGTGACGCGCTTTCCTTCGAGCGTGACGTGCTTGCCATTGCTCTCCATGGTTAGCTGTTGCAGGTAGGCCGGAAAGCGCTTCAGGTATTGTTCGTAGGGCAACACCGCCACGGTCTGTGCGTCAAAAAAATCCGTGTACCACACGGCCAGCAGCCCCAGAAGCACCGGCAGATTCTTCTCCCACGGCGCGGTGCGAAAATGTTCGTCCATCTGATGAAAGCCATCGAGCATGGCGCGGAAGTTTTTTGGGCCGATGGCGAGCATGGTCGAAAGTCCGATGGCCGAATCCATGGAGTAACGGCCGCCCACCCAGTCCCAGAAGCCGAACATATTCTTCGTATCGATGCCGAAGGCGGAAACCTTTTCCGCGTTGGTCGAGACGGCCGCGAAATGCCTGGCTACGGCCTTCTTCTGACCATCGAGACCTTTGAGCAACCAATCCCGCGCGCTTTCCGCGTTGGTCATGGTCGAGTGTGGTGAAGGTCTTGGAGGAAACGATGAAGAGCGTTTCAGCCGGATCGAGGTCGCGGGTGGCCTCGTGGAAATCGATGCCGTCCACGTTCGAGACGAAACGGAAGTTCATCGCGCGCTCGCTGTAATGGCGAAGCGCCTCATAGGCCATGACCGGTCCAAGATCGGAACCGCCAATGCCGATGTTGACGACATTCCGGATGCGTTTGCCGGTATACCCCGTCCATTGGCCGGTGCGCACGCTATTGGCAAAAGCCGCCATCCGACCCAACACCGCGTGGACTTCGGGGACCACATTTTTGCCGTCGACCATGATCGTCGCATCCTTCGGCGCACGCAGAGCCACGTGGAGCACGGCGCGACCTTCGGTGACGTTGATTTTCTCACCGCTGAACATGGCCTCCGTCCGGGCGCGGAGGCCGCATTCCTTCGCCAATTGGAGGAGCAACGCCAGCGTTTTATCCGTAATCAGATTCTTCGAGTAGTCGAGGAACAGACCCGCCCCTTCGGCGGTGAACTTTTCGCCACGCTGGGCGTCATCCGCGAATAGCTTTCGCAGGTGTTGTTTCTTGATTTCCTTGTGGTGCGCGGCCAGTGATTTCCAGGTGGCCCCCTGGGTGAGAGGCTTGAGAGTCGCTTTCATGGATGGCCTTGATTGATTGAATAACTCGACTTCTTTAGGCGGCCTTCCGGAGCGCCGAGCTCCTGGACTCGATGACGGTCAGCAGTTCCGTCCACGATTTCACAAATGATTTCGCGCCTTCGTCCTGAAGGCGGGCAGCCAGACGGTCCACGTCGACACCCGCTTGGGCGAACTGCGCCAGGAGGCCTTCCGCAAGTGCGCTGTCCGCGGCCATGATAGGGCCAGCTTTGCCGTGGGCAGCGAAGGCGTTCAACGTCGCCTCCGGGATCGTGTTGACCGTGAATGGCGCCGCGAGGGCCTCGATGTAAAGCGTGTCGGAGACCTTGGGGTCTTTGGTGCCGGTGCTGGCCCAGAGGAGCCGTTGCGGGCGGGCGCCAGCATTGTAGGCACGGCGCCAGCGGGGATTGGTCAACAAATCCAGATACGCAGAGTGAATGCGACCGGCGATGGCAATGCCGAGTCGATTCTTCAATCCCTCCGGGACATTGGCGGCGACGGCAGCGTCCCACCGACTAATGAATACCGAGGCGACCGAACTGACCTGCGGATCCAGCCCGGCGGCAATGCGCCGTTCGATGCCGCGCAGCCAGGCCTCCGCAGCCGCCAGATATTGTTCGCGTGAAAACAACAGCGTCACGTTGACCGGCACGCCCGCGAAGATGGCCTCTTCGATCGCCCGCAGTCCTTCGGGGGTTCCCGGAATTTTGATGAAGAGGTTGGGTCGATTCGCCCGGACCGACAATTCCCTGGCGGCGGCAACGGTCCCCGCCGTGTCATGCGCCAGCAAGGGCGAGACCTCCAGCGACACCCAGCCATCCACACCCTTTGTCGCGTCGTAAATCGGCCGGAACAAATCGGCGGCCCGCACCAGATCCTCAAGTGCCAGATCGAAAAACAGGTCTTCGCCGGTTCTGCCCTTCTCAAGACCTTTGAGGATCGCGGCATCATAGGCGCCGCTGTTCTTGATGGCGTGGTCGAAGATCGTCGGGTTTGAAGTAAGTCCCGTGACGGATAACTCTTCGATGTATTGTTCAAGGCGACCGTTATTCAGTAAGTCGCGAGTGATGTTATCCAGCCAGAGACTCTGGCCGAGCTGGTGCAGCGATTGGGTGGCTTTCATGTCATGGATTACTAAGTTCGTTAGGCCCGAGCCTCGCAGATGGGGGCTTTACGCAGCAGGTTCTGGAGTTATGTGAACCGGCGAAGGGCATTTGATAGGATGTAAGTGAGGTAAAAGACATTCACCGGAGTGAACCTGGCCTCGGACAATGATCCCGTTCTTATCACGTCTCGTGCCAACCCCTTGGAGTCCATCGTTACATCCTCGCTATCAGGGACCTACGAAATGGCAACGTTCGTCGAAGTAGCGGTCGAGAGTTCGCTCGGAACGATATTTCGTGTATTTCTCGCCGAAAATTCGTCCCTGTGTCGCGCCGGCAAGACGGAACCATTCGCGGCGCGTAACGAGTAGGGAGACGAAGCGAGATTTCGCCTCGCGTCTCGACGAAAAATCGTCGGGACTGAAATATCGCACTGGGGGGCTGTCGCGATGGTGTTGCGTAATGGATTGGAATTGAGGCGGTTACAGTTCCGGTCAGGGATTGGCACGGGGAATGTAGATGGAGTGGGGAAATGGTGCATCCCGGTTCAAGACCACGCGTCTGCCGGAGCCTGCAGACCATCGAACCAAATACCAAAAATGAAACGCCCCATGTCCGATTCACCACTCTCCACTCCGTTGCGTGCCGGCCCATGTACCATCGTCATCTTTGGCGCATCGGGAGATTTGACCAAGCGCAAACTCTTGCCTTCCTTGTACAATCTCGCGGCGATTGGGATGTTGCCCGAGGATTTCTCGATCATCGGAGTAGCGCGCCGGGAAATGTCTCACGAAGAGTTTCGCGAGCAGATGACCAAAGGCATCCACGCGTTCGGAACGCAAAAGATCGACCCGTCGCTTTGGCAACGTTTTGTGGAGCGGATGTACTATTGCCGGGGTAACTTCGACGACGAGGCCACCTATACGCGGCTGAAGGATTTGCTCGATCAGTCGGAGAAAAAGCATCGAACAGGTGGCAATGCGCTCTTTTATCTTTCGGTCCAGTCGATTTACTTCGGGCAAATTCCGACACAGTTGAAGGCAAAGGGCATGCTCGAAGAAGGGGACGGTCGCTGGCGGCGCGTCATCGTCGAAAAGCCTTTTGGCCACGACCTGGCGTCTTCCCGAGAGCTGAATCGCGAAATTCGCTCCGCGCTGGCCGAACCCCAAATCTTTCGCATTGACCACTATCTTGGAAAGGAAACGGCGCAAAACATCCTCATTTTTCGGATGGGAAACGGGATGTTCGAACCGATCTGGAACCGCCGCTACATCGACCATGTTCAGATCACGGTGGCCGAGTCGATTGGGGTCGAGGGACGAGGGGCGTTTTACGAAACCGCGGGTGCGTTTCGCGACGTGATGCAAAACCACATGTTCATGCTTCTGGCGCTCGTGACCATGGAGCCGCCCACCTCGTTTTCCGGCGAGGCGGTGCGCAATGAGAAGGTCAAACTTCTGGAGGCCATGCGATTACTCACGCCCGAAGAGGTGGACCGGGATACCGTTCGCGGCCAGTACGGGCCCGGTCAAGTCAATGGGCAAGCCGTAAAGGGTTATCGGCAGGAGCCGAATGTCGATCCCGAGTCCACGGTGGAAACTTTCGCCGCCATGAAGCTGTGGGTCGATAACTGGCGCTGGGCGGGCGTCCCTTTTTACCTGCGCTCGGGCAAACGCCTCCCCAAGCGCAGCACGGAAATCGTGGTTCGCTTCAAAAACGCCCCGCTCGACATTTTTGGCGAGAACGAAAGCGATCCGGTCGGTCCGAACCGTTTGATTTTTCACATCCAGCCCGAGGAAGGGATCAGCCTCCAGGTTCGCGCCAAGATTCCGGGCCCGACCATCCGGACGCGCGGGGTGAAAATGGATTTCAACTACCATCAGTTTGGCGATGTGGCCCCGACGACCGGTTACGAAAAGCTGCTCTACGACTGCATGATCGGTGATTCCACGCTTTTTCACCGCACCGATATGGTCGATACGGCGTGGAAAGTGGCCCAACCGATCCTCGATGGGTGGGGAACTCATGCGCCCACCGATTTTCCGAACTATGCCCCCGGTGACTGGGGGCCGCGCGCCGCGGAAGATCTGATCTCCCGTGATAACCACACATGGTGGGTCGAACCAAAAGCACAATCATGAAACCTTATACTTCTTCCATGCCAATCGCGCTTGTCCTCGCCGACGTCGACGGCACGCTCGTTACTCACGACAAAGTCCTGACCGAACAAACCAGGGATGCGGTGAAACGTCTGCGCCAACGGGGTGTTCGTTTCGCCATCACCAGCGGTCGTCCGCCTCGTGGCATGAGGATGGTCAACGATCTACTCGATCTCGACACACCCATCGCCGGCTTCAATGGCGGCGTGTTTACCGAGCCTGGCGGAAAAGTGATTTCATCCCGGACGCTGGCCCATGAGGCTGCCGCGAAAGCCATCGACATCATTCGGAAGCATCAATTGGTGGCGTGGGTCTACACGGCGGAGGAGTGGTACATTGGTGATCCGAGTGGGGCTCATGTGGAACGGGAGGCCTGGACAGTAAAATTCGAAGCAAAAGTGGAGAAGGACTTCGGGCCGTTGCTGAACCGAGCCGTGAAAATCGTGGGGGTCAGCGATGATCTTGCCGCTGTAGCGGCGTGCGAGGCGGAATGCCGGGGAGTTCTCCGCTCCGCAGTTTCCGCGGCGCGGTCGCAGCCCTATTACCTTGATGTGACGCACCCCGAGGCTACCAAAGGCGGAGTCGTCAGCTACCTGTCGCGCACGCTGCAGATTCCTCCGGAGCAGATCGCGACCTTGGGAGACATGCCTAATGACGTCCTCATGTTCGAGAAAAGCGGCCTGAGTATCGCCATGGGCAATGCCAGCGCCGAAGTTCAAGCGCAGGCGAATTTCGTGACGGCCAGCAACGAAGAGGAGGGGTTCGCCAAGGCCGTCGACAAATTCATCCTGAAAGGCACACCCGCCCCGATCAATGTCATTGCCAACGCTTAGGTAAAATGCCCGCGGACCTTCAAGCGGAGTGGCTGGAGACAGACGGCCAGGGTGGGTTTGCCTCCGGGACGGTGAGTGGTATCCGATCCCGTCGCTATCACGGTCTCGTAGTTACTGCCACGCAGCCACCCGACGGGCGCTTATTGATGGTGGCCGGGCTGGAAGTAATTCTTTGCGTAGACGGGCGGCAAATCGGACTCTCGCCGCAGCGTTACTGGCCGGATATCATTGCGCCGCCGGTCCCTGTTCTCGCGGAGTTCCGGGCCAGCCCCTGGCCTTATTGGAAATGGCGGATCAGCAAAACCCTGGAGGTCGAGCATCAGCTATTCATCGAACGGGCTTCGCGCCGCACTTATCTTTCGTGGCAACTGGCCAAAGGCACTCCAGACGCGTGTTTGATCATCCGCCCGTTTCTTGCCGGTCGTGACTATCATTCCACACACCACGAAAATGGCGCATTCAACTTTGGTTCGGCGTCGTCTGGGCAGACCGTGACGTGGCGCCCTTACGATGGAGTTCCGGCCATTCAATGTACATCGAATGGCACGTACGCCGTGGAACCGGTTTGGTATCGCAATTTCCAATATTCCGAGGAACAAGCACGCGGCCTGGACTTTCTCGAAGATCTCGCGGCGCCGGGGCACTTTACGTTCTCATTGCGGAGCGGTTCCGCGGTCATGGTGCTTGGCGCGGATTCCGAGCAGTGCCCAGGCGATGCGGCGACGGCCTATGAGAAAGCCGCGGGAGAAGAGAGCGCGCGACGGCAAAAGTTCGCCGATATATCGCATCGATCCGCAGACGCTTACATTGTCAAAGGCCACCGGGGGACCACAATCCTTGCGGGCTATCCATGGTTTGGTGATTGGGGGCGAGACACATTCCTCGCGATGCGCGGCTTGTGCCTGTGCACGGGCCGGCTGGCCGACGCACAATCCATTTTGACCAACTGGGCCGGCCAGGTGTCCGAGGGCATGCTGCCCAATCGTTTCCCTGACAACGGCCACTCTCCCGAGTTCAATTCCGTCGATGCATCGCTCTGGTTTGTCGTTGCGGTGCATGACTTCTTTCAAGCAGCCACGAACTGGGAACTTTCGGACGAGACGCGGGAACAACTCTGGGTGGCAATCGAAAAAATCCTGGATGGTTATTCGCATGGCACGCGGCACGGGATCCGGATGGACCCGGAGGATGGATTGCTTCGCGCGGGCGAGGCGGGGCTGCAACTCACCTGGATGGACGCGCGCGTCGGCGACCGCGTCATCACGCCCAGGATCGGCAAGCCTGTCGAAATCCAGGCGCTCTGGATCAACGCTCTCTGGATTGCGCAGAAGCATTACCCAAAAATCCAATCCCTTTTTGAGCGGGCGGCCGCGTCGTTCCTTCCGCGTTTTTGGAATGCGGCGAGCGGCGGTCTTTTTGACGTGATCGACTGCGACCATGAACCGGGCCGCAACGACCCTTCGCTCCGCCCGAATCAAATCTTCGCGCTGGGCGGCCTGCCGCGTCCGCTCCTGGGCGGCCGCGAGGCACGCAGCATGGTCGATCTTGTCGAAACAAAACTGCTCACACCGCTCGGACTGCGCACGCTTTCACCGCAGGACGGCGCTTATGTTCCGCGTTACCAGGGCGGAGTGGCGCAGCGTGACGGGGCGTATCATCAAGGCACGGTATGGCCATTCCTGATGACGGCGTTTGTGGAAGCGTGGTTGCGCGTGCATGGCGACAACGCGGAAACGCGCGCAGTGGCAGGGTGGCGCTTCTTTGATCCGCTCGTCACCGCGATGCACTCGTACGGACTCGACCACCTCGCCGAGATCGCCGACGCCGACCCACCTTTTACCCGGCGCGGGTGTCCGTTCCAAGCCTGGTCACTGGGCGAGTTCCTCCGACTGAAGCACCAAATCCTGCATTCGCCCCTATGAGCACACAACCCGAACAGCAACGCATCGACGCAGACACGGCCCGCACCGCTGACTGGAAGCGTTGGGGCCCTTACCTGGCCGAACGCCAATGGGCGACCGTCCGCGAGGATTATTCGGAATGGGGAAACTGCTGGGACTACTTTTCCCACGACCACGCCCGCAGCCGCGCTTATCGCTGGGGCGAGGATGGGTTGCTTGGTTTTACCGATCGTGAATGCCGGCTCTGCTTCGCGCTGGCGTTGTGGAATGGAAAGGATCCTATTCTCAAAGAACGCCTTTTCGGCCTGACCAGCCTGGAGGGCAATCACGGGGAGGACGTGAAGGAGCAGTATTTCTATCTTTCCGCGACGCCGACTTACTCGTATGCGAAGGCGCTCTACAAATATCCGCAGGCCGAGTTTCCCTACCGGTGGTTGCTCGACGAAAACCGTCGGCGCGGCAAAAGCGACCGCGAGTTCGAACTGGCCGACACGGGCGTCTTCAACGAGGGCCGCTACTTCGACGTTTTTGCGGAATATGCCAAGAGTTCGCCGAACGACCTCCTCATCCGCATCACCGTGGCCAATCGCGGACCGGACGCCGCGACTCTGCACCTGCTGCCGAACATCTGGTTCCGCAACGACTGGTCATGGGGGCACCTGGAGGAAGGCTCCAGCTTCAAGCCAGGGATTGCGATCGAGGAGGAGAACTGCCTTTCGCTGAACCAGGAAAGCTTGGGCCGCTTTTACCTAAAAGCGGGTCCTGATCCCGCGGGCCGGTTCCCGGCCGCGCTCTTCACGGAAAACGAAAGCAACGCGCGCCGCTTGTGGGGCTACGGGGACGAGCGGGGTTTCGCGAAGGATGCCTTCCACGAATATGTCGTGTGCGGCAATACCAACGCGGTCAACCCGGCGAAGACTGGAACGAAAGCCGCGCTGCATTATGTCCTTCGTGTCCCCGCCGGCGCCACACAGACCGTCTCCCTGCGCCTTTTTTCGGAAAACGAAGCCCCCGTCGATCCTCTCGGAACTTCGTTTGAGCAAATATTCTCGGCACGCATTGGCGAAGGGAAGAATTTCTATCGCTCGGTCGGCGCGGGGAGGTTCAACGACGCCGAACTCAACGTGGTGAGTCAGGCCGCGGCCGGCCTCTTGTGGAGCAAGCAGTTCTATTACTACGTCATTGAGGAGTGGCTGAAGGGCGACCCGGCCCAGCCGCCGCCGCCCTCAAGCCGGCTCGGAGGGCGCAACCGGGAATGGGGATATTTTCACAGCCGCGACGTAATTTCGATGCCTGACAAATGGGAGTATCCGTGGTTCGCCTCGTGGGACCTGGCCTTCCATGTGCTGGCGATAGCCAATGTGGATCCGCAGTATGCGAAAGAACAACTGATCCTGTTCCTGCGTGAATGGTACATGCATCCCAACGGGCAAATCCCCGCCTACGAGTTTGCCTTTGGCGACGTGAATCCGCCCGTCCATGCCTGGGCCGCCTGGCGTGTTTATAAGGCCTCCGCCGCCCGCGGCCAGCGCGACCGGGACTTCCTGGAGCGTGTGTTTCAGAAATTGCTTCTCAATTTCACCTGGTGGGTCAATCGCAAAGACCGCAATGGTGAGAACCTTTTCTCCGGCGGCTTCCTCGGCCTCGATAACATCGGCGCCTTCGACCGCTCGCAACCCTTGCCCGACGGGGAGACGCTGCGCCAGGCCGACGGGACAGCGTGGATGGCTTTCTATTGCGGCACGATGCTCAGCATGGCCCTCGAACTCGCCAAAGGCGACGGCTCGCGGATCCATCCGGCTTACGAAGACATGGCGTCGAAGTTCCTCGAACACTTCGTGCAGATTTCCGACGCGATGAATCATCTCGGCGGCACTGGACTCTGGCATGAAGAAGACGGCTTTTACTACGATCAAGTGCGCACTGACCAGCAGGTCATTCCGCTGAAAACGCGATCCCTGGTCGGCCTCCTGCCCTTGATCGCCGTGGAAGTTTTGGAAGAGGAGAGTATCAAAAAACTGCCCGCCTTTTACCAGCGGCTCCAGTGGTTCATCAAACATCGGCACGACCTCGCCAAAAACATCACCTACTGTGAAGCAGGCGGCGATCGGCGCCTGCTCGCGATACCGACTCGTGGGCGCCTCCAAAGCGTGCTTCGCTACCTGCTCGACGAGAATGAATTCCTTTCGCCCTTCGGCGTGCGCTCGATGTCGAAGTTTCATGAAAGGAATCCTTATGTCTTTACGGCCGGCGGCGTCGAACACCGGGTCGATTACGAACCCGGCGAGTCCGACACCTACCTATTCGGCGGTAACTCGAATTGGCGCGGACCGATCTGGTTTCCAATTAATTTCCTGATCGTGGAGGCCCTCGAACGCTACGCCCATTTCTATGGCGACACCCTGCAAGTCGAGTGCCCCACCGGTTCCGGCCGGATGGTCAACCTGCGCCAGGCCGCCGCTGAAATTAACTCGCGCCTTGCCGGCATCTTCTTCCCGGACGGGAATGGCCACCGTCCCTGCCATGGCGACGACGCGCGCTTCGCGGCCGACCCGCACTGGAGGGATCTCGTGCTCTTCAACGAATACTTTCATGGCGAAACCGGGCTCGGCCTCGGCGCCAGCCATCAAACCGGTTGGACAGCCCTCGCGATCAATTGCATCGCCGACGTCGCCAGGCAACGCGGGGGTTATCCGAACACAATCGCCGCCCATCCGGAATCCCATGAACGAATTTACTGAGTCCGAGCGGAACGCAATGCGCGCTTACCTCGCACGGGTGGAAGTGCGTTTATCCAACATGTATCGGGTCGCGGGTACGTTCATTGGCGGGGCCGGTCTCCTCGTGCTCTTCCCTATCTTTTTCAGTCAGGCTATCCCCGGGTTGGTGGGGGCGTTCGGTTTGTCAAATGGCAGCCTCGCTCAGTCGGTCTTACTCTTCATTCCGTTCTCTTTCTCCATCGGGTTGCCACTCTACGCCCTCTATTGCCTCTTGCGGGACCTTTTCCACTTTTACTTTGTGGCTCATAGTCCCGGATTTCCCACCGATCTGTTTAATCCGCGCTTTGCCTTATCCGGTATCGCGTTTTCTCCGGACGAATCTCCCAGGGTGCGAAAAGAGGTGACCCTTCAGGAATACAGTTCCGACTTGATTCAGTTTATCCTGCCATTTGGCGAAGCTCAGGCCCGGTATTGTGATAGCGCGATCGAAGGCACCTATGGAAGAATCATTCCGGTGGAGCGAAGGATGGAAGCTTTGGAACGCCAAGGGATTATCCAGCGGCAACCTGGATCAGACCAACTGCTCATCAATACTAAACCGCCCGAAATACAAAACCCCAATGCCGTGCTTCGCTTTAATGCCGCGCTCGGCCTTGCGGGGGTCAGGGATAGCGATCTGGTTACGGAGGTGGCAAAGGGCGAGGCTTCTCTCGTTCGCCACGCAATCGGACTTCGCCGGCTTGTCCTGCGTTACGTTAAGGCAATGCTGATGTTCATTGTTACGGTACTGGTGACATTTTTACTGATGGGTCTCGTCGCGGACTTTCCACATTGGTCCCACCTCGTGATGGCAATTGGATATTCCGTTTGGTCTCTTGTCACTCCGCTTGCCGTGCGACTACCTATCCGCCGCTGGATTTATGAAACATCCGAACCGCGCTCGGAGAACGTCGTAGGACATGATAGTCAACTCGTCGCGTTTGAGAACATTGTTCTTGTGACGTGTTCCGTTGCGGGCGCGTCCGCCATCCTGGGATTGGCAGTCATCTTGTCAGGGCATTAGGCCCTCCACGCGCAGGCAACGCCGAGTGTTGTTACAGGTCGACGATAACCTCCCCCTTCGGGCGGGAACAACAGATTAAGAGAGCTCCTTTCACCGGTGGTTCGAGCGGACTGGGGTCGTAGTCGACGGCGCCAGCGATAAGAGCCGTCTCGCAAGAGTGACAAACTCCACTGCGGCAGGCCCAACGGACAGGCACATCGCAGGCTTCGGCGAGTTCAAGAAGGCTTTTATAGGCTGGGTCCCAAGGGACGTCGAGGCCGCTCCTGGCGAAGGATACGTGCGGTCCTTTTCCGGCTGCACCAGAAGGGGAGTGCGGGCACCGCGCTGGCGCCCGCACTATCCCAACGGTGTCGGATTCTTCCGGGCCGAAGAATTCCGTGTGAATCCGATCGGAAGCCACGCCCCAACCGGCCAGACCCGCAGTGAAATCGCGCAGAAATGAGATCGGCCCGCAAAGGTAAAAATCCGCCTCGCGACTCACGCCCAAATGGTCCAGCGCCGCCATGTCAAGGCGCCCGGGAGCATCGAATTGCACGCCCGGTTGGTCCCCTGGTAACGGCCTGCTATATCGCACGTGCGCCCGGCTGTCAGCGAATCTGCCGAGTAGAAAGCGGGCTTCCTCGGCGAACGGGTCTTCATTGCCGTTGGCGGCTCCCCGAAACCACCACACCCTTCGTGCCGACGAATCCGTGGCGAAGCTATGTAGCATCGCCAGGACCGGCGTCACTCCAATACCGGCGCTAAGAAAAACGACCGGCCGGTTACTCGCCCGCAAAACGAAGCTGCCGGTCGGGGCGCTTACCTCCAGCACGTCGCCGACCTTCACTTGTGTAGTGAGATACTCACTGGCGGCGCCATGGCTCTCCTTCTTGATGCCCAGGCGGTAGCGCTCAGCGCTCGGCGGGCCGCTAAGTGAGTAATTGCGGAACAGCGCGGGCTCTGCCGGCTTGGTGTGCAGGCGAACCACCACGAATTGTCCCGCCAAAGCGACCGCCAGCGGCCGGTGATCGTCCGACTCGAGTTCCAGAGAAACGACACGGTCACTCTCGCGTTTTATCCGGGAGACGCGCAGGGGACGGAACCCCGGAAATGCTGAAGGAGGGGATCCGACCCTGGTCAGGGCCGGACCACCGGTCGCAGCGCCTTCGTTCAACTCCTTCTCGAGAAGAGATTGGAACGAAGACTTCCAGCCGGCGGGCAGTGCGGGGATCCGGAGCGCCCGCTCCAATTTTTCCCGCGGATGGCCGGGCAAATACAGCAGACCGCTGATTTCAGCGATACTCATACCCTCCGGACCACCGACGACCTTGACTATCTCATCGCCAGCCTGGACTTCGCCCTCCTGCAACACTCGAAAATAGAAGCCTGGCCTGCCATGAGAAACCAATAAGGAGGCCATGCGCGGTTCGTCCATTCTTATGCCAACCCGATAGCAGGTAACTCGCGGCTGGGTAACCTCGAAGAGGGCACCCCCGATGCGGTATTGGTCACCGATGCAGACCTCCGTATCGGGCAGGCCCTCTATGGTGAAGTTCTCTCCGAACTGTCCGAAGCTGAAGTCCGCACGGTGGAGTTGATCCTGCCAGTAGCGGTAAGAATCGATCTGATAAACGAAGACCGCCCGGTGCTCACCTCCGTGGCTCTTCAAGTCCGCCTGTGCGTCGCCGTCAACATTTGATCGCCGCACCATGCGCTTACCCTGCACCGGATTCTTCCAAATGGAGGTTCGGACCGTCTGCCCCCGCCAAGTCATCTCCTGGGGCAGACCCACATTTACTGAAAGGAGCCGGGCTATGACAGACATTGTTGGGCCAGCAGAACCTAGGAATCCGCTTCTAGCTAGTAGTAGCCTTGTGTATCCCGCTTCAAGCTCACCTTTCCGGAGTAGCGGCGCGAGATGAAGACGAAGTAGCTGGCGGCCATCACGAACGCTCCGGGCCACCAGAAGAGCGCGCTCGCAAGAGTGTTCGGACCCGAAGCCGCCTGTTCGGCCCGGAGCGAGTATTGGGGCGCGATGCTCGAGAGTAGCACGACCGGATAGAAGGTCGCGCTTCCGGTGGCCAGAAGACCCGCAATCAGAAAATTCGCGCCGATAAAGGCTCTCATCTCTTGATATCGCCGTATTCCAGAAACCAGCGTGCGGACCGATACGATGACGACGATCAACCCCACCCAGGAGAGCGGGTTAGCGATACCTTCGCGGAAAACATGCGGGCGGACAAAGAGCGTCTCAATGAAGACCATGATGAGGAGGGGAGCGGTCGCCCGCCATAGTCGCCGGCAAAGAACGGAACTGCGATTATGGACAGGCCCTTCTGTTTTGAGGGTGAGATAGGTCGCTCCGTGAGCGGCTAGCAGGAAAACTGCACAGACAGCCATCGAGACAGTGTACCAATCGAGCAGGCCGACATAGCCGCGCACGTTGAAGTCCGTAAAGAAGGCCATGGAAAACGCACCCGATTGATCAAGCGGGACGCCGCGCGCGGCGTTTCCAGCAGCCGCACCAAAAAGAACCGCCAGCAGGAAACTGGAGACGACAAAAACAAAGTCCCAAAATTGTTGCCAAAGGCGATCGTTGATATGTCCGCCCACCTCGAGGGCCATGGCGCGTAAAAGCAGGCACCAGAGGATTAACATCAGTGCGAGATAGTATCCTGCAAAAGAGACCGACAAAAGCTTCGGAAAGATCGCCATTAAGGTGCCTCCAAAGCCCACTAACCAAACCTCATGCCAGGGCCAGAGTGGGCCGATGGCGGCGACTACCTGTCGCCGCTCCTCGGGTGTCCTGGCCACGAGCCAGTGGAGCATGCCGGCGCCAAAATTGCGGCCATCGAGAACGATGTAAGCGATCAGCATGAAGCTGACGATGGCGTACCAGGTAGCAATCATTCGACGAGTTCCTTTCCGTTCGAAGGAATTTCGTAATCAGGGCCGAATGCAAGTTCACGCCCGGTCAGACCGAGAAAAAGCAACCCGAGAACAAAGTAGAGCCCCGTGAATCCAATCAACGTAAAAATGGTATCGCCGTTGCTGACGACTTTGCTATATCCGTCGCCCGTGTGGAAGAGATTGTAGATGAGCCAGGGTTGGCGGCCCAACTCGGTCGTCATCCAGCCGAGGGTATTTGCAATGTAAGGGAAGGGAAAGGCCAGCAGGAGCACCCAAAGCAGCCACCGATCGGTGTCGAGCTTGCCGCGCCATCGCCGAAAATTCGCATAGGCCATGACGAAAATGAAGATCGTCCCGAGCGTAATCATCAGATGAAATGCGTAGTAGAGGAGTTCGATGTTGTCGGGCCAGACGTTCTGAGGGTACTCGTCCAGGCCATGCACGTAACTTCCGAAAGAGCCGTAAGCGAGGAAGCTGAGTGCTCCCGGAACCTCGATGGCATTGTCGAGTCGCTGCGCCTCCACGTTGGGCTGCCCGATGAGGGCAACGCCGGCTTCATCGCTGCCCTTGAATTTGCCTTCCATCGCGGCCAGGGTGACCTCCTGGTGCCGGCCGACCATTTTCGCCTGTTGGTCACCCGTGGGAAATGCCACCAGCAGGCTGGCAAATAACCCGACGAGCGTTCCTGCCCGCAGGTAGATTTTCGATTGTGTCGGGTGGAGGCCACGCAAGGTGTAGAAGGCCCCCACGGAGGTGACGACGAACGATCCGGTAACCAGCGCCGCACATTGATTATGTGCGAACTGAACGAAGGCCCAAGGATTCAACAAATATGCGCTAAGACTTGCGATGCCGAGAGTGCCGTCGGCTTCAATATGATAACCGACCGGGTGCTGCATGAACGCATTGGTGACGAGAATGAAATAGCCGGAGAGCCAACTCCCGGTCGCGACGAGAAGAGCTGTCAAAAAATGGACGCGCGGCCCCAGCCGCTTCTCGCCCCAGATGAACACGCCGACAAACGCGCTCTCCATAAAAAAAGCGAACATCCCTTCCATGGCCAGCGTCTGCCCAACCACGGCACCGGCATAGCGGGAGAAGCCAGCCCAGTTCGTCCCGAATTGGAACTCCATCGGAATGCCGGTAACTACGCCCACGGCAAAATTGAGTCCGAAGATCTTCGCCCAAAACTGCGCGGCCACGTGGTACCTCTCGTCCCCGGTGCGCAGCGCCCGCCACTTCCAGTAAACAAGAAACCACGCCAGGCCCATGGTGAGCTGGGGAAAGAGATAGTGGTATGTTAGCGTGAAGCCGAATTGAAGGCGGCTCCAAAAGGCAGGATCGGAAACGTTAAGCACAGAATTTCTCCACGGTGTGTGTGTCGGCACAAGACCCGCAATCCGATTACAGGAGGCGATTCAGGATCACTCGATCCCCTCGAAAAGTTGCACGCTGAACCAATTCTGTGCGTCTACCCAAGCATGTCTGCGGCGATAACCGGCAGCCGCCGCGAGGTCGGCGAACTCCTGAAGAGTATACTTATAGCAGCTCTCGGTGTGAATCGTTTCCCCCGCTTCAAAACGAATACTTTCGCCCCCCGGGAAGGATACATGCTGCCGCTCAAGGCTGACGAGATGCATTTCCACGCGACTGAGGGAGGGATTGTAAAATGCGTAGTGGCAGAATGAATCCAATTCGAAGTTGGAGCCGATTTCGTGATTCAGGCGTCGCAGCACATTCAGGTTGAACGCCGCCGTCACCCCGGCGGAATCGTTGTAGGCGGCATGAATCGTCGAGGGATCCTTTTTCAGATCGACGCCAATTAACAGTCTGCTATTTCCTCCGCAGGTGGCGCGGATCGACCTCAGGAAAGCGAGCGCTGCCACGGGCTCCAAATTACCGATCGTAGACCCTGGGAAGTAAGCCACGGTTTGCGCGGACTTGGCCTTGCTGAGAGCCGGGAGTACCAGCGGTCGGGTGTAATCCGCGCAGACTGGGAAAATCGACAAATCCGGATATCTATATTGCAGGGTCCTCGCAGCATTGACCAGATGTTCGCGCGAGATATCGATCGGAACGTAGGCGAAGGTGTCGGCCAGGTGATCGAGCAACACGCGGGTTTTCACACTGCTGCCACTCCCATACTCGACAACGGCCGATCGAGCTCCGATCGTTGCCGCTATTTCCGTGGCGTAATCGCGCGTGATCTTCAGCTCCGTCCTTGTTGGGTAGTATTCAGGTAAATCACAGATCTCGTCAAACAAAGTCGATCCATGTTCGTCATAGAGAAACTTGCACGGTAGTGTTTTTTGCGGGCCGGCAAGTGCCGTCATGACTTCGGCGCGGACTTGGGCCGTCGACGGTGCAAGATCCAGGGCTTCGGTCAGCGACCGGTACGGGGCGGTATAGACGGGGCTCTTAGTTAATGTATTGCTCATAAATTTCTGGCCAGACGGATGCCGGTGAACTGCCAGCGCGTGGCAGGAGGGAAAAAATTGCGATAAGTCTTTCGTATGTGCGTCCGCGGAGTGGCCACGGAACCTCCGCGCAAGACATACTGGTTGCACATGAACTTGCCGTTGTACTCGCCAAGTGCTCCTTTGGCCGGGTTGTAGCGCGGATAAGGAGAATAGGCACTGCTGGTCCATTGCCAGACTTCCCCAAACATCTGTCGCAGCCCCGGTGTTTCTTCCGCAATTCCCGGATGAAAATTACGAGATTCGACAAACGCCCCTTCCATGATGTCGACCGATTCCGCGGCGATCTCCCACTCCGACTCGGTGGGTAATCTTACCCCGGCCCACCGGGCGAAGGCCTCGGCCTCGAACAAGCTGACATGGCATACTGGCTCGTCGTCAAGGACAGGCCGCAGCCCGCTGAGCGTGTGGCTATACCATTCACCGCGCGACTCCAGCCAGTAAAGGGGGGCCTGCCATTGCTCTGCCTGCACGGTCGCCCACCCTAAAGAGAGCCAATACTCCGGCTTTTGATATCCCCCATCGTGAATGAACCGCTTAAATTCGCCGTTGGTGACGAGTCGCGAAGCAATTTCGAACGGAGCTACGTACTCCTGGTGGCGGGGGCTCTCATTGTCGAAGGCAAACCCGTTTCCATCGTGACCTATCTCGCGGAGTCCACCAACCACCGCAATCCAACTGGGCCCTGCACCTACCTTCCCCTGGCAGGCCGCTCGTTCCAGGTAGGCCGGGCGCAACGGATTCACCCAAAATACGTGCTTGATGTCCGTAAGCATTAGCTCCTGGTGCTGTTGCTCATGGTGGAGCCCGATTTCGAAAATCGCGACAGCCTCCCTGGAATGGGCTATTTCGCCATCTATCAGCAGGCTGCGCATATGCTCATCCACATGGGCACGGTAAGCGTAGATTTCCCGAACCGTGGGACGACTCAGAAGCCCCCGATTTTGACGACAATGACGATCCCCGATCGTGTTGTAGTATGAGTTGAATAGATATGAGAAGTGGGGATCGAACTCCTGATAGTATTTTCGGCAAGGCTTGAGCAGAAACGTTTCAAAGAACCAACTGGTGTGTGCGAGATGCCATTTCGTGGGGCTGACTTCCGGCATCGATTGAACGACATAATCTTCGGTCGAAAGCGGCTCACACAGAGCTTCGGTCTGTCGCCGGACTGCGTCATATCGCGCAGCGTCGAAGGTTAGACTACTTTCGGGTAAGGCACATTGGAGCGACATATTCAAAAATCTATGTTAGCGGAAAGGTGGACGGCCAGGCTTTCGAGGTGATTGGTATCCCGACGTTATTTTTTCCGGGGAATGAATCCGGGAACGCCCGTTTCCACGACCGCATTGAGCCGGACCCGTAACTTGATTCCTTCGCTAATCTCGCGCACCGCGTCCTCGGGAAGGGCGGAGACGTCGAAATTTTCCTTGATCCGACTGGGAGTCTTTGAGCTGGTCAGGAGGGCCGTCCCGCGTTGGATAGCCCAGGCAAGCAGGACTTGAGCCGGAGCCTTGCCGGTCCGCCTGGCGATAGCGGTAATGACCGGATCTTCCAGTAACTTGGGCTCGCTCGAATGACCCAATGCGGCGAATGCCTGGAGGACAATTCCGTTCGTTTTGCAGAAGTCCAAAAGGTCCCACTCCGGCAGATATGGGTGAGACTCCACGTGAACCACTGCCGGTTTGATCGTCGCGGTCTCAGAAATCTCCTTCACCTTTTCGAGGCCGACGTCAGACAGTCCAATCGCCTTGCACCTGCCTTCTTTCACGAGCTCCTCCATGGCCTTCCAGGTGTCCAGGAGCGTTACCCCTGTGTCATAGATCACATTGTCATTCGCGTCCCTCGGATCCTGGACGTCTCCGGGTTGGAAGGCGAACGGGGTGTGGATGAGATACAGATCGACGTAGTCGAGCTGGAGTCTCTGGAGGCTGGCCTCGAAGGCCGATTTGACACGCTCCGGACGATGATTGGTGTTCCAGAGCTTTGTCACGACAAACACATCCTCCCGCTTGATTGTTCCGGCCTTAAACACCTCCTCCATCGCTTCACCGACTTCTTTCTCAGTGCGGTAGCGCTCCGCAGTATCGAGGCATCGAAATCCTGCCTCTAGCGCAGCCTTCGTCGCATTTTTGGTCGCAATGGGGTCAGGAATCAGCGTTCCAAAGCCGAGTGCCGGGATCGCGCCGGATCCGTTGTTGAGTGCCAGCTTCGTGTCGCGGAGGTTGTCGAGCGCTTTCATAATTCTGATCCTTCGATAGTGTCTGGTCTGCCCTCAGCCGCGAGTGGCGAGATCAGAACGATGGGATTGAGGATTTTCATCTCAGGGTTTGTTGATGTTATGCAGGCTCCGCCTCATCCTGCGTTCAGAACGAAAGAGCCAACACTTCCGACCCCTATTACATTTTGCGTGCCAATCTTGTTCACTGAAGCTAACGGCCTAATCTCCATCCGGTTACGCCGTTTTTGGGCCGCCAAAGCCACGGTGCGAAATATCGCTCCCGTGATTATTCATGTGGGCGGGGGCGAGATCTCGTCCCCGCCGTCCACATTTGTAACAAGAGGTTGGATATTTTGATCGAACAGTAGCTGGGTCTACGGATCTCCCGGAATCGATCGGGCCCCCTGCATTGACCATGGGTGAGCCAAGGACGTCACAGTTCGCCGCGCTGTTCGATGAACCGCCGAAATAGCAGGCGCGCTCGCGTTATATGTCTTTGAGGAGCGCCGTCTGGGTCTGCGTCCGCAGGCCGGCTCTTCTCTCGTGGTTCGCCGCAGATTTGTTCATTATGCCCCGATCGAAATGGTATTCGCCACGGCTCCGGCGTGATCTCGTGACCCGGCTGTATTTCCGCGCGCAAGAGGAAGGAATCCCAATGACGCGCCTCGCCGATCGCTTAATCGAGCAGGCGCCGCCGCGAGCGCAATCGGACATCGGTGGCCTATCTCGTTTGCGGATGG
>Ga0206824_10180_pt1 | contig 21360 bp, 24 predicted proteins | sample Alteio_BWOrgCont_82_FD_152874 | JGI IMG/M metagenome (GOLD analysis project Ga0206824, IMG submission 152874) | Enriched cells from forest soil in Barre Woods Harvard Forest LTER site, Petersham, Massachusetts, United States -... | ecosystem: Environmental > Terrestrial > Soil > Temperate forest >...
GTGTGGGGTTTCTTTTCCCGTCATTTCCTAAAGTAAAAATGAAGCCGCGCCACCTGATTCCCGCCCTGCTCTGCGCGCTGCTGATCGGCTACCCGCTTTCGATAGGTCCCCTTTGGGTCATTCAAATCAGAACCAGCGGACATGCGCCGAGCAGATTGAGCGCATTCATAAACGCATTCTACAGTCCTGTGGCTTTTTCAATGGACCACAGCACGCCTGTCCACGCTTTCATGGATTGGTACTTTAGGCTTTGGTTTCCAATGATGCACGACGGGGAACGTTCTCGCCAATTTTCAACCCAGGGCGCTACCCGAATTTCAAATTAGGGTACTATCCATCTCGTTCCCAAACTCTCGCGGAGCGAGAGGCCAGTCCCGCAGCGGGACTGCCCGAAGGGTGGCGACGGCAGTCGCCGGCAATTAGCGCAGCGCTTTGGGAACGCGCTCTTCGGGCGGAAACTCTGTTTCCGAGAAACTACCGCCACGGATCGCAGCGCAACACGGGCTGGCCGCCCGGCAACCATTCGTGAGCCGAACTGTAGCGCCAATGCTCGGGCGAAGTGACCCAGCCACGTCGCACCGGATTGGCGTGGATGTAATCGATCTTCTGGAGCATCGTCTGGTCGGAATAGATAGCTTGCGGATGATACCCTTCCTGCCAAAGCTGCCAGTTACTGGCAGTCTTATGCGCCGCTTTGCCGGCCGCGAGCAGGTCGAGGAGCCAGTGGCGGCGCTCCACTTCGAGCTGGGCCAGCAGCTTTCCGGCGGTGAATTTCTTCAAGTCAGCCATGACGCGCGGCAGGTCTTCGCAGTGCACGACAGCATGGAAGTGATTCTCGAGGATCACCCAGGCGTAGAGTCGCAGGCCTTTCTCGCGACGACAGAAATCCAGCGAGCCGGCAAGGATGTCGCAGGAGGCCGCGGTGTGGAAGACGGGGAGCCAATCGACGATGGTGGAGGTCACGAGCCGAGCGGAGCGAGACGACGGCCAAAGGCCGCCCGAAGGGGCGCAGCGGCGGCTGCGCTCAACCAAGCACGTTCCGGCTCGCGGGCAGAATAGCGGCTGCGCATGGGGAGAGAGTGACGATCGGGAAACGGAGTTTCAAGCGGAACGCGGCGTTCCCAAAGCGCTGCGCTAATTGCCGGCGACTGCCGTCGCCACCCTTCGGGCAGTCCCGCAGCGGGACTGGCCTCTCGCTCCGCGAGAGTTTGGGAACGAGAGGCGCGAGAGGCGCAAATATTAAAGAATTTTAATGCGCCTCGTTTCGGAACGTGATTGACGCCGAACGATTTGATTTCACGCTGCGGGGGTGGACGAACTCACCAACCACATCGCCGCACGGCTGGCGAACCATCCCTCCTGCACCGTTTTTGAGAACCACCTCGACGGCACAATTCCGAATCCCGGAAAGGATGACGCGAAGCGCCAGGCCGAAATTCACGCTTTCGCCGAGGCCAATGGCTGGGTGGCGACGATCAATGATCCCGGGATTCGGGTGACGTTCCGAAGGCCCAGGAAATCGACTCGATGAACGAGCCGCCCCTGCAAACGCCCGAGCAATTGCGGGCCGAGGCTTTCCGGCTTCTCCGGCAATCGTTGGAGACCGAGGGCCGAAGTTCCCTGGAATTGCTGAAGGAGGCCCAGCAACTCTTGCGCGCGGCGAGCGAGGCCGCCAGGCGCCCGGAATAGGCGAAGACAAAGCCGCAACCAAAGGCATTTTAAAACGCCGAGGGCGCAGAGATGCAGAGAGGGCGGCTTCGCCGCAAACAACGAAGAGGGTCCACGAAAGACACGAAGCCGAGGCTTGGCGAGACGCCCAAGGTGCAACGGGGGCAAAACACGAAAGGGGCTGGGCTGCGAATCACGCGGATTACGGGGATGAAATCTACGCCGCTTGCGGAAACTTTTCAGGTTAGCACTTTAGAGGGCGTCTTAAACGGCAGGCCGCAGAGCTGATCGAGAGGGTGAAGGAAACCGACGCTGGGCTGGAAACAGTTTTAAAATGACGCCCTCTCAGATCGGCCATTGACTTTTGATGTCTCCCTCCGCGTCACAGATGACCAGCCACGCGCCTTCATCAGCTCTCATCAAATAGACGAAAGCCAGCGCCTCGAACAGGTTCGCAAATCGCTCTACGGATTCCGCGCTGCTTCGCTTCAGGACACATCGCCCATCCCGCTCGCAAGTGAGGAGCAATACGTTCTGTGTCACGACAAACGCTATACTCAATAGCGTCAATCGCTACAATCAGAAAGAGCCTGCCGCTTAGCCCAAAGAGCACGTCCCATTTCGAGGATGCGGCACTTTTTGCCGGGGTGATTCTACCGGGAAATAATTGTTATTATCAGGAAGCCTACCCTGAAGGGTCCACGTTCCCCGCATTTCTGAGAAGGGGGATTCTCGAAAGCGAAATAGGGATTCTCGTTTTCGATTGGCGTATGCCCGATGCTCAATTGGATGGGCGAATGAAGAATATCATGGTTCGAGGTTTGATTGTGGCGGCAGTGCTCCTGCAGGCCGGTAGTGCGCTCTCCCTGGCAGAGGTGCAATTGGGTGAAAGTCGGGCGGCGCAGATCGCCAAGGATGCCCGCATCCCCGGCAAGGGCGTACCGGGCAAATGTCTGACCTATGCGAATGTCCTTCACGAGCGCTTGCAAGCCGCCGGGATCCCTTCGCAGGTCATCGTCTTTGGTTACATGACGGCCGGCCTCGATGCGGGAACCAGCATCGGCTCCTGGTCCGGGGGTCGCGGCGCGCATGCGGTGGTTAGTTACAAGGACGCCGGCCGGACTTATGTGATGGATAATCAATCCTGGAAACCGCGGTCGGTCGAGGAAGGGGCGCCCGTCCAGATGGCGCAACGCTTTAGCGGCCTCAACTGCAATGTGAAGACCGCCCGCGTGCTGCGTGGGGCGAGCAGCAATGTGCCCCCGTTGGACCCGAACCGGAAGATTCGCCTCTTGGCGGACTAAGTCGGGCGTCTCATAAATAGGGATGGGCCGCGTGGGGCGGATTGCCACGGAGCGCGGGCATTCCTGCCCGCGACGTAAGTGCGCCCACATGCGGACAAGAATGTCCGCGCTCCGTGGCGCTCTCGCGCGACAAATCCCTATTTATTAGACGCCCTCTAAAGTCGGCCGCGACTGGGAAAAGCTTCCGCCCCCCACTTTGGCGCGAAGCGGAAAAATCTCGCGCGGGGCAACGCCGTCCCATAGCCTGCGGCGTGCATGAGCCTTGAAGGCCAGCGACTTGGCGAATTTGAGATCCTCGAACGTCTCGGACAAGGCGGGATGGGAATCGTGTACAAGGCGTGGCAGACCTCGCTCGATCGGTTGGTGGCGCTCAAGACTCTGCAGGGTCCACTGGCCGAAGACGCCGCCTTCATCGCCCGCTTCCGGCAGGAGGCCAAGGCGGCCGCCGGGCTGCACCATTCCAATCGGTAGTGTCCTAATTTGAATTTCCCCGCTGTGGAACATTTTCGGGCGCGCACCGTGCTTCAGTTTTGGTTCTCTGCGCCCCACAGTTTTAAGTACCAATCAACGTTCCCGCTGAACGCCCCGGAGTGATCGCACGCCCATTCCAACGGTTTGTATATCCAGGCCCATGTAGGCACGCTCCCGCGCGGATAGTGCCTGTTGTACAGCATCCCTACCGGCCCAACCGAGAGCGGGTAAACGATCAGCAACGCGCAGAGCAGGGCGGGAATCAGGTGGCGCGGCTTCATGGGCGATCGGGCTTTGAAAATACGGTTTTCGTTTTCGGTCCGCAAGGACTTACCCGGCTCGGTCGCGGTCTAACTTGAAACTCCGCGCGGTGCACCATTTTCCGCGTTGCTCCATTTCACCCCGAATCCCCAAAGGCTCCAGTAGCGGTCCAGCATGACCCCGATGGTATCGGGAAACCGAAACTTCAACGAGAGCAGCGGCTCGTAGATTCCAAACCCATGGTTTCCGGGCGATTTGAGAAGATGAGGTAACATCGGTCCGCTGGAAATGACGTAGAGCAATGGCAGGCAGAGCATCATGGCGAGGAGGTGACGCGGCTTCATGTCCTGGATAGGGCACTACCTTGCCCCACTTCGTTCCAGAATCGAGGGTTTTGGAAATGCCCGCAATTCAAGATTGAGACTAGGTGCTTCCGGTTTCATCGCCGAGGTCCTGGAGCGAGACCATGGCCTGGTCGCGTGCGAACTCTTCGTAGCCGCTGTCTGCCGCCATAATGCGCTCGAAAAGAGGGATAAAGCGCGGATCGCGGAGCTTGCCGAGGGCCCACACGGCCGAACCCACATCCGGGTGTTGGGGACACGCCGTGATGAACGTCGCCAGGGCGTCGGCCAAACCGGCGATGGCCTCGACGCTGAGGTCAGCGTCGGCGGTACTGGGGACAAGATCGGCAACGGTGTCGACGCCACGAAAGCGTTCCATGAGCACCATGCTCTCCAGACAACGCGCTTGAAGGTTGCGTCCCGCAGACGAAGCGAAGTCACTGCAGATTTGTTCAATGATGTTCCTCACGGGAGATGCCACCGATCAATGATTGCGGACCTGGAAGTTACCCCGAGGATTCGCCAACGGACATCCTCGCGTTCTGTCGTGCGGTGTCTCATCGTTTGAACAAAGTAATGATCAGTGAAAGCGCGGTAATCAAGGTGATATTCACGACGACACTGAACGGTTGCTGAAGGTAGCCAAGACCATCGATGTGCTGCCGGGTGCTAAACCGAAGTTCGGGCTTGATCCGCAAGGCAATGCCCCCAACCACCCACGCGGCAAGATTCGAACAAAGCCAGGCGAGTCAAGTGTCAAGAGTTGACCCCGAAAGCCCCCGATCTCCTCCTAACTAAGACAGTTGCCACACCCGCGGCGTTCGCGAAAGCCGAGGCCCCGCGAGACGCCCATGGCGCATTGGGGGCAATTACTTTCGAGAACGGCTCGACTCAGAAACTGCCCTTCACTTAATGCCATCCCGGATCATCCGGCCTTTTGTGACGGTCGAAGCCATTTTTGCGAAATACCAGCTCCTGCCTGGCCTCCAGACTTCGCTATGGGAAAATCGCGACCCCGCGGATGGCCTCCGCGCCATGCTCGTGCGGCAGAGGGCGTCTTATAAGAGGGCGCACAATCAGGGGCCGTCCACATATCTTCCCAGCTAGTCAGGATATGGTGACTTACCTCGAATCTGTTCGCGCGCGAATCCGCTTGCCGGACGACTCCGATCTGCCAGAATCCGCGCACCGCCCCCCCTTTGGATCCATGGCCAATGATCCCTCGGGAAAAACCCGCGGCCTATGAACGCTCTCATGAATCCGCTCAAACTTACCTTCCTGCTCTGCCTCCTCGCCTTGCTCGCCCGGCCGTGCGCGGCGCAATCGATCACCAACCCCGTGGCCTCGGTGACGGGGAGTTTCTATGTCTCGGTGGATGACCACTGCGCGATCTTCATCAACGGAGAGATCATCCACCACGGCAACCTCGGGACGAGTCGTTCTCCGGAGACTTCGCTGAAAGCCGGCGACCGCGTGCTCGTGCATCTGAGCAATGACGGAGGCCCGCGCCATTTCATGTGCGCCTTTGTCTCCTCCGATGGGAAGCAGGTGATCAGCTTCAAGAAGGCGGACTTCAAGCTCGTCCCGGAAGTGGGGGCGAAAGATTTCACCGCCGCACAATTCCAAGGCTGGGCGAACCCCAAGAACACGGCCAAAGCGCAAAAGCATAAACCCAAGCTACCGGTGAAAAACTATTCCGAATCGCTGTGGGGCGACCTCGATCAATGTATCATCGCCGCCATTGTCACCCAGCAGATGATTTCCCAGAGCCCGCAATAAGTTCCGAACTTCCGGGGCGCTGCGCGTTTTCCTTCTCGTTCCCAAACTCTTTTCCTTCTCGTTCCCAAAGTTAGCGAAGCGCTTTGGGAACGTCGCGGCCAACCGGAAACTCCGTTTCCTCGTCTCGCTCCATTCCGTGCGCGGCCCTCTCGCGGCGATCGCCGGCGCCACAGGGAAACAGAGTTTCGGCCACAAGAGCGCGTTCCCAAAGCGCTGCGCTAATTGCTGGCGACCGCCGTCGCCACCCTTCGGGCAGTCCCGCAGCGGGACTGGCCTCTCGCTCCGCGAGAGTTTGGGAACGAGATCGAATAAGCCACGCACCTCCGCATTCGACGAGATTTTTAGAGAGCGCCCACGGGCAGGAAACCAGTGCTCCAAGCGGAGACGGAGCGACCCGCGATCGAGCGAGCGGCCGTGCCGGAAAACCGCCGTGGCTGGGCTCCGACCGCACCTCCGACCCGATTTTAATTGACTGTCTGGACGCTTATCGATAGGGTAGGGGTATGTCTCGACCCCGAAGTGATGAAAAACGCCGCGCCATCCTGGCCGCGGCGACGCGCGTGATCGTGGAGCAAGGGCTCGGCGCGCCGACGGCGGGGATCGCCAAGGCGGCCGGCGTGGCCAACGGCTCTTTCTTCACCTACTTCGAAACCAAGGCCGATCTTTTCAACCAGCTCTATCTCGAGCTGAAAGGAGAGATGGCGCACGCCGCCATGAAGGGCTTCCCGGTGAAGGCGGCGCTGCGCGAGCAGGCTTTCCATGTCTGGCGAAACTGGATGAATTTTGCGGTGTCCTTTCCCGCGAAGCGACGGGCCCTGGCGCAGCTCGGGGTTTGCGAAGAGGTCACGCCGGCGACCCGCACCGCCGCCCTGAAAAGTGCGGCCGGCCTGGTCGAGCTGATGGAACGGATGCAGGCCGAGGGATCGCTGCGCACTGCTTCGCGGAGCTTTGCCGGCGCGATCATGAATTCGCTGGCCGAAGCGACCATGGATTTCATGCTCCATGATCCCGCGCAGGCCCGGAAGCACTGCAAAGCCGGGTTTGAAGCCCTGTGGCGGGCGATGAATTGATTTTTTTTGAACCTATAAATGAGTGACTGGACAACCAACTAAAGGAGATCAAATGTCAAACATCGAGCCGAAAAATCCATTAAACCAAAAGGCCTACATCATCACCGGCCCGACCTCCGGCATCGGTCGCGCCACAGCCCTGGAACTCGCCCACCACGGCACGGTCATCCTCGTCGGACGCGACCCCCAAAGGCTCGGCGAGGTGCAAAAGATCATCGAGCAAAAGGGGCAGCAGGCGGTGTCGGTCGTCTGCGACCTGGCGGATCCGGCCAGCGTGGGGCGCGCGGCGGCGGAAATCAGCGCGCTCGATCTGCCCATCGCCGGCCTGCTCCACAACGCGGGCATCCTGCAAATGCGCCCGACGAAAAGCGCGCGGGGCTGGGACCTGGCGTTCGCGACGAACCATCTCGGCCCGTTCGCGCTCACCGAGGCGCTGGCGCCCAGTCTCCCCGACGGCGCCCAGGTCGTTTTCGTCGTCTCCGCGACCGAAAACCCCGCACACAAGCCCGCCGTGACGGCCGGTTTTCGCGGGGGCCGCTATCTCTCCGCCGAGGCGAGTGCGCGGGGTGAATGGAAGCCCGGCGGAGCCCGGCAGCCGGGCCTCGATGCCTACGCGACTTCCAAGCAAGCCATCCTCGCGGCGGCCATGGCCTTCGCCCGGGAGACTCCGCGGCTGCGTTTCAACGCGATCGAGCCGGGCCTGATTCCCACCACCGGTCTGGGGGGCGGCGATCTCGGCGCCTTCCTGCGCTTTCTGCAGCGCTTCGTCATCCCGCTCCTCGTGCCGCTGCTCAGGCCCTTCATCAAGATATTGAGCACCCCACAGCGCGCCGGGCGCGTGATCACCGAAATCCTCATCGATGCCTCCGCTCAGACCGGGGTCTACTACGACGAAAGCGGCCATCCGATGCAGGGCTCCGCGCTCGTGCGCGACCCGCAGTTCCAGGATCGGGTCGTCGCCGAGACCCGCGCCTTGCTGGCCACGAATCTCACCACGAACCGAGCGTGAAAACCGTGCCGCTTCGTCGTGAGATCGTCGTGGTCACCGGCGCTTCGACGGGCATTGGCGCCGCCACCGCCCGCGAGCTGGCCGGGCGCGGCTTCCACGTCCTCGCCGGCGTGCGCCGCGACATGGACGCCGACGCGCTCCGGGCCACGAACCTCGAGCCGATCCTGCTCGACATCACCGACGAGGCCGGGATCGCCGCGCTCGTGAAGCGCCTCACCGATGATCCGGAGCGGCGCCCGCTGCGCGCCCTGGTCAACAATGCCGGCCTGGGGGTCAATGCGCCCGTGGAAACGCTGCCGCTCGCCGAGTGGCGCCGGCTCTTCGAGGTCAACTTCTTCGGCCACGTCGCCATGATCCAGGCGCTCTTACCCGCGCTCCTCGAGAGCCAGGGGACCATCGTCAATATTTCCTCCGCCGGCGGCAAGGTGGCGATGGCGACCTACGGCCCCTACGCCGGCTCGAAGTTCGCCCTCGAAGCGATGCCTTGCGCCGGGAGGTCGAGCCGCTGGGCGTGAAAGTCATCGTGATCGAACCGGGCGCGGTGCGGACCGAAATGCTCGGGCGGGTTGCGGTCGCGGGCGAGCGCATCACCGGCGGCATGACCCCCGGGCAGCGGGGCCGCTACGCCACCCTCATGCATGCCATCATCGCGCAGGCCCAGGCGGCTCTCCCCAAGGGACGGCCGGCCGAGGAGGCGGGTCGAGTCATCGCGGAGGCGATCACCACCCAGCGGCCTCGCACTCGCTACACCGTGGGTCGCGACGCCGCGCTCATCGTCCGTCTCGCCCGGTGGCTCTCCGACCGGATGCTCGACCGCCTTCTCGCCCGCAGTCTCCAGCCGCATCTCCCGAAAGCTCGAGCGACGAGGTGAGCTCTGTCAGCGCCCAAACTGGGCTCTCGTTCCCGAACTGAGGGTTCGGGGACGCGCGCTTAGGGGGAAACTCCGCTCCTCTCGTTCCCAAGTTATACTTGGAAACGCACTGAGGAGCGAACTCGAGCGGAGCGAGAGGCTAAAATTGAGCCACTGCCTCTGGAGTCCGTCCCATCAATTGGGACGGACCTGGCCCGGGCGCGCAGAGAAGGCCGGAGCGGCGAGTGGTTCCACGGTCGGGGGAGGGGTGGCGGTCAGGTCGGGATTCAGCTCCAATTCATCGCCCCAAAATTCCACCTCCTGGCCGCCCCAACTCAGCTTGATCCTGGCAATGGGGTGACTTCCTTCCGGGAGTTTATACATCCCGGTAAATGTCCGGCCGTTTTTAAAGGAGTCCTTCAGATAAGTGTCCTCTACTCCCGGGACTCGGGTGATTGCGATGTTAGCGCCCTGCTCGTCGAAGGCCGATAGCTTGACATGGCTGTAGCTTATTTCCGGCTCCGAGTCACCCGTCACAAAGTACTCGACCTCGAGCAGTTTTGGGCCGTCGTTCGGCCAGCCCGAGACGAAGATTTTCACCGCCCCACCGTGCAGTTCTCTAAAATCCGCGGACCTGGCTTCCAGCCGTTGGAAAAAAGCAGTCTCCTCGCCTTTCCAGGCCACGGTCACTTTGGCGACGCGCGGTTCCTCTTCATCGAGACAGTAAATGTCCATATTCAAATCGTTCCGATACCGCTTAAAACTCAAAATGGCCGAGGTATCGTCCTTGGAATCGCCCTTGGTTTGGTGGGTGATAGGTATCTCTTTGCCGGTAACATCGAAGGCCCGAATACTTACGTCGGCGAATTTGATCTCCGGTTCACTTCCATAGAAGCTGACCCAGAGCAGCGTCCGCTTCCCGGAGATACTGGCTACTTCCACACTCACCAATTCCCCGTGCAGCGGTTTGGCAGAAGAGGGCGGCCCATGGAATGCCTGACCGTAGCCCGCACCGCCCATGAGCCACATGATGACCGCCTGACCCGCGAGGAACAAGGCGGGATGGAGCCTGGGGAAACGCATGAGCCATTCAAGACCGGCGGCCCGATCCTGTCAAGCGAGTCCGGGGTCAACTCTTGACACTTGATAGGACTGACAGCGGATGGTGGGTTTACGCCGTCAATTCGAGACAGATGTGTCAAATGTCGAGTGTCAAGAGTTGACCCCAAAAGTACCCCGACGGATTCCGTTTATCCCGCTCCAAAGCGCAATAATCACTAAAAAGACGGCTCCAACGTAACTAACAATTAGGCATTGAAAATATTCCCGAGGAACAAAGCCGTCAACCACGAGCGTGCTGTCGTCGGATGTCCAAGAATGGTTGCAGCTAGTTGATCCTTCACGGGTGACAGCTCTACAGGTTATTCGAAAAAGGTGCCAGCGTGAATAATAAAGTCCACCCTCGGCAATAGTTCGATGGCATTTCGTGCATTCTGTCACGGACATCGGCCCGGTCGGGAATAGATGAAATAATTCCGACGCCAATCCTTGAAAGAAAAGCCAATTCACGATTGCCAATCCAAGGTATAAGAGTGGCCTAAACATTGAACGCATCTTTAGCTCAGTTTCTCAGACTATTCCCCTCGGCGCATTCAATCCCCTGAGCCACAGCTCCAAATACAAATCCATCGCAGTCCGAATACAAGCAAATTGTTCGCACGCCATCAATGGACCGTAGAAGCTGGGAAGGTCTATATAGCCACAGCTAAAATAGCGAAAGATGGGTTGTTTGTGAAGTGCTCGGATGCGGACAACGGGACCAGCCGAGAGCGGATACCCGATCATCAACATTGCCATCAGAATTGGAATCCAAGTTCGCAGCTTCATGTCGTCGATTGTTCGCCCCATTTTAACGGTGGGGTTGCAATATAGCAATGGCGACCGCGCCTCAATGCTGATCTCCGCTCAAGCCAGCAAAGCCTGTCTCCAACAAATAGGAATAGGGGCCAGTCAAGAATGGCACTAAGATAAGGATGTTTTAGGATGGGCGTTCCCGGCATTCACTCTGAAAAATGGTCTTAACTTAGTGCCATTCGGGCCAGTCAACATATTTGCCTCTTCGCTGTTTCAAGTGGGTATGATGTCACTAAGAGCGATGTTCAACTTACCAACGCTGACCTGGCGTCTCACCCCGGCAGCCGCACGCTCTGGGGATGGCGCACTCGATCCTCCGGGTCCCAGCGTTTCTTCAGGCTTTGCAGTCGCGCGTAATTCCCGGCGCCGTAGTACGCGGCGGGCCAATCCTGGAAGGCGAGGTCGGGATAGTTGGCGTAGTGGGCGGTGACGCCGGCCCGCGCGATGTGGTCGCGGATTCGGCCGATAGCGGCGCGCAGGTCGGAGGCGTGGAAGGGCGATTCCCAGTAGGCCTGGGCTTCGCCGAGATAGCCATAACTGCGGTGGGGATAGACGCCGTCGGGGATGTTACTCGCGCCGTCGGCGCCGTGGGTGATGGCGCCGCCCATGGTATTGATCTGGAAGACGAGGCCGGGCTTGGTGAGGACTTCGAAGAAGATACCGGGCAGGGCGCCGCGGATGTCGGCGAAGCTTTTGTAATATCCGGCGCTCGTATTCTTGAAAAACTCCGGGCCGGGGCCGCCGTAATACCAGGTGACTGACTTACTAATGGGGACGACCGGGGCGGCGCTGGCTTTGCTGGTCTGCGCGCCGAGTCTTTTGCGGAAGGCGGCGACGCCGCTTTCGCCGGCCGAGCCAATGGTGGTAAGTAAGATGGTAACCTGGCTCCCGTTCATGATCCAGGCGGAGAAGGCGTCGTCGGGCAAGTGGGCGGTGGCGTCGAACCAAGTTTCGAGCAGGGCGCCGGCGCGGGTTTCGTCGAGATGATAAGCGCGGAATTTCCACGAGGAAAAGGCGCGGGGCACCGGGCGGGTTTGCAGGTTGGGTGACGATGCCGAAATGGCCGTGGCCGCCGCCGCGCGCGGCCCAGAGGAGATCGGGGTCGGCGGCGGAGTCACGGAGGATCCCGGCGCCGTCGATCATGCGCACGGAGCGCAGATGGTCGCAGGTAAGGCCAAACTTGCGGGCAAACATGCCGTAACCGCCGCCGAGAGTTAGTCCGGCCAGGCCGACGGTGGCGCAGGAGCCGGCGGGGAGGAAACGGCCGCGGGCCAGGAGATACTGGTTCACCTCGCGCAAGCGGCAGCCGGCGCCGGCGGTGAGCAGGCCGCTGGGCGCGTCGAGCCGCAGGTCGTTCATCGGCGAGACGTTGATCGCGAGTCCGTCGTCGTTCAGGCAGAAGCCTTCGAAGCAATGGCCGCCGGATTTGACCGCGACGGGCCAGTTTTCCTCCTTCGCCTTTTGCAAGGCTTGCTGCACGCCGGCTTCAGTGGCGCAGAGGGCGATGTTATTCGGGCGAAGGAGAATGCCGGCGTTGTAGACCTGGCGGGCCGCGGCGTAGCGCGGGTCGGTGTCGGCGAGGAAGAGGACGTCTTCGGTCTGGCGCGGGGTGGCCGTGGCCGTGGGTGCGGACGGCGCAGGAGGGTGTGCCGTCGGGCGGGCGCCGAGGAGGGTCTCGGCGAAAAGGGCGGCACCGGCCGCGGTCATGCTCGTGCGGAGAAAGGATCGGCGCGTCTGCGGCATGGGGCGGGAGATTGGCTGGAATAGGGTGCGATGGAAAGCCGCAAACGTTCCACAGAATCACTTGGCCTCGGTGTCCGGTCTAACCTCAAAGGTCGCATGAGATTCGTACTCAACCGGCGAATTCCGCGAATACCAGAACAATAAAATGACCAAACCCGCCAGGACCAGTAGAGCGATAAGTGCGACCTTGAAAGACGGTTTCATTTTTTGGATTTCCATCTCGTTCCCGAACTGAGGGTTCGGGAACGCGCGCTTTTGGGGGAAACTCCGTTTCGCGGCGGGCGGTGTGCCGCCGCCACCCTTCGGGCAGTCCCGCAGCGGGACCGGCCTCTCACTCCGCCCAAGTTTGGGAACGAGAGGCTGGAACTTCCGCCTTCCCGTCCGCACACGGATGCGGAATGTTGCTGGCCATGAACGCGGGCGAACCTCCGCAAGATGACTTGAATCCCCGGATCCCGTTGAATTTCCGCACGGTGATCTTTTGCTTTCTCATGGGGACGGTGTTGAGCACAGTGGTCGGCATGATGGATTTCCCCCGACCCTTCGAGACGCCCGATTCGTGGTGGCGCGTGTACTCGTTTCTCGGCATCGGTTCGTTCGTTCTGCTGCCGATCTGGTCATTCTTCGTGTTGCGTCGCTACAAACCGCTGGCGATGATCGACGGTATCACCTTTGCTATCTTGGTCCTCATCGGCTTGTTATTTCCCGCGCTCTGATCACTCCTCACCCGCGCCACCATGACATCGGCTGAACCTTAACCTCTCGTTCCCAGGTGCAACTTGGGAACGAGAGTCAAGTTTGCGGTGCTTTGTTTTGCCTACCCGCGGACACCCCCGCCGTGCGAAGTGAAACTTCGCTCCTTGGCGCGTTCCCAAGTGCAACTTGGGAACGAGAGTCAATTAGGACACTACCCAAACTCGATCATCCACCGAGCAACGTGTAACTCCCAAACATAGCCCGTCGGGTGTTCGGTGATCTTAGACGCCCTCTTCGGGACTGAGACGCCCTCTTAGGTAAGTGGCGAGGTTGTTTCTTCGCTCGGCAGGGTGATCGCGCCGATGAACCATTCCGTATCGAGGGTATCTTCCGGCTCGTCCATCGGATCGATGAGCCCGTCGGGCTCGCCTTCGTTCGGGCTGGCGACCAGGTCCGTCGAGTCAATCCCCGAAGCGGAGCGCGAGTGCCAGCCAGCAGTGACACTCCGGCGGCGCGCGAGCGCTTTGGCAGGGGACCGTGACTTCATGGTGCTAACCAATAGCTTGCACCATGCCAGCAGCCCATGGGGGGACTAGGTATTTGTTCGTAGAGCGGGCACGTGGGGGCAGCGGCGGTCGCGGCGGTCTCCGAGCGCCGGGCGCGGGGCGCATTTTCCGGGGCGACGGAATGGGGATCAGTCAAATTTATCCCCTATCTCTGCTACGGGATAGAGATTGCGCTGAAGCTCGCCAGCCCCATCCCCATTGCCCCGAAACGAACGGTGGAGGCCTCGGAAATCCGGGCTTGGCAGCACACGGCTCACCCGTTAGGTAGCGTACAAACTGAGCAGCGAGAGAATTTACCATCGATGTCTCCCGGAAGTTTCAAATTCCATTGCGCCGCATGCGGGCAGCATATCTCCGTGACGCTCGCGGATGTCGGGACCAGAGGGCAGTGCCCGGCGTGTGGAGTCGCTTTGGTGGTGCCGCCTCCGCCATCTGCGGAGCCGGCCCAGCTTGCCACCCCCCGCAAGCTTTGGCGCGTCCTGCTCGTCGGCGGGTTGGGGATTGTCGGCTTGATCGTCGTCGCGGCGGGCGGAATCTATCTCCACCGTTTGAGATCACCGACGCCGACGGTGATCGCGCCGTCCATCCCGGCGGCGACAGCAACACCTGCCAGCCCGTCGGCTCCATTGCCACCCATGAGCCCGGCCCAAGCCTTGGTTCCCACGCCTTCCCCAGCCGCAGCGGTGGCGGCAAAGCCCGCCGCGGCGGCGGTGCAGGCTGCTCCCCAGCCAGAACCGGCGCGCGCCGCGCCGCTCGCGGAACCAGCGGCGCAGGCGCCAAGTCCCGCAGCCAGGCACAAGTATTCTTTGATGTCGCCGGCGGAAGCCGAGAAGCTGGCCAGGGATAAGATTTCCAAGGGCGAAACCCCACCGGATATGCCCGGTCAGACGACCAACTGGGGTAATCTCATCAATGAAGCCAAAATAGCCAGTAGTGGGGTGAAGCTCGACGAAGACGGATTCATCGTCCTGGCCAAGCTAACGCCGGCTCAATTGGTCTCGCGCGTCTGGCCGGGGCGCGGCAACTTGGACGCCGCGTGGCCGGCCATGAAGCTGCCCGAGGTGGAAAACGCGCATCGGAGGCTCGGAAAAAGGCTGGCGATGGCTTTCGGTCCGAATAAGGACGCGAGCATAGAAGGAAAAATGGCCGTGCCCGACCCGGGGTTTCTCCTCACTGGTCTGCTTTGGCTCTCCGATGCCGTCGAACTCGCCGACTGCAAAACGCTCGCCGTAAAGGGGCCAACAATTCAATGGACGGAGATCAGGCCCCCTTTTGTTAATCGGAATACCATTGGCGACGTAAAGGGGCAAAATCATTGGGAGGAGGTCAAGCCGGTGATTCCCAAGGGGGTGCACCTGTGGTCTGTCGGGCCTCTTGGCGTGCTCATCGACCAAGGCGGCGTCATCCTGGTCGCGGTCCGCAAACCGATTGCGAACATCCCATTCGAAAACGATGTAATGCCGGAGGTGAGCTTCACCATTTTGAATCAAGCCAGGAATGGAATTCGCGTGGAATTTGGGGGCACGGGATTCGAGATGGCGATGGCCGATCTCCCCTTTCTCGATTCTCCCGCACCGGGAAAAAGCTACCGGGTGTCGGCGGGCATGAACATGGTGTGGGTCGCGCCGGGCAGCTTTCAGATGGGCGATGCGATGAGCGGCGGAAGTGCCGACGAGCAGCCCGTGCACGAGGTGCGCTTCACCTCCGGTTATTGGCTGGGGGAAACCGCCGTGACGCAAGGACAGTGGCAGGCGGTCATGGGGAACAATCCGAGTTATTTCAAAGGCGACAACCTGCCGGTGCAGATCGTTAGTTGGAACGAGGCCACGGAATTCTGCAAAAAGCTGACCGGCCGGGCGCGTGCGGCGGGGCGTCTTCCGGCGGGGATGGAATATCGGCTGCCGACCGAGGCGCAATGGGAGTATGCGTGCCGGGCGGGGACGAAGGGCGATGATGCGGGCAACCTGGACGCCGTGGCGTGGTATTCCGCAAACAGCGGAAAAAGGACGCACGAAGTGAAGACGAAGAGCCCAAATGCCTGGGGGTTGTACGACATGCACGGCAATGTGTGGCAGTGGTGTGCTGATTGGTACGGGAACTATCCGGCGGGGATGCAGGTGAATCCGACCGGACCGGGCAGTGGCGCCGAGCGCGTTTTACGCGGCGGGTGCTGGACCAGCGCCGGCTCGGACTGCCGCTCGGCGGTTCGCAAACATGACAATCCGGCCAGGGTGCCCCAATGGCCGGGCTTCCGGCTCGCCGCAGTCCCGTCCAGCGGGTTATAGGCAAGCCAAAAATTTCGACTTTAATCGAAGCAAAGTGGGATAGAGGGGGAGGGGGTAGGGGTCAGTCAAGAATGGCACTAAGATAAGGATGTTTTAGGATGGGCGTTCCCGGCATTCACTCTGAAAAATGGTCTTAACTTAGTGCCATTCGGGTCAGTCAACATATCTGTTGACTGACCCTATCTCCTATCTCCTATCTCCCTACGCGCTGCAGGCACACATTTTAAGTGAACGCGGCCAAAGTGCGATCCGCGGCGCCGAGCTTGACCTCTGCACGAGCCGGGATGACGCTCTAGGGGCCGTTGGATCTCGTTCCCAAGTGCAACTTGGGAACGAGAGTCGATCCTGCATACGCAAAAGGTGTGTTAACGGTTTACGTAGGTGGCCCTGGTGCTTGCCCGAATGGCGGGGGTTTGCCATTCTTCCGCTTCCATGCAAGTCCCCCAGACTGAGATCATCTTGAAGCACGATGGCGTGGAGTTGGCCCATGTGAGCGTGCCGCCAGGTGATTACGTCATTGGACGAAGCAAAGAAGCGGAGATTCACGCCGAAACGCCGTTGCTGTCACGGCAGCACGCCAGGCTGACCATCGAATTCGATCAATTGTTCATCCAGGATTTGGGCAGCAGCAATGGCACGTTCATCAATGACCTGCCAGTCAACGAAATCACCCGTCTATTCCCCAACCAGAGCATTCGTTTGGGTCCGGACATTACCTTGGAAGTCCGTCGGCAGCGGACAACCAGTGAACCGGATCGGAGCCTGGCACCGAAGCAAGCGGCGATTCGGCGTTACCTGCCTGATGAACTGTTAACGGCTAAACGCTACGCCATCGGCAGCCAGATCGCGCGAGGCGGGATGGGCGCAATTCTTGACGCGAAACAGAATGCCACACGACGCACGGTGGCGATGAAAGTGATGATCGGTGCGTCCGATGAACACGATGTTCTGCGCTTTATTGAAGAGGCCCAGGTGACCGCGCAATTGGAACATCCCAACATTGTCCCGGTGCATGAACTGGGGGTCGATGAACAGGATCAGGTTTTCTACACCATGAAGATGGTGCGCGGGATCACGCTGAAGAAGGTCCTCGATCTTCTCGCTCAGGGAATTCCCGAGACGGTGAAGAAGTATCCGTTGTCGGAACTACTGACCATTTTTCAAAAAGTTTGTGACGCCGTCGCTTTCGCCCACAGCCGGGGTGTCATTCATCGGGATCTCAAACCGGAGAACATCATGTTGGATGATTTCGGTGTGATGCTGGTGATGGATTGGGGATTGGCGAAGGTCATTAAAGATGGGGTTCCAGCTTCATCATTCGCCATGACCATTCGTGAAGTTGTGGCCAGTGTGCGGAGCGCCGAACCCGCGTTGAGTGGCACCCTTGCCGGTTCAATCATGGGCACGCCGCAATACATGAGCCCTGAACAGGCTCGTGGAGAAGTCGAAGACCTTGACCTTCGTAGCGACATTTACGCGCTTGGAACAATTCTCTATCAAATCCTCGCTTTGCGTCCGCCCGTCACCGGGCGCACGGCTGCCGAAATCGTGGACAAAGTCGGACGCGGCGAAATCGAACCGCTGAAATCGCCGAGAACAACGAAACTGAGCCATCTGGCTGGTGGGCAGATACCCGATTCACTTGCTGCTGTGGTCCGTAAAGCGATGAGCCCGGATAGATCAATGCGTTACCAGCGGGTGGAAGACCTTCAGCACGACCTCACCGCGTATCAGACCGGCTTCGCCACCAGCGCAGAGAATGCGGGTCTGGGCAAACAGGTCGTGCTTCTCGTCAAGCGGCACAAAGGACTGTTCAGCACGGCCCTTGTGGCGTGGCTCATCATTACTGCATTAGCCGTCTGGTTCATCGTCAATCTTCGGGCGAGCGAGCGAAAGGCAACCCACAATGCGGAAGTTGCCAATAACACCCTGGGTCGGCTTCGAGGAACGGCACCCACCTTCTTCGCGCAAGCACAGGCACTCATTGATAAGCAGCAGTTTGCCGATGCGCTGGAAAAGATCACCTATGCCGTAGAATTGAACCCAGCCGAAGCCGAATACCATTACCTCAAGGGCAACATCCTTGAAGACCTCAGCCGGTTGGCCGATGCACAGCAAGAGTATACGCAGGCGCTAAAGCTCGATTCGACTCACACCAAAGCCCGTGAGAATCTCGCTTTATGCACTGAAATATTGCGCGAAGAGGCGGGACATAAAGAGTTGAGCAAAGCGAGTGTCAACAAACTCAACCAGCTTATGCGCAAGGAAGGTCGGGCCGCCGAGGCCATCGCCACCGTTCGTGTGCTGAGCAAAGATCGCCAGGCGCTTTATGACACATGGAAGACGGTCTTCGACAAGGCTGGGTGGCCACGCAACTCTGACACACTTATTCTCGACGATGATGGCCTGTTTCGGGTCAATCTCCGAGAACCGAAGCTCGACGACATCCGGTTCCTCCACGGCATGCCGGCGAAGTCTCTGATTCTGGATGGAGCGAAAGTGAGCAATCTACAGCCCTTGGAGGGCGTTCCACTCCGTGTGCTTGATCTTGGCAACATTTCCACGATCACTGACCTCAATCCGCTGCGCGGCATGAAACTGACTGAACTCAACCTGCGAGGCACGAAGGTGACGGATTTGAGTCCGTTGCAGGGTATGCCCATGGAGACGCTGAATCTTGGTTTAGCAAACGGTATTACCGACCTCAGCGCGCTGCGGGGTATGCCGCTCAAGGTCCTGGATTTGAGGCGAACCAACGTTGTGGATATCCGCCCGTTACAAGGCATGCCCCTTGTCGACCTGAATCTGGATATGTGTGACATAACCGATTACTCTCCCCTTAAAGGCATTCGGCTCAAAGAGTTCGCGGCACAGACACAAGTTGGCTTCCGTGACGCCGACCTCGCCGTGCTGAAAGGGATGCCGATCGAGAGCCTCACCTTGATACGATCACAAGTCAGCGATTTGCGCCCACTGCAAGGAATGGCACTCAAGGGATTGAGCCTTGAAAACAGCAAACGCATATCCGACCTGAGCCCGCTCGCTGGTATGAAGCTGAATCTTATCGACGTGCGCGGCACTGCGGTCACCGATCTTTCGCCGCTCAGTGGCCAGCCGATCGAAGAGGCAAAGATCAACAACATTTCAGCGACGGATTTTAGTGTGGTCGCAACCTGGCCCTTAACCAACAACTTCTGGGCCGAAGATACCAAATTCAGCGACCTGCGCCTCCTCGCAGGAAAACCAATCAAACTCCTTGACCTCCAGAATACTTCTGTTTCGGATCTCTCGCCGCTGCGTGGAATGACGATCCGTGCTCTGTTGCTGTGGGGAACAAAGGTGACCGATCTCCATCCAGTTGCCGATCTTCCCCACCTTGAGAGTTTGACTATTCCCGCGGGAGCTACCGATATTGAGTTCCTGCGTCATCTACCGAATTTGCAATGGCTTGATGATCATCACGTCGGCCTGGGCGCTTTACCGTCTACCGCAGCCGATTTCTGGAAGGAATACGATACAAAGCACCCGGCAGATAAGAAGTGATTTTCAGATTCCATTCATGTCCAGACGATCGCGAAAAGAACAGCGGCTCATCGAAGGATTTGCCGAAATCGGACCTGGTGATTGATCTCGGACCATAGGGGCGATAGTCAGGTAGTCACTAACACGCTTCCCCCCGTTCCGTTCATCTTCGTATGAAACATACCCTGCTCCTGCTCGCGCTCGTCCCGCTCTGCGTCACTCTCGGCCGCGGATGCTTCGCATGACCTCCCGGAAGCGCGCAAACGATACGATGATGCGCTGGCCGCGGCGGTGAAGCCGGTGCGTGAGCATTACCTCCAGGAACTTCTCGCCATGAAGAGCCGCGCCATGGCGTTGAAAGACTTCGACCTCGCCACCGCGATCGATCGGGAAATCAAGTCTCTCGGGCCCAGCGACGATCTGGTCGGGGACAAGGCCGATTTCAAGTCGCAGATCCTGAACACCACCTGGACGTGGGTGCATCCCTGGGAACACATGACTTTCCGCGAAAAGGGAGTCGCGACCATCGGCGCCGATGCGGAATACAAATGGCATCTCACGAACCCCACGGAACGAGTGATCGAAGGCACTTTCGGCCACGGACGAACTTTCAAGTTTACCTTCTCCGCCGATCTCCAGACGGCGAAAGGGGTGGTGGATGGAAGTAATAAGTTCGATTCGACGCTCGTTACTTCGCCATAACTAGCGGGGCCAACTCTTGACGGGCGGTTCGCTCTCGACGCCAGGATGGCCGTTCGTGCCGATCGTAAGAACCTCCCCTCCTTCCCCCGGGACGCCCGAGCAATCTCCTGGAAGGCGATGCTCCGTCAGCGTCTAAATCTCCCGCAGATTAAAGTGGGCGGCGACGGAGCTCCAACGCGCTCGAGTCTGGGAACGAGATCGAAAGTTAAATTTGTGAGAGTAACGTCGCCTGTTGTGTTAACGCCGAAGGCGTTTCATCACTCAGCCCAGGGTGGGCGCGAGGAACGAGCGCCCACCCTGGGTAGCAAATAAGACGCGGTCCAACCCTGAAAGGGTTGAATCCGAAAGTGCCTGGCACCCGCCAGAGGGCATCATCCCCATTCGAAGATTCAACTCTTTCAGAGTTGGGCCGCTGGGGATGAGTGACCCAGGGTGGGCGCTCGTTCCTCGCGCCTACCCTGGGCTAAGAGATAGAACGCCTTCGGCGTAGTCGCAAAGTCAAACGCGGCCTCCGCGACGAAGTTTATGACACGTTCAGGAGGCGTAGTTTTCCCATCTCGTTCTCCAAAGTTAGCGCGGCGCTTTGGGAACGTCGCCGCCGACCGGAAACTCCGTGGGGAATGGGGGTCAGTCAGGAATGGCATTAAGTTAAGGGCGGTTTTGGATTGACGGCCCACCGTGGCAAACGGCGTTTAGAGTGATTCTCGAAAGAAAGTTCCCGAACGACGTCGGCCAAGGGCGCACCCGCCGCGTGATCGGAAGCCGAGGCTTGGCGAGACGCCCATGGTGCATTGGGGGCAATGACTTTCGAGAATTGCTCTAGTCGACCACCGGCTCGGTGATTTCGATCCGGCGGGGTTGGGCCTCGGCAAAATAGATCGTCCAGGCATTGTCGTCGTCATCCGTAATCAGCCACGGATGGTGCAGATAAGTAAAGACGAGGAATTGTCCGCCTGGGTCCAGCGTCTTGTAGAGTACACGGCTGCCCACATAATTGAGCCAGTAGATCCGGATGGTCTGGGTGCTACGGTTGACAAAGGTGACTTGCGCGTGCGCGCCGACCACCGACTTTAGGCCCACGAGTTCAGCCGGATGGAGCTTGCCCGCGAGCGCGGCCGGCGCCACGCTCATCGAGAATGCGGTCGCCGCGAACGCGGCAAATTTGCCCAGGGTGACAGC
>Ga0206824_10123_pt2 | contig 21221 bp, 15 predicted proteins | sample Alteio_BWOrgCont_82_FD_152874 | JGI IMG/M metagenome (GOLD analysis project Ga0206824, IMG submission 152874) | Enriched cells from forest soil in Barre Woods Harvard Forest LTER site, Petersham, Massachusetts, United States -... | ecosystem: Environmental > Terrestrial > Soil > Temperate forest >...
AAGAAGCACTGAGTACCGACCGTGTCCCAATTTGCGAGGGTTCAGATGACGTGCTTTCCCTCACGTTTGTTTGGCGCTCCGTTGTTCTCGGTGTTGTTGGAGCGATTATAATTTCTGTCCTAGCGCTTGCGTGGCCCAGCCTGTTGGCCGGCGGCCATTGGATCAGTTCGAAGCTGAACGAAAGGGCCACAACTCAGGGCCCACCCTAAGTTGACACATCATACCCACGACCAGCAGGGCTGAGTTCTCGGATGATCCGCCGGCATTTGCTATCTCATTCTTGGGAGCTGCAATAGTTGATCGACAACAGACGGCCGATGAGCATCATTGGGCACGGAATCGACATTGTTGACGTAGCCGAAATGCGGCGCTGGATCGAGGATCCTCGCGACCCTCTTATCCCTCGCTGTTTCTCGCAGGCGGAAGTCGAGGAAATCGGCGAAGGGCCGGACCGCGTGGAGCGCTTGGCGGGCCGCTTCGCGGCGAAGGAAGCGGTATTAAAGGCGCTTGGGACGGGTTTCGGTGCTGGAGTAGCATTTTCCGACGTCGTGATTCATCGCAGCCCGGGCGCGGCGCCAACCGTGGCGCTGTCAGGAGGCGCGGCAAAAGCGGCGGGCGAGGGCGGAATCACAGGTTGGCTACTCAGCATCAGCCATGCCGGTGGATTAGCGATCGCGAGTGCTCTTGCACTAGGCGGCGGCGAATAAATTCACGACCTTCGCAGCGCGCATACAAACGTGCTCTGTCCATGTATTCGAGACGGCGCTGGTCGAGATCGACCAGGATTCGGCCTCCGTGACCCTCCACGATCGCCCTCCACACGTTGAAACCTTGCAGAATTGCCCGCTCCCACTCGCCGGTGGTGCATTGCTTGACCTCTAGGTGCGAGGTCATATCCTTGATCGTCCGCAGAAGCTGAAAGTCGAGCACGCTTACACCCTCAAGCATGTGATGGCGTCGGGCATAGTCGAAGGCGAGCGCGGCCACCCCCTCCTCAATCACCGCCGCCCGCCCGCCATCTTCGACCTCATCTAGCAGCGGACGGCTTTTGCGCTTGCGTTGCAGCAACGCGCGCGTGACCGGCGACCAGCCCAGGACAGCGGCATAAGCAAAATGAAAGATGTCGTGGAAGCGGTAGCCGTCCGGATCATAGGCGTTGTCGGTCAGCTCGGCGCCGAACGGCTTCTCGTTGATCAAGACGCGGACGCGCTGGCGATCGTCGCCTTCGACGTCGAGCAGTTCCACTTCGAACTGGCGCGGGAGGCGTTCGCCTTCGGGAAGCGTTGCATCGAAGCACAATGGTTCGGAGCGCTCGGTCGACCAACGCGCCTTCACTTTGGCGAGGTTGGTGGTCGCAATCTCGTCGAGGGTCAAGTCGAACTTGCTCGCGACATTCGCGACGTACCAAAGTAGGTCGCCCAATTCTTCGGACACTCGCTCTTCAAACAGCCGGTGCGCATCGCCGTCGCGCAGGTGCTTCTTGTATTCGCTGAGTAGCTGGCCGGTTTCACCGGCGAGACCCAGCATGGGAACGATGAGGGAAAGCACGTCATCTGAACCCTCGCAAATTGGGACACGGTCGGTACTCAGTGCTTCTTTTTGATAACGGTTAAATTCCATCATGGTCTCCTTTCGTGCTCATCCCGCAGCGGTTCCGATCGCCTTGATCGCGCCGGTGGCGCTGGCGCGTATCCTCTCGTTCAAATTCCATTTCGGTGGATAGAAGGACTGAATCGGCGTGAGGGTCGGCTCGAACTTCTGCTTGATCCTTGTGCGGCCGGTCCGGCCCGCGATCTGCGGGTGTGCGACGCGTGCATATTTATCGACTTCGCAAAACAGGTTCTGGCAATCGATCAATTGAAGGCGGCGCCCCCAAAGTGATTTGAAGTCCAGTCCGAGGCGCTCAAATTCTGGCTCCTGGAGATCGGCCATAAGCCGAATAAGTTCGGGCTCATTGAGGCCTCCTGGGTCCGTGAAGCATTTGCGCAAGCCGTCGCGCGCGCCTGGACCTGGTACGACAAAATCCATTTCGTTGAAATCGGTAATCTCACTGTAGTTGATGTCAGTGATGAACTGATAAGCAAGAAAGTCGCCAATGGTTGGATAGGATCGGAGCTTCTCGAAGCCTTCCTGCATGGTGCGGGTCTGCGCCAACTGTTCGGGAAGCCGGTCCTCCATCATGCGTTCGAGCAACAGCAGATGGTTCTGGTGCTTGGCAGGCTTGCCGAACGAGCGGCTTCCCGGCGGCATGATGTAGGCCGCCGAGTAAATGCGGCGTCCATCGCTCATCGCCCCGGCGAGGACTTTGTCGACGCGCGAAAAGCGGTAGTCTTCGAACGTGATCGGACCGAATGATCGCTCCAGCAATTCCCAAGTCTCAATCTTGTTGAACAGCTTGAATAGCAAGATGCGAAAGAAGACTTCGCGTGGCGAGCTAGGCAGATCAGCGCGATAAATGACGTGCCGAATTAGATACTGGCTCACTCGGTCAGATGCTCGATAGGCGTTCGTGAACTTGTAGGTCATAAGGACCGGGTTCGTGGTCCAAGGCCCCGCCTCGGCGCGCGCGCGCCGGAAGAAAACCTCTTGCCGCTCGGCGGCAAAGCGCCAATAGGTCTCATAGACCTCCGAGACCTTTGCAGGCGCAAGGTGGCGCAGGACAATCGGCGCGGGCGTGGCTGAAATGGGCGGCTCGCTGGGATACGTTGCGACGGGGGACTCGATTGATCGGGTACCAATCGCACGATCAATTCGCTTCTTCGGAGGATGGCCGCGCGGACGTTTGGCCGCGGGTTCAAGGGATTTCCTCCTCAAGATGGCGCCCCTGCCGCAACGAGCGCGCCGGCAGGCTGAGTCGGAACTATCGAAGGGGCGCTAAGCGCTGCGCGCGCCGCCGCAACGAGCGGCAGCAGACTCATATCGCTCTTGCTGATGCCATCGAGCTTTGCAACACCAACGGTGACGTTTAGACGCGCGAGCAATAGACCCATCTCACCCGCCATGAAGGCGCCGAGTTGCGCGAGGCCGAGATAGTTTCCATAAGCCTTGTCGAAGACATACTGCGTTGCGTAGAAGGCGTTCATGACAAGGCCATCCCCGGTGGGAACAAAGCTGACATGCTGGAGACACGGAAAACCGACCCTGGCAGCCTTGATGTGGTCACGCGCGGGATCGAACACTGCCGCCTGAAACATTGAGTCGCGAATTCCCGAACGGGACTTGAATTGAGACAAGATCCACTCCAGTTGGTTGCCGTCGCATGGCACGTCGTCGCGGAACATCGTCAGACGCTCGAAATAGAGTCCGCGCCCGTTGGCGCGACGATTCATCGCGACATACCGAGGATAGACGCCCTTATAGAGTTGGAAAAGGCGCGCGCGGTCCCGCCCCGCAATTCGCCAAAGTCGCTCGGGAAAGATAGTGTGGGCGACGTTCTCGACCGAGATCTTGCACTTTCGGGTTAGCACCTGATCCAGAGCATCGCGCACGGATGTTGTTTCGGAAAGCCTACCCTCTGGATCAAAACCGCTGAGGCTGAGCACCAGCGGCGAAATCTCCGAGCCCGATCTGTCGACGATATGCAGGAAAACGGTTGCCCAGGCGCGCGACAGGTTAGATTCATTGATTACTAGCGGCTCATTGGCATGTGAACTGGACTTACTCATCCGGGTCGTCCTCCAAATGGCGATATTGGGCGAGTCCGACATAGGCTTCGGGCGCGACGCGGACGAACGTCGCCCAGGCGCCGCTGTCAGCACTTGCCTGCACGATCCCGGGTCGCACAGCACGAAAGAGCCGACCGTTCGGTAGATCGCGCTCATGGGCAAGGCTTTCGCCAGTTGTTTCCGTTCCCGGCGGTAGGAGCAGAAGCATCTTCACCTCGGCGTCAAGGGTCGGTCCAGCGCGGTATCGGTCAGCGACGATCAAGGGTTCCGACGTCAGAGGACCGAGGATGTCTTCACGTAGGCTCTTCGGTGTACTGCGTTGCAGTGCGATGGAGCGGGCGCGTGTGATCATGTTCACGCCGGCCGACAGATGCGTAAGGAGCGTCTTGTAGCCGACGCCAAAATCGCAGGCGATCGCGAACATCTGTGTCGGCGTCGCCGTCTCCGGGGTCCAACCCCGCACGGTGAAGGCGCGGCGCAGTCCCATGATCGGCATTAGAATGAAGCCGGCGAAGGTGTCGGCCAAAAATTCCTTCGGATCCTCCCAAGGATGTTCTTTGGCATCCTCGCGCAACTCGTCGATAGACGACCCGTGGCCGAAAATATGGTGGCCAGTTTCGTGTGCGCAATTGTAGGAACGCCGAGGAAGAGGGCGCCGCGCCGACAAATGGATGCGGGGCGGAGCGCCGCGTTGATACATGCCTTCCATGTTGATCTTATTGAAGCGCACCACAATGCCCAACGTCTCGCAGAGTCCATAGATGCAGAGGGGGCTATGCTGATCGAATTTGGCTTTTGCACGTGTAGCGATCGCCGCCTGCATCGCTTGGTTGGCAAGCGCACGACGATCGAAACTGGGCTTGTGGGCGCGCACCATGTTCATCAGCGATCGCCTCCCTCGGCATTCGGGGTAGGATCGCTGCGCATGGCGGCGAGGAGTTTGAGCAGACGGTTGAGGTCGTCCGGTTTCAGCTTGGTGAGCTCGCGGGCGGCAAGTTCGAGTCGAGGATCACCAGCGTCAAGTGTGTCCGGTGCTTCGCCAAGCAACCAAGCGACGCCGACGTCGTAGATTTCGGCAAGTCGGACAAGTTCGTCCGCCGAGACCCGGCGTTTGCCGGATTCTATTTCCGAGATGGATGGCCGATGTAGCCCGAGAATATTGGCGACATGGCCTTGTGAGACGCCGGCGAGCTTGCGCGCTTCCTTCAAGCGGTCGGCGATCAGGGCGCGCTTGGCAGATTCGGCATCATTCATGCGGCGACCGCTTCCTTCTCGGTCTGCTGCTTCAGCAATTCGCACACGAAGGCGACTGTTTCGTCGATGGAGCGCGGCAGCTTGGTCGTTTCGTCCACGAAGATGTTGACGTCGTTGGGGATCGGCTTGCCGATCTCTGTCGCGAGGATGGTAGTGGCGGCCGCCCAGACCTTGCTGTCGAACTGTGGGATGCTCTCGACCGGCTTGATGGCGCCCGTCAACGGCGGACATTCGAGACCGCTATTGATCTGGATTTGACCGATGATAGCGATCAGTTTTTCTTTCAGCATGGCAGGGTCCATAGGTGCCTCCGTGATCCGACATATGGTAAGATAATCTTACATCAGCTATTTGTCAAGCCTCCAGCGCGGCCATCCGTACCGAGGCCGACACCGTCACCGGCGAGGAGTCCGAACGCGCGATTCGGTTCTTGAAGGGCGCTACACGGGTTTCAATGTCGAGCAGATCGACGGCTTGCCGCAGCATTACTGCGCCAAGCTCGAACCACGGTTGGACACGATGCAGCGGATCGATCGGGCGAAGGCGTTTTTCGCGGGCACCGGCGCCGCTATCCGGCACGGCGGCACGATGGCCTTTTACAATGTCTCGCAAGATTTCGTGCAGATGCCGCCATTCGAGGGCTTCCGCGACGCGGAGTCATTTTACAGCACGAAGTGCAAACCACCCGACAGGAAAAGCGTAGGGTGTTGCTAAAGGCATGAACATGTCGTGCGCGCAACCATTTGGCGTTGAGGCGACGATCTCATAAAAACAGCTGAGACAGATAATCTTCCCAGGGGAAAAGCTGATTGTATTTGGGTTTTTCGTTTCCCCTCACACTTCGCCTCAAAATTTGAGGGGAAGTCTGAGGTGTAGTCGCCCTGTTTGGAGGGTTAGTCCAGGCCAGTCCATTAGCGCCGTGCATTGCGGGCAAATCGCGCAGGAGTTGGCAAGCATGAGCAATCTTCGGCAGAATTGAAGTCTCGGTAAAGGAATCCGAACGACTACAGCCAGCCCCGCTCGCCAAATGCAGAGAGATCAACTCCAGGCGGAGCATACCATCCCGTCGAGCCATAACGCGCGCCAAGCTTCAGGGCGGCATCCTTGTTGCCATAAGGAATCCGCAGCGGCGTCCCTGCTACCGGATTTGGTTGGGTAGGCATTGAAACACCGGTGGCAGCAGCAGCCCTTCGTTTTCGGGCTATTTTCCTCGGTCCCGTCGATTGAGGCGCAATCGATCCCGCCGGCCTGAAGGCGGTCTTGCGACCGCTCTTGCGGCGCTTCGGGCCTTTGTTGGAGTCAATCCACGCGGCCATTGCGGTCGAGGTGGCCTTGGCCCCGTCGGGAACGACGACGCCTTTCCCGAGCGCGATCTTCTTGGCGTACAACATCTGGGCCGCACTGACCGGCTTGGGTTCTGCCTCCCCAAGTGCTTCACCGTCGGCTTTCTTCGGCGCATGTTCGCTGAGAAAGTTTCGGCAGATCGATATCGACGTCTTGTAGCCCGGCGGTGGCTTGATGCCCTTTTGCCGAACCAGGCTGTCTGCAAAGCGCTTCATCGCCGGCGTCGGCGGATATGTGCCAGCGCCGTTTTCGATTGACGCAGCATCGAGCAATTGAGGCCCTCCGGCGGCTGCGCCCTCCTTGAGTTTCCCGATGAGGCGTTCGGCGACATCGCACACGGCGTCGATCGCGCCGACCATCGCCTGCTTGCCGACAACGACATCGTCGAGCAGGCATTCGAGTTGCGCCGTCAGGCCAGGATCGACCAGCGCCGGATCAGCCTGTTTGAGAACGCCGAACAGCGATAGGCCAGTCTCGGTCGGCACGATGTGTTTTCCCTGGGCAATCAGAAAACCCTGCTTCTTCAGTCCGCCGATGATCTCAGCCCGGGTCGCCGGAGTGCCAATGCCTTTGGCTTCCTTCAGACGTTCCCGCAGAACTTCATCATCGACAAAACGCCAGGCATTCTGCATCGCCTCTATCAGAGTGCCTTCGTTGTAACGCGGTGGCGGCCGGGTTTCCTTGTCCTCAATTTTTGGATCCCACAGCATTGCGGTCTCGCCGTTGTGTAGTGGTGGTAGCAATTGCGCCTCGTCGCCCTTTTCTTCGGCGGGTTGCCACTCCGGAAATGCTGCTCGCCAGCCGAGGTCGATAGGCTGGCGGCCTGCGGCACGGAATTCGAAGCCGCGCACGTCGAGCGTTGCGGTTGTCTGCCGGTAGCGGAAGTCAGGCATCAGGGCGGCGAGATAGGCCCGCGCGATGACGTCGAACAGTTTTTTCTCGTCAGACGACAGGCGGGGCCAAACCTCCGCCAGTTTGTCGATCGTGTTGACGTTGGGAATAACGGCGTGATGGCTCGCGCCTTCCAGCCCCTTGTCGTAGAACACGCCGCTCGCACCCTTACGGACGACCGGCGGCTCGGGTACAGGGATCTTGCTGAACGGTTGGCCCACCCGTAGGCCGGCCACGATCCGCGGCACGTCCGAAATCAAGCTCGCCGGCAAATAGCGCACCTCGGCGCGCGGGTAAGTGATAATCTTCTTGCCCTGACCGTCATAGAGCTCCTGCGCCACCTCAAGCGTCTTGCTGGCCGACCAGCCGAAGCGTGAGCCGCAGAGTTTCTGCAGCGACGGCAAATCATGCGATTTGGGCGGTCCTTGACGCTTATCTTCGACGCGCACGGCTAGCGCGCCCTCGAAGCCGTCGGTTGCTTTGGCGACGTCCTCGGCAATCTCGCGTCGAACGATCCGGTCCTGCGGCGCGTGCCGCATCTGGAATTGGCCTCCCGCAACCTTCGCGGTGGCGACAACCTCAAAATAGGCGAGGGGCACGAAGTTCCGGATTTCCAACTCACGCTTGCACACAATTGCCAACGTCGGCGTTTTCACGCGACCAACCCCGATTACTCTCCGCGCACCTCGACCCAGGATGACGGTCGCAGTGCGGGTGAGTGACAAGTTGTAGATCTGGTCGGCCTGTCGGCGCGCGACGGCGGCGGCGTAAAGGCGGGCATACTCGGCATTTGGTTTCGCCCGGCCGAATGCGTCGCGAATGGTCTGCGAATCCTGCGCAGTAAACAGCACCCGCATCACCTCGCCGCGATACTTGTAATGCTCGAGAATCTCCTGACCGATGAGCTGCCCCTCACGATCGCAGTCAGTGGCGAGCCAAACCCGCTTAGCGGTGTGCAGCGCCTCGCGAATGGCTTTGAGCTTGGTCGCTTTGTTGCCGCCCTTTGCCGGGCGAGTGTCATAAAGGCCTTCAGGCCGCAGAAGGATCGCTGACCACCGCTTCCAGGCCGGCACGACTTCTTCTGGCTCAAGCAGGTCGAATAGATGGCCCTCGGCCGGGAGGATATCTCCGTAGCGAGAACCAACGGCAGAGCGGACGTCCTTTGCCTGACTGGTTTTCTCAGTGATGACGATCTGCTCAGGCATAGCGGTTTACCAGAAGGAAAGGCCTGTCTTGCTAGACGTAAAGAACATAGCATGAACATGGGCCCCGGGGCAAATTGAGCTTGCGCATTCACAAAATGCCGTGCGATGCGATGTTCTTGTAATTTTTCGACGGGACGGGTGCGATGATATGTTTCCAGGAAGATATCCGCACGGTCGCAGGAGGCCCGATGGCGCTGTAGAGCCGCCTGAGGGTGCCAGGGAGCGTCAAGCCTCCCCGCTCCCGCCGCGCAACGAAATGGGCTTGCCCCCGTGTCCCGAAGGTTGACCATGCGCGAGCATGCTGACGGTCGGCCGGCGGGTGATGGTTGGCTGCAGCAATTTCCAGGTGAAATCGAGTATGGTGTCGCGTCGCCGTCGGGGAGGCAACGTTCCAGGCACGTATGCACCCAACCCTTGAATGAAGCAGGTCGCCAAAAAAAGTGTGTGCATGAGGCTGGTTCAAAACACTGGAAATGATCGCGTCATCGACTTGCTGCGGGACTGGCTGGTTCCTGACTCGGCGGTCGACGTGATGTCTCCCGCGTTATCGATTTTTGCGTACGCAGAGGTCCGGGAGCTACTCGACTCCGCCTCCTGTCGGTTGATTCTCGGCTCCCCCGATGAGGTGGAGGCCAGCCTCTTTGGTGGGGTGTCGGACATCGCTTCTCGCGGGCAGCTTCAAGGTAGGTGGTTAGCTAAACTCGCCGCCGATTGGATCAAGGCGCGCTCGGAGGTCCGCTACTCGTCGTCGACGCCACCGCAGTCGCTTATTTCAGTGGTCGCGGAAAATCGACGGCGGACGCTGCTTGGAACCTGCGCGCTCACGACGGAAGGCCTGGGACTAACTCCATCGGCCCAGATGGGGTTGGTGCAAACGACAGATATGGAAGAAGAAGCCGCGGCCTTCGCCGACTGGTTTCAAGCAAACTGGACGGCCATCAAGCCGGACCCTTCGGCAAAAGCTAAGCTCGTTGAGCGTCTCGAAGGAGCGGCTTCGCAGCAACCTCCCGCCATGGTGTATTTTCAAATCCTGCATCAGCTTTTCAAGGACCTAGGCGACGAGCTTGATGAAGATCGGATCATCAAATCCGCCACCGGAATCCGTGACACGATTGTCTGGAAGAAATTGTATCGGTTCCAACGTGATGGCGTCGTCGGGGCGATAAACAAACTCGAAAGAATTGGGGGGTGCATCATCGCCGACAGTGTCGGTCTTGGTAAAACATTCGAAGCCTTGGCCGTCATAAAATACTATGAGCTCCGGAACGACCGCGTACTGGTCTTGTGTCCAAAACGTCTGCGTGACAACTGGACCCTTTACAAGGCGAATGATCGACGCAACGGCCTGGCCGGTGATCGTCTCAACTACGACGTTCTCAATCATACCGACCTCTCACGCGAAGGCGGCTTTTCCGGCGACATTGACCTCTCACACGTCAATTGGGGAAACTATGACCTCGTCGTGATCGACGAGTCGCACAATTTTCGAAACAAGGCGACGCATAGGGATCGCGACACCCGGTACGACCAGCTGATGAAGCGCATCATCCAGTCCGGCGTGAAGACAAAGGTGCTCATGCTATCGGCAACCCCGGTGAACAACCGACTTGCCGATCTCAAGAATCAGGTCGCCTTCATCACGGAGGGCAACGATCTGGCGTTAATTGGCCATGGAATTCCGAGCATTGAGGCGACGATCCGGAAAGCGCAGGCGCAGTTTAATAAGTGGCTGGATTTCCCCGAAGCCGACCGACGTCCGTCGCGGCTGATGGACATGCTGGGCTTCGACTATTTCAAGCTCCTCGACATGTTGACGATTGCCCGATCTCGCAAGCACGTTGAACGTTATTACGGAACGGCCGAAACCGGGCAATTCCCTGAACGCCTCCGGCCGCTCAACATCAAGGCCGACGTCGATCTTGCCGGCGAGTTCCGGCCGATTCGCGAGATCAATAACGAGATTCGGAGGTTGACCCTCGGCGCCTATGCCCCGCTGCGGTATGTCGTCGCGCACAAGCAGGCTGCGTATGACCAAAAGTATTCCACCGTAATTCGGGGTGGCCAAAGCTTCTTCCGGCAGGTCGACCGGGAAGAAAGTCTCATCCATCTGCTTCGGATAAATATCCTAAAGCGGATGGAAAGTTCGGTCGCCTCGTTTGCCTTAACTATCCAGCGTCAGCTTGCCGACGTGGAGGCGTTGCTATCCAAGATCGACGCTCACGACGAGTCGGTGGAGGAGACGACGATCGACGACATTGACGTCGATGACGCGGCCTTCGAGGCACTGCTGGTTGGCCGGAAAGTGAAGGTCTTGCTCCAAGATGTCGACCGCGTGCGTTGGCGGCAGGATCTCACGGAGGATCGCAACCGACTTGCCACCCTCCTGTCCGCAGCCCGGTCAGTCACGGCGGACCGCGACGCGAAACTGGACGCCCTAAGGCGAGTGATCGCCAAAAAGACCCATGAGCCGATCAACGTGGGTAATCGCAAGATTCTGCTGTTTACGGCCTTCGCCGACACAGCGGACTATCTTTATCGAGAACTTGCGCCTTGGGCGAAAATGACGCTCGGACTCAGCGCTGCCGTCGTCACAGGAACGGGCGCGAATAAAACGACGCTGCCGGGATTGCGCAGCGACATGAGCACGATCCTCAGCGCGTTTTCGCCCCGCTCAAAGGAGCGCCCGGCTGAACTCGCGACCGAGGGCGAAATTGACCTGCTTATTGCGACCGATTGCATCTCTGAAGGTCAGAACCTGCAAGACTGTGATTTCCTCATCAACTACGACATCCATTGGAATCCGGTTCGCATCATTCAGCGATTTGGGCGCGTCGACCGGATAGGATCGCTGAACACTGAGATCCAGCTTGTGAATTTTTGGCCAAACCTTGAGCTCGACGAATATCTCGATCTCGAGTCCAAAGTCAGCGGACGCATGGTTCTGTTGGACGTGTCCGCAACCGGCGAGGAAAACGTGATTGAGTTTCAGGCCGGCAACCAGATGAACGACCTGGAATACCGTCGCGCCCAACTTCAAAAACTTCAGGATGCCGTGATCGACCTGGAGGACCTGTCGAGTGGCGTCTCGATCGCCGATCTGACGCTGAACGACTTTCGAACCGATCTGTCCGGGTTCCTTCGCGACAACAAGGAACGGATAGACGCCATGCCGCTCGGCACCTATGCTGTCGCTCCCGCGCTGCGGAGCAACACCTCTGACGGCGGAGTAGAGCCGGGTGCGATCTTCTGTCTGCGAGCCGTCGGCGACGCCGCGCTGAGATCGCCGGAACCGGGTTATCCCCTCAGCCCGCACTATGTCGTACATGTCGGCGACAACGGTGAGGTCAATCTTCCTTACACTCAAGCGAAGCAGGTGCTGGATTGCTTGAAGAAGCTGGCAATCGGCCGCGATTTGCCTGACGCCGAAGCCTGCATCCGGTTCGACAAAGCAACGCGCTTTGGTAGGGACATGGAGCCTTACCAGAAGATGCTGGCACGTGCCGTGGCGTCGGTGGTTGGGAAAAAAGAAGAGCGAGCCGTTGCCAGCTTGTTTTCACCAGGTGGCACTCATGCGATGAAGGGGGAGTTCGCTGGAATCAATGATTTCGAGGTTGTGGCGTTTTTGGTGGTTTTGCCCTCTTTGGGCGAGGACGAGAAATGGACATCAACATAAAAGGTAGGTCGCTGGAGCTCTACTTTATCGACGGCCGACCCGACGGAATGCTGACCGCTGAGGTGTTCAATTGGACTGGGCATGTCCTAGTAACCCCTCGAACGCAGATCGGCGCTGCCCTCGCCAGGAAAGAGGCCCAGTTCACGGGAGTATATCTGCTCCTCGGCGAACAGGACGGTGAACCACTCGCCTATATCGGAGAGGGCGAAGACATCAGCGACCGCATTCGCAATCACGACACGAAAAAGGACTGGTGGAGCACAGCAGTTCTCGTCACGTCTGCTGCAAACAATTTGCACAAGGCTCACGCCAAGTATTTGGAAGCGCGCCTCATTGAGGAGGCTCGATCAGTCAAACGGATCAATCTTGAAAACGGAACGACCCCATCACGATCAGGACTTTCCGAAGCCGCGCGAGCCAATATGGAATCGTTTCTTGATTACCTCCTGATGATTCTGCCAGCGCTTCGAATTGATATGTTCATTAAAAATACTCGAGAAGTGCCAAGGCCGGCCTCCGCCGCTGCAGCGCCGAACCGCGCGGGCGCATTCGAGCTTAATAGCCAATCAAATGCTTTGCATGCGACGGCATTCCTTCAAGATGGAGAGTTTGTTGTTGAGAAGGGGTCACTTGCGAGATCGGAGTGGGTTGGCCAAGGTTCCGAGCAAACGACCTATGGCCGCTTGTATGCAGAGCTAGTGAAAACGGGAATTCTTGGTCCTCAGGGACAAAATCGGATTTTTACGGAGAGCTACGCCTTCAAGAGCCCGAGCGCGGCGGCGGCGATTGTGACGGGTCGGCCGGCTAATGGCACAATCGAATGGAAGGTCAAAGGCCACTCGAAAACTTACAAAGAATGGGAGGCTGAGCAATTGGCGTCCCGACCTGAAGCCCAAATAGCGTGACCGCAGGGAACGGCATCCAAGCAGTCTTCCAGGCGCTCGGGCTGCCACCTGAAGCTCACGTCGACGCGCGGGTTCCGAAAAAGCTTCTCGTTGAACAAGGTGCGCCGACCCCGGCCGATAAACGTGCCATTCAAGAGGGTATCGACGAGCTGCAATGGCTCGCCGTCTGCAAGCCAACTACAATCGGGGTGCCCGCGTTCGTCGACGATGCCCGGGAGTATCTTGAGATAGCGGTTGTCGCTTGCGCCTTCCGGCCAGGCGCTAAGGCGGCGCGCCTGATCGAGCTGATCCAAAGGGCCATCCCGTATCCGGTTGTTCTGATTACGTCCGACGTGGACGGGTTTGCCGTTTCGGTCGCCCACAAGCGCCATGCTCAGAACGAGGCCGGCAAGGTGGTGATTGAAAGTGTGGTTTCCGTGGCGGGCCTCAAGGACGTGGCTAACTCCCAAGAGCGGGCGTTCATGCAGAGCCTTTCCCTTGCGCGGCAGCCCCGTCTCGACCTATGCACTTTATACGAAGGATGGCTGACCCGAATCGAGGCACTGAACGCCGCGCGACTTAACGGTGCGTTCATGGTTACTGACGATGGGGCGCTAATCGTCCGCCGACGCAATGCCCTCGAAGCCCATTCCAAGCTGACGCGTGAGATCATCAGTCTTCGCGCCAAGGCTAGCCGCGAGAGGCAGCTAAACCGGCGCGTCGATCTCAATCTGGAGATTCAGTGCCGTGAAGCCGAGCTCGCCAGCCAAGAGAAGAACCTTTGAAAATGGAAGAAGCGTCGATGCATGAGATCGCGAAGTTGGATCGAGACGACCCCGACACCAAGAGTGTCGACATCGTTACGGGGAATATCGAGGCATTGAAGGCGCTGTTCCCGGAGGCGTTTGGGGAAGGGCGGATTGATTTCGAGGTCCTCAAGGGCCTGCTCGGTGCTGATGTTGATGAGTCGGACGAGAAGTATGGGTTGAATTGGCATGGCAAGCGGCGCGCACGGCAGATCGCATTGACGCCGTCCACCGGAACGTTGCTGCCCTGCCCGGACGATAGCGTAGATTGGGATACGACGCAGAACGTGATGATCGAGGGTGATAATCTCGAAGTGCTTAAGCTCCTGCAGAAGAGCTATGCGAGTAAAGTGAAGCTGATCTACATCGATCCGCCATACAACACCGGGAAGGATTTTGTGTATCCGGACAACTTCCGCGATAGCATCAGAAACTATCTTGAATTGACCGGCCAAATTGAGAGCGGTCAAAAATTGAGCTCTAATACAGAATCGTCAGGCCGCTTTCACACGGATTGGCTGAACATGATGTATCCGCGGATCAAGCTATCCAAGAATTTGCTTTCCGAAGACGGGATGATCATGATTTCAATAGATGAGAACGAGCATACGCATTTGAAGTTTCTGTGTGACGAGCTATTCGGCTCTGAAAACTATGCGGGTGAGATCGTTTGGAAGAACAGCAGTCGCAACGATCAAAATTACGTTTCGGTGCAGCACGAATATTTTGTCATTTATTGTAAGAACAAGAACGTAAACAAGGGAGAGTGGGTCGAAAAGAAAGATGGGATTGACGAAATCTATCGGGCGTTTGCTGCGTTCAGGGCAGAGTGCGGGACGGATTGGGCCTCAATTCACAAAAAGGCGTTGGAGTGGTTTGGGCAGTTCTCTGATTCGAACCCAATTCGCGATAGTAAACACTACAGTTGGATGGACGAAAAAGGCGTTTATTTTCCGGATAACATTTCGGGTCCAAATGTTGGCCAGTATGTTTACGACGTCGTGCACCCGGAAACCAAGAAAGTGGTCAAAGCTCCCTCTCGCGGATGGTTCTGTCCTGAAACAAAAATGAAAGAGCTAATTCGAGACAATCTTGTGCACTTTGGGTCCGACGAAACTACTGTCCCCTGCTTAAAGACCTACTTAAAAAATACTGAGTACAGGAGCATAACCAGCCTCAAGTTTCAGGATGGAAGGGCGGCGTCGAAGAGGCTGAGCACATTGTTTGGCGAAAGCGTGTTCACGAATCCAAAGGACGAGGAACTGCTTTGCTCATTCTTCAAAGCGTTCGGCTTAGGCGGTCGGGACTTAGTGCTTGATTTCTTCGCTGGCTCAGCAACGACCGCTCACGCAGTTTTCGAGCTTAACTCAAGGTGGGGGAGCGCCTGCAGATCCATTATGGTGCAGATACCGGAAGACCTTAGAGAAATGCACAAGTCCGCCGCCGGCGTCGCAAAGAACAACACTCGAAACGCCATTGAATACCTTGCGCGAAAGAATCTTCCGCTGAATGTATGCGAGATTGCAAAGGAAAGAATTCGTCTTGTTGGCAATAAGTATAGGAGCGCTGCGCAACTAACAGGACAGGATTTTGGCTTCAAGAGCGTGAAGCTCGCGCTCTCCTGCTTCCGCGCCTGGGAGCCAAATGTCGCCGATCTCGAGAATAGTTTATTGCAGAATGCCGAGCATCTCTTACATGGGCGGACCGAAAGGGACATTCTCTATGAGCTATTGCTCAAGCTCGGTCTCGATCTCTGCGTGCCGATCGAAACGCAAACCATCGTCGGCAAGGCTGTCCATTCCGTGGGCGGCGGAGCGTTGATTGTCTGCCTTTCCGACGGGCTGACGCCTGAGGCCGTTGAGCCACTGAGCGCCGGGATCGTGGCATGGTTGACCGCGCTCGCGCCCGCCGTCGATACCCGTGTCGTTTTCAAGGATTCCGGCTTCGCGGATGACATCGCCAAGACTAACATGGCGGCGATCCTGAATCAGAACGGTATCTCCGACGTTCGCAGCCTGTAAGGACGTAGCGATGAAGCTGCACTTCGAACCCGATCTCGATTACCAGAAGCTGGCGATTGAATCCGTTGTCGACCTGTTTCGCGGCCAGGAGATCAACCGTACTGAATTCACAGTGACCCGCCGCCCCTTGGCGGAGCGGATCGGGCAGGGCAGTCTTGACCTCGGAGCGTTTCTTGGCTCGCAAGGGGAGCTAGGCTTAGTCGAAAGCGAGCTCGGCATCGGCAATCGGCTGATGCTGCTGGATGACGAGATCATCGGTAATCTTAAGGACATTCAGCTTCGCAACGGTCTTGCCCCGTCGACGGCTTTGACCTCCGGCGACTTCACCGTCGAGATGGAAACGGGCACGGGCAAAACCTATGTCTACCTTCGAACAATCTTCGAGCTCAATCGGCGTTACGGCTTCACCAAATTCGTGATTGTCGTGCCATCTGTTGCCATCAAGGAAGGCGTCTACAAGACGCTTCAGATTACCGAAGACCATTTTAAAGGCCTGTATTCTGGCCAACCCTTCGACTATTTCCTCTACGATTCCGCTAAGCTCGGACAAGTGCGCAATTTTGCAACCAGCCCAAACATCCAAATCATGGTGGTGACCGTTGGCGCCATCAATAAGAAGGACGTGAACAATCTCTACAAAGATAGCGAGAAGACCGGCGGTGAGCGGCCCATCGATCTCATCCGCGCTACGCGGCCGATCCTGATCGTCGACGAGCCACAGAGCGTGGACGGCGGTCTCTCTGGCGCTGGCAAGAACGCGCTTGGCGAGATGAGCCCGCTTTGCACGCTTCGCTATTCGGCGACACACGCCGACACGCATCACATGGTATTCCGCCTTGATGCGGTTGACGCCTATGAGCGTAAGTTGGTGAAGCAGATTGAGGTTGCTTCGATGGAGGTCGAAGGCGGGTACAACAAGGCATATGTACGGTTCGTCTCGGCGAGCAACGCGAAGGGATCGATCACAGCGCGTGTGGAGATCGATGTTCAAGAGGGGAGAGCTGTGCGCCGCATGGAGGTTGTCGTTCAGGACGGGGACGACCTTCAAGAAGTTACCAAACGCGCAATCTATGGCGATTGCCGGATTGGCGAGATTCGTGTCGCGAAGGACAGCCAGCTTTTGGAAGTAAAGGTTCCTGACGGAGAAATCTTCCTGTCGAAAGGCGAGGCGGTTGGCGATGTCGATGCGGATGCGATGAAGCGCCTGATGATTCGCCGCACAATCCAGGAGCATCTGGAGAAGGAGAGGCGTCTCGCCCCTCTGGGCATCAAGGTGTTGAGTCTCTTTTTCATCGATGCCGTCGAGCGCTATCGGTCTTACGACGACGATGGCAATCCGGTGAAAGGCAAATATGCCCGGATCTTCGAAGAAGAGTATCGCCGGGCGGCGAAACTTCCCGAGTTCGTCAGCTTGTTCAAAGAGGTCGACCTGATTTCCGAGGCAGAGGAGGTTCACGACGGATATTTTTCGATCGACAAGGCGCGGCGCTGGACAGATACCGCCGACAATAATCAGGCAAGCCGGGATAATGCGGAGCGCGCCTACAGCCTGATCATGAAGGAAAAGGAGAAGCTGTTGAGCTTCGAGACTAAGCTCAAATTCATCTTCTCACATTCGGCCCTCAAGGAGGGCTGGGACAATCCGAACGTTTTCCAGATTTGTGCGCTGCGCGAGATGGGTTCCGAGCGCGAGCGTCGCCAAACGATCGGCCGGGGCTTGCGCCTCTGCGTCAATCAAAAGGGGGAACGCCTTCGCGGATTCGAGATCAACACGCTTACCGTCATCGCAACTGAAAGCTATGAGCAGTTTGCAGAGAACCTGCAGAAGGAGATCGAGAAGGATACGGGTATCAAGTTCGGTATTGTCGAGAAGCACCAGTTTGCCGCGATTCCGGTGGTTGCCGCCGATGGCTCAACTGCCATGTTGGGTTTTGATGAATCTGCCGCTATCTTCGCGCACCTCAAGACGCAGGGTTTTGTCGATGCCAGGGGCAAGGTACAGGACACGTTGCGCACCGCGATGAAGGACGGGACGTTGGCGCTGCCAAAAGCGCTCGAAGTCCACCTGGCTGCCGTTCGCGACGTACTGAAGAAAGTCGCTGGCAAACTCGATATCAAGAATGCCGACGAGCGTGTTGTCGTAAAGACCCGGCAGGCCGTCCTTGAAAGCGCCGAGTTTCAGGCGCTTTGGGATCGCATCAAACACAAAACGACTTATCGCGTTCGCTTCGATAACGAGAAGCTCGTCGTCGACTGCGGCAAAGCCATTGCCGGTGGTCCCCCCGTGTCCAAGGCGCGTGTCAGGATCAGAAAGGCCGATCTTTCGATCGGGCAGGGCGGCGTGGAGGCCACAGAGCGGAACAAGGATAGCGGAACCATCGTCACCATCGAGGAAGGCGACATCGCTCTTCCCGATGTGCTGACCGACCTGCAGGACCGCACCCAGCTCACGCGCAAAAGCCTTGTCAGGATTCTGACCGAGTGTGGGCGGCTCAAAGATTTTAAGCGCAATCCCCAAGCCTTCATTGAGATTGCCGGCGAGGTGATCAATAGAACCAAACGGTTGGCCCTAGTCGACGGGATCAAATACCAGAAGATCGGCGATGAATCCTATTTCGCCCAGGAGCTTTTTCAGCAGGAAGAGCTAATGGGTTATTTAAGGAACGTCCTGAAGGACACCACCAAATCTGTCTTCGAGCATGTCGTGTACGACTCGGCCGGCGTCGAACGGACCTTTGCGGAGCAGCTTGAAAAAAACGAATCGGTGAAGGTCTACGCCAAGCTTCCGGCATGGTTCAAAGTCCCAACCCCGTTGGGGAGCTACAATCCTGACTGGGCGGTTCTTATCGATGTCGACGGGGAGGAGCGGCTTTACTTCGTGGTTGAGACGAAGGGCAGTCTTTTTACCGACGACTTGCGCGACAACGAAGCTGCAAAGATCGCCTGCGGCAAGGCCCATTTTCAGGCGTTGGCAACGGGGCCTAATCCTGCGCGGTACATTCAGGCGACAAAGGTCGACGACATTATGGACCAGTGCTGACATCTCCGCATCGCACTTTCGAACGAGGGCGTCGTCGCTGCCATTCTATGTGATGACGATTTCGAAGAGGGACCAAAATTGCAAAAAACGCGGAACGAATCGATATCCCGAACCTCGATCCCAAGTTCGTCCGAGATAGAAATGCTGAGAGCAATTGGTGGGTTTCGCAATTTATCGAGAACATTTCGGTGTCAATTACAGCGCGCAAGGGTCGCACCCCCAATAAGTGGATTGCGCCTCGGCCAGAAGAACAAGATCACCCGCAGGTGGGCCAAGCGCGGCACTCGCCCGAGCGCTCCGCCGGATCAGCGCACCGCCTCGACCTACATCCTCGGAGCCATCTGCCCGAAGCACGACATCGAGCCATGCGGATGCATCGCGGGGTATGGAGTTTCTTTGCAGCCTCAACCGCTCAAATGTAGCGACCTCGCGCAAAGTTTGCGTTCTTGTGGCATCGCCATCTGTGTTTGAAGCCCAGTGTCAAACGCCTCGACAGATACATCCTGCCAACGCCTTCTACCTCATTCGGCGACGGCCGCGACACCCCAATTTTGCACGCGCGGTTCTGCCGAGAGTGCAGTTGTTTCCAATGGAAACAATTTTGTCCTGGAAAAATATCGCAGCTCCGGGAGTAATGGGTGGGGAGCTGCTCAATGTTTGATTCGACAAAAGATGATCTCAGAGAGATTCTAAAACAGGCGGATGCTGGCAGACTCCAGCTCCCTGAGTTTCAAAGAAGCTATGTATGGCGTGATGAGGGTGTTCGCAGTTTGTTGGCGTCGGTTGCGAAGGGCTTTCCGATCGGTGCCCTGCTGACATTACAGACTGGCGGAGAAGTGTGTTTTAAGCCACGGCTGCTTGTAGGTGTGCCCCAAAAGAATTGAAACCTGAGAAGCTTCTGCTTGATGGACAACAGCGCATAGAGGAGGCTTTGCCAAATATGGTGGAAACAAATTGCTAGTTCGGCGATCGCCCTTGCGACGTGATCCTTCGCGTGAGACGATTCCGAGCTTAGCCCGACATTGAATAAGACTGACCGATAGTTGGCTGACCCATGCCGCTATCGAATGCAAAGGTGACATTCGAGATGCTTTCGGTTCGCCGAACTATCGTGGTGCATACCAAGCTCGCTGGCCATATGAGCCGGGTGGACGCTGCCCGTCGCAACGAGGCCGGCGTGCAGGTCATGACGATGGGCCAGCTTGCCGCGAGGCTCGCGGGCGGTCTCTTGCAACCAGTCGACCTCGACGTGCTCACGGAAACCGTCCGGGAGGCGCTGCCCGACGTCGAGATGGGCGAGCTCGAACTGATCAAGGACTTGCCGGGGATGCCGGCGGCCGTTACCGCCACTTTCGACAAGGCATGGCGCGCCGGCGTTGATTTATCGGAAGTGGGCCACCCGCGGACCGCGGCGTTGGCATCGCTCGAGCAGGTGGTCGTCCAGCGCCTGCCGGCGTCGATGAAGCGCCCGGGCGACCTGGTGGCGTTGGCGCTGCAACGGGTCGGCCATGCCGCCGTCGGTCTCAAGGCGCTCAACGGTATCCCGGAGCAAGGAGTGAACAAGCGTGCCGAAGACATTGGAATCGAGCGTCACCGGTTCGTCGGCATCCTCCGGCGCCCTCCACCCAAGACCGTAGCGCCAGACGAAGCGGATCGGGTCGCGCAACAGCATCTTCAGCGACGTCGCCGACAGCGGCCGTTTGAACAGTTTCGTCAGCCGCGCATGCGCCGGCGCAATCAGGCCGTCATGCTCCGTGATCTCGTTGCGTTGCCAGTCCCGCCAGCACGCCAGTCCCGAGACAGCGATCGGTAGCTTCGTGAATTCCGATGGACGGGCCAGAAGCCGATCGGACTCGCTGGCGGCGTGACTAGGCGTGCCCGCGCGGTCGAAATAGGTCTCCGCCAGCCCCGTAATCAGCGGTGAGCGGCCGAGCATGCGGCCTTCGGCGTCGCGTCGGCTGAACGAAATCGCGACGCTCCGCGCCGATGTCACGATTGTCCGCAAATCCCGTTTGTCGCCGTCCGCCACCGGAAGCGGATCGAGCTTCTCGATTGGCAGCACGTGATCCGGAATGAGCCTGTCCTCCGAAATCCGCCGCGGCCAACGGCCGGCATTCAGCCCCATCAGCCAGACGTGCGGGCGCGGCGACGACGCCAGCGCAATCGCCGACGTCCAGATCGCGTTGGCCGCGGGCTCGATGTCGTCGTCGATTCGCAAGCGCGCTAAGGTCACCGGGAGTGCCTGGGCCGGGCCCTCCCGCAGCGCGCGCCGCCATAGCGACCGTTGCAATCCGCTCAACAAAGTCTCGCCGGCCTCTTCCGCCGCCTCGGCGCCGCGGTTAAGGAGCCGGATCACTCCCATCACGTAGGCGGTTCTATTCTTGCCATTGGGCCAGGCGGTGGCGTCCGCCTGCGTCAGCACCCGCTCCCAGCGCTCG
>Ga0206824_10181_pt1 | contig 21202 bp, 12 predicted proteins | sample Alteio_BWOrgCont_82_FD_152874 | JGI IMG/M metagenome (GOLD analysis project Ga0206824, IMG submission 152874) | Enriched cells from forest soil in Barre Woods Harvard Forest LTER site, Petersham, Massachusetts, United States -... | ecosystem: Environmental > Terrestrial > Soil > Temperate forest >...
TTCAAGAAGAGATAAATTCACTCAAACGAAACTTAAAAAGGCCTCATTTAACAAAAGATACCGAACAGGATTATGATATAAAAAGCCAAATAATTAATAAGCAAAATCAAATAATAGAATTATTGATTGAACAGATAAACCAAACTATAAAATAAAAAAGGGGCTAAAAGCCCCTATAACTATTATTCTAAACTATTTTTTAAAATACCGAACGGGTAGCATTTGCTCCTCCTGCCACTGCAAAAGGATTTATAAAGCGTAAGGAAAGTTCAAATCCTCCTGCACCATGCGACGCAGTAGTAAGCGCCGAAGTATTAAAGTCATAGCTGACAGCAAATGCATAGTTTGAATGTTCGAGTCCTACCAATGCAATAAGCGCATCACCTACGCGATAATAAACGCCCAAATCAAGAGCAGTACCTTTATTAGTACCAGTATATACACTTTCGTTGCTAAGCACATAACGGAGTTTTGTGCCCGCATCCAATTCCCATGCCGGGCCTTGTTGTAAATAAACTATAGCCGGAAGTACTCGAAGATTGCTATTGGGTACACCTACTTCCATGTTAGCATATCCGGTATATTTCATATATAATTCTGTTCCCGCTCCGCCAGCTTCTGATAAAAATGACATAGTGGGCTCATTAACATGATATATAGCTGCTCCTACGCTGGCTTTAATACCATCATTTGACGACATATTTGTTTGCCCGTTACCATAGTGATAGGCTATGCCACCTGAAAAATCGCCATAAGTAAAGGAATTACCCAAGTTTTCTCCTGAAGGAAGATTGGAATTATACAAACCATTACTATACTGGTCATCCCATTGTAAACCGGTAAGCGTGATACTGCTTTGAGAATAACCTGCCTGGAGTCCTACTGAAAGGCAATTATTATCATCTAAATAAATACCTGAAGCGAGCGTAAAAGCAAACTCAAGTTGGGTTAGGTGAGCATCGCCTGATTCATCTTGGAATACAGTAAATCCGGGAGAAAGATAACCATTACCCCAACCTTTAAGCATGTTATGAAATTCTATAGTTGCTGCAGTGGTAGTGTATCCATTACCATTTTGAGCGACACTGTTCCATTGATTCTTATAGTTAGCCTCGGCATAAAAAGAGCCCGCAAAAGCTCCGCAAAGAGCAGGATTAAGGGAAAGTGGATTTTCAAAAAGTTGTGAAAAGTGTATATCTTGGGCAGATATAGAAAAGGCAAATATCATGCCTATAGCACCTGCTGCCAGTTTTTTAGAAACACTGCTTATTTTTGTATACATGTTCAATAGTATAAATATTTAATCCGCAAAAATAATAACTTATTTGAAACTCAAACCACTTTTTAGGATACTCTTTAAAAAAAGAATAAATCTATCCTTCTGGTTTTCTATGATATGTAACCCAACTGCAATTAGTAGATCTATTTTTTTAACTTCGTATAAAATCGTATTATTTTAAAAGAGTATAAGTTTATGATTATTTTTAATAAGATTTCTACTACCGACAACAGCTATACAAAACACTGATTATATGATGCTTAAATTCATACTCCACTACATTTTTTAACCTTATTTTAGTGAATTATGAAAATTTTCTGATAAAAAAGACTATTGGAACTCTAAAAAACCTTTATCTTAGCCAACTTGTTTTATGCACTTATTTTGAAAGTATTTGAAAAAATGCGGTGTATATTTTATTATTAATTCTAAAAAGTAACATGAAAAAGATTCTACTTTATTTTGTATTTATTGTTCTTGGTTTCCAACAAGCGGACGCTCAGTGTCCGGATGGATTGACAGTAAATCCCTCATCTACCAATACTATTTGCGGAGATGTAACAGGAAGTGGAACTGCGTCAGCAGGTGCGAGTGGTGGTTTAACACCCTATACATATTCTTGGGATGACCCAAATTCACAAACTACTGCTACCGCCACCGGATTAACAGCGGGAAGTTACAACATAACGGTAGAAGATGCCAACGGGTGTTTTGTAGGTGAAGGAGTTTCAGTTGGTACTGCTTCGGGGGTTAACTACTATACAGTTATTACTAATGTTACCTGTTTTGGCTTAAATGATGGAGTAGCTACCGTACATGCAAGCGAAGAGGATAATTTACCATTCAAACCCTTTACATATTCCTGGGCGCCTTCCGGTGGAACAGATTCTACAGCATCTACACTTACTGCCGGTACATATACCTGTACAATAACCAATAGCCAAGCCTGTCAAAGTTTAGCTATCGTTCACATTACACAGCCTCAACAAATGCGCGATTCTGTTGTTTCCACCAGTACATTTCCTGCATGTAACAATACAACAGCCGATATTGATATTGGAGTAAAAGGTGGAACAACTCCTTATACTTACTCATGGAGCCCTGGCGGAAATACAAGTAATCCAGCAACAACAATAACTGCAGGAACATACACTGTAACTGTAACTGATAAAAACGGATGTACTACAACTTCAAATCTTGTGGTAATAATAACCCAACCACTACCACTTACAGTGTCTCCCACCAATAGCCCTGCCACCTGCGCCAATAATAATGGTACTGCTAATTCTAATGCAGCAGGCGGAACAACTCCTTATACCTATTTATGGAGCCCTGGTAGCCAAACCACAGCTATAGCAACAGGACTAAGTGCGGGTACATATACCATTACTGTTACTGATTTTAATGGCTGTGTGGCTTCATCCACTACTATCGTATCAGCGCCTGCTCCCCCTGTAGTAAGCCAATCAAGCATTCAAAATATTAAATGTAATGGCAATAATACCGGAGCTATCAGTGTTTCGGTAAGTGGAGGAACTACTCCATTCACATACGTATGGAACCCTAATGTCAGTACTACAAGTAGCGCCACAGGACTAAGCGCCGGAACATACACCATTACCGTTACCGATTTCTATGCGTGTACCAGCAGTATTGCAATAATATTAACGCAGCCCACCCCTCTTTTAGCAGGTATACCAACAAGCACAGGGGTAGCCTGTAATGGGGGCAACAACGGTACCGCAACAGCAAACCCAAGCGGAGGAAGTACACCCTATACTTATTTATGGTCAGACCCAAGTGCACAAACCACTGACCCGGCAACAAGTTTAACCGCAGGAACCTATACCGTAACCATTACTGATAATAATAGTTGTTCGGTAACCACATCGGTAGTTGTAACACAGCCTTTTGCAATAAGAGACAGCGTAGTAACGCAAACAAATGTAACATGTAATGGAGCAAGCACAGGCAGTGTTACAATAGGTGCAAAATATGGAGCAGCGCCTTATACTTATGCATGGACTCCAAATGTGGGTACTACCGCAACGGTAACAGGTCTTTCGGCAGGAACCTACACCTTAGTTGTTACTGATAATAACGGTTGCAGTGTAACAAATAACACTATTATCATTACTCAACCCCTTACTCTTACGGCTACCCCAACAAGCACACCTGCAACATGTATTGGAAGCAGCATGGGTACTGCATCAGCCGGTCCCAGTGGTGGAACTACTCCTTATACATATACATGGTCAGTAAATACAGGCTCGCAAACAACAGAAACAGCAACAGGGTTAAGTGCGGGAACGTATACCATAACATTAGCAGACCATTGTTCAGCATCTACAACAGCTTCAGTAGTGGTTGAGCAACCGGGTCCTCTTACGGCAAATCCTCCTACAAGTACGGGAGTAACTTGTATAGGTGGCGACAACGGCACCGCGACAGAAACTCCCAGCGGTGGAACTACTCCTTATACTTATTTATGGTCGTTAAATGCAGGCTTACAAATAACTGCTGAAGCTACAGGCTTAAGCATAGGAACCTATACAGTAACTGTAACAGATATTTGCCTTGACCCCCCATCAACAGCCACGGTAGTAATTACCCAACCGGGTACTCTTACGGCAAATCCTCCATCAATCACTGGCGTAATCTGTCGCGGAGGAAGCACAGGTACTGCAACAGAAGCTCCAAGCGGAGGAACTACACCATATACTTACAGCTGGACAACAATTCCTGTACAAACAACTGCTGAAGCTACGGGCCTTTCAGCAGGAACATATACAGTAACAGTGAGAGATATATGCGGAGATCATGGATCTACAGCCTCTGTGGTTGTTACCCAGCCCAATGCCCTTTCAGCAGGAAGCGCAACCAGCACGGGAGTAACCTGTAATGGAGGCAATAACGGTACTGCAACAGCCAATCCAAGCGGAGGAACTAGTCCTTATACCTATTTATGGTCAGATCCAAGTGCACAAACAATTAATCCTGCAACAGGATTAAGCGCTGGTACCTATACCGTAACAGTTATAGATAACTGTACTGTTGAAGTAACCACTTCCGTAATTGTTACTCAACCACCCGCACTTGCAACATCTCCCACGTTCACTGGTGTACAATGTAATGGAGGCAGCACAGGCACTGCAATAGCGAATGCAAGTGGAGGAACTACTCCTTATACTTATTTATGGTCAGATCCAAGTGCACAAACTACTGCAACTGCCACAGGTTTAAGTGCAGGAACATATACAATAACAGTAACTGATATTTGTAGTGCAACAACTACAGGTTCAGTAGTTGTTACCCAACCAAACCCTCTTTCAGCATCACCTACAACCACAGGAGAGACATGTATTGGTACCCCTGACGGAACTGCAACAGCCAATGCAAGTGATGGAACACCTCCATATACCTATTTATGGTCAGATGTGGACGCACAAACAACTTCAACTGCTACAGGATTAAGTACCGGAACGTATACGGTAACAGTAACAGATATTTGCGGAGGGACAACTTCAGCTCCAGTATCAGTTACCCAACCAAATCCGCTAACAGCAAATACCCCTTCCTTCACAGGTGTGAATTGCCTTGGAGGTAATGATGGTACTGCGACAGAAGTACCAAGCGGTGGAACTACACCATATACTTATTTGTGGTCAGATCCAAGTACACAAACTACGGCTACGGCTACTGGATTGACAGCAGGAACATATACCGTAACAGTAACAGATGCTTGTAGTGACCCTTCTTCAACATCATCGGTAGTTGTTACTCAACCCGGACCTCTTGTGGCGAACACACCTTCCTGTACAGGCGTATTATGTAATGGAGGTAGTACAGGCACTGCGACAGAAATACCAAGTGGAGGAACAACACCGTATACTTATACATGGTCGGTAAATGCAGGAGCACAAACAACCCCTACGGCTACCGGCTTAAGTGCAGGAACATATACCGTATCGGTAGATGATATTTGCTTAGACCATACAGCGACAGCCTCAGTAATTGTTTCAGAGCCTACTGTTCTTTTGGCAGGAACGGCGACAAGTACGGGAGTACTTTGTAATGGAGGCAGCACAGGCACTGCAACGGCAAATCCAAGTGGAGGAACAACCCCTTATACCTATTTATGGTCAGACCCGGGTGCACAAACAAGTAACCCGGCTATTGGATTAAGCGTTGGAACTTATACTGTAAGCATTACAGATAACAATTTTTGTTCAACATCAACATCTGTTGTTGTAACTCAACCTTCAGCCGTTAGGGACTCTATAAGCGCAGTAACGTACCCAACATGTATCAACGGAACCGGTACTGCAACAGTTGGGGTAAAGGACGGAACAACTCCTTATACTTATTTATGGTCAGACCCAAGCGCACAAACTACTGCAACTGCTACAGGACTCACAGCGGGAAGTTATAGTGCAACAGTAACTGACAACAACGGATGCCAAACTACTGTACCTATAACTATTACCCAACCTGGAGTGCTTAGAGACAGTATTGTAGATGCTGCCACAGTAAATGAAACTTGCAACGGCGGTAATACAGGAAGTGTAACTGTTGGTGTAAAATATGGAACATTACCATATACTTATTTATGGTCTGTTAATGCGGGAGCCCAAACAACTCCTACTGCAACAGGATTAAGCGCTGGAACATATACTATAATAGTACAGGATAATTGCGGAGCTTCCCAATCTAGTCCGGTAACTATTACAGAACCGATAGCTCTTTCAGCAGGCACACCAAGCAATACAGGAATTGTATGTAATGGAGCCAGCACCGGTACTGCCACTGCAAATCCAGGTAACGGAACCTCTCCATATACATATTCTTGGAGTCCGGGAGGTCAAACGACTGTAACAGCAACAGGTTTAAGTATAGGAACCTATACCGTAACAGAAATAGATAATTGCGGTGCTTCGGTGACTGCTTCTGTAACTATTATGCAAGCCCCTTCGGTTGTGGCGAATCCTCCAACAAGCACTGGTTCATTCTGTTTTGGAGGCAATTCAGGTACAGCAACGGAAACTCCAAGTTCAGGCACCACTCCATATACTTATTCATGGAGCCCAACTGGTGGAACAGGTCAAACCGGAACAGGATTAAGTGCAGGGACATATACGGTAACCGTTCAAGATAATTGCGGAAATTCCGCTACTGCTACCGTAACTATTACACAGGCTCCGTCAGTTACACTAGGCGCCAGTTCAAGTATAGGGGTATCATGTAATGGAGGCAGCGATGGTACTGCAACAATAACAGCAAGTTCAGGAACAACTCCATATACTTACTCATGGATTCCAAGTGGACAAGCAACTTCGACCGCTACCGGTTTAAATGCGGGCACATATACTGCAACTGCTATGGATAATTGTGGAAATTCTGTATCAGCAACAGTAACCGTTACACAACCATCGGTTATCAGTCAAAATGATTCCATAATCAATATCCTATGTAAGAACACAAGCAGCGGCTCTATTATAGTAAGAACCTCCGGAGGAACATCGCCTTATACATACACATGGTCGTCAAATGCAGGTTCACAGACAACAGCTACAGCTACGGGGCTTTCAGCAGGAAGTTATACAGTTACCATTACCGATGCCCACGGATGTAGTATAGATAGTACATTGACAGTTGGAACGTCCAATCGTTCCATATATGCTAATGCCGGAAGCTTTCAGGCTATTGCCAAAGGACAATCGGTTACTTTGGGAGGTTCACCTACAGGTCCTTCCCTTTCTTCCTATATGTGGACACCTGACTTAGAATTGAATAACGACACAATTGCTAATCCAATAGCATCTCCAACCGTTACTACTCAATATACAGTAACGGTAAGCGATGCCATTGGATGTAAAGCTACTGATACAGTAACTGTTTATCTATATCCACCCCTTGTTGTACCTAATTTCTTAACACCAAATTATAGTGTTGATAATACGTGGAAGTTAGATTTTGCACAAGAATTCCCTAACATGGAAGTATTTATATATGACAGGTGGGGTAAAGAAATGTACCATTGCCAAGGTACATATATACCATGGAATGGCACCAATAAGGGTGGCAGTATAGTGGCAGACGGTACTTATTACTATGTTATTAACCTAAATGATTCCAAATTCCCTGTACAAAAAGGATTTATAACTGTAGTTAAGTAATTATTAGCATATTAAATCCCTCTACAGCTATAAAAGGTTGCAGGGGGATTATTATTAACAGCCCCTATATTGATTTTTTTCGTAGCTTTGCAAGTCTTAAAAAAAGTAATGCACGGATTTCGTAATATTATACATTTCACAGTTGTTGCCTGTGTCATTTTCTTTTTGACATCATGCGGTGGTGATTATAAGAAAATTCAGAAGAGTACTAACAGCGAGGCAAAGTACAATGCAGCAGTCGCATACTATAATGCCGCAGAATATTTAAAGGCATTACCACTATTTGAAAGTTTGTTAACCGTTTACCGTGGTACAGATAAGGAACAGGATGTTTATTATTATTATGCCTATACTAACTTCCGCTTGAATGACTTTATTATGGCAGCTTTTTATTTCTCTAATTACTATCATACATTCCCTCATACGCCTAAAGCGGAAGAATGTGAGTTTATGCATGCCTATTGCGGATATCTTAATTCACCACAATATAATTTAGACCAAACTGACAGCAAAAAGGCACTTGAGGCTTTTCAAACCTTTATTGATGATTACCCGAACAGTACCCGTATTAAAGAAGCTAACCGATACATAGACATGATGAACTCGAAACTTGAGAAGAAATACTTTGAGATTTCGAAACTCTATTACACTACGGAGTTTTATCATGCTGCCACTGTTTCACTAACCAATTATGTTAAATCTTATCCAAGCAGCCGTTATGATGAAGAAGCGAGCTTTCTGATAATTGAATCTGCTTATGAATATGCCATTAACAGCGTAGAAAATAGAAAAGGTGACAGATTACAGGCAGTTATTGATGCTTATTTGAAATTTATAGACACCTATCCTAAAAGCGAATACCTTAAACAAGCTCAAAGCTTATATGACTCTTCGGTTAAATTAAAAAGCAAATTATATACTAAAAACTAAAACAAACAACAACTATGGACTATAAAAAGAGCAGTGCCCCGGTTTCAACAGTTACCAGAGACGTTAGGAAACTGGAATCAGAAATTGGAAATGTGTATGAAACTATTTGCGTTATTTCACGTCGTGCTAATCAAATTAGCTCTGAAATGAAAGAAGAACTTGATGGCAAACTGGAAGAATTTGCTACCAAAACCGATACACTGGAAGAAGTGTACGAAAACGTAGAACAAATTGAAATTTCGAAGATGTATGAACGTTTCCCGAAACCTGCATCTATTGCTGTACAAGAATACGTTGACGGTAAGATTTATTACCGCATGGCTTCTGACGATAAGAAAGAATAATAAATAGTCATAAGGAATAAGGGTTAAGTAATAAGTCAAACGGATTGACTCAACTTATCCCTTATCCCTTACCCCTTATTACTTGTACCGTGCTGGAAGGTAAAAAAATCGTATTAGGAGTTTCCGGCAGCATAGCCGCTTACAAAGCTGTTTTTTTATTACGCCTGCTGGTTAAGGCGAGAGCGGAAGTGAAGGTTATAATGACTCCTTCAGCAAAAGATTTTATGGCGCCTCTCACCTTTTCAAGTTTATCAAATAATCCTGTTTATATTGAATTCAGTACTCCTGACGGTGAATGGAACAATCATGTAGTATTAGCCAACTGGGCAGATATGATAGTCCTTGCCCCTGCCTCTGCCAATACTATTGGTAAACTTGCATTGGGTTTGTGTGATAATCTTTTACTTGCCACGGTATTTTCCGCCTCTTGCCCGGTATATATTGCGCCTGCAATGGACAGAGAGATGTATACAAGTGATTCCATCAAAAAAAACATCGCCCTGTTAGCAAAACAAAACCGGCATATAATTCCATCGGAAGAAGGGGAACTTGCTAGCGGCCTATATGGGGAAGGCAGAATGGCAGAGCCTGAACACATTATTCGTTTTATTAAAGAAAGCTATGCCAAAACATTGCCCCTATATGGTAAAAAGGCTTTGGTAACAGCAGGCCCTACATACGAGGCTATAGACCCTGTGCGGTTTATCGGTAATCATTCATCAGGGAAAATGGGCTTTGCTATTGCAGAAGAACTCGCAAAGAAGGGAGCTTCTGTAACGCTTATCCACGGACCAGTAAATATTTCAACCCAACATTCTGCCATAAAAACAATTGGAGTAACCTCTGCCGAAGAGATGTATAACGAATGTATGAAAATTTTTTATGGAACAGATATTACTATTATGTCAGCTGCGGTGGCAGATTACAAGCCACTTAAAGCTTCTAATCAAAAAATAAAGAAAACGGATGTTAATCTTCATTTGGAGCTTGTTCCTAATCCCGACATACTTGCCGAATTGGGAAAGAAAAAAACAAAAACACAATTACTTATTGGCTTTGCCCTTGAAACGAGCGATGAAATAAAAAATGCTTCTGCCAAACTGGAAAAGAAAAACCTGGATGCTATTGTTTTAAACTCCATGCGTTCAAAAGGAGCAGGCCCGGGAGGAGATAACAATAAAATTACTATTATTGACAGTTCCCAAAGGGATCCATCCGGACAAAATAAAATGACAAAATTTGAGTTAAAACCCAAGGAACGTGTAGCAGGTGATATTGTAAGTTATGTTATGAAAATGTTGAATGTTAAATTTTGAATTAGTATGAGAGTTTTTGCTTGTTTTTTATTATCGTTGTGTTTATTAACCGTAAATAATTCCTTTGCTCAAGAGCTGAATTGCACGGTAGATGTGGTTTCGCCGCAGATACAAGATGCAACGGCACAGGCTCTGTTCAAGAACATGAAAGATGCTATTTACCAGTTTATGAATAACACTAAATGGACCAACGATAACTTTACTAATCAGGAGAAAATTGAATGTAGCATCTTCATTAATATTACATCGGCAAACTCCCCTACTGATTACAATGCTACCATGCAAATACAATCGAGGAGACCTGTATATAAGTCTTCATTTAACAGCGTTCAGCTTAACCTTCAGGATAATAATATTGACTTGGTGTATGTATTAAACCAACCCCTTTTATTTAATATCAATGCTTACTCCGATAACATTACCTCTTTACTGGCATTTTACGCCTATTATATCATTGGTACCGATTATGACACTTATTCCCTTAATGGCGGAACTCCTTATTACCTGAAAGCTGAAAATATTGTGACAAACGCCCAAAATTCCGGGTACAAAGGCTGGAGCCCGCAGGATGGGGACCAAACACGTTATTGGTTGGTAAATAATATATTAGATGAAGGCTATTATCTGCCTCTGCGCAAAGCTGCTTACGAGTTTCACAGGCTGGGGCTGGATGTTATGTACCAAGATCCTGAAAAGGGAAGACAACAAATTATAAATTCTCTGATGGATGTTCAAAATGTTTATAATGCACGTCCGGCTAACTATAATGTTCAATTATTTTTCAATGCCAAGGCTGCCGAAATAGGCAACATCTTCTCAGAGGCTCCTCCTGATGAAAAGACCAAGGTTTTAAGTATTGTTTCGTCTATTGACCCTACCGAGATGGATAAGTATGCTCCGATGAAAGCGAGCGGAGAGTAAAACTCAGTTATGAGTTATAAATTATGAGTTATGAGTTCAAAGGCAATGCCTTTTTAGGTATTGGGTATTTCAGTTTTGCTCAATTTTAACATATTTTATAATCTTCGAACGGCAAATAGAGGCAAGGAAGCATATAGAATGTCCTTGCGTAAGCGGGAAGCTGATAATTCAGAAGTAAAAGCAAATAAAAAAGCAGGTTAACTTTCGCTAACCTGCCTTTTATTATTTCTAAACGGGAATTTTAGTTTTTGGTTTCTTCCTCGTTCTTGTTCTTCTTAATCTTGGCTTTAGTAACCTTTATCTTTATATCATCTTTAGCTTTGTCGTAATCTACGCTTACAGCATCGCCTTCGGTTACACCGGACTTGATGATTTCTTCAGCCAGCGGATCTTCAAGATACTTTTGTATAGCCCTCTTTAAAGGCCTTGCTCCAAATTGAGGATCGAAGCCTTTGGTAACGATATAATCCTTCGCTTCTTTTGATATTTTAATGGTGTAGCCTATTCTAGCAATACGTTGGTATAAGCCTTCCAATTCAATATCAATAATTTGGTGCATACTGTCTTTCGTAAGCGAACTGAATATAACCACATCATCTACCCTGTTCAGGAATTCAGGCGCGAAGGTCTTGCGCAAGGCGCTTTCTATTACACCCTTGTCAATTTCTTCGGCACTGTCTTGTTTAGCGGTAGTGTTAAATCCTACTCCATGTCCGAAATCCTTTAATTGGCGTGAACCAATATTGGACGTCATGATAATGATAGTATTCTTAAAATCTACCTTTCTGCCAAGACTGTCTGTAAGTTGTCCGTCGTCCAGCACTTGCAATAACAAGTTGAATACATCCGGGTGGGCTTTTTCAATTTCATCTAATAACACCACAGAATAAGGGTGATTGCGTACTTTTTCAGTAAGCTGTCCGCCTTCTTCATATCCTACATATCCGGGAGGAGCGCCCACAAGGCGAGATACAGCGAATTTTTCCATGTATTCACTCATATCTATGCGGATAAGTGCATCGTCTCTGTCAAACAGGTAGCGGGAAATAACTTTTGCCAATTGTGTTTTACCAACTCCGGTAGGTCCTAAGAAAATGAAGGAGCCAATCGGTTTGCCCGGATCTTTAAGTCCTGCACGGTTACGTTGTATGGCACGGACTACTTTCTTAACAGCATCGTCCTGGCCAACTACTTGTCCCTTTAATTCTTCATCCATTTTAGATAAACGGGCGCTTTCATGTTCGGCAATGCGTTGTACAGGTACGCCTGTCATCATTGCCACCACTTCAGCCACATTGGCTTCGTTTACCACCTCACGGTGCGATTTGGTTTCTTCTTCCCAAGTCTTTTTGGCAGCATCTAATTGTTCATTCAATAATCTTTCGCTGTCTCTAAGCCTTGCCGCTTCTTCATATTTTTGATTATGTACAGCTTTATTCTTTTCTTCTTTCAACGCCTCCATTTTCTTTTCAAGGTCAATTACATGCTGAGGCACATTGATATTAGTGATATGCACTCTTGCACCGGCTTCATCTAGGGCATCAATAGCTTTATCAGGCAAGTGACGGTCATTTATATAACGATTTGTAAGATATACACATGCTTTAATAGCATCATCTGTATAGGTTACATAATGGTGTTCTTCGTATTTAGACTTGATATTATTCAATATTTGAACGGTTTCTTCAGGTGAGGTAGGTTCAACAAGAACCTTTTGGAACCTTCTTTCCAAGGCTCCGTCCTTTTCAATATACTGACGGTATTCATCCAGCGTGGTAGCGCCAATACATTGAATTTCTCCTCTTGCCAAAGCAGGTTTAAACATATTGGAAGCATCTAATGAACCGGATGCTCCGCCTGCGCCTATAAGGGTATGTATTTCATCTATAAATAGAATGATGTCAGGAGTTTTTTCCAATTCATTCAATACGGCTTTGATACGTTCTTCAAATTGTCCGCGGTATTTTGTACCTGCTACAAGGGCAGCAAGATCAAGGGTTACTACTCTTTTATTGAATAATAGTCTGGATACTTTCTTTTGTACTATGCGTATTGCCAAACCTTCGGCAATAGCAGATTTACCAACTCCGGGTTCTCCTATTAGTATAGGATTGTTCTTTTTCCGGCGGCTTAATATCTGCGATACACGTTCTATTTCTTTTTCTCTTCCTACAATAGGATCTAACTTGCCTTCCTCAGCCATTTTGGTTAGGTCTCTTCCAAAATTATCAAGTACAGGAGTCTTAGACTTAGATTCAGAAGAAGCGCGTTTGCTGCCCGGTGCGCCTCCGCCCATTCCCGGTGTTTCTTCTTCCTCATCGTCGTCGTCAGCAGGCGTGTTTGGAGATTCTGCCTTAGGACTTATTTTATACATTTCTAATTCTTGTCTGAAGGATTCATAGTTTACATTAAACACATTCAGAGCCTTGGCTGCCACGCTATCCTCATCTTTAAGGATGGCAAGCAACAAGTGTTCTGTTCCTATTACTAGGCTTTTGAAGTATTTAGCTTCCAGGTATGTAATCTTTAATGCCTTTTCAGCTTGTTTTACAAGCGGAATATTGGCAAGGTGGTTTATTTTCTTATTGGTGGCGGGAGCGTAGTTCTCCACAGTTTTACGAAGGTCGCTTGTGTCTACACCCAGCTTTTTAAGCAGTTGTATAGCTACACCTTCTCCTTCGCGAATAATGCCAAGGAGCAAATGCTCGGTGCCAATATAGTCGTGTCCTAGCCTGAGCGCTTCCTCCCGGCTGTAGGATATAACATCTTTAACTCTTGGTGAAAATTTAGCTTCCATATTATTTATGGTTGGTTCATAATTAAATTGACGGTTCAAAGGTACTTCTTTCATATATACGTAATGTATGGGTATAGGGTTGGTTTTTTGAACTAAAAATTGTTAATAATTTGAGGATAAATATTTCGTATCTTGCTGGCTGATTTTATATACTTTCGGCACTTACCTATAAAACGTACAAAGTACACTTTTATTTTAAATAAGAAAACAAACCAAAACTATGGCAACAGGAGAGACAATTATACCTATTAATATTGAAGAACAGATGAAGTCTGCCTACATTGATTATTCAATGTCGGTAATAGTGTCACGTGCATTGCCCGATGTACGCGACGGACTTAAGCCTGTACATCGCAGGGTGTTATTTGGTATGTATGAGTTGGGAGTGCTTTCTAACAGGGCATACAAAAAGAGTGCCAAGATTGTAGGAGAAGTAATGGGTAAATATCACCCGCATGGTGATGCCTCTATATATGATACCATGGTTCGTATGGCACAAGACTGGTCTTTGCGCTATCCTTTGGTAGACGGTCAGGGTAACTTTGGCTCTATTGACGGAGACAGCCCTGCTGCTATGCGTTATACAGAAGCCCGCCTTCGCAAGCTGGCTGAAGAGATGATTGGAGATATTGATAAGGAAACCGTTGATTTTATCCCTAACTATGATGATTCTGAATCAGAACCGACCGTTTTGCCTTCCCGTATTCCGAATCTTCTCCTTAACGGAGCATCAGGTATTGCGGTGGGTATGGCGACTAACATTGCACCGCATAACCTTACCGAGATAATCAATGGAACCCTTGCTTATATTGAAAACCCTGCAATAACTATTGAAGAACTGATAACGGCCCCTGAAGGTGGTAGAGCCATTATTGAAGCTCCTGATTTCCCGACAGGAGGGACAATTTATGGTCTTGACGGAGTTAAAGATGCCTTTAGAACAGGACGTGGCAGGATTGTGGTACGTTGCAGACATATTGAAGAAGTAGTAGGCGGCAGGGAGCAAATCGTGATTAATGAGATTCCTTACATGATAAATAAGGCGGAATTAATTAAGAAGATTGCCGACCTTATCAATGATAAGAAACTGGAAGATATTCATGACATACGTGATGAGTCGGACAGGGATGGAATGCGTATAGTAATTGAGTTGAAGAAAGACGCCATACCTAGTATAGTAATCAATAACTTATACAGACAAACAGAGCTTCAAAATGCTTTCAACGTGAACAACGTAGCATTGATAAATTTAGAGCGCCATGAGAAGATTAATAACGGAGATATTTTCACGATAGATAATGATATTAAAGTAGGTAAACTCCAAAATCTACGACCGCTTACGCTCAACCTAAAGGAGATGATTGGGCACTTTGTCATTCATCGCCATGAGGTTATTATGCGCCGCACCCAATTCGAACTTAAAAAAGCTCAAGCTCGTGCTCATATCCTCCATGGTTTGCTTATAGCACTTGACCACATGGACGAAGTTATCCGCATCATCCGCGAATCGCAAACCCCGGAAATTGCTCAAGGTCAATTGATGAGCAACTTTAAATTAGACGAAATACAGTCTAAAGCTATATTGGATATGCGTCTGCGTACGCTTACAGGCTTAGAAAGAGATAAGCTGCAAGCTGAATTTGATGAGTTAATGGCTATGATTGATGATTACCTGGATATTCTTAAACCTGAAAACAAAGACAGGCGTAAGACTATCATTAAAAAAGAACTGGAAGAGATAAAGGAAAAATATGGCGATAAGCGCAAGACCGACTGGGTTCATGCGGGAGCTGATTTCCGTATGGAAGACGTTATTGCTGATGAAGATGTGATAATAACTATCTCTCACTTAGGATATATTAAGCGTACTGCGCTCACCGAATACAGGTTACAAAGTAGGGGAGGACGTGGCTCTAAAGCGGCAGAAGCACGCGATGAAGACTTTTTGGAACATATATTCACCGCTACCAACCACAACTACCTGCTGTTCTTCACTCTGCAAGGTAAGTGTTATTGGATGCGGGCTTATGAAGTACCGGAAGGAGCTAAAACCACTAAGGGTAGAGCTGTGCAAAACCTGTTGGCTTTAGCCCCCGGAGACAAGATTGTGGCATATATGAATGTGAAAAACCTCTCTGATGTTGAGTATATCAACAATAACTACGTTATACTTTGTACCAAGAAGGGTGTTATTAAGAAAACCTCTTTGGAAGCTTACTCCAGGCCAAGAGCAAATGGTATCAATGCCATAACTATTCGCGAAGGAGATGAACTTTTAGAAGCACGTATCACCTCCGGAAAAGATGAAATGATAATGGCATTGAAATCGGGTAGGGCTATACGCTTTAACGAATCTAAGGTGCGCCCAATGGGTCGAAATGCTTCGGGTGTAAGAGGTATACGTATTGAAGGCGAAAAAGACGAAGTAGTAGGTATGATTTGCATACCGGATGTAACTTCTACGGTGCTTGTAGTATCGGAACATGGATATGGCAAACGTACCGATGTGGAAGACTACCGCATTACCAACCGTGGCGGAAAAGGTGTGAAAGCCCTTAACGTAACCGATAAAACAGGCAGCCTTATCGCTATTAAAAACGTTACCGATAAAGACCAGCTGATGATTATTAACCGCTCAGGTATTGCTATACGTTTATCTGTGGCTGCCCTCCGTATTACAGGAAGGGTAACACAAGGTGTTAAGCTTATTAACCTGAAAGGAGAAGATACCATTGCAGCCGTAACACAAATTGATGCGGAAGCAGCAGAAGGTTTGGAAAATGGAACTGAAGCCGGACTGACAGATAATGGAATAACACCTGAAAATTCAGAGAACGGTGTTGCGGAAAATCCGGAGTCACCAACGGAGGAATAATCCTTTAGGGACAATTGTAGGGACACAAAATTTTGTGTCCCTACAACAACATAAAAATTCAATTGGTAGGGAACGGTTTCAAACCGTTCTCTACTTTGTTTATGGGGTATGTGTTGGTAGGGAATGGGGTATATTGAAATTTTTAATTATCTTTAACTAATATTTTAATTGGATATATGAAGCTTTTAAATTTGTTTATTTCAATAGGGGTTTGCAGTAGCCTAATGATGGAATCTATTCACGCACAACAAACGAAATCAACGGATGACATTATTTGGAAAGCCAATCTTTCTTATTGCTTAAGCAAAGAAAAAATTGATTTACGCGACCTGCAATTCGGAATGGAACAAGAGCGTTGCGATGTGTATAATTTAAAAATTGTTGAGCAAAAAGGTACTTTTAGAAAATTACTCAAGCTGCTGTATGATTGGATATTACACACAACTTGACCCCTCTGTTTCACTGTAAATTGACCCCTTGTAGTTAACCGCTGATTTCATTCTTGTCAGAGAGCGTTTTGGAAGTTGTAAAATTAGTTATTCTTCGTTACTTGTTTCATTTTCCATTGTTTTTCTTTTTCTGAGAGACTCACCTTTCAACTCTATCCTGTGTGCATCATGCACGATACGGTCAAGTATAGCATCAGCTATTGTTTTTTCTCCGATAACAGCGTGCCATTGTTTTATAGGCAGTTGAGATGTGATAATCAATGAGCTTTTTCCATGACGGTCTTCAATAATTTCCATCAAGGATGCCCTGCCCTGGGGGTCTAAGGGCTGCATTCCAAAGTCATCAAGGATGAGCAGGTCTTGTTTTTCTATCCTGGCTAACTCCCTCATATAAGAACCATCTGCTTTCGCCATTTTAAGTTTCCCTATGAGTTTTCCGGCATTGGTATAAATGACTTTATAGCCATTCATGCAAGCCTGATGACCAAATGCGGATGACAGATGGCTTTTACCTGCACCGGTGCTTCCGGTGATGATAATGTTCTGCATCTTCTCGATAAAGGTGCAGTCAGCCAATCGGTGTACCTCATTTTTATCAAGGTTACGCTTCTCATTGTAAATGATGCTTTCTATGCTGGCTGCATAACGGAACTTGGCATTCTTAAGGCCACGTTCTATTTTCCTATTTTGCCTGTCATCCCATTCCGATTCTATGAGAAAGGCTACCATCTCATCAGGAGTGTAACGGCTCATTTGCCCTGCTTCTATGGTAGTGCGGAACGCCCTGAGCATTCCATAGAACTTCAGGTTGTTCATTTTGTGTAACGTCTTTTCATTCATGTTATTTTGGTTTATTGGTTACGGTTTATTGATAATACTCTTCACCCCTTATGTTTTCATGAAGGGGCATTTCTGACTGGTTATTTTCTTCGACTTGATCAGTATACTTATCCAACCCCTTTTCAAGGATGGATACTATAATCCTATAATTATAATGCCCATAGTCCAGAGCACGTTTGCAGGCATTGATAAGTCTTTCTTTACCGACTTTCTTCACAAGGCTCAGTACACCCACACAAGACTTGTAGGCTTGTTCAGGATGTTGCTTGCTTTCCAAAATACCTTGAATAAAGAGCTTCACATCAGGATGTATGGATTCCGCCCAACTGGTAAATTTCTCCGCCGACCATTCACTTACAAAACGATGCGTGGAAGGCATATGGTCTTCTATAGTCGTATAATTAAAGCGTTTGTAATTCCTCTGGTGTATGGCAATACGCTCATATTTATAGCATATCTCAATGGTACTATTGGTATAAGCTATCGTTACCTTGAGCCCCATAAACTTGAACGGCACACTGTAGTAATGCCTGTCCTCACTTAAGCATACATGAGAGGTTTTCATTACTGTTGCTGTCCGGTGTTTTTTAAATTCATATTTTTGAACTGGCAGAGGCTGCAAGGTTTTTTGCTCTAATTCCCGGAACTGATCCAACCGGCTGTAGCCACGTCCCTGCATCTTGGTATCATTGTATTTCTCCTGTAACTCCCAAAGATTTTTATTCAAATTACCAAGTGAGGTATGCGGCTCCTTTGGCAGGTCAGAGTAAATACGGGTATACACGATTTTTACAGCTCCTTCCACCAATGCTTTGTCCTTTGGACGGAGTGGACGTGCAGGAAGAATGGTGCATTGATAGTGATTTGCAAAGTCTTCAAATGCTTCATTCACCGTTGGCTCATAGCGGTTGCTCTTTGTTACAGCCGATTTTAGATTGTCTGGTACAATGGCTTGCGGCACGCCGCCAAAAAAATGCAAGGCATTTTCACAACACGCAAAAAAATCTTCTCTCTTTTGGCTCATACATGCTTCTACGTATGTGAGCTGGCTCGCACCCAGTATCGCAACAAACACCTCCATTTCCTGTATCTCTCCCGTATGCTCATCCACTATTTCTAACTTCTCTCCTGCAAAGTCTACAAAGAGCTTGTCGCCTGCTTTGTGTACCATGTGCATTACCGGGTTCACTTTCCTTAGCCACTGGTTATATAAAACACAGAATCGTACATAACGGTAACCATCAGGATGTTTTTCCATGTACTCTTTCCATAGCTTCTCCCTGGTTACTCCTTTACGCCGCAAGGCTTTATCCAGGTATGGAAAAAATGCCCGTAAATCTTCATGCCTCTTGGATGGCTCTTTTAGTGTAGGTGGCTTTCCAAACAGCTCGTTGAGTTGCTCGTCGGTCATTTCATTTATATCCTCAACTGTCAGCCTCAGTTCACGGAACCTCTGCACGTATTTTTTGACTGTGTTGCGTGCAACACCTGTTTGTTTGCTAATGAAGGTCTTCCCCTTCCTGTAGCTGCTAAGCTTGATAATTTGCCTGATTTTATTCATAGTAATTGGTTTGTTTGCCATTTTTCTTTATTTTTACGATGTAAACTACATCATAAGTAAAGAATCATGGTTTCCAAACAACCATCTAACAGAATAATTTCAGGGGGTCAATTTGCAGTGAAACTGGTGGGTCAGTTTACTGTGAAACAAGGGGGTTTCTTTATTTTGAAACGAGGGGGTCAGTTACACTGTAATATCCAGTATGATTCTGCTGTTTCAAAAACATATCCTATCTATGGTATGGATCTTATAAACAACCTTAACCCATTTTATTTATTTTCTCCCAAAGAAAAAGAAGATTTTTTGAGTGCTATAGATACTATATGGGATGATAAAGGAAATCCTAAGTTAATAAATCCTTTTGGGGTTGAATATTTAGTCGGCTTGACATTTAACCATGAGTGGCTATATAATTCAAAAGCTAATACTATTAAATCAACTATTACCGATGCGGATTTTCTTATGCGGGAGCCTATTCAGGTTGCTTTTTATCCATGGGGACCTTGGGCAAGCCTTGTCTTTAGCCTTAAATTTACCAATCGTACACAAGATAGTTCGGGTTTTGACCAGGAGGCATTGAATCCTGAAATTGCTTGGGCTAGGGATATGCTTTTACAAATTTATGATGACTCAGTCAAGGGGCCGGGATATAGGGTGTATGATAGTTGTTGGGAAGATACAGTCTTAAAATATACGTTTAATGGTGCAAATTATAGGGCATTTTATGGAGGACCCACAGTTATAAAAACAACCTTCAATAAAAAACTGGTTGAATGGATTTGGGATGCAGCCCGTAAAGGCTCACTCCCTGCTTATTATTGTAAAGGTAAAGATGAAATAGGAGAACAGATACTAATGAAAGATATGAAAAATTATGACAGTTTAACTGCTACAATATCAGACGGACTTGGTAATAGTATAGTGGTGAAGAATAAACTTTATGCTGACATGCTTTCCGGTTTGGAAATAAAAGAGGAGATTTCTTTTCACAGTAAGAGCTTTAAGTTTGAATCAAAAATTACTTACGCAGGAATTCTGATAGAAAGTTCGGATGATACAGGACGAGGTATTCCAAAAACATCAACAATTTTGTATTGGGTGAAGCTTAATTAAGCTGGGGCTAAAGCCCCGAAAATGTGTGTGGATTTTGTATACCGCGGCTTAAAAGCCGTGGCTAATGAATGAAAGGCCGTGGCTAATGTTTATAGCGCCATTATATTTTCATTAGCCCCGCCATTTATGGCGGGGTATAAATAAATCCACCCACCCCAATGGTTTTCATTCATTAGCCCAGCCATTCATGGCGGGAAATAAATTCTTATTTCTCAAATTTATAATTTCTTATAAATTCATCGTACTCTTCCTGAAATGTCTTTTTCTTATGATGCTGTTCCTGGCGATTAATATAATTGTTTACGGCTACAAAATGCGATTCGCTTATAGAAACAGCAAAATATTCATCCTGCCATCCGAATTTTTCAGGAAGTGTGAGGTTTTTACTTGCCCACATAGATGATTCTCCTTTAATAAGATTCATGATAGTTGCAATATTCTGATTTGCCTCCATTGAAATAAGGCAATGGAGATGTTCCGTATATCCATTTACATTTATTAAATGTATTCCCTTTGATTTGGTGTAGAGTTTAATATGCTCTTTCATTGCTTCCCTGTTTTCCTTATTCAAAAAGGGTTTGCGGTCTTTGGTTGCCCAGAC
>Ga0206824_10182_pt1 | contig 21160 bp, 17 predicted proteins | sample Alteio_BWOrgCont_82_FD_152874 | JGI IMG/M metagenome (GOLD analysis project Ga0206824, IMG submission 152874) | Enriched cells from forest soil in Barre Woods Harvard Forest LTER site, Petersham, Massachusetts, United States -... | ecosystem: Environmental > Terrestrial > Soil > Temperate forest >...
CAAAATGCCGGTGCGAATGCGACATAGCCTTGGACCCGGAATGAGCGAGCGGCACGTTGAGAAATGATGACTTTTTTCGGGATTTTCGGGTCGTTTACTCTGGAGACGTATCGGGAGATGCTGATGGGGAGGGCGGCTTCGCCGGAGCGTCCAAAATCGAAGTCCCGGCCGGACGGGTGATTCAAACTTCGAATGGATCGATTCGGGACGGGCTCTGAAAGGTGAGAATCGGGGCGAACGGAGCAGACGCCTCGGAATGTCGAACCGAAGGCCGATCCGTCTTCTGGCGAAACTCGACTTGCGTTCCCGCCGGCGCAGAAATCTGGAATCATGAACAGCGCATTCATGAGGGGCGTCGTTGGGAGCGGTGAAGCAAATGGCAAGAAAAAAATCGGGGTGCGCAACACCGCGAACGACGAACTTTTGGCGAGAACCGAAACTGCCTTTCCCATCATGTAGCGAGGTCATGCCGGTAGCTGTGCACCTTAGGCCAGAGAGCCGACGGCTAACGAGGCAACGTCGCGAAGCAACGTTTGATCCGAATTGACCCGCAGTTTCAGAGAAGCAGGCAAAACGGTTATTGGGCGGCAAGGTCCACGGTACGGCTAGCCGCACTGAAAAACGGATTGGCTTTGGAGGCAATCGAAGCAGAAGAAAACGTAGATGAGGCCGACATCGCCAAACATGAAATCTCGCCCCTCTTTCAGGGGGTTGCGGCTGTGCGGGTTTGTCTTGGACCAATGCTCAATGGAGTCGATCTGCGCTACGAAACTCATGGCTGTAAAACAGGATGGGCAGTTCGGGTGATCATCACCTTGCTCCCAATCCGGTTCACCGCCGAGCTTCGTTCGTTGCCCATGATTGTGGGCGGAGTCTGGATCAACGGCATGCTCTCCCGGCGCGCACCTCGTCAGAGTTACTTTGTATTCGCGGAGTGTTTTCACGGTAAGTGTTTGTTTGAGTAGAGCTGTCGGTAGCCGTTCACACAGCACGCATAGGAGCCGTTCGCTTAGGAGACTTCCTCGTCGCAGAAAGAGCTCCCAACTTCATGGTGTATTTTTCTGCGGATGCGGCGGTGGAGGCGGAGCCGAAGGCAGACTCGGCAGCATCTTCAATCGTATATAAGTGCGACTCAAAGCGCCAATATAGAAGAGGAAGCAGAGAATACTGATGACCGTCATCGCGGCCTTGCTTGTCATCTGGGAGCAAAACTGGTGCGAGACGGCGTATGCCAAAAATAGCTCGGCCCAAAATGCCGGAACGATGACCACGGCAAGAATCAGCACTGGATAAAATTGGATCCGGTTGGCAGCGCATCCTTTCGCCTGGGCCGTCCGCCTAAACGCAATCGATGCGAGGAGCGCTATAATGATGAGAGCAAGCATGTAAAAGGAACACCCTCATTGTACCTTAACGTGTATAAATCTCCCATACCCCCACCCTACGCGTGCTTCACCCGCGAGACTCCGGCAGCGATGAAAGCCGGCGCGATGTTATCGTAGCTGAATCGTGCGGCCGCCAGGTAATCGAAGCCGGGCTTGTTGAAGATCATGGCGGAAACTTCGCAGTTATAGTCGCCGCGGTAGCCGCCCTCGTGGAATTGGCGGATGAGGGCGGCGTAATCGATTTGCTTTGTTTCACCGGGCAGCTTGAAGACGCCGCGGCCATTTTCCATCGCTACGTCCTTGATCGCGACGAAGCCGGTCCACGGGAGAGAGACGCGAATCGCCTCGGCCATGGGGATGTCGCGCAGGGCGAAGTGGGAGTAATCGAAACTCATGCGGAGCCGGCGCGGCGTGCCGAGTTCCTTGAAGAGTTCGATCGCCTGTTCCGGTCGATCCATGGAGGTGTCGCGATGCGGTTTGATGACGATCGTGACGTCGCTGCTTTCGGCCACTTTCGCCCAGTCGGCCACGCGCTGGAGGAAAAGCGGCCTGGCCTTTTCCCACGGGTCGCGGCCGGCGAGCCCGGCTTCAATCAAGAGGGGATGGTCCGGGTCGAGGTCGTGGGCCAGTTGCGCCAGCACTTTCAGCCGTTCCAAGGCGGCCGCATGCTGCTGATCGTTGGCCGACGGAACAGGCACGCCCTGGACACCGCTCAGTCGCAATCCCAAATCGGCGGCGATGCGGCGAATCTCCGCGCGCCGGGCCGGTGGCAGGTTTTCGGGTTCGGCGTCGCATTTGGGGTGGCATTCGAGTTCGACAGTATCGAATCCGATTTTGGCCAACTCGCGGAGCCCGTCCTCGGTCGACATCGTTTTCATCCCGTAGGTGTTGAAACCGAGCGTCGGGCCGGCGGGTGCTGGAGTGGCTGCGGGTTTCTCGGCTGCTCTCAGAGCCGCGTGCGCGGCTACGGCCGCGGCGAAGGTCGTGCCGATGAATTGGCGCCGGGTGAACGGCGAGGCGGGGAGGATCGTTCGGGGAGACAAGGGAATCGGAAAGGAGACAATCAGACTATCAGACAATGGGACAATCAGATGCTCAATAACGAGGCGCAATCTGATTGGTAGATTGTCTGGTTGTCGGTTGGACTTATCGAATTCAATATAGGCAAGCGCTCCGTCCCTATGAATCCCGAAATTGAAGCCATCTCCCGCCGACACGCTCTCAAGCAAACCTTATTCTTCAGCGCCGCGCTGGTGCTCGGATCGAAGACACGACCGGCTCGTGCGGCAGAGATTGGGTCGGACGATCACCATTTCCTGATGCTCGGCGATTGGGGCTGGAGCGGTGACCGGGGACCGCAGCATGCGGTGGCCGAGGCCATGAAAAAATACGTCCAGTCGCTCAAGATGAAGCCGGACGGAATGTTCCTCCTCGGCGACAATTTTTACGGCGCTTTTCCGGGAGGTTTGGATTGTCCGCGCTGGAAGACCGATTTCGAAGACGTCTATCCGGCGGATGTTTTTCCCGGACCCTGCTGGGCGATGCTTGGCAATCACGATTACGACGACGAGCCGGTCACAAAATTGCAGGCGCAGCTGGCTTATCAAAAAGCCCGGCCGGGCACGCGCTGGATCATGCCGGCGAAATGGTATCGCTTCACTTGGCCCGTGGAGAATCCGGTGATCGACTGTCTCGTGCTCGACAGCAACTACCACAACCACACCGTCTCGCTCACTCCCGACGAGCGTTCGCAGCAGATGGAATGGCTCAAGACCGAACTGGCCAAGCCGCGCAGCGCCCCGTGGCTGGTCGCGCTCGCCCATCATCCGCTCTACAGCAATGGGATGCACGGCGACACCCATAGCCTCATCGAGGATTGGGGCCCGCTCTTCCAGGAACACGCCGTCGATTTCTATTTCTGCGGACACGATCACGACATGCAGCACATCGAGTTTGAAAATGTGCGGACTTCATTTGTGCTCTCCGGCGGGGGCGGCGCGACGGTCTACCCGATCGTCACCGGCGGGCGAGGGCCCTTTGCGCAGGCGGTTTACGGCTTCACGCATCTCCAGGTGAATCGGGAAAAATTCGTCGTTCGCCACCTCGATGCGTTCCAGAAACAGGTGCACGCGTTTAGCCGGGGGCTGGATGGGAAGATCGAGGTCGTGGCCTGAATGAGATGTGCGGGCGGACGAGACATCGGAACGCTTAGGCGGGCAGAACATCCAACATCGAACGCCCAACATCCAATTGCCCCCATTGCACCATGGGCCTGTCGCAAAGCCTCCAGTTCCAATGACGCTCGCGCGGTGCGAACGGTGCTCGTCAATCGGAGATTAAATCGTGAAACTCGTTTCCCCCTATGAATCGTTTTACCCGACGGCATTTTATTGAGACAGCGACTCTGGCCGGGCTGGCGATCTCTCGAAGTCGCGCAGAGGAAACTGGCGGCGCGTCGGAGAAGATTCGCATCGGACAAATTGGGACGGCGCACGCTCATGCCGCGGGGAAAATGGAGACGATGCGCAAGGCGGCCGACTTTGAGGTGGTCGGTGTCGTCGAACCCGATGCGGGTCGCCGCGCCGCCGCGGAGAAATCGGCCACCTACGCAGGCTTGAAATGGATGGCGGAGGAGGAATTGCTCAACACGTCTGGGTTGCAGGCCGTGGCCGTCGAGACGGCGGTGAAAGATCTGGTTCCCACTGGCGCGCGGTGCATCGCGGCGGGAAAGCACATTCATCTCGATAAACCGGGCGGCGAATCGCTGCCGGCCTTCAAAGCGCTGATGGATGAGGCGACGCACCGCAAGCTCACCATCCAGATGGGTTACATGTTTCGCTACAACCCCGCCTTCCAGCTTTGCTTTCGACTGCTGCACGAAGGCGCGCTCGGCGAAATCTTTTCCATCGACACCGCGATGAGCAAATTGATCGGCGCCAAAGAGCGCAACGTCCTGCTCCCCTACTCCGGCGGGAGCATGTTCGAGCTCGGATGCCACGTGATCGACGCGGTCGTCACCATCCTCGGCCGGCCGGACAAAGTCACGCCGCACAGGCGGAGCGTTTCGGCGCTCGGCGACGGCTGGAGCGACAATGATCTCGCCGTGCTGGATTATCCGCGCGCCACGGTCACGGTGCGGAGCGCGATGGTGGAAGTGGACGGCGGCGCCCGGCGAAATTTTGTCGTCTGCGGCACCAAAGGCACGCTCGACATTCGTCCGCTGGAACCACCAGCCGCCCGCCTCGCTCTGGACACGCCGCACGGCGAATTCAAAAAGGGCTACCAGGACGTGACCTTTCCCAAGCCGAGCGGTCGCTACGATCGGGACTTTGCCGACCTGGCCAAAGTGATCCGGGGCGAGAAGGCGCTGGAGTTCACGCCGGAGCACGATCTCGCCGTGGAGGAAACGCTCCTGCTGGCGAGCGGATTGCCGACGGCCTGACGTGAGATTGTCGAAGAGGCAAATTGCCGCTCCACTTTCCCGCGAAATGGCAAACGTGATGCTTACGTATCTCCACGATCAAGACTTGCTAAGGTCCCTCCGGGTGTAGTCTATTGTCTGCGCACTGGGTGGTCCGCCAAGATATGACTGGAAAATCTCTTTCGCCTCCGGGAAGCGGACCGATTGTGCCCACGTCGGGCGGCGGGGCGTCAAAAAGCGATGAGTGGCCAAGGTCGGATTCGGAATCGAAAGCGCCAATGGCGGGCGCACCTTCCGCGCCGACCAATCGGATGACTGCTCGCACTTCGTCCACCGTCCTCGCGGACCGCGTCAGCCTCATTTGCAGCCAGATCGCGGCCATTATTGGTTGCCTGACGATCGTCGGCTGGCTGACCGGCATTGAAGCACTGGCGCGAGCGCGCGCGGGCTACATTCCCATGGCTCCCACCACGGCGCTGGCCTTTGCCCTCCTCGGTTTTGGCGTCTACTTCCGGTCCGGCACTGGCTGGCGCCGGGCGGTCGCCACTTTCTGCACGGTGGTCGTGATGTTGATGGCGATCACCAAACTGGCCGAATTTGTGACCGGCTTTCACCTGAGTATCGACGCACTCTTCATCGCTCATCCGGAAAGTTTCGGCCAGGTACAGAAAGGCCGCATGGCGGTTTTGACCGCGATCAATTTTGTCCTGGCGGGCCTGTCGCTGCATTGCGTGATGCAATCCGAATTACGGCGGTTCGCGGGAATCTTCGCCACACTCGTTGCGGCGCTGAGTACCGTGATCTTGCTCGGGTATCTGCACGGAACGCCTTTTCTTTATGGGGGCACGATCATCCCGGTGGCGATGACCACGGCCGTGGCGTTCTTTCTCATCGGCTGCTCGCTCATCGCTGCGTCCGGGCAGGATTGCTGGCCGCTGCGCGCGTTGAGCGGTCCCTCCGCGCAGTCGCTTCTGCTGCGTTGGTTTCTCCCGACGGTCATCGCCGGAACCATTCTCAACGATTACCTGCAGACGCGCCTCGTCGAGCAGTCGCGTTACAACCCCGCGTTGGTCTCAGCGTTGGCCACGCTCGCGTTTGCCCTGCTCATCAGCGCGATCATTTCTCAAGTCGCGCGCGTGGTCGGCGGTCGCATCGATCGTGCGGAATCGGAGCTCAATATCGCGCAGGAGGACTTGCGCGTGCTGAATGCCGACCTGGAGCAGCGCATCACCTCGGGGACGAGCGAACTGCGCACCAAAAACCAGGAAGTGGAAGCCGTGCTGGCCGATCTGCAGCGCTCGCACGACGAATTGAAACGCGCGCAACTGCAATTGATCCACGCGGAGAAAATGCAGACGGTGGGCAGTCTCGCGGCCGGCGTCGCGCACGAAGTCAAAAATCCGTTGGCGATTATCGAGATGGGTCTCGAGTGCCTGAAAACTCAACCCGACCTCGATGCGGAAGCGCTGCAAGTCGTGCACGGTGAAATGCACGAAGCGGTCACCCGGGCCAACACCGTCATTAGTGGTCTGCTCGACTATTCTTCCTCGAAGGAACTCGATTTTCGCGCATGCAATTTGCAGACCGTCATCGAGAAATCGCTGCGCCTCATGCGTCATGAGTTCATGAATGACAAAATCACTGTGGTGCGAAGCTACGCGGCCGAGGTGCCGCTCTGCCTGCTCGACTCCGGCAAGATCGAACAGGTCCTCGTCAATTTGCTGAGCAATGCCTGCCACGCCATGGGCAAGGGTGGCATCCTCACCGTCGCCACCGCGGTGCGGACCGTGGCCGCCGACGAAGTAAAATGGGACGCGGGCGATCGTTCCGGCACGCGCTTCCGGCAGGATGAGCGAGTCGCGGAAGTAAGGATTTCCGATACCGGTCCCGGCATTCCTCCCGAGGTGATGGACAAAATTTTTGATCCATTCTTCACCACCAAACCGACCGGACAAGGCACCGGTCTAGGACTGACGGTCTCTCGCAAAATCGTGGACTTGCACCACGGTAAACTGGAACTCGCGAATGCGCCGGAAGGCGGAGTGGTGGCGACAGTGCTTCTCCGTTTGCCATCGGTTCCCCTCGAGCCGACGCCAAATAGCGGCCATCGATGATCACAACCATGCGGAAACGTGAACGCACGCCGCGCGCTTGACCAACGCCTCAAACGCGACCTAGGTTGGCCGCCGATGCAAAGCAGCGAAATCATCTTTGAAGTGCGTGAGGATGAAATAGATGGCGGTTATGTCGCGCGAGCGCTCGGCCATTCGATTCATACCCAGGCGGATTCGCTGGAGGAGTTGCGGACGATGGTCAAGGACGCGGTCGCGTGCCATTTCGGAGAGAGTCCAAATCGCCCGAGTATCATTCGCCTGCATTTCGTCCGCGACGAGATTCTCGCGGGATGAGAATCCCACGCGATTGTAACAGCGATGACCTGGTCAAGTCGTTGCGGAAGAATCTCGGCTACGAAATAGCCCGGCAAAGCGGTTCTCACATCGTCTTAACAACCCAGTTCCACGGCGAGCACCACATCACCATACCCGCCCATCGACCGATTAAGGTCGGAACGTTGCAGGGCATTCTCAAGGATCTCGCCAATCACCACCAGCTCACTCTGGAAGCCCTGCTCCAGTTGTTGAGTCTTTGATGTTTATGGATTCGTGAACTTGGGTTCTCCCAAGTGCTTTTTGAAAAACGCGGCGGCGATTTCGACGGTTTCGTCGCACCAAGGCTGGCTCATCCAAAAGGGATGCGGGGCGTCTTTGAGCGTGTGCAAATCGGTCTCGATGCCGAGGGCGCGGAGTTTTTCCTGCATCTCGGCGCGGCCGATTTTCAAGGTGTCCTTTTCGCCCTCGATGAAGATGGTCGGCGGCACGCCGGCGCGGACGTGGGCGAGCGGCGAGGCCTGCTCGTAGACTTTGGGATTTTCCTGATACGTTGCGCCGAGGAAGGCCACGGTTCCCGGGTTGCTCTTGTCCTTGTTGGCCGCGACGAGGTCCTGCGAACCGGCCATGACGATGGCCGCTTTCACGGCACTGGATTGATCACGATTGGGGCCATCGCCTTCGAATTCCGGCAGACCATTGGTCATGGCGAGCAAGCCGGTGAGATGTCCGCCTGCCGAGCCGCCCATCGCTCCGATGCGGTCGGGATCGATCTTCAGTTCCGCGGCGTGCGCGCGCAGGTAGCGGACCGCTGCCTTGCAGTCGTTGATCGCCGCCGGATACTTCGCTTCCTGCGAGAGCCGATACGCGACGATGCCGGTAACGAATCCGCGCGCGGCCAAGCGTTCCATCATCGGGCGGTCTTGCTCGACCTGCCGGTCTTTCCAACCGCCGCCATGAATGTCGAGCACCGCGGGATATTTGCCGGGCTTGTCGGGGACATAAAGCGTGAGCGTGACGGTGTGCTCGGGATAGACCGCGACGTCTTTGGTGACGAGCGTGAAGCCCGGCGGTGTCTCGGGCTTGACTCGCTTCCACGGCACCTTGGCCGGTGTCGCCGCGGATGTCGCCGGAGTCGCGGGCGTTTGGGCGTGGACGATAGTGGTCGCGACCAGCGCGGTGGCGAGAGCGGCAAAGGAAATGCGGAGAGTCGATGAATTCATATCAGGTCCATTGAGCGAGCGGGTTCTGGCGGGTCGACAACGGAAAGGTGACACGCTGGCCATCCAGCCGGTGCGACTCGAAAACGGCCATGATCATTTCCACGACCAGGCGTCCATCCGCAGCACTGCAGAGCGGCGGACGATTCTCGCGAACGGCGGCGAGAAGATCGTGCGCTGGCAACAGGTGCAGCGCCACCTGGTCCTTGAGATCGGCAATGGGCTCCGGCTGGCCGACACCGGCGGAAGTAATCGGCGTCCACGCGCGCGGTTCTTTCACCGGCTGAAAGGGATTGCCGGCGAGGAGCTGGGCCACCGGTTCGGAGTCGAACCGAAAATCGATGATTCCTTTCGTGCCGATCAATTGAAGACCGAACCCCGAGGCTTTCACGCCGGCATTGGCCACCGAATCGAAGAACAGCGGCACTCCGCATTCCGTCTCAAAACGCGCGTGCACTTCATTACCTGCGATCGGCCCGATGCCTTCGGCTCCGTCTTTAATGTCGGCCTTGGTCACCGGACGCCCGTCCTGAGAAAGTGTCGCCGAAACCGCGAGTGGTTTTCCGGAATAAGCTACGGCGAGATTCAAAAGATGCGATCCGAGCACCCACAAATCCTGGGCGCCACCGCGCGCATCCTCTTTGCCGCGACCGCGAAGCTCGAGCAACCGTCCGATGGTGTCCTCCTTGACGAGACGCTGCACGACCGGAACCACGGGATGGTAGCGATTGCGATGCGCGATGGCGATCTTCACGTTGCGCTTCTCCGCGGCGGCCATGATTTCATCCCCCTCCACGAGTGTGCGACAGAACGGCTTCTCGATGTAGATGCCTTGCGCGCCGGCCTCGATAGCGGCCAGGGCCATGTCGCGATGCTCATCCACATGCCGCGGCGCGATGGCCACGATCTCGGGTTTCAACTCCGCGAGCATTTGGCGGTAATCTAAGAACCCGCGATCGAGCTTCAGCTTTTTCTGCGCTTTGACGAGCCCGGTGGGATCCGCATCCGCGACGCCCACGATCTCGACCTCGGGTACGCGCAGCCAGACGGTGTCCAGGCCGTGCCCATAATCGCCGTGGCCCGTGTGACCGATGACCCCGACCCGGAACTTGCGCTCGTCCGCAGCATGGCCGACCGCCAGAGACAGACTCGAGGCGATCGTCGTGGCGAGAAATCGACGCCGGTTCACGCGGACTTACACCCAACCCGGGCGGTACGACGGACGCTTCACAAATCGGTTGGCGGCTTCGAGGTTCGTGACCTTCATCGCCTTGGCATCCCACTCGATCGATTGACCGGAGCGGAGCGCGAGATTTCCGAGCGAAACGAATTCCGCGAGCGGAGCGGCGTAATCGAAGTTCGAACCCGGAGTGCCACCGTTGGCGATGCAAAGGGCCCATTCGCCTTGCGGATTGTCGGGCGTGGGACTGCGCGGTTCGGTCTTTTTGATTTTGCCCGACTCCATGTCCTTCTTTACATCGGCGAAGCGTTCCTCGGGATAAATCACCGGGTGTTCGCAATAGGCATCGGGCTCGAAAACGACACCGTCCGTACCGATGAACATCATCCCGCTGCCGGCCTTGTCGAACACCGCCTCGGGAATTCGCGGATCGCGTTCGGGCTTGTTCGGCTTGCCGTCGGGCAGAACGCCATCGTGCCAGCTTACGGTCAGCGCCGGATGTTTGTCCGTCGCCGCAAAATGATAAACGAGCCGCGTCCACAGCGGGCCATTCAGTTCGGTCACCGGCGAGCTCTCCACATCGATCTTCACGGGAATTTGCTGACCAAGCACGCTGAAGCTCGCATCCATAATGTGGCAGCCCATATCGCCCAGCGAACCGGAGCCAAATTGCCACCAGCCGCGCCAATTCCACGGGTGCACCGCTGGCTGCCAGCCCTTCCCACGCTTCTGCTGGATCGCGGCAACGCTCGGCCCGTCAAATTGGAAATACGGCTCATTGACCTCCGTGCCGAGCCACAAGTCCCAATTCACATTTGGCGGGCATTCCGGGTGAGTCTTGGTCAGCGGTCCTTGCGGCCAGAGCGGTCGATCCGTCCATAAACGAATTTCCTTGAGCGTGCCGATCGCTCCCTGGTCGACCCATTCCTTGGCGAAGCGCTGGCCTTCCATGGTGCGACCTTGATTACCCATTTGCGTGAGCACCCCGGCGTCCCTGGCCGTGCGATGCAGTTCGCGGATTTCCCAAATCGTGTTGCACAGCGGCTTTTGGACGCACACCGGTTTCTTGTGGTTCAGCGCCCACATCGCTGCAGGGTAATGGGTGTGGTCCGGCGTCGAGACAATCACGGCGTCGATGCCCGAAGCCATTTCGTCGAACATCCGGCGATAATCCGCATACAACTTCGGTGCCTTCGGCACCGTTTGACCCGCCTTCGTGAACAACTTTTCCCACGCATTGACCGCCTCGTCCAAGCGCTTGCTGTCGATGTCGACCATCGCGACGATATTGTGATCGAGCGCCACTTTCCCGGTATCGACCTTGCCCTTACCATTGGCGCCGATCACGGCGATGTTCAGTTTTTTGCTGGCGGTATCGGCCCCGCGCAGCAGGAGATTCGGGCCAAGTGCCGTGGCGGCAGCGAGACCGGCGGTGTGAGTGAGAAAACGACGACGGGAGAACGTGGGAACAGTCATGGAGGTGGTAGTTCGGTGATGCCTCGGGGGAGGGTTTGCTTAGACGGAATCCTCGAAGCACTGCGGAGGCAAGCCTGATCCACGACGACTCTCCGCCGGGCATTTTTGTAGGGGGGGCGTGCCCCCATGCGCCGACAGGGCGTGTTGACGGTGATCTTCTCCCGGCGCGTGAGGACACGCGTCCTACACAGAACCGATCACGCCGCGGCGAGCACCGTGGCCAGGGTATTGAGCAGCACGTCGGTGCTGAACGGCTTGGGCAGGAATTCCTTCACCGTGGGCAAGGAGCCTTTGCTGCACTGGTATTCGGTGGCCAGACCGCTCGCGGCGATGATGCGGCCGAGCGGATTGATCTTCGCCAGCACCTGGATCATGGCCGGCCCATCCATGATGGGCATCATCATGTCGGTAATGACCGCGGCGATTTCCGGATGCCGCTGGGCGTAGATGGCGATCGCGTCCACACCATCGCAGGCGACGACCACATTGTAGCCAAAGGCTTCGAGCGTCTGCTGCGTGATCGTGCGAATGGGCGCCTCGTCGTCGACCACGAGGATCAACTGGCCCTGCCCACGCGGGAGCACCGTCTCCCCGGCATCCGACTCAGCGGCAGCTCCGACTTGCGCGGGAAGATGAATGCGGAAAGTCGAGCCCCGACCCAACTCGGAATTGACTTGGAAGAAACCTTCGTGGCTCTTGACGATCGCTAGCGAGGTGGAGAGGCCGAGACCGGTTCCCTTCCCCAATTCCTTTGTGGTGAAAAATGGATCGAAGATTTTTTCGATCAAGCCGACCGGCATTCCCGAGCCGTTGTCCTGCACTTCGAGCATCACATGCGGGCCGGGTTTGGTGTCCAGATGCGCCGCCGCGAATTGCTCATCGAGAGTAATATTTCGAGCCGAAATGGCGATGCGGCCTCCGTCGGGCATAGCGTCGCGAGCATTCACGCAAAGATTGAGCAGCACCTGGTGCAACTGCGTGGGATCGCCGACCACGCTCCACAAATCCGGCTGAACGGTGGCTTTGAGTTCGATGTTCTTCGGGAAAGTATCGGCCATGATTTTCCGAATCTCCTTCACGAGGTGCTTTGGCTGAACGATCAGACGTTTTCCCTCCACCCCGCGGGCAAACGACAAAACTTGCCCAACCATGTCGGCGCCGCGCCGGGCGCTGGACTCAAGGGTATTGAGAACCTCGAGCAGGACCGGATCGTCATTGTGCATTCTCAGTAACTCGACCCCCATGATGATCGGGGCGAGCACGTTGTTGAGGTCGTGCGCGATACCGCCGGCGAGCGTCCCGATGCTCTCCATGCGTTGCGCACGAAGAAGCTGGGCCTCCAGTTTTTTCCGCTCGGAGATGTCCGTATGGATGCAGAGAATGGACTTGGGCTTGCCCACCGTGTCGCGGACCAGGGTCCAGTGAGCTTCCACCGTGATGTCGTGGCCGGATGCCGTTCGCTCTACCAGTTCGCCGATCCATTCGCCTTTGGCCAGGACGTGCCGCCACGCGTCGCCGTGCGGTTGCGGATGGTCCACGGTGTGAGGCTGCACGGAACTGCCGATCATTTCCCCGGCACTGTATCCGTAGGTGCGTTCGGCGCTCCGATTCCAAAATTTGATCACGCCATCGAAATCCTGCACGTAAATGGCGGCCTGGGCGTTATCGAGCAACGCCGCTTGTTCGCGAATGAGCTCGTCTGCTTCCCGACGCCACACCACCCCTAAGGGATTGTAGGGCAATTCATCGCGAGTAAGCCGGCAGGCGGTCGCCATCTCCAGAAGGCGTTCGCCGATCGTGGATAAATGCATGTTACTTGTTGAAAGCACGAACCATTGCCATGCCCCTCCGAAAGACTCCGTATTTGGACGTAAGAACGATACTTATCATCTCGCGCCATTTTTCGACTCACAGGGGGTCTTACTTTAGGTGAAAATGCGGTGAACCGGCGAATTCCGGGCGGTGAGTACTTTTTATCAGCGACTGCCGCCCAAGATGACGGCCTAAATTCTCAGAAACGCGTCGTACGAGGTATTTGTAGGCGGCCATTTTGGCCGCCGTTCGTTCCCCCGGCGGCGAAGATCGCCGCCCTACATTTCGCGCTGCCGCGCGAAGCCACCGGCGTCGCGCCCCAACCCAAAGCGGCTCCGCCGTTCCACCGCCTCGCAAGGCTTCAGATTGCATTCCCGATGATTTCCGGACAACATCGACATCGGCTGTCTGTTTATGAAGAACCCGCATCGGTCATGTGCGCTCTCGCTGGAAGCGCGCCCTCCGACAAGTCCATGGTTTGAAGGGACTCGTGTCGGGCGTTTTTTCCCCTTCCCCTGCCCCGTATGAAAGCGAGCAAAAAGCCGCTGCACGTTTTGCTGGTGGAAGATTCGGAGGAGGATGCCGAACTTCTCGCGGCTGCGCTACGCAAGGGAGGTTTTGCCCCGGACTCGCGCCGGGTGGATGATGAACTCTCGCTCCGCACCGCCTTGAAGTCCCGCGGGTGGGACATCGTGATCTGCGATTACGTCCTTCCTTTGTTCGATGCGGTCAGCGCCATCCGCGTGATTCGCGAAGGCGGCTACGACTTGCCGATCCTCGTCGTTTCAGGTGCGGTGGGCGAAGAAGTGGCCGTCGAAGCGATGCGTTTCGGGGCCACCGATTATCTGCCGAAGAGCAACCTGGGCCGGTTGATCCCCGCCGTGGAACGCGAACTTCGCGAAGCCGCCACGCGCCGGGACCGCAAGCTCCAGGACGCCAAAAATCTCGCCGAATATCAACTCGCCGAACGGGAACTCAAGCGGATCAAGATGGCGATCGAGGGTGCCTCCGACGCGATTGCGGTCATGGATGAAGCGGGCGCATCCGTTTATCACAACCGGGCGTTCGAGGAGTTGCTGGGCTACTCGCCCACCCAATTGAACGAGGCCGGCGGACCGCGCGCGCTCTTCGTCCAAAAAGCGGTCGCCGACGAAGCGCTGGATGGCATCGCTCGCGCCGGCTCGTGGACGGGCAATGCCTCTCTCGCCAGCCGCACCAAAGGATCCATCCAGCTTTTCGTGCGCGGCAACGTCGCACGGGACGCCGATGGCAAGGTGATGGCCACCACGATCGTTTGCACGGATTTGCGGGAGCAACGGCGCGCCGAAGGCAAAATCCACGAACAGGCCGCGCTCCTCGACCACGCGCAGGACGCCATTATCGTCCACGACTTGGACGGCCTCATTTCCTATTGGAATGAGAGTGCGCACCGCGTCTTCGGATGGACGGTCGACGAGGCGATCGGCCAACGCGTTTGCGATTTGCTCTGCTTGGAATGTGAGCCGTTCGACGACGCCATGACCGAACTTCTGCGCGACGGCGCCTGGACAGGCGAGTTGACGCACCGGCACAAGGACAGACACGAAGTCCTGGTCGAAGGCCGCTGGGCGCTCGTCCGCAACGACATTGGCGACGCGTGGTCGGTGCTCTCGATCAATACCGACATCACCGAGAAGAAGAAACTGGAAGCGCAATTTCTGCGCGCACAACGCATGGAGAGCATCGGCACGCTCGCCGGCGGGATCGCGCATGATCTGAACAATGTCCTCGGGCCGATCATCATGGCGGTCGATCTCTTCAAAATGAAGCTGACCGACCCGCGCGATCTCGAATTGCTCGAGACCGTCGCGGTGAGCGCGCACCGCGGTGTCGACATGGTGAAGCAGGTGCTTTCCTTCGCCCGCGGAATCGACGGTCAGCGCGTCGCCATTCGGCCCGCACAATTGCTGAAGGACATTTCGCGGATCGTGTCGGACACCTTTCCAAAATCGATCACAACCCAGTTTTCTGCTCCCGGCGAGATTTGGAACCTGCTGGGAGACCAAACCCAACTCCACCAAGTGCTCCTCAATCTCTGCGTGAATGCTCGCGACGCCATGCCCAGCGGCGGAACCCTGCGACTCGCCGCCAGCAATGCGCAGATCGACTCGCAATTTGCGGCCATGCATGCAGACGCGCGCCCCGGTGCGTACGTGGTGCTGGAAGTCGCGGACGATGGCCTCGGGATGGAGCCCCAGGTAATGGAGAAAATCTTCGAGCCATTTTTCACGACCAAGGCGATCGGCATGGGCACCGGTCTGGGTCTTTCAACCACCATGGCCATCACCCGCAGCCACGAAGGATTCATCACCGTGCAAAGCGCCGTCGGGAAAGGCACAAAATTCCGGGTCCACCTGCCCGCAGACCTCGACTCGACCGAGACCTACGTCGGTCAATCGCCCGACGAATTTCCCCGAGGCCGCGGGGAATGTGTGCTCGTCATCGACGACGAAGTGTCCGTCCGCTCGATCACCAGCCAGACCCTCGAAGCCTTCGGTTATCGCGTGATCACCGCGGTCGACGGCGCCGAAGGCATCGCCAAGTATGTGCAATCCGGCGGGGACATCGCCGCGGTCCTGACCGACATGATGATGCCAGTGATGGACGGCGTAGCGACCATTCGCGCGCTCAGCCGCTTGAACCCGAACGTGAGGATCATCGCCGCGAGTGGGCTGGCGGCTAAAGCGGCGGAAGCGGAAGCCGCGGGCGAAGGCGTTCGTTTTTTTCTCCCCAAGCCATACACGGCCGCCGCGCTCTTGGTGGCATTGCGCGATTTGCTGTCGGCGGATGAGTGATGTGATCGTGCGTGCGGTGGCCAAGGAAGGGCGCTTTGCCAGCGCCCCCGGCGGTTTCAAACCGCCGCTCTTTGGAGGGCTGCGCTCCGTCGCAGCCCACTTTTATCGGCGAGGAGGTTTGGGCTCCAGAAAATCACTTCGAGCGGCAACCGTTGTACTCGATCCGCTCTACCCTCGCTGAGGCGGCAATTCAAATCCGCCTTATGCCACCCCGTCGCGCGCGACGGCCAGTGCCGGCGGTTTCACCGGGGGACGTCCCACCAGATTTCGCAGAGTCGCGCGCAATTCTTCCGGGACCAAGGGCTTCTTGAGCACGGTGTCGATGGAGGAAGGCCGATCCTCCGGATCGAAAGCGAACCCTGTGAGAAGGATCACGGATTTTGCCGGATCGACACGCCGCACGGCGCCCGCCAATTGCAGCCCATCCATGCCCGGCATCCCGTGATCGGTGATGACGAGATCGATCTCGTCGGTCATGAGCCGCTGCATCGCTTCTTCGCCATCCGACGCTGTCGTCACGCGATGGCCATCACCCCGCAAATATCCGGAAACTACTTCCCGAGTATTAGCTTCGTCGTCGACGACCAGCACGCGGAGCGATCGGTCGAGTGTGAGCCGCACTTCCTCCGGATCTTCGGTGGAAGCGCGATGGCAGGGCAGCGACACGCGGATCATTGTGCCCAAGCCCGGCTCCGTATCGATCTCCAGCGTTCCTTCGTGGCGACGGATGATACCGAAAGCCATGGCCAGGCCGAGACCGGTGCCGTGTTCGCCCTTGGTGGAGAAAAAGGGTTCCAGGCATCGCTGCCGCACTTCCTCGCTCATGCCCATGCCGGTGTCGGCGACCTCGATCTGCACGCCTTCGAGCAGCGGCATGGAGCGCAAAGTAATCGTCCCGCCCTCGGGCATGGCGTCGACGGCGTTGAAGATCAGGTTCATCAGCGTTTCGCGCAGTTCGGCGCCGTTGCCGTGCACCAGAGGCACTTTCCGCAAATCCAGTTCCAGGCGAATGGAGCGCCCCGTTTGCAGGGCGTGATCGTGCCATTTGGGTTTGGTCAGCGGCACGAGTTGTTCGAGCAGTTCGTTGATGCTCACCGCGGAGAACACGTCGCTCTCCTGCCGCGGACGATAGAAATCGCGCAGGCGCGACACCACCTGAGAGGCGTCGCGACCGGCCGTGTTCATCGTTTTCAAATAATGGGTGAGCGTCTTCCGATCTTCGGCGAGCCTCGAATCCTGGAGCAGCAATTCGCTGAAACCGATGATTGCCATGAGCGCGTTGTTGAAATCGTGGCAGACGCCACCGGCCATTTCGGCAAAGGCGCGGAAGCGCTCCTGTTGCACGATCTGCCGTTGGCTGGTTTGCAAATCCTCGAGCGCGCGTTCCAACTCCACGGTGCGCTGCGCCACCTTGTTTTCGAGCGCGCGGTTTTGATTCTGGATTTCGAGATACTGCATGCGCGTCTGGAGGAGATTCCGCACGCGCATTTGCAGTTCCGAGCTGTCGAAGGGCTTGAAAAGAATGTCGCTCGCGCCGGCCAGCAACGCGCGCCGTTTGATTTGCGGTCCACTGCCCGCGGTGAGCACGAGAATCGGGAGGCAGGCGTCGCGCGGCAGGTAATTGCGGATTTGCTCGACCAATTGAATGCCGTCCATTTCGGGCATCTCGATGTCGGTGATGATAAGGTCGGGCTGAAAAGCCTCGAACTCCTCGAGAATGCGCGTCGGGTCGAGCAGCTTCCGCAAATGTTTGAAGCGCAGCCGGCCGAGCACACTTTCCAGCAAGCAGAGGCTGAAGACTTCATCGTCCACCAGCAGGATTCGGCCTTGGCGCAGGGTTTCCTCTGTCATTGGCAGCTTTTCGCTACGCTCGTAAGGTCCGGTTGAGCCGCGGGAAAATGTTTTCCCCCACTGCGAGGAACCAGCGGGGGCGGCCGGCTTGGCAAGACGTTTGGCGCCGTGCGAATACTCTCTTCGCGCGCGGGCATACGGATTCTTGCGGATGGATCATACCCCGAAAGGGAGCAAGCGCTGTTCCTTAAGTATGTGAAAATCAGGGTTTTCGGCTACGTATTTATACTAGACATCTCTTCGGCGACCCACCAGTCCCGAAAGATGCGCTCGCAAGACTCTGCACCGGAATGCACTGCAACCCCGACCAACAGCCACCGCAACCCCCTTTCCCTCCCCGGAAGGGAGCGCCTATGCCGAGATGATGTGATTGCGGATGGCGTAGCGGACGAGGTCGCTGAATGACTTGAACTTCAGCTTTTTCATGATCGCCGCCCGGTGGGTTTCCACCGTTTTCACGCTGATCCCGAGGCGATCGGCCACTTCCTTGTTGCTGCCGCCTTCGGCCAGAAGCTGCACGATCTCGCGCTCGCGATCCGTGAGCCGGCCTTCGGTGGTTTCTTCGTCGGGCCGCGTCTTACCTTGGAGAAACCGGGCAAAGAGGATCTCGCCGATCTTGGTAGTGAAATAGGGTTTGTGCTCGGCCAGCGCGCGCAAGGCGGCTTCGAGGTGCTCGCGACCATCGGTCTTGAGGATATAACTGCGGGCTCCAGCTTCAAAAACCTGGCGCACGAGTTCTTCGGTCTCCAGGCCGGTGAACATCAATACTTCGGTGCTCGGCGCATCCTTTTTGATCTGTCGAGTGGCTTCGAGGCCGTTGAGTTCGGGCATTGTGACATCCATCACCACGATTTCCGGGAGGAGCCGCTCCGCCATGTCCACGGCGTCGCGTCCGGTCGAGGCTTCGCCACACACTTCCCATCCGGGGAGCAGTTCGACGACGGCGCGAATGCCGCGACGCATCACTTGATGATCATCGGCAATTAGGACGCGGATTTTTTGCATAAAATTTGGGGATGAGCCTGTAGGTCTATTGGGGTGAAGTTCGATTCTGAAGCACTTATCGGCCCGTTTTTCCGGAAGGCGAGCCTCCAAATGTTTTATTTCCAAAAATACACAAACTCCCTGACCCCTCCGGCATCTTCTCAGCTATGGCAACCGATTCCAATACAGAACCCGATTTTGGCCCAGCACCCCTTTCCCACGAATGCCGCATGAAACCCGGCACAGATTGGTCGTCGACTGCCCGCGATGAAGAGTGACCTGTTCATCCTGCTGGCGGAGGCGATCGTCGTTTACTTCCTCGTGCTCTGGACACATTCGCTGCGCAATCGCGGCGGCCTGGCCTATTTCTACGCCTTGCTCGGTGGCCTCACCGCGGTGATGTCCTGGGTGACCGACGCCGGCGTGCGCGTGAATCTTCCGCATGTCTCGCTCATGGTCGGCTCGACCGTCTTTTATACGGCGCTGCTGCTCGGCGTGTTTGTCGTTTATGTCTTCGACGGCCCGCAGGCCACGCGGATCGCCATCTCGACGGTCGCCGGTGTTTCCATTCTCGTGCCGGTGATTTCGCTAGTCCTGCACCTGCAGATCGGCCTCTCGGATTCCCCGCCGCTCACCCACGTCCCGATCCCGAGCTTGCGGATCAATACCGCTTCCGTCCTCGCCACCGTCGCCGATCTGTTCTTTCTGGCCATTGCCTGGGAATACCTCGGCAAACCGCGGCTGCGCGTGCCGCTCTGGCTGCGCTCATTCCTGACGTTGCTCGGCGTAATGTGGCTGGACGTGATTCTCTTCAGCACCGGCGCTTTTGCCGGCACCCCGGCCTATACCGACATCGTCACGGGGACGTTCCTCAGCCGGCTAATCATCTCCTTTTTCGCCTATCCGTTCCTCTATCTTTACCTCGCGCAGCAGAACAAAAAGTTCGGCATGGTCATCGAACAGCGGCCGGTCCTGGCCATTTTGAAAGAAGTCACGGAAGCGCGGCAGGAACTCAGTCTCGCGCAGCAGGAAATCGAGCGGCGCAAAAAAGTGGAGCGGGAAAAGCAGCAGCTCATCGAAGCCTTGCAACAAGCGCTCGGCGAAGTGCGCACCCTGCGCGGCATTCTGCCCACGTGCGCTTTCTGTAAAAATATTCGCGACGAAGACGGCAATTGGCAGCAGCTCGAAACCTACATCCAAAACCATAGCGAGGCGAAGTTCAGCCACGGTATCTGCCCCGATTGCCAGGCCGAACATTTCCCGGACGTGCAGCCGACGCGGACCGGCGTCGTGACGACATGAGCGACCGCTACCGTCAACTCACACGAGCTTGAATCGGGCGAGGTCCTGGGAATCGACCACTCCCACCGGCCGATCGTTTTCGTCGAGAACGACCACGTCGTCGATCCGGTGCTGTTCGATCAGGTGCAGGACTTCGACGGCGAGTTTATCCGCGCGAATCGTCACCGGGCGGCGGGTCAGGAAATCACTCAGCGGACGCTGGAGCAAATCGGGATGCTGCCGAAAGTGACGACCGAAATCGCCGTGCGTGAAAATTCCGGCCAATCCCCCTTCCGGATCAAGAGCCACGGCCAGGCCCGCACGCACGTCGGCCATCTTGAGCAGCGCGTCGCGAATGCTCACGTCTGGCGGCATCGTCGCCATTTGATCCGCGCTGCGCATGATTTGCCGGACCTTGAGGAGCAGCGCCCGCCCCAACCGTCCGCCCGGATGAAATCGCGCGAAATCCTCTTTGCGGAATCCCCGGGCTTCGAGGAGGACCATGGCCAGCGCGTCGCCCAACACCAGCATCACCGTGGTGCTCGAGGTCGGCGCGAGGTTGAGCGGACACGCCTCCTGCTCGACATTTACGTCCAGGTGAACGTGGGAGTTCTTGGCGAGGAAGGAACTGGCATTGCCGGTCATGGCGATGATGCGCACGTCGAACCGCGAAAGCGCCGGCAGAATATTCACCAACTCGTCCGTTTCGCCGCTGGAACTCAGGGCAAGAATCACGTCGCCATCGGCCACCACCCCGAGATCGCCATGGAGCGCATTGAGCGAATTGAGGACCACCGCCGGCGAACCCGTGCTGGTCAGCGTGGCGGCAATCTTTTCGCCGATGTGACCGGACTTGCCGACCCCCACAACGACCACCTTGCCCCGATTGACGACGCACTGGAGGATCGTCTCGACCGCCCTGATGAATTCACCATCCAGTCGATCGAACAGACGTTGCACTTCCGCTAGTTCGATCGCGATGACGCGGCGGGCTTTTTCGAGGTAATCCATGGGAGCACCTATGCTAGACCATCAATCGCCCGAGGGTGGAGCGATTTTCCATAGGGCGGGTCGTCCCCCTACATTTGCCCGTTTTCTTCCTGCTCTTTAAATTCCTTCAGCAATTCTTCCAGGCGATCCAGCGCCTTGGCCGCATCCGGGCCGGCCGCCTCGAGAGTGATGCGACTGCCGCAATCCAGATTGGCGCTGAGCACTTCGAGAATGCTGTTCGCCGCAAAATGTTCGTCCCCTTTCCGGAGCGTAATTTCCGATTTGAAGGTCTGGACACAGCGCACGAATTCCGCCGCCGGGCGCGCGTGCAATCCAAGT
>Ga0206824_10176_pt2 | contig 21043 bp, 16 predicted proteins | sample Alteio_BWOrgCont_82_FD_152874 | JGI IMG/M metagenome (GOLD analysis project Ga0206824, IMG submission 152874) | Enriched cells from forest soil in Barre Woods Harvard Forest LTER site, Petersham, Massachusetts, United States -... | ecosystem: Environmental > Terrestrial > Soil > Temperate forest >...
GAGAAAACGGAAGGGTGTGACCCGGTACGCTCAGCCCGATATACCCTATGAAATTCTTGGTTCCTTTTAGTTCGATCGCCCAGAGCCCAAACCCACGCTCGGCAATTTTCTCCTCCATTGCTGCAACCATAGCTTCCGTTTCGGAGCGGCTGAGCGTCGCCGGGAAAAATTCCATCACGCGCGGGTCTGCATTCAGGCGCGCAAACGGTTCGAGATCGGCAGATTGCCACCGCCGAAATAGCAGGCGATCGGTTTCAATGATTGCGTTCATAGGCAAGGACTCCGAAGAGCGCAGGTGCGATTCCGTGTGTCGCATTCTAGCGCCGCGCACCCGAAATCGGCGGGATTCTGTATCACTTGGGTACAGTACGCGTTGAGGCGCTTCACGCCAGGTTCAATGATTCTGAATTTCGCGTTTGCGGTGTATGATTCTCTGGAAAATCGGGCGGCGGTTGGGTGCTCGAGGATTATTCCAGGAGGCTGATTGTGAAACGACGAATTTTTGTGGGCGGGAGTATTTTGGGTGTGGCGGTGTTGCTGGCCGGCGGAAGTGCCTGGACCGCGCCGCGACAAGCGGCGGGCGGGGACGCGGCAAAAGAAATCGTTCTGATTGCGCCGACCGGATTGCATATGTCGGTTGACCAACTGGCTCCGGACTTTACGGCGAAGACGGGTTACACGATCAAGGGGACCTACGCCGCCAGCGGTTTGATCAAGAAGAAGGTGATCAGCGGAGATCCTTTTGACGTGGCGATCCTGCTGCTGCCGATTGACGACGCGTTTCCATCCGGCAATCTGGTGCAGAGCAGCGTGAAGCCGCTCGGAAGCGTGCCGATTGCGCTCGCGGTGAAGAAGGGCGCGCCTCAGCCGGACATTTCGACGCCCGATGCGCTGAAGCAGACGCTGCTTGCGGCCAAAGTGATCGCCTATCCGCACGGAGCACCCGGCGCTGCGTCGGCGCTGAGCGTGGATGACACGCTGAACAAGCTGGGAATCTCCGACCAGGTTCTGCCTAAGGTGAAAATGGGCGGCGCCGCGAACGTTGCGAAGGGCGACGCGGACTATGCACTGGCCTTCCAGAACGAGATAACCGATCCCGGCGTTGACATTGTCGGGCCGCTGCCGGCTGCGGTTTCCACGCCGACGCCGATTGTCGTGGTGATCTCCTCGCACGCGACAAATCCAGAAGTTGCAAAAGCGCTGGCGGAGTTTCTTGCTTCGTCTGCCGCGAAGGCGGTTTACAAGTCCAAGGGGATGATCCCGGCCAGCTGAGCGCGGGGAGGTTCGCGTCGCGCGGAGTTTGCGCGAAGCGGGATTGGCGGCAACTGGCCTCGGTGCGCAGTTTGGCGGCGGGGCCAGTTGCCGCATTTTTGTAAGTGCACCATCGCGAAATGGCTGCTCGCTGTTTACCGCCCTGGTACCCCCCACCCCGGTGTTTTTGTCAAAGAGTTCACAAGTGATTGAGGCGGCTTGGGTTGTTATCTTGCGAGAGCGCCAAAGAGTGCGCAAGTTACTGAAAATACGGGTGCGCTCTTTTGATAAGAGCGACACAAGAGTGCGCGACCGATTGAAAACACTGGAGCGGGTTTTTTGAAAGAGCGCAAAGCGCGACGGAAAATGCGTCAGCAGAGCTAAGGGCGAGCTTGAGGTGTTTTCGAAAGGGCGGGCCGCTCCAGCGTCTTATCCGCCGTGAGGCATGGCTGGAGGACGACGCGGTATTGCTGGTGCGCGCTCATGGCACCGCGTTGGGAGTCGGAAACTATTTCCCAACGGTTGGTTCTATTTTAACACTGGGGTCAACTTGCCGCCTAGCTAGTATGGTGGTTGATATGGGCGGTTGATGCTGCTGCTGAAAAATGCGCCAATCTGGAGATTGGCGTTCCCGGGAAGAAACAGCAGATTCCTCGGTCGCTGTAGCGACCTCGGAATGACAGTTCCCTTAATCTGAACTTGAGCGGACCAGAGTTACGCAGCCGCGCACCGTGTTGTTCACCCCGAGACGTAATGAATCAGTTTGAGCACAGCGTCTGTATCGGGGTATGGGATGACGGCTACAGGAGGCCTTTGTCGCCAGCCCAACTGGCTATGTGCATTTTCAGGAAGGCGCTGAATTCCTGGTACTGCGCACGTCACACATCCTCAAGGCTTCAGAATGATTTGGCCCGTCTCGAGGAGGGATTTCAAGTTCGAGAGAATACGCGGCCAGCCACCAGACACGGCGTTAATCAGCTTTGATTCCGTGCGATCCATGGTATGCGTGATGGTTAGCTTCACCACGTCGGAAACGGGCTCAAGTTCGATCACGCAGAGAGCTTGGCCGCCCTCGGCTTTAATTTCGGGTCTGATTTCGTGGCGCCAGCTGAGCACGAGCCGCCTGGGCGGGTCCATTTCTAGAATCTCTCCCTGGTCCGTCATTCGTCCGTCGGGGTACAACATTTCCCAGTGCGCTCCGGCCTTCCATTCCGTTTCGAAATGCACGCCGAACCAGTATTGCTTCATGAAGTCGGCGGTGGTCAATGCGGACCATACTTTCTCGGGAGTCGTGCGAATGAAGATCACATAGACAAATCTGCTTTCGGCTTTACTCATCTTGGCGGTCTCCTTCCAGACCTTTCTTGAGGTTTGACAGCGCCCGCAGGTGCGGAACTTCGAATTTGTGTATCCATCGTTCGGCGATTTCGTTGATCGGTACGGGATTGATGAAGTGAAGTCTCTCCCGGCCCTCACGTTTCCATGACACCAAATTGGCCTTCCTGAGAATCCCCAGGTGTTTCGCCACGGCCTGACGGGTCATGTTCAGCCCCCGGCAGAGCTCACCGAGCGTTTGTCCATTCTTCTGGTGAAGCCTGTCGAGGAGCTTGCGACGACTTGGGTCGGCTAAAGCTCGAAAGATGGCATCCATTGTCATGTTGGATTAGGCAACCATTCGGTTCCCTAATTATAATAGGGAACCACATGGTTACCTGTCAAGGTCTACTTGCTGGTATTCGCGCCGCCGATCATTCTGCAGGGCGGCGACGCAGCCGCTCCGACGGTTCGGCATTTCGGTTTCAGGCGGTAGTCGGCGATGGCCATGAACAAGGCTAGCGATTGTGTTCCGTCCTCATTCGTGACCCGCACCACGTTGTTGCTCCCCGTGACATTTACGACCTTGAACACATATTTCCCAGGCGCGAGCACGGTTCCGGGAACCTGCAATGGATGACTCGTGGTAACAATCGTCTTCTTGGTGCTCTCATTCGATTGGGCCGAAACCATGGACAGGGCGCCGAACAGCAGCATCGCCACCACTGCTAAGACTACTCTGGTTGCTTTCATTGGTCTTCTCCTTATCCTGTCGATTTGTGATTTGCATTCTCAGGACGTTTAGTCCTGCGCGTAGTACTGCAAGGCACAGGCCAATGACAAAACACTCAATCCGCAGGACTTGGAGGCACCTCAGATTCCGAACATGTTTGGAAATTCCGAAATCTCGTCAGAACACCGGATCTCGGCGTAAGGGCGGAATCCGCAACGTCGTTACGATGCGGACCGCGCAGAAAGTTTTTGCGGACGCACTCGTTCGCTCGGTTTGTGAAAAACCGCAGCCGATCAGCTCGATTACAGGGGAAGAATTACAGGTGCGTTCTCGCGGTACCGTATTTGCTCGAACTCAGGGTTTTACGTGCGCAAAAACGGCTATGCAACCTGTGCCGCGGTAGCCAAACTGCGAGCACGTGGTTCTGTCAGCCGATGGATCGCTAACCACGGCGGGAGTGACCTGAACCGGGGTGAAAATATGATTGTTCGCGGCAAAGGCGACGGCCTGCCTCGCCCCTGGATCAGCTACGTTTTGCAGCCAGGCGCCGCTTTGAGCATCCCCAACCACGACGGATGTAAGAGGCGGTGTGACGGATTTGTCGAGCCCGGTGTAGTAAAAGTGGTTGTCTCCGGGGTTGTACCAGACCTCATCGCCGCCACCGAGAGAAGATGTCGCGGCGATCGAGTTGCCCGTTTTTGCATCCAGGATGACGGGAGTACCACACAAAACGATCAGATGCGCGGCGGGCCCCATGACTTCCCCGCCGGGGCGGCATTTTCCCGGATTGTAGGACTTCTCTGCCTTCATAGTTCTGGGGTTGATGACCGCGATCTCACCGAATCCCGGATTGATTCCCCCGCCATTGCGATAGCCTTCCACGCTGACAAAGAACCGATGCACTTCCGGGGACCATAGCGGCTGTTCCAGTCCTCCCGCTCCCTCAAACACTATCGTGCCAAGGACCTTGTAGGTGTCGGCGGATACAAAGGAGACGAAAGGGTTGCCGCGCGAAGGTGGGATAGTGGCAGCCGCGTCGGCAGGCTGATCGTCGTGATTCACAGCGAGAATGATGTGGTCTTCCGGGTCGTAGCCAATCTCATCAACACGGTTGCAGCGATTGCCGCAATAAGGAATCGCGGTGCTGACGGACTGAATGATCTTCAGATAGTTCGGCGAGCCGGGGTCAACGTCCGCCACGCGCAGCGTGCTGTTGCCGTCTCCGGCCCAGAGCTTTTTCTCCGGAGTCACCAGCACGCCATTGGGCCCCACGCCGTTTGGCGGCGGTGGATTCAAGGTGGCCGGTCCCGCAAAGCCTGGAATGCGGCCCACGAATAAATCATTTTCGGCGTCCACTACGTCAATGCCAAGGTTGGATCGTTCCGCCAGATAGAACCTTTTTGTGCCGGGATCCACCCACGCGACGTCCGAGCTCATCAGCGGATTCCCGGGCACGGGAATTACGCCAATCAGTTTGACCGGACCCAGATCAGCACCTCTCGGCTGCCCCACACTTCGCTGTGGCCGTGCGGTAATGCTCGTGAACAAACCAAGAACGAGACCTGCGGCGAGACAGCCGATCCATTTTCTAGTCATGGTTTCTACTCATGGTCAACTCGAATCGTGCTATGCGCTACCGCTCTGCGTCGGGACCACAATTATAAAATTGCAGGGCTGCCTCCAGCGCCTTTGCGCCGAGGCAGCCCCGTTTGGAGTGATCGCTAAAAGTCGAACCGGATGCCACCCTGCATCTGCCGCGCACCCAGCAGGTTCCCGCTGGTCAGCGACGGCTGTTGAAAGGTTGAGCGCGGGAACATGCAGGTGATTGCACCGGCCGGGCACGTCGTCCCGGGGGCAAGTGTCGCCCCGGGTTTTACATAGTTAAACGCGGCGGTCTGAACGGCCTGGACGAGAGTGCTGTTGAGCACATTGAAGGCCTCAGCGCGCACTTCGATATGGTATCGGTCCTTAATCGAGAACTCCTTTGTAATGCGCATGTCCAGGTTGTACAGGTTGGGCAGAACGAATGAGTCCGGAGCCAGCCAGCCGGCTCGCGAGCCTGCGGCGGTCCCAGTGCTCCCAATCGCCCCGCCGGTCATGCCGCCGTCTATTCCGGGAACGACAATCGGCGTCGGGAGGAGTACGCCCGAGGGATTGAAGAGGCCGGTAAAAGTGCAACTGCCGTTCGCCAGCGCGACACCACACAGCGTTACGCTCTGTGTAGCGGTGCCATTGGCGGTAGCCGTGTAATGAGAGCCGGTCTGTGCGGTTAGACTCGTGGACAACGCCCATCCGTCGAGCGACTCTTTGGCGAACTTGTTGGTGAAGTTCCTGGCAAACGTCGGGGCATAGACAATGCTCGGCGTAAAGCGCTGGCGCACGTCATTGCTGGAGTTTTCCCGGTCCAGGTTGTAGTCGTAGGGATCGAAGGGAACCGTGGAAAGCTGCGCGGCTCCGGCCGTCCCGTTATCCGTCGCATGGCTGTAGGTGTAGTTCAACAGGAACTCGAGGCCGTTGTGGGTCGGCTTGCGCAAGGTGACGATCATGCCGTGGTACCACGTATTTACGGTGCTGGTGTTGCTGGGAAGACCGCCCGTCCGCGGATCAATGCGCTGGAAAAAGAGCGGGAAGCTTATGGTCTCGGTGACCGCCCCGGCGGCATTGGTGATGTCATACGGCTTGGTGATGGGGACGCCACAGGAAGCCGGGGAGGCGGAGGTACAGACGGCGGAGTCGATGTTCGGCGCGATGTTGCCGTCTTGTCCGCGCGGGATGTGCAGGCCGCGCGTGAAGACGTAGCTGACGGAAAGATTCATGTTCCATGGAAGCTGTTGCTCGATGGCGGTGGTCATTTCCCATGCACGCGGACGCTTCAAAGTTGGGTCCACGCCGCGAATCGTGAACGCCGGGTTGGGCACCTGAAGGGGCGTGAGTGGCGGCGGCGAGACAAAGGTCGGTTCTTGATTGGCCGGCAAACCGGCGAAGGAAAGCGTGCCGGGCGAGACATCGGTGTTCTGATTGAATAGCATTTCGGGGAACGCGAGGGCGGGGTTAATGCAATTGGCAATCCCCGCGGTCGTGCCGGAGACGGGCGGAGTGCAAGTGGTCGTAGACTCTCCCGCACCGGAGTAAACGTTCTTGAGGTTATGGCCGGCAGTTTCGGCAAAGAATTCGCCGCCTCCAAACCGGAGGACGGTGTTCTTGCGGAAATTCCAGGCGACGCCGAGGCGCGGCTGAATGCCGTCATACTCGCTGGGAAAAACGGTGGTGTACTCGTCGTAGATGGGAATGTCAAAGGAGCCTGGAGCGAACTTGGAGAGGTTGAGCGCCACAGTGTTGGGCAACATGGGGAACACCTCCGCGTCGTAACGCAAGCCATAGTTGAGCGTGAGGTTGGACCGGATTTTCCATGTGTCCTGTGCGTATCCTGCGAAGTCGGCGGTGTGCATGTCGTAAGAGAATGCATTCGCTCCGCTCGCGATGTTGTCCCTGGTCTGACTGAATTTAACGAAATGCTGGCCCGTCAAACCGTCCTGCGCGTTGTCGCTAAACAGGTCTTCCATCCATGCGCATATTTCCGCGTTATTCGATTGGGAGGCCGGATTGGGCGCAACACAGCTGATGTGGGCGGGGACTGCGGCGCCGGCATAGCTATAGATTCCATCGGAGGAGGAAGAACCTCGAACGGCGTCTTCCAGCACGTTGATGTCAACCCCGAACTTCATCTGATGGGAGCCGCGAGTCCACGAAAAGTTGTCGGTGAACTGGTAGCGGTTCTCCACCTGCGGATCGGAGCTGTCGGCATTGCCGTAGACGAACGTGCTCGTGCTGATCTCCGGGGCACTGACGGAGGTATTCGCGAAGACAGGCTGACTATCCACGCCAAACTGGAATTGGAACTCGTTGACCTTGTTGTTGCCTATCAAGCGGGTCCAATTGGCGATGACGAAACGATCTTGCAGGACGGTTGCCACCGCGTTGGCCTGGTAGGCGGCGGGGTTGGGCAGGTTATAGTCGCGGAAATTGGCCACAGCGAAGAAATGATCGGAGGCTGTTGCCTGGTAGTCCAGTTTGATCAGCTCAACATCCTGGCGCATGATTCGGGGGAAACTGCCCTCCGTGTTGCTCACCAAATAGTTCAAGGCTGCTTGGCATTGCGCTGCGGTGGGCGCCGTGGTTCCGGCGGGTGCCCCTGGCGCGACCGTTGGGCAAGTCATAGCCCCGAGGCCAGGACTTATCTGGCTGGAAGTCACGTTGATCGGCTCATTCTTGCGGAAGTCGTCGTCGGTAAGGAAAAAGAACAACTTGTCCTTAATTATCGGACCGCCGAAGCTGCCGCCCCACTGGTTCTGGTTGAGGACGTTCTTCGTTGTGATCCCGGCGGCCTTGTTCACCGGGTCGAGCGCGTTGAGGCCTGGCGTACGCCCGTTATAGAAGAGATCACCGTGAAACTGCGAAGTGCCCGAGCGGGTGACGGCATTTACCGTTCCGCCGGCGGCCTGTCCGAGTTCGGCGCTGAAACCGCTGGCCTTCACGTCAAATTCGCGGATCGAGTCGGAGCTGTACACGTAGGCCTCGTTGTAGCCGCCGCGCGTGGTCTGATCGTAGTAGGTCGTGTTGGCGGCCCCATCCACCGTGTTGTTGTTGTACAGACCGGCCAGGCCGTGGAAGCTGACGGCGCCGAGCGTGCCGTCAAAATTGACTCCGCCCGTGAGTAACGCGAGTTGCTCCCAGCGTCGCGAAAAATCCGGCAGGTTGTCCACCAGGTTTTCGTTGATGTTTGCCGATTGGTCGGTCTTTTCGGTTTCCAGAATCGGTATTTCGGTGGTGACTGTGACCAGGGATTGCTGCCCGGCAACGGGCATTTCGATATCCACTCTCTCCGTCTGTCCCACCTGCAGCGTCACTCCCTTGTGCTGCACGCTGGCAAACCCCGTCTGGCTGGCTGTGATGTCATAGGTGCCGGGCGGGAGCAGAGGCATTACGTAGACTCCGGTATCGGTTGTTGTGATCGGTTTGAGATCTACGCCGGTGTCGGCATTGTGCACCTGAATGCTTACGCCGGTCATAGCCAGGCCCTTGGGATCTGTCACGGTCCCCGTAAGAGTTCCTGTACCTTGCCCAAACGCGGCGGAAGCCACACAGAACACCAGCATCGCTACGGCCAGGACCGAAAACCCACAGTTCCCCAGTGCGCGCGTATTGGGACGCCCCATATGTAGACGCATTGATGTATCCTCCTCGAGGTCACGCAATTCAAGGATAAGGACCGCCAACACAACCGTAAGAGGGCCCGACTAATTGAACGCTTTCTAAAGGATTGGAGATTACCCGGGTATGGCGCGGAGCGTATTCCTCGGGAACTTAAGATGTCAAGACAAATGTCTGGGGGAGTCTTTTGGAAGCGCGGCGACGGGAAACGGAAATCAAGCGCTGGAAATCGGCGCGGCTGATTAGCGCGCTGATTTCCAGCGAGCGAGTTGGTTAGAGCGGGTCGAATTGGTCGGCCAGGTCCGGAGTTCGTCGGTCCAGATCGTTGGTGGACCCTACATAAAATTGGCCTGTCTGTTCGCTTTGGAGAATGTATACAGTTGCCACGGAAATTTGAAGTGGTAGGCCCGTGGAGACTCGAACTCCAGACCTCTACCGTGTCAAAGGGCCGCTATTACGTACTCCCAATAACCTACAGAGCGTTTGGGACTGCCTAAGTACGTGAAGCGACGGCCAAGTCGGAATCCTCACAGGTGAAATTACAGGTGAAGATCCTTAACTGGGTTCAGTCGAGAGCCCGATAGAGATGGGTGTGTATTCGTGCAACGAACCGAAGACCCGCACCCTTCCTTTCAGGATTTCTCGCAACTCCCGGAAGAAATCGTCGACTTCTGAGGGCGAAAAGTAAATATGAGTGGTAGTCCGGTGCAGGCCGTCGGGGAATTCCTTCCTCCACCGCCGTGGTGGCCTCCGCAGGGGGCGGCCCCACCGGGACTACCAACTTCCTGCGGAGGAAGCAGACAATGCCGGTAAGCCCTGAATACGTGTATGGCGAAGTCTTTCAGATGAGACTCTTGAGCTATCTTTTGCGCGATCCAGAAAAGATATTCGATCTTGTGGAACCCCAGTATTTCACGAGCCCGTTGTTCGTTGAGATTTGCAGGGTTGCCAAAAAAGCACTGAAGAACGATCGGAGTTCCAAACTACACAGGCACACGCTTATTGAACTCTTGAGGCAGACGGTTGGTGACGATGATGCGTGGCCGTTGTATAAGAGCACAGTCAAAGAAATCTATAGCCTGGAGCTCAGAGATAAGCCGGTCCTGCATGGGCAGGTGCTTCAATTTGCGAAGGAAAGCCGATACCGCGAGGCCCTAGAAAACTCTGAGCGAGACGTAAACAGCAAGCACTATGAAAGAGTTCACGAAAGAATGGAGAAACTACGCACGTCCCTGGATAGTGGCGAGCCCCTCGGCCATAACGATTTTCAAACGCCCCATAGGCTGCAAAAAGCCAAGGACAACACATGGCTGATTGACCAGTTTATCCCAGACAATGGCCTAACCTTGTTCGTTGGTCCGCCTGAATCTGCTAAATCCCTCGTATCGCTGCTGTGGGAATATTCCGTTTCGAGAGGTCAGAAGTTCCTTGGTCTAACGACGCGGCGGTCGACCGTGCTCCATATCGACTGCGAGAACGGAATGTCGGAGGTCAAACGACGTTGCGAACTTTTCGGCATTAGAATCGCTCCCGATCTTCTGTTTTGGTGCCTTGACGATCCTAAGCGAGGAGTTCCGCCGCAGCTGCCAGACCCAATTTACGAACAGTTCGCCCAAAAAGGCTGGGTTCTAGTTTTCGACTCTTTGGCGTTCCAAACCAGCGGCAGGGTGATTAAGGCGGAGGACATCGTTCCAATTCTCTTCGAGTTCAAGCGGCTGGCTGCAAAAACTGGTATCCCGATCGTCGTAATCCATCACGCCAGCGATAAGGATGGCCGCAATACATATCTGGGTTCGACCCTCATCCGAGCATCACTGGATGCCGGCTATTTTGTCGAGACCACCAAGGATCCGACAGACAATGACCGGCAACTGGTCGAGCTGTACTCGATAAAGGGTCGACGTGGAGGCGGACCGACTCTTGCGATGCAGCTAGATTTTGAAGATGGCGACTATTGGAAGGTGGATAGTCCCCACGAAGAAGAAAAGCGGGAACCGATGCAAATCTTAGCCGATGTCATTCGCAAGCATCCAAACTGCCCTAAGGAAAAGGTTCTGGAAAAGTCCCACCTGCCTCGGCACAAGGCTAGGCAGCTCCTCCAGCTGGGGGAAGGAAAATACTGGCGTGCCGTTAAAACCGGCACCAAAAACCACCTGCGTTATGAACTGATAGAAGAGGATTCGTAACACAGGAGCCTGTAAAACACCTCTTGTGTGTGTATGTATGAATTTCTGTATTTCTGAATTTCTACTTATAAGGACGCAGTATTCCAGTCCTTTTAGAAATTCAGTCAGAAATTCACGTTCTATTGCAGCCAAACATCGACGTAGAAATTCAGAGATTCAGAAATTCATGCATTTGGCCCGGCGGGAGCCTGCGGGACTCTATGCGGTTCTCCGTTACCGCGATGTAATTCCAATCCGTTATAGCCCCCTGCTTGCAAAGATTTGCCTAAGTGATCGCGTCAGCCACATCAGCAACCAGTGGAGATATGATATTGCTAATCACAGATGGGGTTCACGAGCCTCTTGCACGGCCGCAAAATCCGCTTTTAGCTCGTCAAGCGTGGGCCGGATGCCTTGAGTCTCAATCGGCTGCGAATGAGAGGCTATATAGCGGCAGCACTTGTCGAATATGGGGATGATCGCGGCTATGGTTTCTTTGAAACCGTCCAGTTTTATTTGCGACAGCTTCGTCATCATTACATTCGGTGCGTATCTCTGGACGACGCCTTTGAACATTTCCTGCTCGACGATAACTTCGCAGAGACCTCGAAGGTGTTCGTAAGCCTTCTCGACCAGAGCCGCCTTGACTTCACCCGTTTGTTTCTCTGCACCGGCGATCAACTGATTGATCCTGCCGATAATCTGCTTCGCACCATCGACGCGGGGGTGGGTTCCCGCAGTCACGACCCCGACTTCAGAACCTTCCATCCGGATGTCATAATATTTCCAGCTTTTCTTCTCAGCTTTCTCCAGAAGTTCTGCCGCAAACCATATGTTGTGAGTGAAAACGATGATCTGGCGATCTTCGGAGAGAGCAATGATACGGTCGCACACTTCATGGATGCGCCGGTAATCCATGCTCGTGATGGGATCGTCGAACACGACCGGCGACGACGCGGGCACAGACGTAACTTCCGTCAGAAAATCGGCTAGAGCTAACGCTTTTTGTTCACCTTCTGAAAGTACTTGGCTCGGCTTATAAGAAGCCACCAACTTTCGACGCGTAACCTGACCTTGTCGTCCCGGAAAGTTGAGAGTGACATTTGGGGCCCGGAGGCGGATGGATTCTTCCTCGAAACGTTTCGCGAAATCCTTATTCAGCAACTCTTCGCTGGCTTCCTTGGCAGCCTCCGTAAGAGAGCGCAGAACGTTGGTCAGGTTGTTCTTGATAATTCCTGCCTTCGCGATCCATTTGGCATCGCCGATCCTTTTCTCAATTTGCGGGAGGAGGGCATTGACGATTCTCTTTGCCTTGAATTCCGTCAGTTCAGACTGTTTGGTTTTTAGGAGTGATTGCCTTTCATTCAGGGATGTTTGAAGGCTCGCGGTCAGATCGCTAAGCCTAGTTTCCTCGGCCCTAACGATCACAAGCGCTGAGACAATGGCGGCGTCCTTATCTTTCCAATCTGCTACGAAACGCATCGCAGCATTGGTTATCAATTCCTCTGCCTTATGCAACACGGGTGTCAAACTGGCCAGCACATCCGTTGTACCGCTGATCTCGTCCGCCAGTTGTTGTTGAAGGTGTTTTGCATTGAGACCGAGTACGGGCTGGACATACTCCTGAAGCTCCCTTTCGGCAGCATCAAGCTGAACTGTGATTTCACTGTTTGAGAACTCGCGATATTTCTTGATCAGTGCCATGGCGCTGGCGGCGAGAGGCTGTTGGCAGTAGACGCACGCATCACTCGGCGTAGGATATGTTTGCGGGAGGTTCTTTCTTAGATACTCTTCCCCGGCTTGAATGAACTGCCGCCATTCGGAGCTGAGCACGCCGGGAATGTCGAGTCCAGCGAAAGCTTTGCTGCCGGCCTCGTCGCGCCGTAGGGCGGCAGAATTGCATGCCCGTACCTTCGTGGTATGAACCTTAAAATCAAACGCTTGTAGTGTACCCAGTGCTACTTTGATCGCCTTTACGACACCAGAACGATCGCGGGCACGTTTCAAGTCGTTCTGCATGTGTGGCGATTTCAGCGCGTCTACCTCCTGTGTCAAAGCGTCAATGGAAGCGTCGATGCCTTCAGGAAGGGTCGCATATGCCCTGATTTCATCGAGGTCGGAGGCAGCGCTGAGCGTTTCAATCGTTGAGTAAATCGAGCAAGTGCGCTCAAACGACGTCACGAGCGTGTTGGCGGTTGGAGTTCTGGCGACGATCGCTCCCTCTAGAGCCGTCCGTACGCGCTCGATGGCGTTTTGCACAAGCGGGAAAAGTGTCAGCTCGCCCGGTGTGTACACATAGGTCAGGTCGTCCTCGATGTGAAAGCTCGCGCCTCGCGCATCGAAGACATTGATTCGATTAAGCGGCGTCATGCCGAATTCGTTATTCCATTTGACAGTCTGGACGGCGCTTCCGGTAGTTACCGTGAAGGTTGCAGTTGGCGTGGCTTTGTTCCCCGTGCGTACGTTATGAAGAATATCCTCGGCAGTCCTCACGCCAGCTGAGCGTTTCAATACTCGGACGAAACCGGACTTGCCCGATCCATTCTCGCCAAAGATGACCGTCACGCCAGAGGCAAAGTCCATTTCAGTCCCTGCCTTGATCGCATTGACGCCGTCGCCTAATTTGATCGCATCGAGACGCACGGTCTCCAGTGGGCTCTTATCGAACTGCTTTTCTTCGATCTTAGGGACGGGCTCAAACGTATCTGCGGAAAGCTTCTTCTCGCCAAGCAACATCTTTAGGTAGCGGTCGATATCTGTTTGGGCAGGCGTTACTCTGCTCTTGAGGACATCCGCGGCGATGGTGCAGCACCAACCATCTTGTTGATTTGCCCATCTTGGGAGGATCGCGGGCGGACCCTGGACGGTTTTAGTTTCGGCGGGGATTGGCATCCGCGCATATAAGCACGGCTCCCTAAAAAGTGCAATGCTCATACCCGACGCATGACCGCGCGAGAGTTGACAAAGGGCAAATGGGCGTGGGGGTCAATATGCGCCAATGATGACTACGGAAGATATGGCTACCATTTTTAGCCAGATGAAGACGAAGGGATGGATTTGAGATGGCATCGACCTTACCCGTGGCTAGTTGGTTACAGCGCTATCTCGACACGTTATACCGGGACATTTGATATGTTCGGTGTGACTCCGCCTGCGACCTGCAAGCGGTTACGGTAGGTTTAACTTGAGATGATATTTCGGATAGAGACCACCCCTGCAACGCAGCCTGCCACGACAGTTCGCACGAGCTCCCACCTCGGAGGGATGCCCCCGGTTTTGCTGTGATCTTTTGCACTGGTGCGATAGTATCTGGGCTTTATGGCCGAAGACACTGCGCAAACTGTGGCTGCTGAAGTCAAGTCTGCCAAGCCCAAGCGCAAAACGAAGCGTTTCAAGCGCAAGCAGGGCTCGAAAACTGGCAACGGAGCAACCAAGCGTGGCATTCCCCTTGGATACCCCAAGCACCCAATCCTCAAGTGTCTGCGGATTCCACAGGCCGTTCTCGAAAACAACGCAGGAAAGGAATGCACCGACCGTGAGGCTGCGAAGTTTGCGAGTATCGGGTGGGGCGGCGCAGTCGGTGTTGAGATTAGTTCGGCCATCAAGTATGGACTGTTCGAACGTCCGTCGGCGGGCAAAGTCAAACCAACCGACATCACTCGTCGCATTGTGAAACCTCAGACTTCCACCGACAAGATAGACGCGATTCGAGAGGCTCTGCTAAAGGCTCCGCTTATCTCCGATATCTACAAGCACTATCGCGGCGAAAACCTGCCGGACGAATCATCATTCTTGGCGAACACTGCGACCGAAACCTTCAAGATTCCCGCGGACAGAGTGAACGAGTTCATCAGCGTATTTCTTGAAGATTTGGAGGCCGCTGAGTTACTGGAAGAGGTAAATGGTAAAAAGCGAGTACTGGATATCACGCACACACCCTCCGAAGTGCCGGGTGTTTCCTCTATCGCGACCGACGACCACCTGAAGAAGGTGAGCAAAGGTGTTGCGGTTGACGCCACCGACACTTGCTTCGTCATGATGCCGTTTGCGAATCCAATTGGCGGGTATTACGCGACCATATATGAGCCTGCTATTAAGAAGGCGGGGTTGACTCCGGTCAGAGCCGACACCGATATCTTCGCAACAGGCAAGATTATTGACCAAATATGGACTGGCTTGAAGCGAGCCAAAGTGCTCGTCGCCGAACTGACTGGTAGAAATCCTAACGTCCTATACGAACTCGGACTAGCTCACGCACTCCACAAGCCGGTGGTGCTGATCTCCTCCAACGAAGCTGACGTACCCTTTGATGTCAGGCATGTGCGAGTGATCTACTATGAATTGACCGATCCGTTCTGGGGCGAAAAGCTGATCGCGAAAGTGGCTGAAAATATCGTGTCTGCGATCAAGAATCCCAACGAGGCGATTCAGTTCCCGAAGGAATAGGGAACGACGGGTTTGATTTTCTCTTGGCGAATCCAAAATTACTCTCCTAGTCGCTCCTGCATGTTTTTGGTTACCGTCCTCGCTTTGTGCGCCGTTCCGCGATTTTAGATCGAAGAGATTCGATAAACCTATTGGATGAGTCAAGGAGCTCTATTCTGGCAAGCGCTTGCTCTGCGGAATTGAGAGCGACATTGGCAATGGTCGGAAATAGGCCGATATTTTGATCGAATAAGGCCAGTTCAACTCTAACCAAGAGTCCCAAGTTGGGCATGATATTGTGGGAATTCGCGATTTCCTGGCTGAGGATCTTTTCGCTGCCAAGAAGATCATTCTTGGCAAAGGCGACGCGGGCTCTTATGTGTTCCACCAACATACGATTAGCAGGGGTCCGAGCCTTAGCGACGAGGTCTCCCATCATCTGTTCCGCAGACTGAGTGTTGCCAGTGTCCAAGTATGCGGAGGCCAATGAATTGGCCGGAGTGAACTGATCAGCGTCAAGTTCAACGGACCTCTGGAAATGAGGGATGGCGAGCTCTGGCTTTCCCTGTTTGTTGCGAATCTGCCCGAGACGATTGTGAAAGCTCCCATTCAGTGGATCGCGGGCTGAGGCCAACAACGCCGACTCATAGGCGGGTTCTAATTGATCCAAATCCTCAAGAATCCGTGATTCGAGGTCGAGGATAAACGGATTCTCCGATTCACGCGCTTTTGCCCGACTCAGGAACTTCAACGCTTCCGGGTTGCGATTCAACCTGTGAAGACACTCGGCCGCGTCGCGCAAGGAGGCAACGTGTTCTCGTCTTGAAATAATTCCCGAAAAAACATCCAATGCCTCCTCCAGCCTGCGTTGCCTCAGACACTGCCATCCCTTGATGTGAAGCGCACCGACATCGCCGGGACGATCTCTCAGCATCTCAGATACCATTCTGTCAGCTTCGGCCCACTGCTCTTGACGGACCCGAATGCGAGCCCGGTAAAGCCTCATGTGCCAGTTCTTTGGGTCTCCGTCCAAAACGTGGTTTATGTATCTGTCAGCGAGCTCGTAGTTCCTGCGGTTGTATAGAGTTATCGCTGCGGCCTCAAGTTCACCTGACAAGTCCCGGCGTAGCGCGGTCGCGGCTGCCAAATCATCAGCCAATGCAAATAATCTAAATGTTACTGGGAGCAATTCCGCGTATTCTCGCGACTCTTTTTGCACGGAGCGCAAATGATCCCTGAGTATCTCTGCCAATTGTCTGGATCGTTGTTGGTAGTCGCTTCGGTGCAAGCGATGCCAAAAGAATTCTTGAAAGAGCGGGTGCCCTTCGATGTTGGCGTCGGCCGTAATGAGACCTGCACGAGCACACTGCTCAACCGCCTGCTGAAATTCATCATCTGAGAAGCCGCTAGCCGCAATCATCGATGCAGGAAGTCCGATACCAACCAACGCTAAGGTCTCCATGAGTCGTTCCGCGGGCGCACTCAGCTTCAAATCTTGCAGAAGGACTCTCGCGAGGTCTCTTCGCAGAGACACAAGCTCCCGCGGATATCGTTCCAAGTACTCCACCGTGTGATCGCCCAATAAGCCAGCTACCAGACGGGCTGCGACGGGATGGCCGAACAATTTCGGAGCAATTCTATTGGAGTCTTCTGCGGCCAGTTCGCGGCCATAGATGGAGAAATACCAGTTCCTAACCAGCGCGGCGACATGCTCGTTCTCCAAGCCTCTTATGGGCAAAAGTGCCAGTCGCGTCAGTGCTGCGGGATCAAGGTGCGGTCGTCTCGTGGAAGTGAAAAATGCGGGACGTTGGGCACAGGCTGGTAGATGGCTTACTATGTCTAAAATAAGTGGAAGTGGACCCTGTGGCTCGCCGTCCTCGTTCAACCAATGTTGGACGTTCGAGATGACTAGCAACTGACCGTTTTTAACAAGAGTTTCTATGGACAGCCGGATTTGATTTTCAACTTCTTGGTGAGACAGAGACTCGGCGAGCGTTTCATGCCTCGCGGCGTTCAACGTCAGTGCTAACTCAACAAAGCCCGTACCTTCGGTGACCTGAATATTAACGGAATCAGCGCCTTCAAATATCCGCCGTAGAGCTTCATGAACCAGGGAGGTTTTGCCGACCCCCGTGAATCCAAAGAGCCACACGGCAAAGACATCGGGGTCATTGACAGCCGCTTCGATTCTCGCAACCTCAGAATGGCGATTCACAAACCTAGCCCTTGCTGACCGAACGGGTTCCCTAAGCAGGGGCGACAGCTTTTCCAAGATCTCCCTAACCGGATCGGAGGAACCTACAATAGAAAAGACCTGAAACGGCTGTAAGTAAAGTGGAAGAGGCGTATTGTCAAGCACCACGATACGAAGTCTAATCGCTTTTTGGCGGAGCGCCTGAATGAACGCCATGTTGATTTCAAGGCGAACCCATTCGCTTCTTGCGGCGTCTGCACTCCAGAACAGAACAAAATCCGTTGCTGTAACAATTCCTTCAGCGATCTTTTCGAGAAATAGAGAGCCCCACTCGATCTCTGCTCTATCGAGCCAAGTTGCATCCTTCCCGAGGAGATCGTGAATGGCGATCACGATTGCCTTGTTTGCAGACGAATGGCTTAAGAATGCCCGCATCGCAATCCTCCCTCGGCATTGCCCCATTCCTCCTCAGCTACAGCTAAAGTGCATACTCGGGAAGGCTGGGAAGGCTTGGCCAGTTTACTCGGCTTAGCTAGCTGCTTTCTAGCCCTATCTCAGCGACAACAAAAGCTTTACAAGCCAACGTAAATGTGTTATATATATCACGTTATGGCTAAACCCCGCAATACGCAACAGGCCGCTAAGGCAGCCGGCATCTCGACCATGACGCTGCAAAGATGGCTTGCAACGGGCAAAGTAAGAGGCCCAAAGCTAGGCATACGCAACGGTAGGGCCGTGCGGCTGTGGAGCAAGGCGGATCTAGCAAAGCTGCGAAAACTGAAGCAGGCCATCTACTGCAAGGGCAGAGGAAGGAAGAAGGGTTACAAGTGGAAGAAATAAGAAACGGGACGCGCTGGTGCTATCAACACCGAACGCGCCCCTAACCAAAACGACCTATAGAGGAGGCCGAAATGGCTGGAAACGAAACTAGCATTCCCGCAGTGTTCCCTCAAGTTGTCCCGGCAGTGAGACAGGCCCAAACAGGAACAGTCCGTAGAGAGTTCCTCGAATACGTCGTCATCGCCATGCTTAGCTTTGCAATCGGGCTAGCGATAGGCGCAGCCATCTGCATGAGCAGTCGGTCTGGGAAGGAACGACGATGACCGATACCATCTATCGGACAGTTGCGCCTCCTCAAGTTGTCGCAGGGCCAGACCTACAACGTCGGGCGGTTCTCTACGCCAGAGTCAGTACCAACAACGGACAGGATCCCGAAGTTCAATCCCGCGAGATACGCGAGTACTGCATCCGCCGTGGATGGCCCCTCGTAGGTGAGTACGTAGACAAGGGCATCTCCGGCGCAAAAGAACGCCGGCCCCAACTGGACCGCCTGATTGCAGACGCTCACAAGCGCAAGTTCGAGGTAGTCGTCGTGTGGAAATTCGACCGCTTCGCTCGCTCTGTATCCCACCTGCTGCGTGCCTTGGAAAACTTCCGCGCTCTAGGTGTCGAGTTTGTTTCGCTCTCCGAACAGATCGACACGTCTACACCCACCGGCAAGATGATTTTCACTGTGCTTGGCGCTGTAGCCGAACTCGAGCGCAGCCTGATTGCCGAACGGGTACGCGCTGGGCTACGCCACGCCCAGGCCAAGGGCAAACGGCTAGGGCGGCCAACCAAACACGTAAACCCGGCCCGAGTTGCTGCCCTACGCGCCCAGGGCATGCCGTGGCGGCAGGTAGGCCTGCGCCTTGGGGTAAGCGCTGCTACGGCCCTGGCAGCCGCCAAAGGGCGTTTATAAAACCCTATTGGCGGCGGTACCGCAAGTGGCTCATTTAACAGGCCAACCGGGGAGCAAAAAGGTGTTTGTAAAACACTTGTTTTTTAAACGGGCTAGACCCGCACAAAGGAGGCAACACGCATGAAGGTGTTTTGGGTTAGCAAGCGGCTGGCGTTTGGCAGCGCCGTAGCCACCAGTAGCCACGTCGAGCAACTCCAGGCGCTGGGTGTCACGCACATCATCAATTTGCGACACGGCAAGCATGGTAAGAAAGTGAGGCAGTTCAAGAGCCTGTGGCTACCGTTTCGCGACGACAAGAAGCCACGCCCGCGTTGGTTTTACCGCCGGGCCCTCCGCTTTTACTTACGGGCAATACGCGAGCCCAAGAGCAAAGTGTTCGTGATGTGTCACCACGGAATCTGTCGCAGCGCGTCGCTGACCTACTTTTTCTTGCGGGCGTCATCTGGATTCTCCCACTCACGAGCACAAAACACCGTACTGCGCGTCAGACCACGCGCCATCATCGCCCGTGCTTATCGGGAGAGTGGTGAGATCTTCTACGCTTTTGAGTGGGCGCTCGAAAAGCAGCCCAGAGATTAGCACGCAATATCCTCTGTCGGAACAATCGGTGCCAGACACCGTTTTTTATATGAATCAATGAGGACTCCCCGGGCTCCAAGACGCTGTTTGTACATGGAGGCATTCCCGGAACCCGGAAATGAGGCCAAGCGGGAGAGTGTTCAAAACGTTCCGAGAAACACCGTCATGAAAACAGACCCGAGACCCAGAAAAAAGACTCAATTTGTGTCAATTTGCTCGCGTTGATCATTTTGCCGGGACTTTTTGCGGCAGAACCTTCAAAAGAGCCGAAAATGAAGCAAATTGAGCGAAATGGACGAGAAGCCGGTTATGGGCTCCGGATTTTTTGAAAATGACTCCACCGCCTAGAAATTCCGCCTTTGGAAGACGCGCGGTCTTTGCGCGTCTTCTGCCGACCGGAGGGAGGCAGTCTATCCTGCTTCGCTAGCTCTCGCTTCGCTCTAGCTTTACGCTCGCAGGAGCGAGGACGGAGCCTCGCTCTTGAAGACTACATGTCAAGAAATGGCCCCCCCAACCCATATTTAAGGGGGGGTATATCTGTGCATCTATTCATCGTCGGACGAACTAAGACCGTTTAGGGTTCCAGATTTGTTGAAATACGGAATTGCGAGGGACTGTCTGGGGCATTTCTTACATTTGTAATTACTTGACCCAGTTTATAGTTTTTACAAGTTCCCTAAGCAGGTCAAATCCATGAAGAATCGTTGGAGATTCCTCTTAGGAACAGGGTGCCTAATAACAATACTCCAGCCGTAAGTAAACAGGGGGCGGTGCAGGTGTTTCAATATGAAACACTGAAACAAGTGGAACACGTGAACAACGGAAGGTACTCAGAACATGAGCAAGTGTTTCCAGTGAGGATCTTCTTCTAATTCCTAAATCCAAAAGACGAGCGTAGCGAGTCCCCGAAGGGGATAGGACGAAAGGTATTTCCAGTAGAGACATCTGAGCGTGATCCAGTGCTTCCGTAGTCCGTTAAATCCATACGTCCTCGAATCATCCTCCTAAAACCGCTTCTGGATCTCAAGTCTCCAGCATCTCCCGCTCCTACTGCCGCGCTTTTCTTTTTGTTCCTGTTTTTGGAGTTTCATTGCTACCCGATCCAGTCTCTCTCCTGGTGTCAGCCTGACACATTTTTTACAGTTGCTACGAGCGGATGGGAGATCCCGCCTTCAGTCTTGCAGGGTCCAAATCTGTTCTTTTTGGCCGTTCCCCGGCGTTGCACCTGAGGCAAAACCTAACCAGCCAAAATGGCCTCACCAGAGCTCCATGATTTAGGCCTTTTTTGAAGGCCTTTTTAGGTGCTAAGCCAGTTTGCCGTACCTTAACCGCGTCCCTACCCGTCATATAGTCGCATTCATGCGGTAATCGTAGTCTTTTAGGACGTTTGGGCACTCAAAAGTGCACCACAACAGGGCGGCCTGTATTGG
>Ga0206824_10063_pt1 | contig 20824 bp, 19 predicted proteins | sample Alteio_BWOrgCont_82_FD_152874 | JGI IMG/M metagenome (GOLD analysis project Ga0206824, IMG submission 152874) | Enriched cells from forest soil in Barre Woods Harvard Forest LTER site, Petersham, Massachusetts, United States -... | ecosystem: Environmental > Terrestrial > Soil > Temperate forest >...
GACTGTAAAGACAGGTACCGTGATTTAAGAAGTGAGAATGTTGGTATAAGTAACGAAAAAACAGGTGAAATTCCTGTTCGCCGAAAATCTAAGGTTTCCGTGAGAGCGGTTCATCCACTCAGGGTTAGTCGAGAGCCTAAGCCGAGGCCAATTGGAGTAGGCGATGGACAGCAGGTTAGATATTCCTGCACCACTTACAAGCGTTTGAGCGATGGGAGGACGCAGTAGGGTAGATTGATTTGGCGTATGGATGCCAAACTAAGCGCAAAGAGGGATTCTATAGGAAAATCCGTAGGATCATTAACCTTGAAACGTGATGGGTATGTAAATCCCTTGTGGAGATATGTATTTGATTGACCCCACACTGACTAGAAAAGCCCCTAGTGAGCTTTGTAAGTGCTCGTACCGCAAACCGACACAGGTAGATGGGTAGAGAATACTAAGGCGTTGAGAGAAGTATCATTAAGGAACTCGGCAAATTGACCCCGTAACTTCGGGAGAAGGGGTGCCTCCTGTGTTATTGAACTTTGTTCAAGAAGCATGGTGAGGTTTCAACAAAGAGGCCCAACCGACTGTTTAACAAAAACACAGGGCTCTGCAGAACTCGTAAGAGGAAGTATAGAGTCTGACGCCTGCCCAGTGCTGGACGGTTAATGGGAGGGGTTAGCTAGTAATAGCGAAGCTCTGAACTGAAGCCCCAGTTAACGGCGGCCGTAACTATAACGGTCCTAAGGTAGCGAAATTCCTTGTCGGGTAAGTTCCGACGCGCATGAATGGCGTAACGAGTTGGGCGCTGTCTTGATGATATACTCAGTGAATTTGTAGTACAAGTGAAAATGCTTGTTACCCGCGACAGGACGGAAAGACCCCGTGCACCTTTACTATAACTTGACATTGATTTCTGGATGTCCTTGTGTAGGATAGGCGGGAGACTTTGAAGTTGAGGCGCTAGCTTCGATGGAGTCAACCTTGAAATACCGCCCTTGGTTGTTTGGAAATCTAACCTTGAATACCCGTGATCCGGGCAAGAGACAGTGTCTGGTGGGTAGTTTGACTGGGGTGGTCGCCTCCTAAAATGTAACGGAGGCGTTCAAAGGTTCCCTCAAGACGAATAGAAATCGTTGGTTGAGTGTAAAAGCACAAGGGAGCTTGACTGTGAGACGTACATGTCGAACAGGTGCGAAAGCAGGATTTAGTGATCCAGTGGTCCCGAATGGAAGGGCCATTGCTCAACGGATAAAAGGTACGCCGGGGATAACAGGCTGATCTCCTCCAAGAGTCCATATCGACGGCTGGAGCAGGTCCCAAGGGTTTGGCTGTTCGCCAATTAAAGCGGTACGCGAGCTGGGTTCAGAACGTCGTAAGACAGTTCGGTCCTTATCCGTCGTGGGCGTAGGGTATTTGAGAGGAGCTGTTCCTAGTACGAGAGGACCGGAATGGGTAAGCCTCTGGTGTTCCAGTTGTCCACCAAGGGCAGCGCTGGGTAGCTAGGCTTATAAGAGATAACCGCTGAAAGCATCTAAGTGGGAAACTTGCCTCAAGATAAGATACCCCGTACTCGTAATGAGTACATTAAGACCCCTTGAAGACTACAAGGTTGATAGGCTGGGTGTGTAAGTGCAGTAATGTATTTAGCTAACCAGTACTAATAGGTCGAATGTTTTAGCCGTGGTAACTACAAAAAATTTTCATTGGTGTAATACTATAGTAAAATCAACATGTTAATCAACATAAAAACCATAACATTTCTAGATCACAGAAAAATTGTAAAAATTTCTGGTGGATATAGCTGTGGGGAAACACCCGTTCCCATTTCGAATACGGCAGTTAAGTCTACAGCGCTGATGATACTTGGTTGGTAACGGCCTGGGAAAGTAAGTACCGCCAGATTAAATTTAAACCCTCGTAGCCACAAACTACGAGGGTTTTTTATTGCCCTGCGTTTTACAATTCGTCAACTATATGATAATATAAAAGTATATTTATTCTTCTTTATCATAAAAATATATGTATCGCACATGAAAAAAATTGCTTACATTTTCCTTTTAAGTGCATTTGTTTTTGTTCTACAGGGTGCAGATAGCCCTTGTTCAACAACATCCACACTTGTTTCTGATACAGGTAGTGCATGGGATAACCCTGATGCAAATGCTACGCCATTTTCTTTTGTTTCAGCCAATTTTTCTTCTCCAATGCCACAAAGAAGAATTCCTGACTGGCAAACATTAAGTGAGCAGTTACAAACAATAAATATTGAAGATTGGGATGATCAAGTTGCGCAAAAATTAAGAGAATTCTTCGCTCTTGTTGCATCAACAGTGCCTGTGAGACAAAAAGAGCTGGCATGTAAAACACTGCGTCGTTTATTAGGAGATACGCCAAAATTACATGCATTTTTAGGAAATGGCAATGTGGTCGATGAAATGCATGCTCATAGCAGACTTGCAAGAACTTTTAGTAGTGTGCAATCATGTATATTGCCTATTCTAGCAGATAATTTATGGGCAATTGATGAGCATATCGTTATCGACTGGGACCATATTAGTAAGGGGGATGCTGATGGTGGTTTACATGTCTTTCAAAAAGGGATGCAACCTCTATTAACGAATGCGCAAACAAAGGTTATATATGCACCAGTGATACCAGATCAGTCGATTGAGACTAAAAATTCTTCCGTGTTTCCTTCTGATTTATCGGAAGAGTCAGTTTTTGGATTGATACAAAAGTTAGTAAAAAACCCTCGTGTGCGTAGCAATAACCGTATTTTAATAAAACATATAGATAGTGCAGATGAACGACAACATTATTATGTAGAGATGTATTTAAAAGCATCAGGGCGCTTAGTGCGCTCGGCATTTCCCATTTTTTCGTTTGTTGAGCTTGATGCTCCATCGGAGGAAGAAGTTTTTCTTATTGATGCGTTAGAATGTACCGTCGTTAAAACTAAACGTGAGCTTATTGCTCTCGTCAAAGAAAGTTTGGATAACAATCCAGATGCTTTACGGTATAAGGTCGAAGAAGTTATCTGTTCTCAGGCTGCTATTGCTCAATTTAGTAGTGATGAGCCTACAACTGCCGATGCTACAGATTCGGGGTTCGTACAAAATATTATTGTAGATGTTGCACCGTATTTGTATGGTCGCAACGAGGTCTCTTTGCAAGCTGGGTTATACGTTAAACTCCCTGCGGCATTAGTAGATTTTTCTGAACAATATTAAGGGATTATTGTATTTATGCAACCAAGATTTATCATTTTTTTATTGCTATTAAATAGTGTAGCGATTACAGATGCAGCAGATAATGTTGCAGAGATTAATTGGGAAGCTGATGAATCATTATCTGATACAGATTCAGATACGAGCAATGATGCGGCAGTTTATACTAGCGATATGTCTGCAATTGCATCATTTAATCCAACAGCAGATCTTTCGCCTGTACGCAATAAACGTTCTTTGCAAGAGCCGGATGGTTCTCCTGGTAAACGTATTAAACATCATCTTGCTGATATGGATTCTGATTCTGATCCTGACGATTATAGGGTTCATCAAGCAGTACAATGTACGAAGTTGTTACCGAAATTAACGCCAAAGCGACGTAGAGTGCATGCTATAGCAGTAGGAAAAAAATTGAAGTTGAATCTAGAGCCTCTTTTTAGACCTATTTCTAGCAACACACCAATGCCTGTTGTAAGAGAATCGATCCATGAACATGGTCGAGCAAGTGCATTGTTAAGCCGTACGCCCAATGTTCGTTCAGTAATTTCTAGTTTAGCTGATTCTGTCGCATCAAGTCCGGCTTGTGTTATTAATACACCACATATTTTTGAGGGTGACGAGAAGGGCGGTTGTCATGTATGGCAGCCAGAAAGTATCCGCAATGCAATAGAAGAGAGCACCACAGGTGTTGGGTATGGGCTAGCAAAAAGCGAGACCATGCCGCAAGAAAAAAAATCTTCGGTATTCCCTCGTCAACTCAGTGATGGAGAGCTATTTGTATTATTTAATCAAAAACAGCAACAAATGATATCTAACCCTTGTTGTTGTATTCGTTGGAATAACCGCGTTTTATTTTGGCCTACCGAAGATCATAACTATTGTATTGAGATGTATATGAATGATATTCAAATTAAATCGGCTTTTCCTATCTTCTCTTTTGTTACCATTGATGCAACAAACCTTGATGCATCGGTGTGTATCGTTAATACTCAAGATTGCCAGTTGTATAAGACCGGGCATGAAATTGTACAGATCATTCATACTAGTTTAAAAGAAAATCAAGATAGATTCAGATATCAATTTGATAATGGTGAGCATCAAGTTATCGTAGATGTTGCACCATATTTGCATGTGCATGAGCAACTTCTAATAGAAGCAGGAATCTATATACAAATCCCTGCTTCATGCGTTGATCAATCATTGTTACCGGCATTAAAGCGTACGCCAGCGCCAACTACCGCTGATTAATTTTTTTGTACATTGTTTTGTACTCTGCCTACTTGTACCGTAACAAACTGTTTATCAGTCAATAGAGTTTTAACAGCATTTTTTACGGTCGTCGCATTGATGCTTTTGATAAGCTCTACTCGTTTCTCATAAAAATCCCATGGCAAATTAAAACGGGCAAGAAACTCGATAGTGTCTACAATCGCATTATTGGTGGCATAAGCACGCAACGTATTATTAAGCAATATTTCCTTTGCTTCTTCAACTTCTTGTTCGGTGATTGAATCGGCAAGTTGCTGTAATGCATCCATAATCAGCTGCTTTGCCCTTTCTACGTTGTCTGGTGAAACAATTGTTTTAATAAAAACAATGCCAGGTTGTTCAGTTACCGCATAAACAAATGAACCGCCAATAGAATAAAACAGTCCCGTTCTATCTCGTAACGCAAATAAACGGGAATTCATTCCTTGCGATAGGAGACTAGTCGCTATAGAAAGTGGATAGAAATCAGGATTATTGCGGCTGATTGAATGCGTTCCAATGAGTAACACAACCTGATCACGTTGCATAGGATAGCAGATGGTATGCTGCTCAAGAGATTGCAATGCAGGATAGGTTAATGCTGGTACTGGCTTGCCTGTCCATGAACCTAATGTTTTCTCAAGAAGTTCTTGCACATCATAGCCTGATAAATCACCAACGATGGTGATACAAGCGCCGACAGGTGTAATAAACTTGTTATAGCAATCAATAACCTGTTCTTTAGATAGAAGACGAATAGAATCTGGCGTCGGTACTCTAGATTGCAAAGGATGCTCTTTATAAAGCTCTTGTCTTAAAAGATGCGAGCTTATTGCATCTGGTGAATCCCAAAAAGATTTAATACTGCTTATTGTTTTTAGCCGTAGCTTCTCTATATGTTTATCTTCAAAAGCAGGCTTGGTGAGAAGTTCGGTCAACGTTGTTAACGCAATATTAACATTACTGCTGAGTGTTTGTAGTTCAATGTTGCCCGGCGTTATCTGGATATCAATAGCGTGTGATTCTAGGAGGTCTCGCAATGCCTTAAAAGTATGCTCTGTTGTACTTTGCATAAGGGTGCTTGTCATAAAATTATATAATCCAGGCGTATTCTTATCTTCGTATTCTTCTTGCGCCTGTAAACGTAGGCTGACTGATATTTTTGGTACGTTGCTTGTATGGCAATAAAGAACGCGCAAACCATTAGACAGCGTACACTCGCAAGGCGTAAGAATACGATCGAATACTAATGGTTTTGGTTGTACCGTGTTTGCATAGTTTGCAGCTTCGATTGCAGACTCTCGAACACGTTGTTTGAGTACCAGCGCATCTTCTTCATCAGCTGCCTGTTGCATCTTTTGCCAAATCTGTTTGTCTTCCTGACTAAGTGGCAAAATCATTCCTTTATGCATAAAACAAGGCCGTAGGTACGTAGTTGTTAAGGTTACGAGATCATGGGCCAGTTGCTGTTGATTCTTATTAATATAACTAAAGGCATGATGTTCATTGCCTGTTGCTAAAAAATCACGACCAATTTTCTCTGCTTGTTGTGTAGGGTTCTCCATAAAATCAAAATGGCTAGACTGTATCTGGTTCATGACCTTTGTAAGCTCTAGGTCTGTAGCACCCTCATCAGCGAGCTTTTTAAGCTCATGGTGTACAACTTTGATGATAGCATCAATCTGATTAACATCGGTTGGTTCTATTCGAACAATTAACAGAGAATAATCAAAGAGCGATAACGTATCCGCTGAAACTGAGGTTGCGAGCTTTTTTTCTTCCACCAATTGCAGAGGTAATCGTGCAGAATTACTTCCGCCCAAAATTTCAGCAATGGTATTTATTTCATAATCTACCTTACCTGAAAGACCAGGCACTACAAAAGCAAGTAAAAGAACAGGTTTTTGAATATCACGATACAGAGTAACCGTCGTACTTGCAACATCTTTATTATGATAAAATTTCTGTTTTTTATAAGCAGGGTTTTTGGGAATATGCGCAAAAGCTTTTTCTGCGCGGTCAAGTGCATCTTGAGGATCAATATCACCAACAATAACTAATACGGCATTATTAGGGATATAATGTTTTTTGTAAAATTTGTGCAGATCCTCACTTTGAATATCCCAAATATCTTGTTTAAAACCGCCAATAGGAAAATGATATGGATGGTCAGTAAATATACTGCAGACCATCTCTTGAAATAGGGTGCGATTATAATCATCACGGTACATTTTGAGTTCTTGAATCACCGCTTTAAATTCTGCATTTAATGTATCTTGACTGAGTTTGCAATTGCTCATGCAGTCAGCAAGCATGGGCAATGCCTCAAACCAATGCCGCTTAGGAAGTGAAAAAAGATAACATGTATAATCCCAGCCTGTGTGCGCATTAGTCATACCAGAAAGCTTGTGAGCCACGATATCAATATCTTTTTCTGCAAGCAACGCAGAGCCTTGAAATACCGTATGCTCTAATAAATGTGCTATTCCCTTTTCATTCGTCTGCTCATCCTTGGAGCCCACATTATACAGGATATGCACCGCAACATCGGGCAAATATGGTGTTTGACGTGCTAAAACAGTAAGCCCATTTTCAAGCACCCGTTTCTCAACCTTGGGCATTACCTCAAGGGTGGCATGACAGAGAAAAGAACATGATAATAAGAGCATAAATGAGACAAAGCGGGACGATGCATTCCACATAGTGTTTCTTTCGCATGCAAGAATAATATTTCCTTTGAGTATAAAATAAATGGTAAATGAGTCAATTTAATAGGTGGCAGCACGATGGTTAAATTGCAAATGGTAAAATATTTTATTACTCCATTGATTCTTGCATGCTGATCTTAAAATCAGGTAGAGTGACAACAGTTGATTTGTCTGGAGAAAAAGGTGATATATGAAGTTATCAGTGCGGACTCATAACGGTATTTTATTATTACGACGTAGTTTGGCGTATATGTGGACATCGAAACGATTATTAATCGCCGTAAGCATATCTATTTTTTTAAATTTTGGTATTTTTTTCGCTTTCTTTTATTTGGAATACCGGATGTACGGTGTTCATGTTTTTGATTTAAGCACCTTTGATCTTTTAGGTGATGCCACCTTAAGTTTGCATATTAATAATTTGATTGCCATTTTTATTCTATTGTTGTTGAGTGCGTGTATAACATCATTTTTTCAAATAGCTTTTGTGTGCGATCTGTTGCGTAAATTCGAAAATAAACCATTAAGCATTCTAAAAAGTTTAGGGACAACTATCCTTAAAATTAAACGTGTCATTGTATTCGGATTGGTGTTAACAATGAATTTTTTTGAATATCTTATTAACACTATTGATTTGCGACGACACTGCATCGCATTACGTAACTGGCTTCTTGGGTTACCACAGCTAGAACGGCATCCCAATGGCGCAATGTATTTCTTAGCGCCACCACTCATTGTAAAAAATAATTATACCGTAGCTGAAGGCTATAAAGAATCGTATCGATTAATGAATGAGAAATTTGGTAAATATATGCGCAGAAATTATTCTTATAACACCATAAAAATTGTTGTTATAGCAATAAGTCTTTTGTTCTCAACCCTTATTTTTTTACGCTTTACAAATGCCATAGCAATGATTGTGCTCAGCTTGCTATTTATCGTACCAGTTTTTACGGTGATAGATGCCGCTGCCATGGTATTTAAAGTTGCATTGTATAACTATTGCACCCAAGGCCCTCTCGGACCTTTTACAGAGGCTGATATAGATATACTTATTATTAAAGACGATGAGTAACGCTTTATGCGTCACATTTAAATGAAACAACAACTGGCCGTCGACTGTTGTCACTTACATGCAGAAAGCTTAATTGTTGTTGCAACATTATATCAGTCAACATTTCGCGGTTTTTTGTTTGAGTATTGGTAGTAAGAGAAGGTCTTTGATGCTTACCTATTGGAGTACCGGGACGAACTGCCCGAAGTATCCTTGGAGTAATTTTTTTAGGTTGCTGAACTTGTGCCGTTTGGCACACAGAATCTATTTGTTGCATTTCTGTATCAACATCCATACATTGCAGTAGGCTTGATGAGCAAAAAAGAAAAAAAATGATGATTTTCATAAAAAAACTGTCCATATGGCGTAACAACTGTCTTTGATTTTTGTATAGGTCTCGGTCAGGATGACCGGTCTTGTGAAAAGCTTAGTCAATCTTTCTATATAACTATAAAACATAATGCAAAAAAGTCAAACTGTAATTCTGGCAAAGATTTTATGTGTTGGTGTTATTCTTTCTTTTGTTCATCGTGTATTCACATACGACATTACGCTTCCATATCATCAGAAGCAGCAGTAGCTGGTTTTTGTTGATTGGGTTGCACAGAAACTTGTTGTAAGGCAGCCGCTAACACTTTTGCATCCTGTTGAGCAGTTGGTATTTTTGTTTCAAATAAGTCTGCAAGGTCGTCAGCATGTTGATCTAATTGATTATAAATATTGTGGCAATCATGTTCGCCACAATATTTACACATGATAAGCTTTTTGGCGGTGGATGGCTTTGTAAGCCGTGTATTAACAGCTTTGGGTATACGACTCTTTTTTTGGACATCCTGATCATTGTCACTACTGTACGAAGTACTCACGGTAAGTAAAACTAAAATAAAAATGTATTGTTGCATACTAAAATTCACCCTATAGAATGGTTGTATTATTACTGTTATTCTACGAACAGTTTAACAAGTTCATACACATTTGAAAATTTAATGGCTTTCATGGTGGTTGAATGCACCGTTTGCTGCTGTGCAAGAAAAATATCATGGATGCCAAAGCGCTCTGCCTCTTTAATATGGGGCGTAATGTGGTTAATCGGTTTTATCTGGCCGGTTAAGCTTATCTCCGCAAGTGCAAGAGACTTCTCTTTGACCGGTAGCTGGAAATAGCTTGAAAGTAACGCTAATGCTATGCCTAAATCAGAAGAGCTGTCTTGAATCTTACTACCGCCACTGACTTTAAAAAATATGTCATGGGCACTTAATTTGACCTGCAGATATTTTTCCAAAATTGCAGCAATTAAGACAACACGTTTATGATCAACACCCGTAATAACCCGCTGCGGTACACCAAATTTTGATGGGATAGTTAATGCTTGTAATTCTAGCAGTAAAGGACGTGTTCCCTCTAAACAGCTAATAAGCACGGAGCCCGGTGCGTAGGAGGCTTCTTGCAAGAGCTGCTGATTAATATCGGGCATTTCTTGTAAGCCCTCTTGCATCATGCGCCAAAAGCCAAGCTCACTAATAGGCCCAAATCTATTTTTTACCGAACGCAATACGCGTGTATTCCATTGATCTTCGGCTTGTAAATAAAAAACAGCATCAACCATATGCTCTAATGTTTTAGGCCCAGCAATAACACCTTCTTTGGTTATGTGGCCGGTTACAATGATGGCAATGCCATTTTCTTTGGCTAAACGCATGAGAGCAAAACCGGCTTCTTTTAAAAAACTAATACTGCCCGGTGTTGCATCTGATTTTGTAAAAAAACAGTTTTGTAGCGAGTCAATAATCATAATATCAGGCTTATGTTGTTGCGCCGTTGCTACAATACTTTCTAAATCACCCTCATCAGCAAAAAGCATGTTGGTAGCATCGCCAATGGTCCGAATAACCCGTAGTTTTACCTGTTCTAATGATTCTTCAGAAGAAAAATAAAATACCTGGTACTGTTGCGCCAGTTTATGAGCAACTTGTAGCAAAAGCGTCGATTTACCAATGCCGGGATCTCCGGTCAGTATAATAAAAGCGCCAGGCATAATACCGCCACCTAGTACTCGGTCCCACTCAGAAATATTAGCAACAAAACGAGCTGTTGTTTGGTCAGAAATTTTTTCAAGCGGCTGCATGGTGATTGTATTACCATGCTTGCTTAATTTACTTGCAGGTGATATCTCGTGCGTTCGTGTTTCTTCTAAACTATTCCATGAGGAGCATGACGGGCAACAGCCCAACCATTTTATAGTGCTAAAATCACAATTGGTACAAGAATAACTCGTTTTAGATTTGCTCATGGTAATAGTTTGGTTGTTGATCAATAGTAAAACAACCACGGCAACGGGCTTGGTAATAATCTTGCGCGCCGATCACAATAAGAGGGTCATTATGCCGAGCGGGAACACCGTTGACGAGCCGTTGTGTAAACTGTGCATCCTTGCCACATTCAATGCAGATTGCTTTAAGTTTTGTAATGCTGTCGGCAATAGCAAGAAGCACCGGCATTGGCCCGAAGGGAATGCCTCGAAAATCAAGATCTAGCCCTGCTGCGATAACCCGTTTGCCTTGTTCTACAAGCGTGCAAATGACGGCAATAATCTCCTGAGAAAAAAATTGAACCTCATCTATGCCAACAACTTCTATCTCTGGTGTCATGAGTTCAAGAATTGCTCGGGGATTATGCAGCGAAAATGCCTTAACTTTATTGCCGTTATGCGATAACACATATTCGGTCGTTTTACGTGTATCAATACTCGGTTTAATCGTCAAAACTTGTCGTTTTGCAATTTCTGAACGTTTAATGCGACGAATTAATTCTTCTGATTTTCCAGAAAACATAGATCCGCAAATGATCTCTAATGAGCCTTTGCTATTTTTTTCAACTGCCATAAAAGCAACTCCTTAACACCTCAAGCAACCTGTAGAATTTTAATTCTAAAGAGCTCAACAATTTTTGCAATGGCTTATCAGTATTAAGAAAGAATACAACATCTTTCGGATGGTTTCTTGCGGACAATCCGTGGCTGCCAACCTTCCCGGGGTATAAAAGATGGTAACTCGGCGCGACCAATTTTTACTGTCACATAGGCTGCAATAAATTGGTAGATATCTTGTGCACTATGGATCACCCAAGGTCCCCGCCAATGAGCAGGTTGTGGTTTGCCATTATATGCTTTCAGGTAACCTGTTAAGGTAGGGAAGCGGGAATAAAGTATCTGTGCTTCTTCCTTTGAACAAAGCACTTTATTCTTTTGATAGCCTGATTCTATATCTTGAAATATAGCTGTTAAGGCTTGTACCCATTGTTCGGGTTGCTCAACATCGTCTCTAAATGCTTGTGGTAGAGAATAATAAATTCTATTTTCTTTTGGTCCCGAGCTAAATAATGTCCATGGGCTATCTGTATAAGAAGGTTTAGGTAATAATGTTAACGGTATTTCATGGTTTAAAACTTGTTGCAAGTCACGCTCAAATTGATTTGTGGGCTGAATATACTTCAGTGTCGCTGCAGTTTCGATGATCTCTTCGACAGCATCAGAACAATAGGTAATGAATGTGATTGGCGCTGCAAGTAACGCTAGAGGCAACATGATGCGCATTATTTTCTCCTCAAAGTACAATGCACGATAGTCTATAAAAGTACTATAGTTTGTAGTAAAATCTTTATAGCTGATTATGTCAACCAAATTACATGAGGTTAATATATGCAATTTAACCAACGAATTCTAGCGGCTATTATGTTTATTTTGCCAGCATCTATGCATGCAGTGGATATTCCCACAAAATATCTTGTTGTTTCGCCATTTGAACCAGATTCAACGTTGAAATGGTGTCAAAAAGTACAACTTCCGTCCGAGGATACACACATTGTTAAGTGTACTGCGATACGTCAACGTGACCAATTGTATCTTATACAAACAAAATTAGATGTACTTAATAAACAGCAATGTGCTATTGCTGCATTTGGTATTTGTGCAGGCGCATCTGCGCTGGCGTACGCATTGCCTCAGCTCGATTGTTCACGGATAAAAACTGTTTTTTTAGAATCCCCTTGGGATAATTTTACGAACCTGGTTGCAGACATGTGTTGTTGCTGCCCATCAATTGTCTCTCGTTGTTTTGCAAGGTGGTGTTGTAAATATGATGTAGGGGGTCGTCATCCCGTCACCGAGATTGGTTCTTTACCGTCTACATTATCGGTTAATTTTTTCGTGATTGATGGTAATGACATGATTGTTCCAATAAAGCGCACCAAAGCATTATATAATGCGATCCATGTTGCTAAGAACTGGCTGGTGTTTAGAGGAGCACATTCTTTGCTGGCGCAGAACCAAAATTATCCAAGAATTGTTCATGAATTGTTACGTCAACATAAATTACAATGTGATGCTGTATTAGCAAAGGAAGGCGCTGAAATTTTTGCTATAGGACCACAGATAATAGAGGATCATGATTACAAAACTGAAAATACAAAATCTTAGTGGCGTGTATGATAGTTTAGTATGATCCATGATGGTAAGCAATGAGTATACAGGTATGCATGAGTATTTATGTCAACCAATTACATGAGTTTTTATATGCAATTTAATCAACGAATTCTAGCGGCTATTATGTTTATTTTACCAACATCTATGCATGCAGCGCAAACCCCAGAAATATCTACGCAGTATCTTGTAGTAGGTCCTTATGGCTGGAATAATGCTCAAATTAAAAGAAGCTTTTGCTTGATAGTTGATGTTCCGAATAATATACATCCAGTCGCCTTACCTGTGCCCTACTGCTGTGGATATCGATTTGATCAGTCTGAAGAATATACGTGTATCAAAGAGACCTTGGATCGGCTTAATGCGCTCAATTGCGATATTGTAGCTGCAGGAATATCACGTGGCGCTTCTGCATTACTGACGGTCTTGCCTAACTTAGATTGTAAAAATATTAAACTTGTTATTGCCGAATCTCCTTATGCATGTTTGGATGATGCGCTCAAACATAATTGTTGTTGTTGCCCGTTACGCTTGTTGCAATGGTATATGTCGGGGTATAAGCGCCATGGCCCTCATGCGATTCAGGAAGTAACTAAATGGCCAGCTGATCTACCCGTAGTATTCAGTACTGTTGAGAATGATACGTGGGTACCAATAAACAGTACTGAGCGTCTTTTTAGGGAATGTACAAGTAAGCAAAAATATTTGTTTCAATTTTCTGGGCCAGGAACACCACAGCATGGATGCTTACGGTTAGATCCAGAAGATAGATATGTTCCACGACTTCATGCTTTGTTTAAGCTTTATAGATTACCATACGACCGTGCTGCTGCGCGAGCAGGGGAAAAGCTTATGAAGCAATCAGATCATCAACCGCGCGAGGTTACAGAAAACACTTTATTGTTGAACGAATAACAATTTCAACAGTCTTTAAGCGTCTTTAAGTTATTGAGCGCTCTTTATTCAGTGATTGGAAAACCGTGGCCTTTAGGCCGCCGATGAACAAGCACCATATGTCAGAGTGTAGCAGATTTTAAAAATCTGCGTAATGAGTTTTTTCGCCTTTACGGCCGGCTAGGCCGGCTTCAACTACTCTCCTGGGGGCATTAATAAATAGGGTTTTTCTCAAGCCTTTTCTTATGGTGTCATATGCAATAATATGCTATACTAAACGTTATAATAATGTTCTTAATAATAGCACCATGAAACGTCTTGCCTATAAATTTAGACTTAAACCTCATGCACGTCAGCGTAAAAAACTGCATCAATTTGCTGGATGCGCTCGGTTTGTCTACAACAAAGCGCTCAGCTTGGAGCAAGAGCAGTACAAGCAAACAAAAAAGATGTTGGGCTATAATAAGATTGCCAAGCTATTGGTCGGTTGGAAAAGAACGGCGGAATTTGGTTTTCTTAAAAACACGCATTCGCAAATTCTACAGCAGAAATTACAAGACTTGTATACAGGGTTTGATAACTTCTTTGCGCATAGAGCAGATCATCCTCGTTATAAAAAGAAAGGTCTGCATGATAGCTTCCGCTATCCACAAGGATTTAAAATTGACGAAGCGGGCAAGCGTATTTACTTACCAAAAATTGGCCATATTGCCTATTATCAAAGTAGATTGATTACGGGCACACCCAAAAATATTACCGTGTCATATAGCGCAGGCCATTGGTACTGTTCTATTCAAACGGAGCAAGAGCAAATAATAGCACAACATCCATCTGCGAGCATCATTGGTATAGATGTTGGCATAGCAAGATTTGCAACATTGTCTGATGGTACCATTATAGAACCAATCAACAGTCTGAGGAGCTCGCAGAACAAGATTAAGCGCTTACAACGCTCTGTTTCTCGTAAGAAAAAAGGAAGTTTCAACAGGAAAAAAGCTCTACGTAAGCTGATTAAAATTCACCAACGTATAGCATATAAACGTCATGATTATCTTCATAAAATTACGACTACCATCAGCAAAAATCACGCACGAGTAGTTATAGAAGATCTTCAGATAACAAATATGTCTGCATCTGCACGAGGCACACGCGATAACCCCGGCAAGAATATTAAAGCAAAAGCTGGATTAAATACATCGATCTTAGATCAAGCTTGGCATGAATTCAGGCGTCAGCTAGTGTATAAACTTGCGTGGGCTGGAGGAGAACTCATTCTTGTACCTGCGCATCGCACAAGCCAAACATGTTCTTCATGCGGCTTTGTGCATGCTGATAATAGAAAGACGCAGCAATCATTTTTATGCCTGCAATGTGGTTACGATGAGAATGCAGATCTAAATGCAGCAAAAAATATATTATCCGCAGGTATACATGCTGGTAAACTTACAGCCGCAGGGCATGCGGTAATAGCTTGTGGAGAGAAAGCCATTGGGCGCTCGCTGAAGCAAGAACCAATTCCTTCTGCTTAAAAAGCTTAGGAATCCCCACCATTTATGGTGGGTGAGGATGTCAATACTTACTGAGCATAAAAATTAAATAAACAGGTAAGCTGTTGATCCTCATCTGTGAAATTGCATGATGGTAGTTTCCAACGAGAAAGCTGTCTTGATGCTTGCTGCCTTCCATAGCCAATGGCGGCAAGCGAATAACGCGGTTCGTTGTCTGCTATTATTAATTCGGAGCTATCAGGAGACCATGCCATAATACCGGTTGCAGGTAGGGTAAAGAGTTTTTTCCCTGTAGCACCATCAAAAATCGTTGTTGTCTTCTTCTTGTCATTAGATTGCGCAATTTTTGTATTATCGGGTGAAAGCTTTCCACTTGGCAGATTGTTTCTAAATTTTTTAGTTGCAACATCCCATTGTTGCATATCTTGGTCATGGTAATATTTATTTATATAGAGTGTTTTGCCATCTGCAGACCATTTTGGCATGTCACCTTCATGATTCGGTATCTTAGCATATAATGTTGCGGTAGGCTGTTTTGTCGCAGAAGCATGGACATCATATATGGCAATATCATCCTCGAGATAACCTGTTAATGCGATTTTTGTAGAATCTGGGGACCAAGCAATGTGATCAGTTGATCGTATTGGTGAATAGAGTGTGTATGGCGTATTCGGTGCTTGTATATTCCATAACGCGACATCATCATTATTTTTCTGTCCAGCTGCCACCATCGTGCCATCAGGAGACCAAGAAATAGCATGACTCCTTCCATACCCGGCGATCCCTGACTTGCTGTTTTCTTTAAGGGTGGTTTGTACAGTGGCTGTGGCAATATCCCAAAGTTGTATTGCAGCTTGTACTGCGCTTGGGGATGCTACTAAAGTACCATCTGGTGAAAGAGCGTCTCCTCCTCGCGGGTCATGTCGTCCTCGCGGATCTTCCCATGCAAGGTCTTCTTGACCTTTTTTGCCATCCATAATGCTAAACGCTGAAAGTTTTTTGCCGGATGTAAGATCCCATAGGTAGATAAGAGGCACTTGTACAAAACTTCCCAATATTGCAACCTTATTACCAGGAAGCCAAGCAACTTTTTTTATAGTATTACGTTTTTCTTGCATTGTTTTACGCACGGTGCCTGTTTTTGCATCAAGAAGAACAACGGGGACTTTTCCAGTATCAGCAGATAGTGCAAGTAAGGAGTTACCATCTGGCGACCAGGATAATAATTCAACATCATCCATATTTAATGGCAATTGTGCTGTAGGTTGCATCTCCTTGCTGGCAAGCTCTTGCAGAATACGCCGTTTAAGATCTAAAGGAAGGGTAGCAAATTGCGCACTATATGTTTTAGGATTACTGACGATTTGTTTGATAAGTGTATCTTGTAATGTTGGTTCTGGGGCAAAAATGTTTATCATACCAATCAGCGCTATTAAGCTATATACTATTTTAAGATTCATAAAATACCCCTATTTGATAAATATCTACTCTATTTTTATCCAAGTATATCCCAGTTGATCACGCAATATCAATACTATTTGAATTAATTTTTATTTTTATTAGGGTTGGCTATGGTCCATAGGTATCAATGTCGTTGTATCAACAATATGGCTTGGGCAGGCCGCGCGCTCTTGGGCACTGCAAAAATCAGGGTTTGATTGTATTTTGCCATCTTGCATACGGGTACAACAGGTACGTGGGTCATACTGCATAATGCCGATAAACATAGTGCCTGCGCTGCCTATAGCTTTGTAAAAATTAGCGTAATATAACAAAGCGCCGGTAAAAATAGCACCATTAATAATAGCAAACGGAAATTGAGCACGTGTTAAATCAGAAAAGACAAAGCTGGCTTCGGTTAAATCTGCATTATAAAATAGAGCATCATGTAAATGTGCGTTATTAAAGTTAGCGCGCGCTAAATGCGCATTCGTAAAATCGGCAGGAACACCGGTATACGGGTGACGATTAAGGAGCGTTGTCCCAAACATAGCTTCTTGCGCGTTCACATTTTTAAAGTTTGCGCCTTCAAGATAAGCGCCATTAAAATTTACTTTGCGTAAATCTGCCCTTTCAAAATCACTGCCACGTAAATCTAGCGCCTGTAAATTGGCACCAGCTAACGGTGCGCCCCTAAAATCACAACCGGGACAGTGGAGTTTATCACGCAAAATGGCGTTAACATGTGCAGGATTATATGCTGACAAAACTGCTATGGCAAAAAATGATACTAAGGCTACAAAAAATTTTTTGATCATAGAGACCTCCATTACAGTAACTGTAGCATATCTGTTCAATTTTAATCAATAATTGAAATATTTTTAACGACGTTTTGGAATGATTTCAATATGATACAAGCTGGCGATTGCGTTAATAGCCTCGTTGAATGGATTATCATTCGCGCTTGCAGGTATTACTAAAGTATCTATGGTGGTGGTTTTACTGAGGTGCTCAATAGCCTTTACGGCGGTTTTATTGAGGTTGCGCATAATAAGTTTATGGATATGGGTAGAGCCCAATTGTTTTGTCATGGCGGGAAACAGGGTGTAATCAATCCATGATTCAACAGACGCGGTGCCAGAAAGGGCTCCTTTATCGACGATAATAGTTTTTTTATCTTTATATAAAAGGGTAACCGATCCGCGTGTTGCCTTAACAGGCATAGAAAACGTCTGTTGACGATTAAGGGCTGCAAATAGCAAAACGGTTGCAATAAGAATGGCTGCCAAATAAAAAACGCGCAGTAATAGGTTCTTTTTAACAAAATAAATAACCGCATAAGCCGCCAGCAAAGGAAGCAGTAGAAATAGAGAGGGTGGGCATGGGATATGCAGTAACCAGCGAGGGCTGCCTTGTTGTATAAGATATAGCCAACAGCCGGTAAGCTTATCCAGGAGAACAATAAGGTAATAGTTTGGTATATAAAAGATCTCAAAAAAGAAGATTAATGAGGCAATAAGTAGAAAAATGGTCAAAATCGGGCTAAAGATAAGGTTAGCAATAGGTGACATTAATGAGATAGGTAGTCCCCAGGCAATCAAAATGGGCAGCGAGGCAATAGTGATAAATAACTGTAGTTGTGCAAACCGTATAAACCATTGATATATACGATGATGTGCGGATTGTTTCATGCTTGTAGCATAACAGAGTTCTCCAGGTTTGCCAACCAATAACAGCAGTACATTATTTCAATTAGAAATTTAATATAGAATAATAGCCCAGCTGTCAATATACTTTTTCTATAAAATCTCTATTATTAGAAATATAATATTTCAGAATGAAGAGGTTTTGTTATGAAAAGTAAAATAATATTACTCATATTGTTATTTATTCCTGTTATCGGTTTTGCAGCGCCAGTTAAAAAACCTGTTGTTAAAAAAGGTTCTACCAAGTTGGTCCCTGTCAAAAAGGCTTTTTTAAAAAAGGCGGTTGTTAAAAAAGTTGTCCCTAAAAAGGCTATTCCAAAAAAAGCTATACAAAAACCTGTTGTCAAAAAGGTGGTCCCTAAAAAAATTGTACAACCAGCAAAAGTGATAGCTAAACCCGTAGTTCAACAGATTATAAAAAAACCGGTTGTTGTTCAACAGATTGCAGCTGGTAATGCGCAAAAGGTTATTTTAGCAAAGGGTTTATTTAATACTATCATTGCAGCGGCTGATAAATTGGCAATTCCATTGCTTAAGCAGTTTGGCGGGCAATATGCAGCACTCATAACACCGCAGATGTGCAAACAGCTTATAGCTATGCTCAATCAGCCGGCTACAAAAAAAGAGGCTATTTGCATTCTTATGGTCTTCCAGCCAGAGTTTATTAATTTTATGGATAAAGAATTTACCGTAGCTCAGCTGAAAGATATAACGGCTATTTTAAATAATAAATCTATCGTTAATAAAGTTGCTCAGGCTTTACAAAGCAGCAAAAACATAGACCAATTTCAGCAGGTTTTTAAAAATTTATTAACATGTTCAGAACGTATACAATGTTTTTCTTTGGCCATGATGTTTAAATGTAATAGTGGTCGTCGCAAGGCGTTAGCTAAAGCTATCTGGAGAAGAAATCAAAACGTTTATATGCAGGCAATAGATGCGTTGATGGAACTTGCTGATAAAGCCTCTCAGTAAAAAATCGCATTATTGCTTCCATTAATATTGTTAGATCCCTGCCGTTAGTGCGGGGATCTTTTTTATGGCGCTGGTACTGTCGCTGGACTTTCTACAAGTGGCGATTTAGGTCTACTTGGTGACATAAGCATCGATGTCTGTTTTTCCACCGGTTGTTCTACAGGCTCAGGTTGTTGCTTCGTTGATCTGTTTTTCTGCTGATCAGCAATAGTACAGACGGCCTCAGGGCAATCACGAAATGAGATAGTACCATCGGGCAGTACGGTGTTACATAATAATGCTTTATCAAGAGCATGCGGTTCAATAGTCGCCCCAAATAAATTCGCATTCTTTAAATTAGCATGATCCATAGTAACATCACGTAACTGTGCATTAATTAAAATAGCTCCCGTCAAATCAGTATGTTGCAAATTTGTGCCATGTAATAATGCGCCAGAGAGATTTGCTTCCATTAAATTGCTGTGCGAAAAATCTGTGTTATGCAAATAAGCAAACTGAAAGCTTGCATGGCAAAATTGTGCGTACGTGGCAGTGCAATCTGTTAAGTTTGACTGATCAAAGACGCTATATAAAGCATTAACCATACTTAAATTCGCGTTGCTTAAATTAGAGACCGCAATAATAGCATGCTGCAGATTAGCGCCTGTAGCATTGATAGACGTAAGATTAGCTTTTTTAAGGTTGGCCTGCGCAAAATTGGCTTGCAAGGCAATGACATTGCTCAAATCTGCTTGGATGAGTGAAGCACTATGAAACGATGTTTTTTGTGCTCGCGCAAAACTAAAATTAGTGCCATCGGCAATCACATAATCGAGCTGAGCAAAAGAAAGCTCGGCCTCTTTTAAGCAGGCATAACTCATATGAGCACTGGTAAAATTGGCGCCTGTTACATCAGAACCTTTTAAATTTGCGTAATCAAGCTCTGCGTTAATAAAGATGCCATGAATAAAGCGGCATTGTTGGCAAAAGCCTTTTTCATTTAAATACGACAGATCATCAAGGTCAAGATCGGTAAGATAGGTAAATACCGAGCCGCGTGCCATGACTACCACACAAAGGATCAGCATCCATCTACTTATATTCATCAAACGCATAACCGTCCTTCTGATTTTTGTTTTTTTCTTCTATATTCATAGAAAAGTTATCATGTTGTTGACAATATTTTTTTCTACTTGGCTAGAATATAAAGGATTTTAATGAATGATCAGCGCGCGCAGTTTTTAGCGCACATAGCATTTAAGTTACGAGAAGAATCTATTTTAGCAACGTCGCAGGCAGGCTCAGGACACCCTACATCAGCATTATCTGCGGCAGATATTGTTGCCGTACTGTTTTTTTATGCAATGCATTTTGATCCGCAAAACCATCAAAATCCTAATAATGATCGTTTTATTTTATCTAAAGGCCATGCAGCGCCGGTGCTCTATGCAGCCTGGCAACAGCTGGGGCTTATTAGCCATGACGAACTTATGCAGTTACGGCAGATAAATTCTCCTTTAGAAGGACATCCCACGCCGCGATGCACATTAAATGAAGCGGCAACCGGCTCATTAGGACAAGGATTATCAATTGGTGTTGGTATGGCATTAAGTGCGCGCA
>Ga0206824_10016_pt4 | contig 20753 bp, 17 predicted proteins | sample Alteio_BWOrgCont_82_FD_152874 | JGI IMG/M metagenome (GOLD analysis project Ga0206824, IMG submission 152874) | Enriched cells from forest soil in Barre Woods Harvard Forest LTER site, Petersham, Massachusetts, United States -... | ecosystem: Environmental > Terrestrial > Soil > Temperate forest >...
CGGCGGACGATATTTGCTACCGCCTGGTCGATTTCGAAGACGGCTTCCGTCTTGGCTTTCTCGAGTACGAAGAAGTCCGCGACCGTTTCCTCGCGGTGATCGGCGACGCGGCTTTGCTCGAGAGGGCGGAAGCGATGCACGAAAGAAAGGAACGCATCGAGTTTCTCCGCGCCCTGGCGATCGGCGCCGCCGTGCAGCAGACCGCGGAGTTTTTCCTCGCCCGGGAAGGCGAAATCCTCGCGGGCGAATTCGACGCTCCGCTCATCGACCACATCGCCGCCGGGGAAGAACTGGAGACGATCAAGCGCCGCTCGGTGGAGACCATTTATGCCACGACCCGCGGGGTGGAAATCGAAGCGGCTGGATTCTCCGTGCTCGGTGGGTTGCTCGATGATTTTGTCGCCGCCGTGAACGATGTAGCGCGGCGCGGCAAGCACGCCAGTCCTCGCAGCCGCAAACTGCTGCGTCTCGTTCCCGAGCAGTCGCTCGGCCCCGGCCGCGACCCCGATTCCAATCCGTACCAACGGCTCCTCCGCATGGTCGATTTCGTCTCCGGCATGACCGACAGCTACGCGGTGTCGCTCTTCAGGAAGATCCGCGGCATTTCGTTGCCGGGCCAATAGGCGCTAAACACAGTTGCTGGGCTGGTATGTTGGCGGGCAAGCCGTCACTTTTCCATCGGCGAGAAAACGTAGAAACTCTCGATGTCCACTCCACCGTCGCCGCTCGTGACAATCTCCAATGTGTGCTCCTGATTGGGCAAATTCTGCACCAGCGGCACGGAGAACAGATCGGGCTTGTCTCCCGCGAAACTGACCCACCCTACCGCGCACCGATCAACGTCGAAAACGAACTTATCGTCTGTCCCGTTTCCAAAGACCGGCGGCTGTCCCGGAGATTGGTCTTTATTCTTCACCACGTTGTTGCGCCACATTTCGGGATCGATGCCGATCTGGCCTGAGTTGCTGACGAAAGGTTGGGCGGCGTTTCCTTTCCCGTCGGGTCCGGTCACACTTCCGACGATCTCATAATTGCCGTTATCGTCGAGCATGGTAATCGTCCAGCTTTGCGGGATGAGATGGTTGAGCAGATTGACCGCCTGCGGAGCGGTGTCCCCCGGCTGGCCACTGACCTTTTTCTTCGGATAAATCTTTGGTATGGCCCGAATGTAGTTGCCGTGGAAAACCGGCGCCTGTTCGGCAGGCGTACCGTCGATGAGGACCTTCGCCGTCCCGCCGCCGGTAGTTCTGTGGCCGATGAGATCGATGCGGTTGCCGGTAAAATGAACCGTGATCTTGTCTCCACCTTGTGCGCTGCGCACGGAAGTGTTCCCCGCGATCCATTTTCCATGGAGAGTTACCTTCTCAGTCACCGTGTCCATGGGCGGGTTCACCGGAATGGCACGTTCGAGAGACTTGGGATCGTAGGTGAATTGCTTCGGGTCGGTGATGTGTTTCATCACATCGTCCCACACCCGGATTCGCCCGTGCTGATTCTGGTGGACATGATCGATGAGCAGGTCGTCCGGTTTCAACCCGCTAACTTTGAAATACTCCGCAAGGTCCCGCCGGTGCTCGACAAACTCGGCGTGATGCTTTTCGCAAATCTCCCGGATTTCTGCCCACGACACATATCCGTTTTCGATGTTATCCGGGGTCATGGAATCCGTCGGCCGGAAATGGATGCTCGGGACAATGATGTCGGCCGTGGTGTGCTTGCGGATCTCGGTCAACATCGCGTCAAGACCCTCCGGCGTGCCCACGGTGTAAGTGAAAATCAAATCGGGTTGCTCGGCGCCGACAAATTGCTTCACCCAATCCCCCGCATAACTCCACGGCGTGCCTGCTCCGTCGTGCGCGTGATACTCGATCGGCGGGGCATGCGGAAAATTCTTCTGAATGTCGTAGATCAGCCCATAGCCTTCCTCCTGCGCCGCCGTCCAACTCGATCCAATCCCCCAGATCACATAAGGCTTGCCGGGAATGCCCGCCTTCCCTTCCCATTTCGCCACCGAAAGCGCCAGGTTCCTGCCGTCGCCGGGTCGAGGCGCGACGTTGTACGGAGGAAGGTGCGACCGCTCAGCCTCGTAAGCCCCGGCCATTTCTTCATTGGAAGCGGAGCGCAGTTGGAGATCGTCGACACAAATATACTGCCCCGGTTGTTCGGGTTCACCCCGGGGAGAGATGTGAAATTGAACGGTTTTGGCCGGAACAGGCATCCAGAAATAAATCCCCACGCGTTTCCACTGGTTTCCTGTGCCCGGGATGTAGCAGGTATCGACGGAAGTGCTTGGCAGTCGCTCCTCCGAGGTAAATGTAACTACCGCATAGTGCTCCGCGGGGCACTTCAGCCATAGGGATAAGAAATAAGGTCTCCCGGGCTTGGCCGGAATCCGCGGAGTGCGCAGGGTCGTGCCCTGGATAGCTTCGATTTTATAGTAAGCCTTCCCCTGTGGTGCGTCATCCGCTGCCACGACCTGCCCCTTTTGGGCGTCCCAGCCGGCGGGTATCTTGCCATCGGTTTCGAAATCCCCTCCCGGTATCGAAATGATTTCGCTTCCACTTGGAACGGGAAAGGGTTTGGCGCTGATACACCGCAACCCCCTGGTTTCTCCGGGTTCGGATAAATCCGGCTTAAGCGTGTAGGGCACACCGGGTAATGGCGGCGCGACCGGGCCGTTCTGCGCTCGCAAAACGGGAGCCACCAGGAGAAGCGCCCATGCTACTAGAGGAATTCGACAGGCAACGAATCGAGATACGGCAGGATGGAACATAGATCACTAAGAACTAAGAACTAAGCACTAAGCACTCAACATAGGAGCGTCTTCTTGGGAACTGCCGCTCGGTCGAACTGTGCCAGGTCTATTTCATGGGACGCAGATCCCCATCCAGGACCGCAGATTCTCCCGGGTGAAGATCAACCACGGCCTTTTTGTCTCCGTAGCGCACCTGGACGGAGTGGCCGGCGACGCTGTGGATGGTGAGGGACACCAACTTTCGGTCCCGCCACTCCTCATCCACTTCGTAGCCGCCACGGGCCCGCAGGCCTTTGACGCTGCCGGATGGCCAGGCGCCGGGCAAAGCCGGAAGCACATGGAGATCATGCTGGTGGCTTTGCAGCAGCATCTCGGCAAATGTGCCCGGCAGGGCCGGCGTGGTGTCATACTCCACCGCCCCAAACAGATTCGGCGAAACCACCTTGAAATAGCGCCGCACCTGCTCATAGGCGAGGTCGCCTTCGTCGAGACGTGCGAAAATGAAACTGAGGTGTGGATAGGACATCCAGCATTTACTGTCTCCACGCGCCACGGCGGAGACCTTGGCCGCGGCGGCCAGATCCGGCGTTTGTTCACAGGAAATTTGTCGCAGCGGATACACCCCGAGCAGATGGGAATTGTGACGGTGGTGGTTCTCCGGAGTATCGATGTGCCCCTCGGCGGCCACCTCCTTTTTTTCCCTCTCCGACTCGGCGGGGAAATCCTTCATTTCCGTCATCCACTCCAGCAATTGCCCCCAACTCCCGATGCCCGGCTTGAGTAACTTTTCCCTCATCGCGGTGACTTTGGTCCGGTATTCCCGATCAACTCCCAGAATTTCCGTGGCATCGAGGTAATTGGTGAACAAGTCCCACACCAGTTCCTGGGAATAGCTCACACCGTCCTGATGAAACGGACCATGCTCTGGCGACCATGTGTCGGTGACAATCAGACGCCCATCCGGAAGTGGTTTCAGGTGGTCTTCCCAATATTCGCAAAGCTCCTTCAGCATGGGATAAACCACCTTTTGCAGGAACTCCCGATCCTGGCTGAAAGCGTAGTGCTCCCAGAAATGATGGCAATACCAGGCCATCCCTCCTTTGTTCCACGCGTAAGCCTGGCCGCCCATGATGTTATGGTCGCCACGAATCTCCCAGCCGCGGGTCGTCAGCCCTCCCGAAGTGGTCTTAAGCTCCGGGGAGGTTTGGGCATCCTTTCTCCAGACGGGAATCTGGCTTTGGATGAGGTCCAGGAGGGGTAGATGGCACTCCGCGAGATTGCATGGTTCCACCGCCCAATAGGCCAGTTCGGTGGGCGCGATGTCGTTGGTGTATCGAGCAGCGAATTGGGGAAAATTGCAGTCGTTCCACAGGCCGAAGCCGTTCGCGCCCACGCCGCCGGCGCGACTGCAGGAGATGGTGAGGTAACGGCCGTACTGGCAGAACATTTGTTCGAATTCCGGATCTGTCGTGCTTGTCGCACGCGCGAGGCGCTCGTCGGTTGGCAGGGCGCGCTGCGCGGCAGTCGAGGAGCCAAGATCGAGGGAGAAGCGGTTGAACAATGCCTGGTAGTCAGCGATGTGGGCGCGCCTCAATGGGGCATAGCCTTGGGCCGCGGCGGCGTCGATCTGACGGGAAACGCGGAGATGCGGGAGTTCCTTGTCCAGGTAGCGCTTTTGGTAGTCCATGACGTAGTTGGTCCCGCAAGCCACCAGGATCGTGAGGCTGTCACAGTTTTTGAACTCGAGTCGCTCTTCATATTTCCCGCCGGCCACTTCCAGGGAACCGCCCTCGTGCAGCACGACAGTCTGCGCCTCATATCGCAGTCCATTGATGAACCCACCGGGCGTGGTGATCCGGTTCTTTTCAAAAAGGGAGATGCGGTTGTGTGCATCGGTGAAGAAGAGGGAGCCGGAATACCGGCCCGGGCGATCCGCACTGAAGCGCACGGCAATGACCTCATCGGGATGGCTGGCAAAATACTCGCGGCGATAGGCCACGCCGTCGGCCGTGTAGGTGACTGTCGAGATGGCATCGTTGAGACTGAGGCTGCGGCGATAGTGCTCCGCCGTTCCCTGGCCGGTGAAATCAACGGAAAGGTCTCCCAAGGGCTGGAATGCCCCAAACCTGTCGTCGGCGTGCCCATCGGGAATGGAGCCACCGCCCGTCCACATGGTCTTTTCACTGAGCCGCAGGAGCTCGCGGGAGGTGCCGCCTTGGATCATGGCGCCGAACCGGCCGTTGCCGATGAGCAGGGCAGTGTAGAGTAGTGTGCGGTAGGTGCCGGCCCCGCCCTCGCTGCAAGTTTTGGCCAGGTAAGAGGCCGGTTTGTTGAACCAAAGACCGAGCGGATCGGGGGCGGATTCGGAAGCCTGCACCACCCCGCGAGGCAGGATCATGGACGAAGCCAGCAGCGCAACGCCCACCACGCGTCGAATTTTTTTCGGGAGGCGCGGCGGCGCTGATCGGGCCATCTTGAACTGGGATTTCCTATTTGGTTTGTCGTTCATGAATTGAGGGAGAGTTCGGTCGATTTTGTTCCAGACCGTCGAGCCACAAGGAAGCACCGGCCCGCTCCAGGGCGCAAGCGCTTCGGGATAGTCGCTGCGCAAAAATGACGGCGGAGAAACATGTTGCACAATCGCAGGAAACGGAAAATACTGAGTCAGTTTCCAAAGGTTATGAGCCCGCATCCTCTATCCGCTGCACCTCCCACCCGCCCCCCAGCCGGCGGCGACACCGCTCGCCGGCGCATTGTGGCCGGCGCCCGTCGCTATTTTTTTTCCCACGGCTTTCGCGGCGTCACGATGGACGATCTCGCCGCGGAACTGGGCATGAGCAAAAAGACCCTCTACGCTCATTTCCCCAGCAAAATGGCCCTCCTCCAGGCGGTCATGTGCGACAAAATGAACGCCGTGGAAGCGGACCTCGAACGCGTCACCACGGAAAGCGGCGCAGACTTTCCCGCTCGGCTCCAGGCGATGCTCGCGTGTATGCGCGGACACACCGAAGAAATCAGCGAGCCCTATGTCCGCGACGTGCGTCGGGAGGCGCCGGAGCTTTTCGCGCAGGTGCAGGAGCGGCGGCGAGCGATCATCCAGCGCTTCTTCGGTAAGCTCATTCGGGATGGCCGCAAGGTGGGCAGGATTCGCAAAGACATCCCGGAAAATATGATGATCGAAGTGCTCCTCGGGGCGGTCGATAGCGTGGTCAATCCGGCGAAGATGGGCGAACTTTGCAGCACCCCGAAGGAAGCGTTTTACCAAATCATCACCATCTTTCTCGAGGGCGTGATGATCAAAGAGAGGAAGGGAAAATCATGAAGCAGATTCGTTGGAGACCAATGATGGTACTGGCGGCTATGGCGGTCGGTCTGATGGCCTTGACCGGGTGCAATCGGCGCGCGGCCAATCGTGTCCAGGGTTATGTCGAGGGTGAATTTGTCTTCGTCGCGTCGCCCTATGCCGGACAACTCGAAACTCTCTCCGTGAAACGCGGTGAATGGGTGAAACCCGGTGACCCGCTCTTTGCGCTCGAATGTGGCTTGGAAACGGCGGCGCGGGAAGAGGCTCAGCGCAAGCTCGTGCAAGGGCGCGCAAACCTGGAGGACACCAAGAAAGGCAAGCGACTTCCCGAATTGGAATCGGCCGAGGCCCAGCTCAACCAGGCGCGTGCATCGCTGGTTCTCTCGGAAAAGGAATACAAGCGGCAGGATGATCTTTTGCGTCGTGGCGTGGCTTCCATGCAGGAATTGGATCGTGCCCGCTCGGCCCGGGATCAGGACGATCATCGTGTCCGGCAGATGGAGGCGGATTTGCAAACGGCTCACCTTGGTTCGCGCGACGACCAGATTGCCGCAGCCGATGCCAACGTCAGTGCGCTCGAAGCCGCACTGGCGCAGGCCGATTGGAACCTCGCGCAGAAACGGCAAAGTGCGCCGAAGTCCGCGCTCGTCTACGACCTCATCTATGAACGCGGCGATTGGGTGCCGGCCGGCAAAGGCGTGGTCGAATTGCTGCCACCGGAGAATGTGAAGGTACGGGCCTTCGTGCCGGAGACGATGGTCGGGACCATCCAGCCTGGCGGTGGCGTGAGTATCTTCGTCGACGGCGTGAATGATCCCTTCGTGGGCCACGTGACTTACATTTCGCCGCAGGCCGAGTACACGCCGCCGGTCATCTACAGTCAGGAAAGCCGGCAAAAGCTCGTCTTCATGGTCGAAGCCCGTTTTGACGTGCCGACCGCATCGAAGCTGCATCCGGGCCAACCGGTTGACGTGGAATTTCGCTGATTATGAACGCGGAAATGACACGTGGCTTATGAATGGAGACCTCGCCATCGACGTGCAAGGCATGACCAAGCGTTTTGGCGATCGGACCGTCGTCAATGACATCTCGCTGCAAGTCCACGCCGGCGAGATTTACGGGTTCCTCGGTCCGAATGGCAGCGGCAAGACCACTTTCATCCGGATGCTCTGCGGACTCCTGCGCGCCGACGCCGGCAGCGGCACGTGCTTGGGACATGACGTCATCACCGAGAGCGATTTGATCAAGCGGCAGGTCGGCTACATGACGCAGCGCTTCAGTTTTTGGGAAGATCTGAGCATCGCGGAAAACCTCGATTTCGTGGCGCGAATGTATGGCGTCAAAAACCGACGCCAGGTCGTTCAGCAAAGCCTCGAGGAACTCGGTTTGGCCTCGCGCCAAAAACAACTCGCCGGCGAACTTTCCGGCGGATGGAAGCAACGCCTCGCCCTGGCCGCGTGCTTGATTCATGAGCCCAAGCTCCTCCTCCTCGATGAACCGACGGCCGGCGTCGATCCGAAGGCGCGGCGCGATTTTTGGGAACACATTCACCGGCTGGCGGCCGAGGGGCTGACCTTTCTCATTACCACTCACTACATGGACGAAGCCGAGCGTTGTCATCGGCTCGCCTATATTTCCTATGGGAATCTGCTCGCCAACGGCACGGTCAAGGAAGTCATCGCCCAGGCCCGGCTCACGACGTGGGCCGTGACCGGACCGGAGCTGTACACCATCGCGGAAGATTTGCGCCGCCAGCCGGGCGTGCAACAAGCCGTCGCCTTCGGCACCTCACTGCACGTGAGCGGGGAAGATTCCACCGCGCTCGAGCAGGCCATCGCGCCGTTCCGCCGCGAGCCCTACACTTGGAACGAAATCCGGCCCGGACTCGAGGACGCCTTCATTCACCTCATGGATGACTCCAAAGACAATTACGCGCCATGAAACGATTCCCGAAATTCTCCTTCGAACGGTTGCGCGGCATCATCGCCAAAGAGTTCACGCAGATGCGCCGCGACCGCCTCACCTTCGCGATGATGCTCGGCATCCCGCTTCTCCAACTCACGCTCTTCGGCTTCGCCATCAATTCCGATCCGCGGCATTTGCCCGCGGCGATGCTGCTGGCCGACCGCGGACCGCAGGGGCGCACGCTGCTCTACGCCTTCAAAAACAGCACCTACTTTGATTTCAAGAGGTTGGTGTCCTCGGAGAAAGAAGGGCACGACTTACTCGCGCAGGGCCGCGTGCAATTCGTCATCGACATCCCGGAAAACTTCTCGCGCGATCTTATCCGGGGCGATCGGCCCGAATTGCTCGTCGAGGCCGACGCCACCGATCCGGCGGCCACCGGTTTTGCGCTCGGCTCGCTCAGCAACCTGGTCGATAGCGCCCTCGTCAACGACCTCAAAGGCCCCTTGAGTTTTCTCAATCGCACCGCCAGCCCGATCGATCTCCGCATTCACTCGATGTACAACCCCGAGATCAACACGCAGTACAACATCGTCCCCGGACTCATGGGCGTGATCCTGACCATGACGATGATCATGATCACGGGACTGGCCATCACGCGTGAGCGTGAGCGCGGCACCATGGAAAACCTGCTCTCCATGCCCACGCGCCCGAGCGAAGTGCTCATCGGCAAAATCGTCCCGTACATTCTCGTCGGCTATATCCAAGTCACCGTCATTCTCGTCGCCGCGCGTTTCCTTTTTCATGTCCCGATGCTCGGCAGCATCCCGCTACTCCTCGTGGTTGCGCTGGTCTTCATCGCCGCCAATCTCGCCATGGGCATCACTTTTTCCACAGTGGCGAAGAATCAGCTTCAGGCCGTGCAGATGACGTTCTTTGTCTTCCTGCCGTCCATTCTCCTCTCGGGCTTCATGTTTCCCTTCCGCGGCATGCCCGTCTGGGCGCAAACCATTGGCGAAGCTTTTCCGCTCACCCATTTCCTCCGAGTCGTGCGCGGCATTCTGCTCAAAGGCAACGGCGTCCCCGACGTGTGGCGCGACCTCTGGCCCATCGGGCTTTTCGCGGTCGTCATGGTCTTCGTGGCCGCCAAACGCTACCGGCAGACGCTGGACTAATGGGAAGGATGAGGGATCAAGGATGAAAGCCGAGGCTTTGCGAGACGCCCGTGGTGCAATGGGGGCAAATGAAGAGGACGGCCGCTGCGCGGGGTTGAGGGAGGGGCTGCCGCCAAACGCGAAGCGCATTTTTCTTCATCCCTCATCCTTCATCCCTCATCCTTGGCTCCGTGCGCTGGAACATTTTTGCGATCGGAAAGCCCAAGCTCGATTTCGCCCGGCTCGGAATCGAGGAATACGCGGAACGGCTGAAGCCATTCGTGCCGGTGCACCTCGAATACCTCAAAGCCAGCGGCCAGGCGGGCGAAAGTCTCGCGTTGCTGGAACGCAGCAAGGGGATGTGGCGGGTCGTGCTCGACGAGCGTGGCGACCACGTCGCGAGTCGCGATCTCGCCAAAAAGATCGGCCATTGGGAGCAGACCGGCCCGCGCGATTTTGCCCTGCTCGTCGGCGGTGCTGATGGTCACACCGACGAATTGCGCAAGGCCGCCGGCTGGACCTGGTCCTTGAGCAAACTTACGCTTCAGCACGAGCTCGCGCTCGTCGTCACCCTCGAGCAGCTCTACCGCGCCTACACGATCAAGGCCGGCCTGCCGTACCATCGCGATTGAACCAAGTGCGCTCGCACCTGGAGCCCTTAAAACTTAACACTTAAAACCACGGTCGTATCGCGGTTATCATGGCGACCCCCTTTTCCCCATGAATTTCCGCATCCCCGCACTCCTTTCGTATTTCGCGTCCATTGTTTTGGTTCACGCCGCGCCCGAAGCCTTCGAGGTGGGGCCGGGGCAGAAAGATCAGTTGCCGCAAGGCAAGGAGGCGGATGGCATTGTCGGCGATTTCATTTTGCGCAACGACAAGATCGAGGCCGTCGTTTCCGGAAATCTGCCGCTGCGACGCGCCAACATGAGCACGTTTTATGGCGCCGATGGAATTACGCCCGGTTGCCTTTATGACCTCACGCTGCGGGGTGCGAATAACGATCAGCTCACGATTTTCTCGCCCGCGCATCAGCAAGGTGCGGTCTCCTGGGTGCGGGTGGTAAAGGACGGCAAGGATGGAGAAGCGGTCGTGGAATGTGCAGTGACGGGAGCGAACCACGATGGACTCGCGCGCTATCACGAATACCGGCTGCGCGATGGCTGGCAGGGGCTGCGCATCACGACCACGCTGGTCAATGAAAGTGCTGAGTCGAAAATGGTGAGCTTTCAGGATCGATGGACCAGCTTCCTCCGCACCGGCAGCGCGCTCGGCATCGCCTGGGCGGATGCCGTTGATCCCTCGGACAAGGCAGGCTACGCCTACGGGCTCGTGGAAGCGCCGGCTGGAATTTCGCCCACGCGACCTTTCGAACTGCCGTCTGGCGCCAGCGTCACGGTCACGCGGTTCATCGCCGTCGGCCATTCGCCAGTCGAAGCCGTCGGGTTGGTGGCGGCGGAGCGTGGGCCGGTCGGACAGGTCACCGGCACAGTTCGCGACAAGGCCGGTGCGCCGGTTTCCTCGGCCGAGATTCTCGTCCGCACGACGGGCGACTTCGATGCCAACGTCGGCGTGGTGCATCCCGATGCCGACGGCCATTTTGCCGTCGCGCTGCCCGAGGGAAAATACAGTTTCAATTTCACGGACATCGGTCGGGCCGACGTTCCGCAGACGGTCGAAGTGAAACGCTCGGCCTCCGCCACGCTCGAGGCCACGATGGCGACCGCGGCGGCGATCCGTTTTCAAATCACCGACGTCAACGGACATAGCCTCCCGTGCAAAGCGCAGTTTCTGGCGGTCGAGGGCACTGACCCCGTGAACCTCGGCCCCGAGAATCGCGCTCACGGCTGTGCGGACCAATACCACTCCGAACGAGGAGATTTTCGAGTGCAGATCCCGCCGGGGAAGTATCGCGTCGTCGTGACCCACGGCATCGAATACAGCCACCTCGAGCAGCCGGTCACGCTGGCCGCGGGCGAGACGTTCGATTTCACCGGCCAGCTCAAGCGCCTCGTCGATACTCACGGTTGGGTAAGCGCGGACTATCACAATCACTCCACGCAGAGCGGCGACAACACTTGCGGCACACCGGATCGCATCATCAACCTCGCGGCTGAAAATATCGAATTTGCGCCGACCACGGAGCACAATCGCCTCTACGATTGGCGCCCGGTCATTTACCAACTCGGCCTCTCGAACGAAATCCAGACCGTGCCGGGCATCGAACTCACCGGCTCACTGGCGCATTTGAATGCGTTTCCCTTCACGCCCGTGCCGTCGACGCAGGACAATGGCGCGCCCGTGTGGGACCCCGATCCGCGGGTCACCGCGATCACCTTGCGAGGTTGGCAGGGTGCCGAGCCGGATCGCTGGGTGCAGATTAATCATCCTGACATGGTGAAAGATTTCATCGATTCCCATAGCTCCGGAAAAGCCGACGGCGGTTTTCAGGGCCTCGCAACGCTCATCGACGGGATCGAAACGCAAAACGGAAACAGCACCGCGATTCTTCTCGGGCAGCCATTCGTGATTGAAAAGAACAACCAAGGGAAAGAATCCGTGCAGATGGTGCGCGAATTCATCTGGCTGCAGATGCTCAACCAAGGCCATCGCTACGCCGCCATGGCGGTGAATGACGCGCACACCGTCTATAACAACGGCGTCGGCGGCTGGCGCATGTACATGCCGAGCAAGAGCGACAATCCCGCGGAGATCGATTGGCGGGAAAATTGCCGGCACGCCAAGGCCGGGAATTCCTATCTCACGAACGGTCCCTTCCTGCAGGTGGTGACGGAGGATGGCACCGGTCCCGGCGACACCACCAAGGTCACCAGCGGGAGCGTGAAATTGAAAGTGCGCGTGCAGTGCACCGACTGGATCGACATCGATCGCGTGCAGGTGCTGGTGAACGGCCGCGCTTTGCCGTCACTCAACTTCACGCGCACCGCAAATCCAAAGATGTTTCAGGACGGTGTGGTGAAGTTCGACGAAACGATCGACGTGCCCATCAAGGAAGACACACACTTGATCGCTGTAGCGTACGGCGAACACGGCGATCTCACCACCGGCTACGGCACGAGTTACCAGTCGAAGATGCATCCCTGCGCGTATCATAATCCGATCTTCGTTGTGACTGGGGATCATCCATTCAAGCCGAATGGCGACACCCTCGGCTTCCCGTTGCCCGTCGCGAAGATGACAGTGGAGGACGCACGACGTCAGGTCGAGGCCAACGCCGCGGCACAGAAATAGCCGCTTCACTAATCGGGTTATGAGCCGTTTCCTCACGCTATTTGTGATGCGGAAGCTGCTCATTGTCCTGTTGCTCGCGATCGTCGCCGCAGTTAGTTATGCATTCGTGGGGTGGACCTACCATCCGGACAACCGTATCCCGCCGATGGCGTTACACGCGCTGGAGAACGATTCCAATCTCGTCCTTTACTCGCTCGATCCTCAAATGTTTGTCGTTCTCGACGACGGCGACCTTCAACGGCTCTCCATGGATACATCGAACTTTCACGGCTATCGCATTCTTGGCCAGACCGTACTTTCCACTGCCGAGTCTCGCCATGTGGTCGCCACGACTCTTAAAGCAGCAGTTCGCCGTCGGGATGGTTGGATTGCCGCTTGCCAGATCCAAATCGCCGGCTCCGGTACGATGCCCACCGCGGTGCTTGGGTGCTATCCGCGGTGGGCGCCGCGCCTTTATTCCTGAGTTTTCAGGAGATCTGCGCGATGGCCTGACTCATCCTCGCAAACGTACGCTCCATGACCGCCCCCGTGTGGGTCCTGCCGCACGACGAACTTGTCCTTGCAGAAGGGGCAGGTAAAACCATGGAGATAACTCTGCTCTTTGTCGGCAATCATGGTTACTACCGCGCCACATTTACCGCATCGCATAGCGATATGCGCGCCCGGCTTGATGTCCTCCGCTTCTTTCATCGACTTCACTGGATAAAAGTGGTCGCTGTTGGCTGGATCCGGTCCTGCGATTGCGGTTGGCATGGCGGTCATTGTCATAACCAGGGCCAGTATGGTGCCAATAATGAGGTTTAGTTTCATAGGTGGTTATCGGTGTTGGTGTTTCTTTGTAATGCGAAGTTACATGTGGCGGAGTAGTGTGGCCCGGTGACCAGCTTTGTCCTCATAGTAAAACTCACTGTCGGCCTTGCCGTGTCCGCCCCCTGTGTGGGCGACGAACTTCGTCTTGCACAAAGGGCAGGTATAGCTGTGCAGATAGCTGCGATCGCTTCCGGTGGTGAAAAAACTCACGGTACCGCAGTTACCGCACGAGACTGCGACCAATTTTTGCGGCCGAAGACTCTCAGCCTCTTGCAGGGTCCTGATGGGGAGGTAAGTATCACGAGGCGGTCCTGCGTGCACTTGCGAGACAAGGACGAGGGCGAAGAACACGGCGCAACAAGCGGCCAGGGATTTGCGGTGGTATTTCATTTTTGATTTGTGTGCACCAGCGTGCCGGAAATGGCCGGGCTCACACACCCGTCTGGGCGGTGGCTTGCCGATGTGCATGCTTTGTCGCGCGAGACGCGGAAACCTTACACGGAAAGGAAATTTTGCTTCTGCGGCGCAATCGGAGGAGGCTAGTAAGCGTTGTACCGCCCGATGTCTGATCTCACTCATCACGCCGCCCCTCCCGAAACTCCGCCCGGCAAAAGCGGAGTCACGGCCGACCGCCTTCAGCGCGCCGATCGCGCTCTGCGTGCTCTTGCGGAGGGCACGGCGAACACGACGGGAGATGAATTCTTCCGCTCGCTGGCGCGTTGCGCGGCGCAGGCTCTCGGGGCGCGCTATGCTTTTGTCGCCGAAACCCTCAGCGGGACCGATGTACGCTCGCTCGCATTGTGGGACGGCTCGGGTTTCGGGCCCCCGTTCAGCCGTTCTTTCGAAGGCACCCCGTGCCAGCGCGTCGTGGCCGGGCAGGTCTGTGCGATCTCCTCCGGCCTGACTGTAAAGTATCCCGACCTTTGGCTGCAGCAAATCGGTGCGGAGAGCTACGTCGGCGTGCCGATGCGCAATACCGTGGGCCGCACCATGGGCCATCTGGCGGTGCTGCACATCGAGCCGATGGAGACGAGCGATGAGGACATCGCCACGCTGAAAATTTTCGCCGCCCGCGGCTCCGCCGAACTCGAACGCAAGCAGTCTGACGAACGGCTGCAAAAGGCCCACGAAGAGCTGCAGCGTTCGCATGCGGAAACCCAGGCGCTGCTCGAAGTCACGCGAGCGGTTGGCCATCACTTGCAACGCGAGGTGCTATTCGCCGCCCTCGGCGAGTGTCTGGGCGGGATCGTCCCAACGGATGCTTTCGGGATCGTTTTGCCCCTCGAAGGTAAGCGCTTGCAGGCCTACATCCTCAACCGGCAGAACATCAAATCGGAGGTGGATCCGCCGCTCATCACCGACGCCTATGGCGCCGCTGCGGATTGGGTCATGAGTGAGCGTCATTGGTTCGTGGGCGGCGCCCGGGAAGAACTATTGGGACGATTTCCCAGAACCCACTGCATGATGGCGCGCGAAAAGATGGAGTCGATCTGTTCGCTGCCGCTCATCGCCGGGCATCGAGTGCGCGGGGTGCTCTTTTTCTTGAGTTCCGCGAAGGGGGCGTATGCCGATCTGCCGCATTCGTTTCTCGACCGCGTGGCCAGCGCCGTGGCCATCGCGCTCGACGATTGCCTCCTGCATGAGGAAATACGCCGGCTCAACGACGAACTGGCGGCGCGCAAAATCGCGAAGCTCGAGCAACAGACCCAAGAGGTGGCCGATCAACTGGCGGAGACCAGCAAAGCGCTCGAGGCCAGCGAGCAGCGCTTCCGCGACCTTTTCGACGAAGCGCCCATCGCCTATGTGCAGGAGGAATTGGATACCCATTTCATCCGCGCCAATCGGACGGCGACGCGGATTCTCGGGATCAAGCCCGAGGACGTGCCGACGACTTACGGCGCAACCTTGGTCGCCGATACTCCCGAAACGCAACGCCGCCTGCGAGAGGCGCTCGAATCCATCGGCCGGGGCACCGATACAAGCGGCGTGGTGCTGGAGATGCGGCGCAAGGACAATGGCAAACCCATTTGGATTCAATGGTGGTCGCGTCCCGACCCCAGCGGAAAGTTCACGCGCACCATGTTTCTCGACATTAGCGACCGCGTGCTCATGGAGCAGGAAAAGGCCCGGATCGAGGCGCAGAATATCTATCTGCAGGAGGAAATTCGCAGCACGCATAACTTCGTGGAAATCATCGGAAACAGCCCTGCGCTCCTCCAGGTCCTGCGGCAGATCGACCGGATTGCGCAGACCGATTCCACGGTGCTCATTTCCGGTGAAACCGGCACCGGCAAAGAACTGGTCGCCCGGGCCGTCCATGATCGCAGCCCGCGGCGCGACCGGCCGCTCGTGAAGGTCAGTTGCGGCGCCATCAGTGCCGGACTGGTGGAGAGCGAACTTTTTGGCCATGTGAAAGGGGCATTCACCGGTGCGATTGCCAATCGCGAGGGCCGCTTCGCGCTGGCCGATGGCGGCACAATCTTTCTCGACGAGGTCGGCGAGTTGCCCATGGAGACTCAGGTGAAATTGCTCCGCGTGCTGCAGGAACACGAATTCGAGCCGATCGGCGGCACCCGGACGAGGAAGGTGGATGTGCGCGTCATCGCCGCAACCAATCGCGATCTTGCCGCCATGGTGCGCGAGGGCAAATTTCGCAGCGACCTATTCTATCGCCTCAATGTCGTGCCGGTGACGATGCCTTCCTTGCGCCAGCGGGTGGAGGACATTCCGCTGCTAACCATGTTCTTCCTCGAGAAATTTGCGCGCAAGCTTGGAAAGCCGATCACCGGAGTGAGCGAAGAAACCATGGCCAGGCTTTGTGGCTACGCGTGGCCTGGGAATATCCGCGAACTGCAAAACGTGATCGAACGAGCCGCCGCCCTCTCGCCCGGGCCATTGCTCGTGGTCGACAGAGGCGCGCTTCCGGGAACAACCACGCCAGGCAGTTGGTCACCGGAAGCGGCGATGTTCGACGCGCCTCGACAGACGACGAACGCATCGGGAAGTTCGATGGAGGACATCGAGCGTCACCACATCATAGCGGTGCTGCAGCGGACGAACTGGCGCATCGAAGGCGCGCAAGGCGCGGCTAAAATTCTCGATCTCCAGCCCAGCACCCTGCGCAGCCGGATGCAAAAGCTCGGGATCGTCCGCCCTGGAGGATAAGAGGGCGTCTTAACTCATTAGATAAGCGGCCCCAGGCCTCCGCGAACTGTCGTGGATGTCCCACGAGAATTCGTGGGCGAGGCTTGGTGGCGTAGTCTGCGCGTCGCGGCGGACACGGAATTTCGCATCTTTTTTTCAGAGGAATCACGCTGGCAGGCTCCAGCAGGCAGCGTCGTGGCACATCGGATGCAAAGAGCGGGCCAGGCACCGCGCAACGCGGTTTTTCCATGCTTCCCATCTCCGCCAATTCCAGCGTCGCGGTTCTGCCGACGCAGTGCACGCCCGCACGGGAGGGCCATCGAGATGAGCCGTGGGAACCAGCTTTGAAAACACCACTGCCCATGAACCGATCCGAGCTTATTAGCACGGCACCGACGCCGCGCGTATCCCACGCCGACCCCGATCGCTGGGTCGACGAGCATGGAGATTGCCTCTATCGATTCGCGCTCCTGCGGGTGGGCAAGACAGAGATCGCCAAAGATCTCGTCCAGGAGACCTTGCTGGCGGCGGTGCGTGCCCACGAAAAATTCTGCGGCCGGTCCGGTGAGCGAAGCTGGCTCGTGGGAATTTTGAAAAAAAAGATCTGCGACCATTTCCGCAAGGTCGGCCGGGAAACCACTTTCACCGATCTCGATTTCTTCAGCGATGAGCACTCCGACCGATTCAATGATCGACATTCCTGGATTGAGGGACGCGGCCCGTCGGATTGGGTGGCCGAAGGAGACCAGGCGATAAGCCGGACCGAGTTCTGGCAAGCCATCCACACCGGGCTCGGCAAACTGCCCGAACGCGTGGCCACAGTCTTCATCATGCGGGAGATCGAAGAAATCCCCAGCAAGGAAATCTGCACCGCTCTCGACATCAGCGAGGCGAACCTTTGGGTGATGCTACATCGAGCCCGGATGGCGCTTCGCCTGCACATGGAGGCGGACTATTTCGAGGGAAAGGGAGGAACTGACTTGTGACGAATTTATCAGATATCCGGAAGAAAAGGTGTAAGTTCCGGTGCCTCCGTGCGACTTAGATAACGATGCCTCCCGCCTCCGTCGATCGCCCATCGACTCGCTGGCTCAGAGCCGGCTTCGCACGCCTTGTGCGGTGGATTACACCAGATTGCCGCGAGATCACGCGGCTGGCTTCCGAACGACTCGACCATAAGTTGCCATTGATCACACGAATCCGCTTCGGATGGCACCTGCTGGCCTGTGAATATTGCGCTCGCTATGTGGAGCAACTGGAATTTCTAAACAAAGCGGCGCGGTCTTTAGGCGGGCACGTGGAGGAGTTACCACTGTTTGCCCTTGAGACAGAAAGCCGGGCTCGGCTGAAGCAGCTATTACGGGACAGAACCCTCGAAGATACCGGGGACCGATCCGGCGAAGGATGAGCGGGGCCGCTGTGTAAGGAATCGGCGGATTTTGCGACAAATGAGATTTGCGGGTGCAGAGCCGCGATTTCTCGTGGAGCTACGCGCGCGAAGCCAGAAACACAAATATCAAATCAGAAATATGAAAAAGCAATCGACCACCAACGCTCTGCTCACCAGCGCCGCCATCGCGGGCCTTCTCGCCCCGATCTTTCCCGCCCAACTCCATGCCGCGCGCACAGAGAATAGCATCGCGGCCACAGCCGGCGCCCTCGCGGCGGATAAAGGTGAAACCCACGACTGCGCCGGCAAGAATTCGTGCAAGGGCAAGGGCGGCTGCAAAACCGGCGACAACGGGTGTGCAGGAAAAAATTCCTGCAAAGGCAAAGGAGGTTGCGCCACGAAGGACGGCAAACCCGTGAAGGGCTCCGTGGCCTGATTCTTCCCCTCCCGGGCTCCGGTCGTAGCGGCGGCCGGAGCCCGCATTTCATTGTCACCCTGTACGTTCCCACAACCAAGGGCCGACGCGCCCGCGTAACCGAAACGCATCCGACAGAGCCCGAAGGCCCGACTCCATTCCTCTCGTCCAGCCATGAAAATAAAGCACCACAAAATTGATATAGACGGTCTCGGCGTTTTCTACCGCGAAGCCGGTCCCGCCGATGCCCCTGCGCTTCTCCTGCTGCATGGATTTCCCAGCGCGGGGCATATGTTCCGCGATTTGATGCCGCTCCTCGGGGAGAAGTATCATCTGATCGCTCCCGATCTTCCCGGTTTCGGCCAAACCGACCTGCCGGAAAGAAAGGCTTTCACCTACTCCTTTGCAAGCTTAGCCGACGTGATGGCGAAGTTCACAGACGCCATCGGGCTCCAAAAGTTCGCCATTTACATCTTTGACTACGGCGCGCCGACCGGACTTCGGCTGGCGTTGAAATACGCGGAACGAATCACGGCGATTGTCTCCCAAAACGGCAATGCCTATGAAGAGGGATTGAGTGATGGTTGGAACCCAATCCGCGCATACTGGCAGGAAAAGTCTCAGGCCAACCGCGACGCCCTGAGGGCGTTTCTAAAGCCGGAAACCACCTACTTCCAATACACGCACGGCGTAGCTGATGTTTCGCTGGTTTCGCCGGACGGTCGCTCTCTCGACGACTTCTATCTCACTCGTCCGGGAGCCGATGAAGCGCAATTGGATCTCTTTGGCGATTATGTCACCAACGTCACCCTCTATCCGAAATTTCAGGAATACTTCCGCAATTACCAGCCGCCTTTCCTCGCGGTATGGGGAAAGCATGATCCCTTCTTTCTGCCTGCCGGTGCAGAGGCCTTCAAGCGCGATCTTAAAAACGCGGAAGTGAAGTTTTTCGACACCGGCCACTTCGCGCTCGAAACTCATTGCGACGAAATCGCTGCGGAAATCCTGGCCTTTCTTTCGGGAGTTCTCGAGCGATGAACGCGACCGACATCAACATCCTCCTCGTCCACGGCGCCTGGGCAGATGGCGGAAGCTGGAACGCGGTGACCCTGAAGTTGGAACAGGCTGGATTCAAGGTTGTATGTGCGCCGCTTCCCCTCCGCACATTGTTCGATGATATTCAATCCGTGCAAAATGTCATTGATCGCACGAAAGGTCCGGTCGTGCTTGTAGGACATGCTTATGCAGGAGCAGTGATCGGCGGAGTCGAAGACAACCGGGTGGGACTTCTCGTGTATGTCGCGGCTCTCGCGCCGGATGAGGGTGAAACCGTGGCAGAGGTCTTCTACCGCGATGACGCACACCCAAAGCGGCCTGAACTGAGCCCGGATGCGCAGGGGGATATTTGGCTGCCGGACGCAGGGTTCGGAGATGCCTTTGCCCCGGAAGCTTCAACCGAAACGCTCACCATCCTGCGAGCGACTCAGCGACCGATTTCCGTGGCCTGTATCCAGGAGAAAGCCCCGCGGCCCGCCTGGAAGAAAACGCCCACCTGGTTTCTGATCGCGGAACTCGACCGGATGATCAATCCCCAGACGCAACACTTCATGGCGGAACGCATGAAGGCCACCGTCCGCGCCCAGACCGTGGATCATACGCCTCTCGTGACTGCTGCCGACTTCGTGGCCGACTCCGTCACCGAGGCGGTTCGCACCACGTTCACGATCACGAACTAACATCACCACCGAATATTCCCATGAACGAATCAGTTGCTATTGTCACCGGGGCCAGTCAAGGGATCGGGAGGGCTACGGCCATCCGCCTGGCGCGCGATTTTGGCGGAATAGTTCTCGTCGCCCGCGATTCCGTCGCTTTGGAAGAAACAGCGAAGCAAGTCGAGGCGCTTGGCGCCAGGCCACTGGTGCTCGCCCTGGACTTACGCGAGAGGAGTGCGGCGCCGGAGGTGATCAAGAAGACGCTCGAGACATTCGGGCGTTTGGACGCTCTGGTCAATATTGCCGGTGCGGTCCCGCAGATTGATCTGCTCGAAATGACCGATGAGCAATGGGACGATGGGCTGGCCCTCAAACTACATGGGGCTCGCCGTCTCACCGTTTCCGCTTGGGACGCTCTCATGAAGAGCGTGGGCTCCGTGGTTTTCACCTCGGGAAATTCCGCGGTGGCGCCAAAATCGGCTTTTGCGGCCGTCGCGACGATCAACGCCGCGATCGTCGCGCTGGCGAAGGCATTCGCGGAGCGGGGTATCCAGGATGGAGTGCAGGTGAATAGCGTTCTTCCCGGGCCGGTCATGACGAATCGTCGGCGCACCTACATGGAAAAATACGCGCCGGCGCATGGCATGACCTTCGAAGAGGCGTTGAGTAAGTTTCCCTCGCTGGCGGGTATCCGGCGCTATGGCCAGCCGGAGGAGATCGCCGATCTGATGGCCTTTTTGGTTTCTCCGGCAGCGCGCTGGATGACCGGTTCAGCGCTGCGGATGGACGGTGGCGAAATCAAAACTATTTAACAGACCGGGACCCGCGCAGAAGTATCGCGGCACGCGATAGCCAAGACCGATCATCAACTCACCCTAGTTTCCATCCCCATGAGAGCGGTCATTACGA
>Ga0206824_10186_pt1 | contig 20604 bp, 15 predicted proteins | sample Alteio_BWOrgCont_82_FD_152874 | JGI IMG/M metagenome (GOLD analysis project Ga0206824, IMG submission 152874) | Enriched cells from forest soil in Barre Woods Harvard Forest LTER site, Petersham, Massachusetts, United States -... | ecosystem: Environmental > Terrestrial > Soil > Temperate forest >...
AGATGCTGACCGGCTTGTTAATAGCAAAAAGAAAATTGAAGAATGTGATAATGGTGAACTACTAGTGAAACATCCTGTGCGCGTAGTTATTGATAACCTCGGACCAAATATTAATACCCAATACCCTGAATACAGCCCACTGATTTCTGTCGATGAATCTGAAATAATTTTCACCTCTAAAAGACCAAATACTACAGGTGGTAAAATTGATCCGGATGGCGGGCAATATATGGAAGACCTTTATATCTCCTTCTTTAAAGACGGAGTCTGGACTCCTGTGGTCAATATGGGCTCACCTATCAATACGAATGAAAATGATGCCTCTGCAGGAATATCAAATGACGGACAAACCTTGTATCTTTTCCGTGCAACTAATGGAGGAGACATATATGAAACTCACCTACAAGGTGTTGCATGGACAAAGCCCCAACCTATGAACAGTAACATAAATACTCCTTACCAGGAGACCGGTGTTAGTCTTGGCCCCGATGAAAAATCACTTTATTTTGTGAGCAATCGCCCGGGTGGATTTGGAGACAGGGATATTTATAAATCTGTTATCGATGCGAAAGGTCAATGGGGAGAAGCAAAGAATCTGGGGCCTGTTATTAATACCCAATATGCAGAAGAGGGTGTATTTATGCAGGCAGATGGAAAAACTCTTTATTTCAGTTCAAAGGGACACAATACTATGGGTGGTTATGATATTTTTAAATCAATGTATGATAATGGGCAATGGTCTGAACCTGAAAATATAGGATATCCTATAAACACGCCCGATGATGACGTTTTCTTTTGTATTTCTGCCAGCGGCAATCACGGATATTATAGTTCTATCCGTAAAGAGGGGTACGGTGAAACCGACCTATACAGGATTACTTTTCTGGGTCCTGAAAAGCCTGTTGTTGCTAATAAGGATACAGTGAAAATTAAAGCTCCCGTCGTGGTTATTAATGTTCCAAAAGTTACCCTCCTGAAAGGTATTATCACAGACTCTATGACACACAAACCTCTTGAAGCCTCTATAGAATTAGTTGATAACAAAAAGAATACTGTTATTGCTAATATCAAGTCTAATAGTGCTACCGGCAAGTACCTTGTATCACTTCCTGCGGGTGTTAATTATGGTATTGCTGTTAAGGCAGAGGGATACCTGTTCTATTCCGCTAATTTTGATTTACCGGACACTTCAAAATATTCAGCTGTAGAGAAAAATGTTGCCCTTCAACCTCTAGATATAGGTAGCCATATTATACTGCGCAATATTTTCTTTGACTTCGATAAAGCTACCTTGCGTGATGAATCTACCGCAGAGTTAGATAGATTGATTAGCCTGCTGACTAAATATTCAACCTTAAAAATTGAAATCTCAGGGTACACAGATAACAAAGGCTCAACAGACTATAACCAAAAGCTTTCTGAATCACGAGCCAAAACAGTTGTAGATTACCTTATAGCACACGGTATAGCTTCTGATCATTTAACATACAAAGGAAAAGGTAAGGATGACCCTGTTGCCACAAATGATACAGAAGAAGGACGTCAGCTTAATCGAAGAACCGAATTTAAAATTACCGGGAAGTAAAAGCGCTCCCTACAAAAGGATTGTTTATCTTTTCATGAACTATGGTGGTAGGCACACCGTGTCCGGAGAAAACCTCGACCTCATCGGGAAGGGTAAAAATCTTAGTCAGAATATTGTGTTCCAGCGTGTCATAATCTCCTCCGGGTAAATCAGTTCTGCCAATACTCTCCCGGAAAAGTACATCACCTCCCCATAGCTTCTTTTCTTTAACATTATAAAAACAAACACTCCCCGGTGAATGACCGGGACTATAAATAACTTCCAAGGTACTATCACCTAATTTTATCTTCTCGTGCTCTTCAATAAATCGTAAAGGCTCCGGTGAAGGAGTTGCATTAACTCCATAAAAAGCAGCTACTTTGCTAAGACTTTGTAGAAGACTTAACTCATTACGATGCAGAATAGGAGCAAGACCATATTCGCTATATACAAAATGGTTGCCCAAAATATGGTCAATATGGCAATGTGTATTAAGAAGCATTATCGGTTTCAGCCCTTCTGATTTAATAAAATCGGCTAAACACTTGCATTCTTCAGGAGTACTACAACCGGGATCAATAATTGCTGCCTCTTTATTATCGGAATATAGCACGTAGGTATTTTCTGCGAAAGCATTAAACTCAAAGTGTTTTTGATGTGTCATAGTGTTTCTGTTAAAGGCAAATTTAGTATTTTAGCACTCTGTAAGTAAGACTTTTATCGTGCGGAAATATTTTATTATTATAATCTTATTTTTTTCCTTCTATTCTGAAGGCGTATGTCAGTTTTATACAGGCTCACAAATGCCGTTCGGCAAGAACAGGATGAGATACGAAAAGTTTAGCTGGACTTACTACTCTTACTCAAATTATAAAGTTTATTTCTATCAGGGAGGCGACCTGACAGCAAAATATGTAGGTGGAAAAGCAAAGGAATTTATCAAGCAGATTTGCGCCTATATGGATTACCAAATAGATAAAGAGATTGATTTTATTGTTTATAATAAACAATCTGACTATGCTGAAAGCAATATTGGCTTACAACAAGATGAACAGTATAATATTGGCGGGGAAAATCGTATTGTATCCCGGAAAGTAGTTATTTACTTTGACGGAGACCATCAGAGTTTAGACGAGCAAATAAGGCTAGGTATAGCTGAGGTCGTTTTTCAGGAAATGATGTATGGGGGCAGTTTCAGTAATGTAATAAAAAGTTCTACCCTTTACAATATCCCGCCTTGGTTTGAACAAGGATTTGCGCATTATATAGCTTCAGGCTGGAATCCCCAAATAGACGGCTATGTAAGGGATGGCATTCAAACAGGCAGATATAAAAAATTTAATCATCTTACCGGAATTGATGCTATGTATGCCGGTGTTTCTATTTGGAACTATATAGCCCAAAGCTATGGAGAATCTGTAATTCCTCAAGTGCTATATATAGCACGTTCCAGCAGAAGCATTGAAAATGCTTTTCTTTATTCATTAGGTACTTCTTTAAAATCGTTTTCAAAAGATTGGATAGGATATTACAATGAACAATATAAAAAAGAAATAGCAAGAAACCCCCTGCCTGATAAAACTCCTCTCGTCATTAAACCCAAAAGCAATACCAAATATTATAAGTTAGAATCAAGTCCCGAAGGCAGATACATTGCCTATGCTACCAACGAATTAGGGCAATGCAGGGTTTGGCTTTATGACAGCTTTACAAGAAAAAGCAAATGTATATTAAAACAAGGCCAAAAAATTGACCGTATCTATGACTATTCATATCCACTCATAGCTTGGCACCCCAGCGGTGAATTATTTTCCATTATTATAGAAGGTGAAGGAATGGAGAATCTATATACATATACTCTTTCCTCACAAAAATTGGAATCAAGAAGAATTATGAATTTTCAAAAAATACTTGACTTTTCTTATTCAGATGATGGAACAAAGTTTGTTATGTCTGCCATCCGCGATGCTCAATCTGACATATTTTTATTTACAGCTGCTTCCAATGCATACGAACAAATTACAAAAGATGTGTATGACGATCTGTCGCCCCGGTTTATCGACCATTCTACAAAAATAATATTCAGTTCAAACCGCCCAAGCGACTCGCTTGGAAGCGAAGGAAATTTCAATAAAATGCAAGCTCATTATGATATTTTTGAATATAATCTTCTTACCCATTCTAAAACATTAATAAGAATTACAAATACACCTGACGTTGATGAAACCTTTCCTGCGGCTTATTGCCCGGGCTACATTTCATACTTGAGCAACGCCTCCGGAATTATGAACAGAAATATTGCTCGCATTGACAGCTCCATAAGTTTTGTTGATACCTCTGCGCATTATAGATATATTGTGCATTCATTTGCAATAACAGATTATAGCCATAATATTATGGAACAGGATGCATCGCCCTTCCGGAAATTTATGACGGAAATATTTTATAACCGAGGGAAATATTTTCTATATAAGGATACACTGCCTGAAAAACTTACTTCATTTGTGCCCTTGGCTCCTCAACCCACCTCATATATGCGACAGTTTCTTACCACTGCTAAGAGAAAAAATTTTGATGATTCAATTAACAAACAGGCAAAAAGAGACACTAATGCTATTATTATAAAATATTCTATGCCCTCCGAAAAAAAGGACGTATCAAAATACGACTCCTTACCTAAAAGACCCGATACCATGCATATAAATCCTTACCTTATACCGGTAAATATTAATGCCTATTCATTTGACGAACCAGCCAACATTATTCAAAAGCCCATAATCAAAACTAATCCCTTGCCTATTCAAAATGCAAACAGTGCTCCAATTATAACCACTCCAAAGGACAGCATAAAAAAACATATACTTACAAAAGAAAATTATTATGTAAGCCTAAAGCCTTCTTTTATAAATACCCAATTAAACAATACGTATGTATCTACCACGTATCAAGCTTATTTACCTGATGCAAGCTCCCAATTACTTGACCCGGGATTAGGATTCAATCTTTCTGTAAATGGGCTTCAGGATTTATTTGAAGATTATACTCTTACCGGTGGAGTACGTATGGATTTTGGGCTGAGCAATACAAATTATTATTTAACATACGAGGACCAGTCAGATAGGCTGGGTAAAGAATTAATTCTTCAGCGAGCTGCATTTTTAGGTGTTGCAAGCGGGGACTATCTTGCCAATGTTTATATGCTTGATGCCACCTACAAGCTCAAATGGCCCTTGAGTGAAGTTGCGCGCTTGGAAGGAAGCGCAGGTTTTCTTAATGAAAAAAATATAACCCTTGCCTCTGATATACCCAGCCTTCAAACTTCACCTACTAATACCTCTATGCCTCATCTTGAAGCAGATTATGTGTATGATGCCACTATTCCTGCCGGATTAAATATTTATTATGGACTAAAAGCAAAAGGATTTATACAATATTATGATAATCTTAACCAACCCAAAATGGGAATGTACATAATGGGACTGGATGTAAGATATTACAAAAAAATTCACAGGGAATTAATCTGGGCTAATCGCTTTTCTGCGGGCACATCATTCGGACAGGAACATGTACTCTATTATATGGGTGGCGTGGATGGGTGGTTTAATCCTGCGTTTAGCAGTGTTACAGGCATAGCGCCGGGTCAAAATTATGTTTTTCAATCACTGGCAGACCCTTTGAGAGGATTTGACCAAAATGTACGGAATGGTACCAATTTTGTGCTATATAATACCGAAATCCGTTTCCCCATTTTCCGCTATCTGCTTAATAGGCCTATAAAATCAGACTTTTTTAATAATTTTCAATTAATTACTTTTGCCGATGTTGGAACAGCCTGGACAGGGGCAACACCTTATTCAACTATAAATTCCATAAATACAACAGTAGTTGGTGCTGCCGGAAATCCGGTAACAGTGATTATTTCTACACAGCAATACCCATTTGTCGAAGGCTTTGGCGAAGGAGTCAGAACCAGAATATTAGGTTATTTTATTAGGCTTGATGAAGCTTGGGGAATAAATAACGGAATAATTTCAACCACTCCGGTTACCTATTTCTCCTTTAGCCTGGATTTTTAAAGGAACCACTATTATTTCCAGTACTACCCCTATTTATAGCCGTATGATATAGTTCATATCTATTTCTTATCTTTGCCCACAGATAGGAATAACACAGAGATGTTTCTCTACAATCGCGTTAATAAAAAAGAACTCAGAAAAAAAATTGCAGCCGAGCCTTTTCGGAGGATTACGCTGTCGTTTTATCGCTATATCCATATTTCAGAACCTGAAAAGCTGAGGGATGAACTCTTTGCTTTTTGGGACAGCCTGAAAGTATGTGGCAGAATATATATTGCCCATGAAGGAATTAATGCACAACTGAGCGTGCCGGAACATTTTCTGCAGGACTTTATGAGTCATCTGTATAAAAATCCACTCTTTAAAGACATACCCATAAAACAGGCAGTGGAAGATGACGGCAAATCATTTTTTGCACTCAAAATAAAAGTAAAACCAAAAATTGTAGCAGACGGTTTAAAGGAAAACTCATTCGATACAAGCGATACAGGCAAACGGCTTGATGCACTTACTTTCCATAATATGGTTGATGAACCGGAAAACATAGTGGTAGATATGCGTAATAATTACGAGAGTGAAGTAGGGCATTTTAAAAATGCCATCTGCCCCGATGTGAAAACTTTCCGGGAATCATTACCAAAAGTTTTGAAGCAATTAGAAGATAAGAAAGATAAAAACCTTATGCTCTATTGCACAGGGGGAATACGCTGTGAAAAGGCTAGCGCTTATTTCAAGCATCACGGATTTAAAAATATTTACCAGCTTGACGGAGGTATTATTCAGTATGCCCGGGAAATGGAAAGGCTTGGAATGAAATCTAAATTCCTCGGGAAAAATTTTGTATTTGATGAAAGAATGGGAGAACGCATTACCCCTGATGTAATAAGCAAATGTTACGATTGCGGAACTTCAAGCGACAGGCATGTGAACTGCGCCCTTGACTCCTGCCATTCACTGATTATTCAATGTGAAAAATGCTCGGGTGAAAGGAAAAGTTTTTGTAGTGAAAAATGTTTTAATGAATATAATAAGTCGGCGGAAGCTTGCTAAAGAATTACAAATTAGGAACTAGGAGAGAATACGACATGTAAACGAAGCTTAGTATTATTGAGACTGCTTCGTTCCTCGCAGTGACGTCATTGCGAACGTAGTGAAGCAATCTCTGGAAACATAAAATACATTAATGAAAAAAAGATGGAACGTTAAAGAGCAAGCTCCTTTAGATAAAGTAAAGAGCTTGTCAGAAGCAATTAAGGTGAATGATGTAATTGCAAACTTGCTTATACAGCGTGGGGTTGAAGATTACAATCAGGCAAAAGATTTTTTCCGCCCGGGGATAGAATCCCTTCATGACCCCTTTCTGATGAAAGACATGAAAAAAGCCATACAACGAATTGTAGATGCAACACAAAAACATGAAAAAATATTAGTCTACGGAGATTATGATGTAGACGGAACCACAGCTGTTTCACTGGTTTATACTTTTTTAAAATGGCTTGGATTAAATTGCGATTATTACATTCCTGACCGCTATTCAGAGGGATACGGAATTTCCATGAAAGGTGTGGATTATGCTGCTGATAATGGCTTTGGGCTTGTCATTTCATTGGATTGCGGTATAAAATCCCAAGACAAAATAGCGTATGCAAAAACCAAAGGAATTGATTTTATTGTTTGCGACCATCACGAACCTGATGATAAATTACCTGATGCAGTAGCTATTCTAAATCCAAAGCAAAGCGATTGCAAATATCCTTTTAAAGAGCTTTCCGGGTGTGGCATAGGATTCAAGCTAGTTCAGGCAATAGCAATCCATTATGAAATTCCTTTCTCTACTATTGAACAATACCTTGACCTTGTTGCATTGAGCATCGCTGCCGATATAGTACCCATTACAGGCGAAAATCGTATCCTAACCTATCACGGATTAAAAAGAATAAACAGCGCTCCCCGCCAAGGATTTAAAGCAATTATGGAGTTGGCTAAATTGAGAAGAGAAGTAAATGTTTCTGACCTGGTATTTGTTTTCGGGCCAAGAATTAATTCCGCAGGACGTATTGAAACAGGTAAAAATGCAGTAGAATTGTTAATAGCCGACACCTCTCAAAAGGCAATGCTATCAGGAGAATCAGTCAACAAAACAAATGTTGAACGCCGTGATGTGGATGCAACCATTACGCAGGAAGCGCTGAATATGATTCTAACGAGTGAGGCACAAAGAAAGAAAAAAACAACTGTTCTTTATAATCCGGAATGGCACAAAGGCGTAATAGGCATAGTAGCGAGCCGCCTTATTGAAAAACATTTTTACAGGCCTACGGTAATATTCACCAAGTCGAATGGAAGCATTACAGGCTCTGCACGTTCGGTAAAAAACTTTAATCTTTATCAGGCGATATCCTCATGCTCCCATCTGTTAGAGCAATTTGGCGGACATAAATACGCAGCAGGAATTACGATGAAAGAAGAAAACTTGCCCGCATTCATTGATCTATTTGAAGAAGTAGTAAGTAAAACTATAACCGAAAATTTACTCAATCCTGAAATCGATATTGACTGCCTCATGCCGTTCTCAGCCATCAGTCCTAAGTTTAACTCAGTTTTAAAACAATTTGCTCCATTCGGACCGGGTAATATGACACCTGTATTTTATGCTGAAAATATTATTACCAAAAAGGCTCCGCAAATTGTTGGCAATGGGCATTTGAGGCTTTCTCTTGCCCAAGAGGATAATCCGGGCATTACTTTTTCAGCCATAGGATATGAAATGGAAGAATATATTAATATGCTATCGAGCGATAAGCCTTTTAAAATATGCTATTCCCTTCGCGAAACCGAGTGGAATGGCGTAAAATCACTTGATTTGAATATTCGAGATATAAAGGCTTAACCCTAATCACTATATTTGCCTGACGAATTATTATGGCTACAAAGAATATTTATTTAAAAGAATTAGAGTCCGAATCTATTTATGTGTTGCGTGAAGTAGCAGCACAATTTGAAAATTCGGCGTTGCTTTTTTCGGGCGGTAAGGATTCTATTGTGCTGAGTTACCTGGCGAAAAAAGCTTTTGCACCGGCCAAAATTCCCTTTCCTCTAATGCATATTGATACGGGACACAACTTCCCTGAAACACTTACCTATCGCGATGAATGGGTTAAAACTATTAACGCACGTTTGATTGTACGTTACGTTCAGGATTCTATTGATAAGGGGCGGGCGAAAGAAGAAACAGGCTACAATGCAAGCCGCAACCTTTTGCAGACTGTTACTCTATTGGATGCTATTGAAGAATTAAAATTAGATGCTTGTTTGGGCGGAGCAAGAAGAGACGAAGAAAAAGCAAGAGCGAAAGAAAGATTCTTTTCTCACCGTGATGAATTCGGGCAATGGAACCCTAAAAACCAACGTCCTGAACTTTGGGATTTGTTCAACGGCAGAAAAAACATAGGCGAGCATTTTCGTGTTTTCCCGCTTAGTAACTGGACTGAACTTGATATTTGGCAGTATATTAAAGAGGAAAATATTCCTCTGCCTAACTTATATTTTACCCATCAACGAGAGATAATAGAAAGAAGCGGACAGCTATTGGCACAGTCCGATTACCTGAACTTGAAAGAAGGTGAAAAGAGCAAAAAAATGCAAGTGCGTTTCCGTACCATTGGCGATATGACCTGCACAGGAGCTGTACTTTCAAATGCAGACAGTATTGATGAAATTATTGCAGAAGTAGCAGCATCAAGGGTAACAGAAAGAGGAACAAGAGCCGATGACAAGCGTTCTGAAACCGCTATGGAGGACAGAAAAAAAGTAGGATATTTTTAAATAATTCTAAATTGAAAATGCTTAATGCTAAATGAAATCCACTGACAATTTACAATCTACAATTTACAATTCCCAAAGGAGCTTATTGCGCTTTTTTACTGCGGGCAGTGTAGATGATGGCAAAAGCACACTCATAGGCAGATTGCTTTATGACACCAAATCTATTTTTGAGGACCAGTATGAAGCCATAAAAAAGAGCAGTGAGCAAAGGGGAGAACCTCAGGTGAACCTCGCTTTGCTAACTGACGGTTTGCGTGCAGAACGGGAACAGGGCATCACTATTGATGTTGCATACCGTTATTTCTCTACACCTAAAAGAAAATTTATTATTGCAGATACTCCCGGGCATATTCAATATACCCGCAACATGGTTACCGGAGCCTCGTCTGCTAACCTTGCTATTATACTTATTGATGCACGCCACGGCATTATCGAACAAACTTGCAGACACTCGCTTATCGCTTCTCTTATTGGAATAAAGCATGTGGTGGTTTGTATTAATAAAATGGATTTGGTGGATTTTAAAAAAGAAGTATTTGAAAAAATCCGCAGTGAGTACGAACAGTTTTCTTCTAAGTTGCAAATTGTTGATGTGCAGTTTATTCCTATTTCCGCAACAGGAGGAGACAATGTAGTTGACAAGTCAAAAAATATGCCTTGGTACGAAGGAAGCACTCTCTTATATTTATTAGAAAATGTTCATGTGGCAGGTGACGAAAACCTGATTGATTGCCGCTTTCCGGTGCAATATGTTATACGCCCGCAAAGCAAGGAACATCACGATTACAGAGGATATGCAGGAAAAATTGCAGGAGGTATTTTCAAGAAAGGGGATGATGTAATGGCACTGCCATCGGGATTTGTTTCTAAAATAAAATCTATTGAAACAGCTGATGAACAATTAGACGAAGCCGAACCGGGTATGTCGGTAACGATGTTGCTGGAGGATAATATTGACATCAGTCGTGGCGATATGCTGGTAAGAGAAAACAACCAATCTATCATTGATAAAGACATTGATATTATGGTTTGCTGGCTGAATGAAAAGAAATTGGTGTTGGGCGGTAAGTATGCCATCAAGCACACCACGCAGGATGCACGTTGCGTAATTAAAGACATACAATACAAAATAAATATCAATACACTGCACCGTATTGAAGATGATAAAAATATAGGACTGAATGATATTGGCAGAATCTCCATACGCACCACACGCCCGCTGTTTTACGACAGCTACCGCAAAAACCGCCATACAGGCAGTTTAATACTTATTGATGAAGCTACCAACGAAACAGTTGGGGCAGGGATGATTATATAAAGAGCTGAACAACTACCGAAACTTGATTGTAAGAATTATAAATGCGGCAAATGATAGAACTAAAAGAGTCACAAACAACCAAACAGCTTTTCTTCGTTCTCTTTTTGTACTGTTGATCCTCCTTTTTTCTAACTCCTGAGAATTAATGATCGTAAAGTGAATGGATGTTATCATAATAATTGTTACAATAATCCATTTCCAAATAGAATCAATAAAATAAATAATGTTTATTTCATAAATACGTAGCCCTATAAATACATAATTAATGTCTGCAATAAAAAACATTAATAATAACATCAATGCTACCAAAGTCCTCATTCTTGCGCCAAAAGAAGAACTCTCTAATTTTCTATCATAACAATAATAGCCCCAAGCAATATAATTCCACCAGTTCATAGTAACTTCTTCACCTGCTCGGCAGTGATGGTGTTAATGCAGGTACAGTGGTTATCTTTTCGGCAATCATTACAATCTTTACTCAATGCAATACATTTTGCTTTAGGCCCTAATGGAGCCCAGCGCCCGGGGTGCATAGGGCGGATGGAGGGATATAAGCCAACAGTCTTTTTACCCAATGCAGCCGCAATATGCAAAGGGCCTGTGCTGGCAGCCACCAAGCCATCGGCATGGGCTATAAATGAAATTAATTGTTCAAAGTCTAATTTGCCGGTGAGGTCTGTTACTGTGGGATGATAGAACAATATATTTTCTGAAATTAATGCAGATTCCTCTTTCGTTCCTGTTATAAATATTTTGTATTTATCGGCTGGGAGTATTTCTATTAACTGATTGTAGTTTTTCCAATCCCAATTCCTTGCACTACCGCGAGATAGAGGATGTATGATGAGATTAAACTTTTCTTTGTCTAATTCTTTTCTCCAGGTTTCATCGAGTGTCGGGAGTTTTGTCAAACCATAACTATTACCCAATTCTTCCAATGAAGGAATATCGTTTATTCCTAATGGTTCTGCCAATTTAAAATTTAGTTGAGCTTCATGCAGAGGAGAATTTTTGCGGGTGAAATCAACCTTTTCATTGCAATAAAGCCAATTATAAAAACGGTGGCTTGTTCCTATTCTATACTTTACTCCCGCTTTATAAGCCATTCTTGCAATTTCAGGTCTAGGGAAAACATGAATGATAACTTCAGCTCCTAAATCTCTAAAAACTATCGCCTGTTCATTTTCAGGTATGGCGGAAAGTGTGTCCCAATCTATAAAGCGGCCTATATTTTCGCAACAATCTATCAGCGGCTTAATGTATTTTTTACCGAGAAAAATTATTTCCGATTCAGGGTATTTTTCTTTTAAATACTTAGCAAGGGGAAGCGTAAGCACCACATCACCGATATTATCGGTACGACTAATTACAATTTTTGGTTTATCGCTTAGTTTCATCATTCAGATTCTATAATCTTTCCGCCACAAAAACACTAAATCACTAAATTTCACCAATAATTTTGTGTGTGATTTTTTTGTGCTTTTGTGCTTTAGTGGCATATATTTTTGTCTTGCTCTGACAAACGTACATAAAAAAGCCTGTCCTAAAACACAGGACAGGCTTTACCACCAAGAAACCAAAACACTAGTTCCAACTCACTCTAACCAATTTTAATAATTTCCCAAATGTTTCCTTAAAGGAATGCACTATACTCTTTACTGTTATTTGTTGCAAATTCAGGTACACATCTATCAGAGATAAATGGTTGAAATGGTCGGGACACAATCCCAGTATATGTAATATGGCTTCCATTTGAATGCTTTTTAAATCATTACCTTACTCGCTTGCTCCATGTGTTTCCATATCAGAAACTTTATGGCCACCGATAGGAAAGATAAGTTTAAAGCCTACGTTTCTGCCCATGTTGTAAATACCTTCACTCGCCTTGGTGACAACAGCCGGGGTAAGTCCATAATTGGCTTGCCCTGCATAAGCGCCGTTATATGCCCAAAAGTACTGCTCACGCGATGTGTGGTCCATATAAGTAATATTCATAAGGTTAGTACAATTAACAACAAATGTGCATATCACCCTTCCGGTTTTGGGGTTGACAAAATTTGTTCCCACACCTGCATTATACAAAGTATAGGGACTGGAAGGTAATTCATTCCACAAGGCGCTGTAGATGTCCGTCTGTGCCCAGTATTTTGCCAATCCAAAAGCTATGTAGGTTCCTTTAAGAATGGAATTATGCCTGTCGGTCAACTTAAACTTAGCTTCTGAAGTTAAACGCGGGGCAGGCGTAAACGGAACATGATTGGTTGAATCGGTAGCATTGAGTATTTGAGAATAAATGTAGGTGAACCCGTTATCCACTTCCAACCATTTGGTATCGGCAGGATGTATGTTAAAATATGCCGAAATTCCTTCCATAACGGCAGTACTTGAAGAGGCAAAATGATAAACAGGAACTCCCCCGATAAGTGAATCACCACCAACCTTGCTGCTGATACGGTCAGCAAAAATAAAGTTGTGTATTACGTTGTAAAAACCATCGATTTCTAAGCTTAGGTCCCTACCATTGTTTCCATAGGCAACATCCATTTGATATCCTGCTTCGCCATTCAAATTGATATCACCCTGTTTATATTCATCAGCCGGGTCTGTTTCATTACTCATTAATTCAAGAATGGAAGGAGCACGATAAGTTCTTGAAATGTTAAACTTAACATAGTTATTTTCCGGCAGTTGATAGGTTGCACCTATGCTTCCTGATACGCCTGAAAAGTTGCGGTTAAGTGTGGGGAACTGTTGATATAAAGATGTTCCGACAGGAACCACATTTTGGTTAGAATTTGCGGAGTAATTTCCGGTTGATCCGCTAACTCCTCCGCTGGGAACCTCTGTCTGGCTGGAAGTATTATCATTCGCCAGGTACATAGACTGCCCGTTCATGGTTCTATAATCGTAGCGCAATCCTCCGCTTAGCGAAAGATTTTTAATGCTATTCGGATCCCAGTTTAAAATGGCATACCCGCCTATATCAAAATCAGTGTAATTAGGTATTTCAAAAATACCTTTATAAGGAGCGCCGGGCTCACTGAAATCCGTATTCCATTCATACATTCCATTGGTTCCCGCTGTAAGTTTAAGTCCTGAATTTTCACCTGCCACCTGGTATTTAAATGAGTATGGAATATCATGCACCGTTAACCCTTCTTCAGTAACGGTTCCCGTATCTATTTCCTGACGCTTGCTTTGGGAATAACCAATATCTGCCCCAATTCTTCCCATACCTACATTGATACTGTTTTGCCACCAGGCTTCATCATGGTCTAAAATCTGGTACACTGATGCCAATGCAGAATTGTAGGATAAGTAATTACTTCTGGTCGGGTAAACCTGTCCTGTTCCGGGTATTAATATTCCATTCGCATTATATTGCGGATTACCCCCAAAAGCATTCGCCTGAGGAACATCAAATTCGAATCGCCCGGTAGCACTGTCACGGTTACCATCAGGTATTTCAACCTGGCGGTGAAGGACACTTATTGATAAGCGGCTATATCCCCATGGCTTGTTTATTCCAATAACTCCCCTCACATTACTCTGAGTACAGGCAGTTCCCCAAACATATCCGTCAGCAGGATCCCAATAACAATGCGATTCTTCTTGGCTCGCCCGTAAGTCCCATACAAAACCACTATGATTTCCTCCTATATCGAAAGAGTTTCCTATCAACCCGTTATTAGTTTGGTATTCTGTAAGCACACTCCCTGCTGTAGTTCCTTCTTCCGGAAAAGGCTGCGATTTAAAACTTACCACTCCGGCAACAGCATAATTACCATATTGAAGGGAAGCAGGCCCCCTGATTATTTCAGCGTCATATATGGCATAAGGGTCAATCAATATACCATGTTCATCGCCCCATTGGAAATCTTCCTGTCTTTCACCATCAAAGAGTGTAAGCACACGGTTATATCCCAGCCCATTGATTTCGGGTTTGGAAACACCAGGACCAGTAGTAATTGCAGTGATGCCGGGCTGTAAGGCTATTGCATCAACCGCATTAGTTGCTGTATTTTGAACCAGGAAATCATGAGAGACCACAGTTACAGGTACAGGCGAGCGTTGTATGTTTGTCACATTACCCAAAGCAGTAATTATCACTTCCTTGGTTGAAGATGTAGAAACAGCCATGGCAAAATTTTGAGTTAAATCGCCCTTTATTGTGACTTGTTTAGTCATAGTAGCATATCCTAAAATCTCCACCTCCACTTCATAAGTACCTTTAGGTAAAGTTATTTTGTAATCCCCTTTTACATCTGTAGTAATACCTAACTTAAGCTGAGGTAAAAAAACTACTGCACCGGGTATTGTTAAATGGGTTGTGGAGTCGGTAACAGTACCGCTCAACGATTGTGCCTTTATTTGGCTTATGGCTAATAGCTGACAGCTTATGGCTAATAAAATAAATATTTTTTTCATAATTATATAAATAAACACTGTAAATACTACGTGAAAAATCCTTGTATAAAAACAAGGAAAAAGAAATTAAATAAAAGGAAATGAAAATCCTTTATGCTACCACAGGCGGTGCACGAGGAGAAGAAAAAGAAACCAATTCACAGGGAACGGCTTCGGCAGAAATAACGCTTTGTACCTTTATAAAGAAATTATGAGAAGAGACTTCCAGCTTAACCGTTTGGTCATCAAAGCCTGGAAGTTGAAAATCGCAGACAGGACAATGGTGTTCTTGTGTATGAAAATGATGGGCATTTAATACATGACAATGTACATCGTCGGCATGTACAATATCATGCAAGTCCTTAACAGAATAGAACCAAAGGAATATTCCTAAGAAGAACAGGGAACCAATTTTCCGTATGGTAGATTTTGCCATCATGAATGTGACAAAGATAAGGCTATTTTAAAAATCTTATAAAATCTGCTGCTAAAAATTGTTAAATGACTTTGTCATGCTGAACTCGCTTCAGCATCACATCCCATATTTTGCATCTATTGTTTGCGATTCCGAAACAAGTTCGGAATGACACTTACCAAGTATTTCTGTCAATATCAAATTGCTCCAGATAGTCCGCTACTTTCTTTAGGAAGCTACCACCTAAAGCGCCATCTACAACACGATGGTCATAGGAGAGTGAAAGGTACATCATGTGGCGAATAGCTATCATATCGCCTTGAGGAGATTCTATTACCACCGGTTTCTTTTTAATGATACCCGTTGCCAGAATAGCAGCCTGTGGCTGATTGATAATAGGTGTACCCATTATATTTCCAAAGGTGCCTACATTAGTAATGGTGAATGTTCCACCTTGTGTATCGTCCGGCATTAGCTTGTTTATACGTGCACGTCCTGCCAAATCATTTACCTGTTTTGTAATCCCAAGTAAACTATTACGGTCAGCGTAACGTATGACTGGTACGATAAGGTTACCGCTGGGCAAAGCCACCGCCATGCCTATATGAATATCTTTATGCCTAATGATTCTCGTTCCATCCACTGATACATTTACCATAGGGTAATCTTTCAGGGCTTTTACTGTTGCTTCAACAAATATCGGGGTGAATGTTAGCTTTTCACCTTCTTTCTTTTCAAATTCTTTTTTGATTTTTTCTCTCCACAAAACTAAATTGGTAACATCCGCTTCTACATAAGAAGTAACATGAGGAGAAACCCTTTTAGACATTACCATGTGGTCGGCAATGAGTTTCCTCATTCTGTCCATTTCAATAATTTCATCATTGGCTCCAATAGCCATTGGCTTAACAGGAGCTTCTTTTATGGCAGGAGCAGTCGTTGTTTGTGTTGCAACATTGCCATTAGCTTGTCTTGCGGGCAAATAAGAAATTATATCGGTCTTGGTAACCCTTCCGGCTTTTCCGCTTCCGGGTATGGTTTCCAGTTCATTAACGGTGATCCCTTCTTTTTGAGCGATGCTTCTTACCAATGGAGAATAGAATCTGCCGGAGGTAGAAAACCTTGTAATAGGTTCTGCAACTTGTGTAGCAGCAGCGGGAGTAGAAACATTAACAGGAGCGGCTTTCTTTGCCTCAACAACTGGGGCACTTACAGGCACATCGGCAGGCTTACCATCAGTAGAGATGATGGCAATGGCTTTACCTACAGGAATTACATCTCCTTCCTTACAAAGCTTTTTCAATAAAATTCCGTCCGAAGGAACCGGAATTTCAGAATCTACTTTATCGGTGGCTATCTCCAACAGGGTTTCATCAGCCTTTAACTGGTCACCTTCATTTTTAGTCCATTTAATGATGGTGGCTTCAATTACGCTTTCTCCCATTTTGGGCATTAATACTTCAGTCTGTGCCATTACGTTGCATAAATGAAAGGCAAAATTATATTATTATTTGGAAACTATGAACTATGAACTGAAATCCCTATCATAATGTGCAATTCATAGTTTTTTCCCATATTTGCCTTTCACTTGATTTATTAAACTTAATCTATACCTATGAGCACAAAAAAGATTTCATTAAAAGTAAATGGCACCCCTGATATGGGAGCTTATATTTCAATGCCCGAAGGCAAAGGGCCATTTCCGGGTGTTATGGTTTTTCAGGAGGCATTTGGCGTAAACCAGCATATTCGTAATGTAGCAGACCGTATTGCAAAAGAAGGATATGTAGCTATTGCACCTGAACTATTTCACCGTACAGCCCCTATGGGATTTGAATCCGGATATACAGATTTCGAACTAGTGAAGCCGCATTTTGCGGGCATATCTTTTGAAGGACTTGAAGCAGATGTTAAAGCCTGCTATGACTGGCTTTTACAACAACCGGAAGTAATACATGATAAAATCGGCACCATAGGTTTTTGCCTCGGAGGAAGAGTATCCTATATTGCAAATGTTGTGATTCCCGTTTCTGCAGCAATATCCTATTATGGGGCAGGAATACCTCCCTTATTAGATAAAGTTAGCGATATGCATGCACCCCATCTTTTCTTTTGGGGAGGACTGGATAAACACATCCCCCAAGAGCAGATTAATGCCGTAGTTGCCGGAATGAATAAAGCCGGAAAACCTTTTATAAATACAGTAATATCTTATGCCGACCATGGATTTAATAATGATGAAAAACCTGCTTTCAGCCTCGATGGGTCAAAAGAAGCATGGGCTATGGCTATGGCTTTTTTCAAGAATAAATTTGGGCAAAAATAAAGATACTCATAAGCCCCAAGCCCCTAAAGGAGCTTTAAGCTTTGTTTTTACACCCGTCTTCTATCAATTATCGAAGAGAAAAGGAATAAGTGTAGCGTTAAGAGCAAAACGCTGTCTGAGTCTGCCGGCGGGCGAGACGAGTTCGTTTTGTTTAGCGGAACGGGATTCCTTTTCAGATAATTGATAGGCAACGGTGACCTTTCTTTTGTTTCTTTTCTTTGCGTGGTTGGGAAAGAAAAGAAAGTATGGGCTTTGATTTAATACCTACCTATAGAACGGCAGAGGTTGAGTATAAAAACTTTCGTAACTTTGAGTTTGAAAAACATCAAAAATGCTCAAGGTTAGCAGAGTGAAGCGCTTATTATTTGTCTTATTTATAATCAGGATTTTTTCTTCCGGATTCAAATCACCACCCGCTGATGATACACAAATTCATTGGGTAGGTTTTGATGAAGCGGTAAGATTAAATTCTCAACACCCTAAGAAAATATTTATTGATGTCTATACGCAATGGTGCGGATGGTGCAAAAAAATGGACCAATCAACTTACACAGACCCTACGGTAGTCCAGTATATCAACAAATACTACTATGCTGTGCGTTTAGATGCGGAAACAGCAGATACCTTTCATTTTAAAGACCATAAATTTTTTAACACAAAACCCTATACACGGGGCTTTGCCAATGAACTTGCTTCTTCTTTATTGGATGATAAACTGGCATATCCTACTACGGTTTACATGGATGAAAATTTCAGCCGCCTTACATACATTCAAAGTTATATGGGCACAAATGATTTAATGCCTGTTTTAAAATATTTTGCCGAGAATAAATATAAGTCTATGACTTATGAGGATTATAAAAAATCTATCGGAATCCCGACTTCAAAATAGGTCGGATGCCCGACTGGCGGAAATAGAATTACTTTATTTCCTTACATTGAATTCTAGATTTTTCTACATCATTTTCCTTCGTTACAAGAAAAAAACCGCAATCTTTTATATCTTCACACATCTCATTATCTTCTATTATATATTGCCAGTTAACATTTTTAAATGTCCAAATCCATCCACCTTGTGTCCCTTGTGCTTCTTCATCTCCACCATAAAGAACCAAATCAGGTACATCCGATATTTTTTCCCCTTCCCCCATGAAATATATCGAATGCCTTTCGCAGTTCTGTCAATTCGAATTAAATAGTTACTCGACTGCAAAACTTCCACATTTGTTTCCCAATCATTTACAGATGGATAAATTTCAGATTTTATATTTTGAGTGATTTTTTGACTCAATTTTTGTTCTTTTAAGGAACTGTAATTAATGCGACTGATCATTCCAGAATCGTTCATCCACAAGTCACCATCAAATCTATCACCATTTGGAAGTATCCCATCATCTACTAAGCCATAATCACCATAATGTTCAAAAATATCGGAATCATTAAAATACTTCAGTTTTTGTTTGAAAGTCGAATCAAATAAAATCGGATAGTATTTGATAAAATCTCCGGCAGAAGCGATATTAGGCAATGGATTTTCTCTGATTAAAGGATATTCTATAAATGATGCAAGTATAGTCGTGCTATCATTTTCAATTAATCCAACTACTCTGTTGAATTGCATAATTATTAAAGAATCTATTGTAGGTTGTGCTTTAGAATTTACCGCGATAGATATTAATAAGACGGTTAAAAAGTGAATGAATCTACTTCTCATTTTGATAAATTATATGTTAAAACAAAAATATAAAAATATTTGATATAGAGCATTTATGAGACTGTCATGCTATACTCGCAGAGACGAAAAGCCTATTTATGTTTATCTTTGCGAAAATGACTGGCTCCGAAATAAAAACATACTGCGAAAGCCTCACCGCTTATAAACGCCACCAAAGCAGGGTTGTAACTATTGGTGATGTGCCTATGGGAGGAGATTATCCTATCCGCATACAAAGTATGACTACCACCGATACTATGGATACTATGGGTACGGTGGAGCAATCTATACGCATGATAGAGGCGGGATGCGACTATATACGCATAACAGCGCCAAGCATTAAAGAAGCGGAAAACCTGCAAAATATTAAAAACGAACTCAGAAATAGAGGTTATAAAACTCCTCTTATTGCGGACATACACTTTACTCCCAATGCCGCAGAAATGGCTGCCAAGATTGTGGAAAAAGTGCGCGTAAACCCCGGCAATTACGCCGATAAGAAAAAATTCGAACAGATAAATTATACCGACGAATCATACGATACGGAGATTGAAAGAATACGCCAGCGTTTTGTTCCGTTAATAAAAATTTGCAAAGAATATGGCACCGCCATGCGCATAGGGGCTAATCATGGTTCTTTGAGCGACAGAATTATGAGTCGCTATGGCGATACTCCTCTCGGCATGGTGGAATCGGCTATGGAATTTTTGCGCATTTGCGAAGAGAACGATTACAAGCAAATAGTGCTTTCCATGAAATCGAGTAACCCTATTGTAATGGTGCAGGCTTACCGCTTGCTCATTCTTAAAATGAATGAGGAAGGTATGAACTACCCTTTGCATTTGGGAGTAACAGAAGCCGGCGAAGGAGAAGACGGACGTATTAAATCGGCAGCAGGTATTGGTACGCTGCTAGAAGATGGCATCGGCGATACTATAAGAGTATCTCTTACCGAAGAT
>Ga0206824_10187_pt1 | contig 20593 bp, 12 predicted proteins | sample Alteio_BWOrgCont_82_FD_152874 | JGI IMG/M metagenome (GOLD analysis project Ga0206824, IMG submission 152874) | Enriched cells from forest soil in Barre Woods Harvard Forest LTER site, Petersham, Massachusetts, United States -... | ecosystem: Environmental > Terrestrial > Soil > Temperate forest >...
GCTTGTTGCGTCCGTTCTCAGTCGTTCATCGCGGTTGACTCGAACGGACTCACTTTTCAACGCAACAAGAGCCCTGCTTTCACGATACGCCTTATCGGTGTCATTTTCACTCGTTGAACGCATTTCAATGTCCACTTACGGCGATTCTCTGGCCTCAGATTCTCGTTCAGGCTCTTTCAGAATGTGATGGTTCCGACCATTTGCGTTGCAGAAACGCTCCAGTCCCGGCCGAGCCGGAATCGAAGAATTCCGCTGCGACTGATTGACCTCGGATTTTCAAAGAACAGACCAACACGACGGGGTGGATACAGTCGCTCATTGGTGGTGAACGCGACCTGTCGGGAAGCAGAGGATTTCTCAGAAAGTAGCCCTGTCGCTCCGCGACAGGACGACCATCCATTAGCGACAGCACCCCATCGGCGTCACATCATGTTCATTGCAATCTACACGCATCGGACAAATATTGTAGATTATTTAATCCGCATCTGCAAGAGCGTCGTCAGGGAAAATCGGACGATCGCTCAGATTCGAGACAAATCGTCGGCTCGTCACCCGAGCGGCGGAATGAAAAGCCACCTGGTGAAAGCGACGAACTGTGGATCTCTCCTCTGCACTTTCTACGCTCTATTTTCTCACCCAGGGGGTTTCGTCGGGTTTTGGGAAATCGTCGTAAGGTTCGAGTTTCCGATTTCACAAACCCTCAAAACGTAGGTATTTTCTGTTCGTCTTCACCGCAGTAGAGACAAGACGGTATGTCTCTATTCCGACGAAACCCCCTCTCCCAAGGGGCGGTCGGACAAAAACGAACCATCAATCGCGATGCCCACCCACTTTCGCTTCCAGACGAGTTCTCACATTGATTATGGTGAACAGCCCATTCATCACTGAACAGAGGCCGCACTCATTAAGGGTCCCCGCATGGAGACGAAACGTGGTCAGCCACCGCGACCGAGTCCCTCGGGCTGGAAATCAGGACGCGTCCCCAGGGCCGACCCCGATAAAGCGGTTTCTGGCAGCTTTTCGCAGGGCCAATGCCTTTTTCACATTGGGAAGGCACGTTTTCAGAGCCGCGACCGTCAGGGAGCTGGGATTCGCTGCTCGTCAACCGCTTCCTGACGGTCGCGGCTCCAAAAAGGCACACGCTTCAAATAACACAGCCTCAAATTGGCGATTGCCCTGCAGCATTTCGTTTCCCCGATTGAAGATTGCCGCAACTCGTTGTAACGTTGGGGATTCGAATGATGCATCCACGGAAGGTGCATCATCAATGCGGGTAGGCGCAGGGAGGGATCGTCAGTTGTCAGCAATCTGGACGAACAGCCAAATCAGGGCGTGGTATGGCGAAAGCGAACAACTGGACGACGGTAGCGGAGTCGAGTTTTCCGTGGGAACGGGATGCGCTCGACTACGTGCGCGCTCAGTTTCCGCCCGAGGAATCGTACCGGGCATGGTCGAACTTTGAGTTCATTGCCGACGATGGCAGTATCAACGAAGTTGATTTGCTCGTTTTCACGCCGCAGGGGTTCTTTCTGATCGAGATTAAGAGCCGACCGGGGAGGCTGCGTGGCGACGCGGGTGCGTGGATCTGGGAGACTGACGGAAAACCTACGGCGACGATGGACAATCCCTTGTTCCTCGCCAACTCGAAGGCCAAGAAGCTCAAGTCGCTGCTGGAGCGGCAGAAGGCGTGCAAAGGGAAGGGATCGCTGCCATTCGTCGATGCGATCGTGTTCTGTTCTTCACCGGATCTGAAATTCGAGTTGAAGGACAACGCGGCGTTTGCTGTTTGTCTGCGCGACTCTCCATCGCGCCCTGGAATCATGGGTTTGATCCGGCGTCGTGAATGTGCCGGCTTACGTGAACATCCCCGCGATGTGTGCGACACTCCGATGGGACGAACAATCTCCCAGGCGCTCAACCAGGCGGGAATCCGGCCTTCGCAACGTCATCGCAAGGTCAGCGATTACGTGCTGGACCAGCTGATTGACGAGGGGCCTCATTACCAGGATTGGCAGGCGACGCACTCCACTTTGAAGAACGTCCGGCGCAGGGTTCGGATCTACAACGTCCGAACCAATGCCAGCGACGATGAACGGCAGACCACGGAACGTGCTGCCCGTCGTGAAGCCGAACTGCTTGAATCGCTGCAGCATCCTGGAATTCTGAGGCGAGAAGGATTCACTGAACACGAACTCGGTCCGGCGTTGATCTTCGAACACGATCCGCTGGCGATGCGACTGGACCACTTCCTGGCACAACGCCACGACCGACTCAATGTGGACGCCCGCCTGGATCTGATGCGGCAGATTGCGAATGTGATCCGGTTTGCCCATGAGAAACGCGTCGTTCACAGGGCATTGTGCCCGCAGAGCGTGTTGGTTTCGGAATCGGACGATGGTCGATTGCGGATCAAGATTTTCAACTGGCAGGCTGGATACCGGGAAGGGACGACTTCGAATCCTTCGCGAGCCGTCACCGCGACATCACACGTCGATTGGCTGGTTGACGATGCCAGAACCGCCTACATGGCTCCGGAAGCCATTTCCGCGGATAACCTGGGCGAGCATCTTGATGTCTTCTCACTGGGGGCAATCGCATATCATCTGTTTTCCGGTCAGGCGCCTGCCGCCAGCGGATTGGAATTGAGCGCCAAGCTGCGGGAAACCAAAGGTCTGCAAATTAGTTCGGTCCTGAACGGTGCTAGCGCCAGCCTGCAGGAACTGATTCAGTGGAGCACGTTTCCCGTTGTGGCCGAGCGCGTGGGGGCCGTCAGCAGCGTGGGCGACTTCCTGGATCTGCTCGAGAAGGTCGAAGACGAAGTCACGTCGCCCGACCAGGACAAGTTTGTCGAAGATATCAATCGCGCAAAAAAAGGAGACATTCTTCCCGGCAACATTCCCGTCCTGAAAGAACTTGGGAAGGGGAGCTGTTCTGTCGTGCTTCTCGTGGATTACAACGGCGAGGAATTCGTCCTGAAGATCGCGAACGACCCCGAGCACAATGCACGATTGCAGGATGAGGCCGAAGTCCTGTCCAAACTTCGGCACAATCACATCGTGGAGCAGTGCGGTATCCTGGAAATCGGCGATCGGTTCGCGTTCCTGATGCGGCCGGTGTATGCCAATCGGGAAGATCGCAAGATCGAAACATTGCGTGACCGGATTCGGCACGAAGGCCGACTGCATGTGGACCTGCTGCAGCGATTCGGCGAAGACCTGCTGGATGTGGTGAAATTCCTGGAAGAAGAAGCGGGGATTCCTCATCGCGATATCAAGCCCGACAACATCGCGATTGGCCAGATCAAGGGGGGCGGCAAACTGCATCTGGTGCTGTTTGACTTCTCACTGTCCCGCGCCCCGAATGACAATCTTCGCGCCGGAACAACCGGGTATCTTGAACCGCTATTGTCTCTCCGTAAGAACAAATCCTGGGACTTGCATGCCGAACGATATGCGGCGGCAGCCACCTTGTACGAACTGGCGGCCGGACCAGGAAAACTGCCAAAGTGGGGTGACGGAACGACCGTTCCGTCGCATACCGATTGCGAAGCGACCGTCGACGGCGACCTGTTTGATGCGGCCATTCGCGACGGTCTGACGGCGTTCTTTCAGCGGGCCTTCCGTCGTAATCCGGCCGAGCGGTTCGACAACGCGGCGACAATGCGCGATGAGTGGCTGAAGTGCCTGGCCAACATCGACGAAACCACGGCCCTGTCTGATGACGACGTTCAAGGGGATCTGCGTTCGCTTCTGGAATCGGCGACATTTGACACGCAGATTTCGGAATTGGGTCTGGGCGCCCGTGCGACGAATGCGCTGGACCGGGCGAACATCCTCACCGTGGAAGATCTGTTGACGAAATCGATTCGCACCCTGCGTCGACTGCCGGGTGTTGGCGACAAGACGCGGCGCGAAATCGGCGCGGCTGCCAATTTTCTGCGAGAGCGACTGGGTAAGCCAGGTCGGCCCGACGTAGTTGCGGTTGATGAACCCCTTGAAGCAGTCGTTGAATCTACCGAGCCAGCGATTCCACATCGCGCGCGTCGACCGGCTCGATGGCCGGTGTTCCTGGTGAGATCACTCCGGAGATCGCCGACGCAAGGCAGTTCCAGGAGCGGCTGTCGCGCGGCGTCAAGGAGGGATCGTTTCTGGTGTTGATGGTCGACAAACGGAATTACCAGCGGGCAGCCCAGGAGCTTTGCAAACAGTTCCCGCTGCAATTGCTGGACTTTGAAGGTCTGTTCGTCGACGCCTTGCGCGATGTGGCCACGAAGGCCGGCGCCAAGTGGCAGGCGGTTGTCAACGCCGATGCGACGCCTGGTTCAGACGCCTGGAAGAAGTTCCTGGTCCTGGTGAATCGAGCCATGCCTATCGTGGAACAGCAACTCTCCACGGCAACCAGGACGATTCTGCTGACCTATCCCGGCCTGCTGGCCCGGTACGACCAGATGCCGCTGCTGGAACGCCTGCGTGAAAAGGTCGGACGAAGTGATGGAATTCCGGGGTTGTGGATGCTGATTCCGGGAGACAGCCAGCCGTTGCTGGACGGTAAGGCGATTCCGATTATCAGTCCCGGACAGCGTTCGCGGATTCCCGAGACGTGGCTGAAGAACATCCATGGTGCTATTCACGAAGTGAAAGAATGAGTGACGATCAGCGAAGATCAGTATTCTTTCTGTTTGTTCGGTTCCCAAATTGAAATCCAGAATCCAAGATGATCAACCGCGCCGCACTGTTATCCGATCTTCAATCCGTATTGCGGAAGCTGGAAGCCGATTTTGCTTGAGCGGAGCGAATCGGCCGAGGTTCCGGAAGTCGGGCGGGCGCTGCGGGCGGAGTTCGACAAGGCGCGAGCCGCTCAACGGACAGCGCAGAACTACGAGGACTGGCGCAGCGATGCAATTACTCAGGTCGCGGCAGCGTGGGTGTTGAGTTGCGTGTTCGTGCGGTTCCTGGAAGACAACGAACTGATCGATCCCCCGAAGATCTCGGGGCCGGATCAACGGCTGAATCATGCGCGGGACGAGCAGACGCTGTTTTTCCAATCGAAAGAACGGGCCGGATTGACAGACCGCGAATACCTGCTGGATCTCTTCGAGAAACTGCGGGACCTGAAAGGAGGGGCGGCGAAGGACATTTTCGGAGGTCATAACCCGGTCTGGGAACTGCCCAACTGGCTGGGACCGGACGCGGCGGGCGAATTACTGAAATTCTTCCAGAAGATCGACGCCAACACTGGAACGCTGGTTCACGACTTCACCGATTCCTCTTGGGACACGCGTTTTTTGGGCGATCTGTACCAGGACCTGTCCGAAGCGGCACGCAAGAAGTACGCGTTGTTGCAGACGCCCGAGTTCGTCGAAGAGTTCATCCTCGATCGAACCCTCGAACCGGCGCTGGACGAATTCGGCCTCGTCATCGTGTCGTCCTCATCCGTCTCGCATCCGTCATCCCCTGAGCCATTCAAGATGATCGATCCCGCCTGTGGCAGCGGGCACTTTTTGCTGGGGAGCTTTCGGCGGATTCTGGATCGTTGGCAGCGGCGGGAGCCGGGGACGAACGTGCGGGGGCTGGTGCAGCGGACTCTGGACAGTGTGCATGGGGTCGATGTGAATCCGTTTGCGATCGCGATCGCCCGGTTTCGGTTGTTGTTGGCGGCGATGCGGGCGTGTGACATCGAGCGTCTGTCGGATGCTCCCGCGTTTCGGCTGAATCTGGTCTGCGGCGACTCGCTGCTGCATGCGCCGCTGGCGGCGGGAGGCAAAAAGTACACGGCCGGTCAGCAGGAACTCGACTTCGCGTTGGCAGATGATTTCGAGCCGCGCCCGTCAGGAAGCGGTTCTTTTTCTTCGGACGGTTCCTTTTCTTCAGACGATCGGAAAAAACCGCTTCCTGACGGGCGCGGCTCGGAGACTTCCGACGAGTGCGACCACGCCTATCGGAGTGAAAACCTGCCCGAGTTGAAGCGGCTGCTGCGAGGTGGTCAGTACCACGCGGTCGTGGCCAATCCCCCCTACATCGTGCCGAAGGATCGGCAGCTCAACGAGCGTTACCGCCGCCGGTTTCTCTCCTGTCACATGAAGTATTCACTGTCCGTGCCGTTCCTGGAACGCATCTTCCAGTTGGCGGTTGCAGGCGGCTACACGGGACAGATCACGGCCAACAGTTTCATGAAGCGCGAGTTCGGCAAGAAGCTGATCGAGTCGATCTTTCCGACCGTGGACCTGACACACGTGATCGATACTTCGCTTGCTTATATCCCAGGTCATGGCACGCCGACCGTGATTCTCTTGGGGCGGTGTCGCGCACCAGTGGCGAGTACGATTCGATGCGTTGGTGCAATAAAACGCGAGGACCAGGAACCGGTCAATCCGGCAAGAGGATTGGCTTGGTCGGCGATCATCGCGCAGTTGGACCAGCCGGGATCGCAGAGCGAGTTTGTGAGTGTCGACGACTCGTCGCGCGAGATGTTTCACAAACACCCATGGTCCATCGGCGGCGGCGGCGCTGCCGGGTTGAAAGAGCAGTTGGAAGAGGCAACTTCGACGACGCTAAAGGGGACTGCAAGCGATTTCGGCTACTTTGGCATCGCCGCCGACGATGTAATGATGGCCCCTCGAAATACGTTTTGGCGTCGAAGTATCGAGGCCCCGTTCTGTAGGGATCTCACCACCGGTGATCAGATTCGTGACTGGGCTATTGAGAAGAAAGACTCCGTCCTGCTGCCATACGACGGGGACTTCTTGGTCTCAATTCAGCTCGTACCGAACCTAGCTAAATGGATGTGGCTGTACCGCACAACTCTTGGAAATCGTCCTACGTTCGCGCGTCGAACGTACTTCGAAGACGGCCGCGCGTGGTGGGATTGGCACCAAGTCACGCTCCAACGCCTGAAGCATCCGGTGTTCATCACCTACGCTTCAGTCGCAACGCACAATCAATTTGCACTACGTTCCGACAATAGTGTCCTAAATCGCCATGCTCCGTTGGTACTGCTGCCACTGAACGCACACCGTGACGACTATCTGGGACTTTTGGGTCTTCTCAATAGCTCGACATCCGCGTTCTGGTTGCGTCAGTCATGTCACGACAAAGGGGGGGTATCGGCGGCGGGATCGCTGCCGAAGCGTGGGAACGTTTTTTTGAGTACACAGGAACCAAACTTTTGGAGTTCCCAATTCCCATCGACCGTCCGCTGAATCACTCGCAACGACTAGATGACTTATCGCAGCAATTCGTTTCGTTGCGTGCGGAAAAAGCGATCCACCTGCGCGAGGATCCTGCAGGAGCGGTATCTGGCACGTCAGTCGCTGGAGCGCCCCATCATCGACAACTGGTATGCGGCAGCCACGGAGGTGGTTCGCCTGCAGATCAGCGATAAACGTCTCAAGCAGACTTTCCTGCAGCGTGCTGATGACATTCTGCGTGAAGTGGGCGCCGAAGGATTCGCAGGGCTGAGCGACACGTCACCGTTGGGATTCGAGTTGCGTCTGGCGGACTTCGGTCGGCGGCTGGCCGATGTCGTGTCGACATCGACGATCACGTCCACTGCACAGCTCGACGAGATCCGTCTCTCGTTGTTCCAGCACGATGCTCAAAACCGCGAACGCCGGCAATTGGATCGCGTAGACATGGCCATGCGGCTCGTCCGTTGGCTGGCTCAAGGGAACCATGCGAGCTCTCCGCGGTCGCTGGCGGAAGCGGCCAGCAATCACCTGACTGAAGGGGGCTATGTGGACTGGGCACGACTGGCCTTGCGAAACGGCGATCCAATCCCGGAGCTGTCGGCCGCGTATGCCAGGCTGTTCGATCGGGTCACCATTCTTCGTGAAGAGCAATCCGGGCAGTTTGCCCTGCTGCTGCGCGACTGGACGGCTGCCAAGACCACGGACAATACGATCGTCCCCGTTGAGCAGATTCTGCAGCAGATTGTCGCGCCGATTGCCGCACAGACGCCGGTGCTGGTGATTGTCATGGATGGGATGAGTGTGGCAGTCTTCCGCGAGTTGATGTCCGACGTCCTGGGATACGACTGGGTGCTGCTTGCGGAAGATGGACGAGGACTGCGTCCGGGGTTGGCTACGATTCCCAGCGTCACAGAGGTTTCACGCAACAGTTTGTTGTGCGGTCGCCTGTCGCAGGGGAACGCTGCGACCGAGGCGACGGGCTTCGAGGAACATCCAGGTCTGGTCGCTCATTGCAGTAAGGGATATCCGCCCATCCTCTTTCACAAGGCACTGTTGCAGGAAGCGGATGACGCCAGCCTGGCATCCGATATTCGACGTGAAATCGGTTCGAAGCATCGGAAAATCGTCGGAGTGGTCATCAATGCAATGGATGATCACCTTTCCAAGGGCGAGCAGATAGACACGCGCTGGACCCGCGACGAGATCAAAGTCTTGCCGGTCTTGCTGCACGAAGCCAAGTCAGCACGGCGGACAGTCATTCTGATTGCGGACCACGGACACATCCTGGAGAGCAATGCGAAGTTCGTACCGAACGAGGGAGGTGAGCGATGGCGAATGGACGGGGGGGAGCCTGATGTGGTCGAATTGAGAGTCAGCGGCCCGCGCGTGGTCATTCCTGAATCGAAATCGTTGATCGCCCCCTGGACCGAGAAGATCCGTTTCGTGAGAAAGAAAAACGGCTATCACGGTGGGTTGAACCCTCAAGAGATGGTTGTTCCGATCGCGGTATTGAGTACGCCGGACGCGTATCCTCGAGGCTGGAGCGAGGCGTCGGTTGACAGCCTTATGTGGTGGGATCGACAGGACATCGCCGGCACCGCAGCAGAGCAGCCGTCATTGCAGTTGAAGCCGACCCGAAAGCTGGCTGGGTTGTTGTTCGATCCGGAGGAACTACCCCAGCCGGCGCCGATGTCACCTGCGTCAACGGCAGTCGTTCCGGTCGACCCGAGGACAGTTGCTGCAACGTGTCCCGCATGGATCGCAGCTCTGCTGGCATCGCCGTTGTTCGAAGAACAGAAAAAGCTGGGCGGTCGTGCCGTCCCGTCGAACGAGTTGTTTGTGAAGCTGCTGGCTGCGGTTGATGGCCGAAGTGGCAAAATCACTTCTCCCGCGCTCGCCAGGGCGATTGAGTACCCGCCATTGCGACTTCGTACAACGCTGGCAGCAGCACAGCGAGTTTTGAATATCGATGGATATTCGGTCCTGATCCGCGATGATGTTTCGGACACGATTGAACTGGATCGAAACCTGTTGTGCAGGCAGTTCGATCTCGTCGTGGGGGGCAAATGAGCATCAGTCCACAACGTCGAGAGGAAATCATCGATGCGCTCCGCCGGGGAACGGTTCCGAGGAACAGCCTCGACACGTTCGCCGTCGGATTGAATCGTTTCGAGGCTGCGTTGGATGAGGAACTGAGGAAGGTCAGTTCAGGCGGCAGCGTCTTCAAGGCAGTGCGCGGCGAGTATGGCTGTGGCAAAACCTTCTTTGCTCGCTGGCTGTGTGACCGCGCCCGCAAACTTGGATTCGCCACGTCTGAAGTCCAGGTCTCTGAGACGGAGACACCCCTGCACCGGCTGGAAACAGTCTACCGGCGGCTGACGGAGCGATTGGCCACGGCAGATACTCCTCAAGGGGCGATGCGCAACATTGTCGACCGCTGGTTCTTTACATTGGAAGAAGATGTTCTGGCCGAGAAAACGATTGACGGATCCGATGAACAAGCTTTGTTGGCCAGGACCAACGAACTGATGGAACAGCGACTGGCCAAGGTCAGCACGACCGCACCCATGTTCAGTGCCGCATTGCGTGGTTATCGCACAGCACAAGCGGACAGCGACCAGGCGACGGCAGATGGAATTCTCGCGTGGGTATCGGGGCAACCCAATGTCGCGGCCAATGCGAAGCGATTCGCGGGGGTCAAAGGGGACATCGACCACTTCGGAGCGTTGAATTTCCTGCAAGGAGTCCTGACGGTGTTGCGCGACTCTGGACAGGCCGGGTTGCTGGTTGTGCTCGACGAAGTGGAAACGATTCAGCGCGTACGGAGTGATGCCCGCGATAAGAGCTTGAATGCCCTGCGGCAACTGATCGATGAGGTCGATTCCGGTCGATTTCCCGGACTCTACCTGCTGATTACCGGAACGCCGGCTTTCTACGACGGGCCACAGGGGATCTCCCGGTTGGAACCACTGGCGCAACGGCTGCATGTCGACTTCCAGACTGATGCCCGCTTCGACAATCCCCGCGCTGTCCAAATCCGATTGCCCGGCTTCGACTTCGACCGCCTGTGCATGGTGGGGCGCAAGATCCGCGACATCTACGTGCAGCACAGCACGTCCGTGGATCGAATCACCCGGCTGTGCGACGACGAATACGTCAGTCAATTGGCCCACGCTGTCGCCGGCAAGTTGGGTGGCAAGGTTGGGGTCGCCCCGAGAATCTTTCTCAAGAAACTCGCGGCGGATGTTTTGGACCGGATCGACTTGCACGCGGATTTCGAACCACGCAAAGATTACTCGTTGACCATCACTGACCTGGAGTTGAACGCAGTGGAACGACAGGCGATGGGAGCCGTGAACGTAGACGACATTGAGCTGGATCTGTGAGCAATTTCGACCTGTTACATCCTGCGCTGCAACATCACATCGTCAATAGTCTTGGTTGGCGGGAACTGCGACCGTTCCAGGATGCGGTGATCCCGTCCGTCCTGGACGGCAAGCATCTGATCGTACTGGCGCCGACAGCCGGAGGCAAAACCGAGGCCGCGTTCCTGCCCGTCGTTTCACGAATGCTTACTGAGGAGTGGCGAGGGCTAAGTGTTCTCTACCTCTGCCCCATCAAGGCACTGCTCAACAACCTCGACCTGCGATTGCAGCGGTACTGTACTCTGCTTGGCCGACGCTCCGGACTGTGGCACGGCGATATCGCCCCGTCGAAACGCCGACGCATCCTGCGGGAACCACCGGATTGCCTGTTGACGACTCCAGAGTCGCTGGAGGTGATGCTGGTCTCACCGAATGTGGATGCCCGAGGCCTGTTCAGCAGCTTGCAGGTGGTGATCATCGACGAGATCCACGCGTTTGCGGGTGATGACCGTGGGTGGCACCTGTTGTCGGTGTTGGAGCGGATTACGCGTCTGGCCGGTCGTGAGATCCAGCGAATCGGTCTGTCGGCAACCGTTGGCAATCCGGAAGTCCTTGTCGATTGGCTCGCGGGAAGCTGTCAACGCGAACGCATAGTCTTTCTTCCAACGGTTGCAGCATCTGCTCCCGCCGAAGTGCATCTGGACTATGTCGGGACTCTTCAGAATGCAGCCGTCGTGATCTCGCGGATGCACCGCGGCGAGAAGCGACTTGTTTTCATCGACAGTCGTGCCCGCGCCGAGCAACTCGGACTCGAACTACGGCATCTCGGTGTGACTTCTTTCGTCACTCACAGTTCGCTGAGCCAGGAGCAGCGACATCAGGCAGAAGACGCATTCGCCAATCGAGACGACTGCGTCATCGTGGCGACCAGCGTCCTGGAGCTTGGCATCGACGTGGGCAACCTGGACCGTGTGATTCAGGTCGACAGTCCGACAACGGTGTCTAGTCTGCTGCAGAGGATGGGGCGCACCGGACGGCGCTTGGGCTCGACCCGTAACTGCCTGTTCCTTGCAACGCGTGACGATTCGCTTGTTCAAGCCGCCGGGCTGATCGACCTATGGTCGACGGGATTCGTCGAGCCGATCGTGCCACCGACGCGCCCCTATCATGTGCTCGCACAGCAACTGATGGCCCTGGTCCTTCAGGAGCAGGGGATCGGCCGAAACACGTGGTGGCAATGGGTCGCCAATGTCCCTGCGTTTCAGCAGATGCCTGCCGAGGACATCGATCGTATTGTCAAACGGATGTTGGAGCACGAGTTGCTGTGGGAGGAGCAGGGCCTGCTGGGAATTGGTCGCCGTGGTGAAGAAGAGTTCGGACGAAAGCATTTCCTGGAACTGATGTCGGTATTCCTGTCTCCACCGCTGTTCACCGTCATTTACGGTCGCAGCGAATTGGGATTCGTCGATGAACTGACATTTCTCGGCAAACAGGAAGGACCTCGTGTCCTGCTGTTGGGGGGACGAGCGTGGAAGGTGTCCCACGTGGATTGGTCTCGGAAGTTAGCCTATGTGGAAGCTTCGGAAGAGAAAGGACGGTCACGATGGAAGGGGGCTGGCCCCGGATTGCCGTTCCAGCTTTGCCAGTCGATTCAGAATGTTCTGACGTCAGCCGAAGAACCAATATGGTGGTCTCAACGGACTCGGGCGCAAATGCAGCAGATTCGTGCCGAATATGACTGGCTTGGTTCGGCCGACACGACAATTGTGATTGATTCCGACGGGTTCGCCGTATGGTGGACGTTTGCTGGACAGGGAGCGAACGCCAGCCTTGCTTCGGCTCTCTCCGAAAGCACTCACATTCGTGTCGAACACGACAGCTTCGCGTTAATGTTCGAGGAGCTCATTGAATTACGAGCGATTCAGCGGGCGATCGATCATCTCCAGACTCGTGACACTTGTGAACTCTTGCCGGATGTCGACGAACGTGCGATCCAGGGACTCAAATTCTCTGAGTGCCTTCCGGAAAATATGGCCGTAATGATGCTCCAGTTGCGTTTGCAAGACCTGACCGGAATCAGAAAGTCACTGAAACAACCCCCGCGTACCATCGCTCAGGGGTGAATCTGATCTCCACCAGGCAATTAATTCATCGGTGGTCATCGGGATACCTCGCCCTTGGTAATATGGTTCAGGGCAATCGCCAATTTGAAGCTGCGTTATTTGGAGCGTGTGCCTTTTGGAGCCGCGACCGTTAGGAAGCGGTTGACGAGCAGTGAATCCCAGCTCCCTCACGGTCGCGGCTCTGAAAACGTGCCTTCCCAATGTGAAAAAGGCATTGGCCCTGACGGAAGCCTGTCCTTCGCTTTTTCTTTCAGCCGGGCTTCAGCCGGCTTCCCTGTCACATACATGAAGATCGACCGATGAAGAATTGAAGAATCGGTGTCCGTGCGATAGCCGAAAAACTTCCGGGTGGTTAACGTCGTCGTCGTGCGGCGATTCTGTTTCTCTGACGATTACTTTACGAGTGACCGTCGCTCGGTTTGGAAGGTTGATTTGTGATGTGCAAGATGCATGGGCCACGCTCCATTTTTCTGATGTTCTGTTCGGTCATGGCGATGGCCTCGGCGTCGTTTGGTGCTGATCCCGTTGTCGAAAAGACTGTCTGGCCGGGATTATCTCGCGACGGGTCGGTCCTGCTGCCGAATGGGTGGTCGATAAAGAGTGCAGGAAAACAGTCTCGACTGAGTGACCTTCCCGTGGTGGCGGAACTTCATCCGAGCGAACCCGTGATCGCGGTGCTGCATGCGGGCTATGGGGAGCACGAGGTCGTGACGGTGGAGGCCGGCAGCGGGAAGGTCATCGGACGGGTCTCCATGCCCGAGACTTTCGCTGGACTGGTCTGGTCGCGTGATGGAAAATCGCTGTTTGTCGGCGGCGGATGGGATGATGTCATCTACCGATTCGATGTCGCTCAAGGTTTGCTTTCGAATCGTGTGAAAATTGGATATCCGAATACGCTGGGGGAAAAGCAACGGCGAACTCCGGCCGGACTGGCTCTTTCCGATGATGGGCAGACGCTGTGGGTGTCGAATGTCGTTGGTCACACACTCGCCCGGTTCAAGACGAGCGACGGGACGCTGGGGGGCGAATGGCCGCTCGAAAAGGATTCCTATCCGTATGGCCTTGCCTGGGACGAGTCGCGTCATCGGCTATATGTCAGCCTGTGGGGTAAAGCCACGGTCCTGGTGATCGACAGCCGTTCGGGGGAAGTCCTCGGGCGCTGGAAATCGGAGGAACATCCCAACGAAATGCTATTGGCTCGTGGCGGCAAGGTGTTGTACGTCGCGAACGCGAACAGGAACTCGGTATCGGTTTTTGACACTGAAGCGGGCAAGGCCGTGGAAGTGATAGGAACGGCCATCGATCCCCGGGCTCCGAGCGGTAGCACGCCGAGTTCCCTGGCACTCACGGTCGACGAAACGGTCCTGTTCATCGCGAACTCCAACACGAACAACCTGGCTGTCGTGAACGTCAAAGAGGTTGGCGCCAGCACGCCGCTGGGATTCATTCCGACAGGCTGGTACCCGACGTCGGTTCGCATCTCGCGAGATGATAAAACGCTGTTTGTGCTGAACGGCAAAGGTCAGTCCTCAAAAGCGAACAGAGACGGCCCGAATCCTCTGGTCCCGGGCGGAGGAATCCGGGAGTACATCGGAAGTCTGTTCCATGGGACGCTGTCCACCATTCCGATGCCCGGTCCGTCCGAGATGGCGGTTTACTCGAAGACCGTCTATGAATGCAGTCCGCTCAAACGCGATGATCCCACCGCCGTCGTTGGGCCGGCGATCACGCCCGGAAACCCGATTCCGGCGAAAGTCGGCAATCCGTCGCCGATCACACACTGCGTCTACATCATCAAAGAGAATCGGACCTACGACCAGGTGTTCGGTGACATTCCCGCAGGAAACGGCGAGCCAAGCCTGTGCCTGTTTCCCGAGTCGGTGACGCCGAATCACCATGCGCTGGCGCACGAGTTCGTGCTGCTCGACAATTTCTATGTCGATGGTGAGGTGAGTGCCGACGGGCACGAATGGACCATGGGCGCCTACGCCAGCGACTACGTCGAACGAACCTGGCCGCTCAGTTATCGCGGTGATCGCCGCGTTCCCTATCCCTCGGAGGGAGCGTTGGAGATTGCCCGACCGTTCGGCGGCTATCTTTGGGACCGCGCGGCCGAGAAAGGGGTCACCTACCGCAGCTACGGGGAATTCATTCACAACGGCGCGACACCGGCCGACCCGGCGATCACCGGGACTAAATCACTCGAAGGTCACTTCGATCCGTTCTTCCGCAGTTACGACCTGGCTTATCCCGATGTTCTTCGCGCGGAACGATTCCTGACGGAACTGGCCGAGTTCGAGAACAAAGGTGAGCTGCCGCGACTGATCATCATGCGGCTGCCCAACGATCATACTTCCGGGACGAAGGTCGGAAGTCCAACGCCGACTGCGTACGTTGCCGACAACGATCTGGCACTCGGCAGAGTCGTGGAAGGATTGTCCAAGAGTCGGTTCTGGAAATCGATGGCAATCTTTGTCGTCGAGGATGATGCTCAGAACGGATCAGACCACGTGGACGCTCATCGAACAATTGCGTTTGCCATCAGCCCGTATGTCAAACGTCATTCGGTTGACTCGACAATGTACAGCACTTCATCGATGCTCAGGACGATGGAGCTTTGCCTGGGGCTGGAACCGATGAGTCAGTTTGATGCGGCCGCCCGGCCGATGTCGCCCGCTTTTACCGACAAGCCGGACCTGACTCCGTTCGTGCATCGTCCTGCGAAAGCAGACTTGGATGCCAAGAATCTCGCCTCGGCCTGGGGGGCGGAAACGTCGAAGAATCTCGATTTGGAGACCGAAGATAAAGCCGATGATCTGGTCTTAAACGAGATTATCTGGAAATCCGTCAAGGGGGCCGACTCAATCATGCCGCCTCCCGTACGAGCCGCGTTCGTCTTCCCGACCCGGAAAGGTGAAGAATCCGAGGATGACGACGACGACGATTAGCAGTCCGTTGAAAAAGGTGTCTGGAACTCTCCGGCACCTCAGATTTCTCGTGTTTTCTGGGTGCCTCCAAAGTTCCAGACACCTTTTTCAACAGGCTGTTAGCAGTCAGAGTGGCATTGTTTTGGCATTCGAAGTCAACCCCATCGTAGAAAGGTGAAGCACTACGACAATGGTGAGCCCAATCTCCCAAGCATCTATCAGGCGAGCAATTCTTCCAGCTTCTGGGGATCAACCGGCTTAACAAGATGGTGATTGAATCCGGCTTGCCGGCAACGTCGCTGGTCTGCTGCTTGTCCGTATCCGCTGACAGCGATCAACTTCATTGAGGCGAGTTCTGGGTGTTCACGGATGCGTTGTGCCACCTGGCAACCGTCCATACCGGGCAGACCAATGTCCATAAGTACAACGTCCGGCTTTTCGGAAATTGCCGTTTGCAATCCTTTGGGGCCGGTGTTTTCGGTCATCACCTGGTGCCCTGACAACCGAAGCAGCATGGCCATCGAGACCGCAGTGTCCACGTTATCGTCGACGACCAGAATCCGAAGACCGTGTTCCGTTTTCGAATGGTGTGTCTGGACATCTTCTGGCTTGCGTCCTGAGTATTCAGGCACGACTCGCATGTGAACGACGAATTCACTTCCTTCCCCGATCCCTGCGCTGCGAGCTTCCACAACGCCACCGTGCATTTCGACGAGTTTTTTCACCAGCATCAGTCCGATTCCCAGCCCCCCTTGTGCCCTCTCTAACGAGTGGTCCACTTGGACGAAAAGCTCAAAGATTCGAGGCAACATTTCCGGTGAGATGCCAATGCCGTTGTCCTTCACCGTGAGCACGCAGTCATTGCCGAGACGTTCGACATTCAACCAAATGTTCCCGCCCGGTTCTGTGTACTTGGCGGCGTTGCTTAAGAGGTTGGTCAGGATTTGATCTATGCGGACAGGATCAGCCTCAAGCCAGATTGCTTCGGGGGGCATGGAGACAGAAAGCTGATGTTTGCGAGACTGGATCAATGAACGAACCGATTCGAGTGCCTGTAGAACAGCCGTTTGTAATGGCAGTCGTTCTTTTCGAAGTTCGATCTTTCCCGTAGTGATCCGAGAAACATCCAGCAGGTCATCGACGATGCGGACGATACGACTCAGTGACCGCTCCACCATTCCGATTACTGCTCGAAGATCGGGTTTGCCGGTGGCTTCCTGTTTGAAGATCTCGACGACGTTCAGGATCGGGGCCAATGGATTTCGAAGTTCGTGCGCCAACATCGCCAGAAATTCGTCCTTCCGCTGGTTGGCTTCAGCAAGTTGCTCCTCAGATCGTTTTCGCTCGGTAATGTCACGGAGGATCTTGGCGAACCCTTGCAGGTTCCCGTTTTCATCGAGCAACGGTGTCACGACGCCACTTGCCCAAAAGCGACTGCCATCCTTTCTCAGATGCCAGCGTTCATCTTCAGCCCGACCGTTGTCCCTCGCAGTCTGCAATTCGTACTCCGGCCGCTTCCGCTGGATGTCCTCTGGAATGAAGATTCTTTCAAACGGCTGACCGATGATCTCTTGCTCTTCATACCCCAAGATCCGTTGCGATCCGGTGTTCCAGCTAATGATTCGGCCCTCTGGATCGAGCATGAAAATGGCGAAGTCCTTCACGTTCTCCATCAAGAGATGGAACAATCTTTCGCCGTCGTTTCTTGCCTGTGGAGGCGATTTGTTGCTGGTCATTTCGAAGCCCTTCGAAGGTTGCACGCGCAGTCATTGAGAGAATGGAGCATAATTGATGCCGAGAAGTGCAGAACTGATTCCTCTTCAGAGACTTGCGGCACAACAGCCTTCTTTTTTTGCATTCCAAATCCCAGATTTCGTCCCGTTCCGAGTCGATGTTCGTTCAACGACCACTTTTTGAGATCACCTTGGTCCCCGCCAATGCGGGTATTGAATTCGGCGAAGGGCGAGGAATTCAGCGATTTGTGGATCTGGCCATTCGGTCAACGGAATCGGCGGCACCTTTTATTTTGCGGTTCACCTCCAGACTTTTGCCGACAACCAGAACGCACTTCATTTGAGACACCGATTTATCTGTCTTTCCACGCCTTAAAGGAGCGGAGCACAGTCATGCAGATCTTGCTGAAACGACACCTGGGAAGAGATCCAAGAGCAGCCTGTTGTGGTTGCTGATTGTTCTTGTTGCCATGATCGGATGTTTGCCCGGCGGTGAAAACAGTTGGCAACACTATCACGGGTGGCGGAGATAATCCGGCGCGGACACCGTCGATGTCTGCCGACGGAACTACCATCGTGTTCTCATCGCCCCGATCCGTTGACCTGGGCAGCATCAGCAAGGCTCCCCATGTCTGCCCGCGAATTTCGTCCTGAATGGATTGTGCCAGCACGCGACTGCCGTCGATGGCGACGGCCAGCGATAGCAAATACTGATGGAAGGTAATCATCTGGTTCCAATTGCCTGATCCGCCAGGACTCCAATAGCTCTGGAGAATCAGGACTTCCCACAATCCTGCGCAAAACCCCAACCGGACGGGGATCATGCCGACACCGCCGGAGACAAAGTGAAAATCCTTCCAGACGAACGGATTGTCCCAGACTCGACCTGGCGCAAACCAGCGGAACAGTCCGCGCCCGCGCGCCACCAGGCTACGCGTACTGGCTTCCGCCGCAGGATTGCGCGAGCACACACCAAACAGGGCTCACGTCAGTCCTTATTGACCCATTTTAGGCATTCTGACATAGTGCCCGGTGAGCTCGCAATAACGTGGCAATTCGGGTCGCAAGAACTCTCGTGCCAGGACAATGCACGCTTTGTTTTCAATCCATCGAGAACGAATGTCCCTCTTACGATGGATTGCTTTTCTCGCCTTCTGCATGGCAATTTCGATCGCCTTCGGGCAAGAACCCGACCCTGCCGCATCACAAGAATTGGACCGGTTTCCAGTGCAATTCGGCGGTCCAATTCAAATTCCTGTTGAGGTTTTTGGCGAGAAGCATAATTTCCTCTTGAACACCGGCATGGGCATGAGCGTTTTCGATACCCGGTTTCGCGACCGTCTCGCCCGTGCGGTTGTGCAAGGGAAAATCGACGTAACAGGCGTGCCTGGAAACGTCGAGCATTTCGCGGCCCCGGAGATGAGATGTCCCGCGAATGGCCGGCAAGAGCTTCCATCGAAACTCGGAGTTTTCTGCATGGACCTCTCCCACATCGGCACTGAAGCGGGAGTCGACGTGCCGGGGTTCGTCGGCATGGACTCTCTCGTACACCACGTCATCAGGATCAATCTCGATCAAGCGCAGGTCACTTTCCTCAAGGCTCCAACCTTGCTTCCGGCGCATATCGAAAAGATCCGACTGGTCAACGGGCTGCCGCGCATTCTGATGGAGGTTTCGGACGAAGGATTTCAATCGGTCGAGGTCGGCGCCGGCACAGTAGGCAACGTCACTTCGTTGGATCACAAGTTGTTTGCTGTGCTTCTTCGCAAGAAGAAAATTCTCCTGAGAGGTGTTATTCCGCCAAATGAACTCCAAGGCCAGAGCGAAATTCGATATGGCGTTCTCGATTCAATCACTTTAGGACCCTACAAGCTTCACAACATTCACGTGTCGGAAGGGAATTCCACTCTTATTGGCCTGGACTTCTTCCGGCGGTTTGACGCGGAATTGGATTTTCCGAATCGCCTGGCATACTTCCGACCCAGTTCGCAGCTTAATTCACCGGAACGCGCGAACTGCGCCGGCATGGGTGTCGGACGAATCGATTCCAGGACCTTCATCATCTGGATTTGGACAGCGGGAGCTGCCGATCAATCGGGAATCGCGAAGGGCGATTTGATTGTTCAAGTCAACGGCGTTCCCGCTGCGCAACTGCCTATTTCCGCGATCCGTCAGTTGCTGTCCGAGCCCGGACAAGAACTGAAGTTGTCGGTGGAGCGTGACGGTGTCGTTCGAGACGTCGCCCTGAAGCTGGAGATGTTTACCGATCCATTTCCCGTGGAGGCGCCGAAGTCACGCATCCCGCAGATTCCTGATTAGAGCTGGTCCGCAGGAGTCGCTAGCGGTTTCGCCTGTTTTCCCGCCATCCGCCAACGTCCAGTACCACATGTTCGATCGTGTTTCTTGATACCTGAACATCGGCCTCCGCGACGGCGATCACACCCCGTGTAATGGAACGGGTCTCGGCAGCCAGAATCGTGATCCTCCGGACCACCCGACCCCTTATTCATTTCGATATTGTTGTGGCCAATTCTTGCTGGTAACGTTCACAGCGATGTCACATGGTTCAATTTGGTTTGCTCTCGGCGGATAGGGCGTAACGACAGCGCGTGGCAAATCGGCAACGTGAAAGTCCTGGTCACGGTGCATCCTTGCAAGACGCGGTCGGTTCAAGACTTGGGGAAATGCGATAATTGCATCGGGGCGTTAATGGCGTTTGCACGGAGGCGAACCATGTGCGTGCGGTTTTCATGGGTATTAGCATTCTCTGTGGCTGTGATGTTTTCGTTCCGCACGGCGTTGGCCGAGTACGAAACGGACGATTCAGACGCGATTGAAAGAATCAAATCTTTGGGGGGAGGGTTACCCGGAGCCGCGATTTTCAAAGTGACCGGGTCCGCGTGGCGTTCAGCACGGACGGATGGAGATTCGCTGACGATCAGATGGAATTGCTCAAGCCGATCAAAAAGCTCACGGAGCTGAGCCTCGGACATAAGGGATTTACAGATGCAAGCTTGAAGCAACTGAAGGATTTCGACGATCTCACGACGCTCGAGCTTTGCGACTCGAATGTCACGGATGTGGGCTTAAAGGAATTGGCGGCTTTACAGAAGCTCACAACTCTGGACTTGAGTTTTACCTTTATCACTGGGATCGGGCTGAAGGAATTGCACCAACTCCCGGACCTAACTTGCTTGCGTCTCTTACGGGCGACAATCACCGACGCTGGTTTGGAGGGTTTGAGGGATCTTGACCAACT
>Ga0206824_10189_pt1 | contig 20462 bp, 18 predicted proteins | sample Alteio_BWOrgCont_82_FD_152874 | JGI IMG/M metagenome (GOLD analysis project Ga0206824, IMG submission 152874) | Enriched cells from forest soil in Barre Woods Harvard Forest LTER site, Petersham, Massachusetts, United States -... | ecosystem: Environmental > Terrestrial > Soil > Temperate forest >...
CGCTTTGGCTTCGTCTTTTTTGGTTGAGTTTGTTACTTGTGTTGTTTTCATTGTACTTTAAATTTTAATTAGGAAAAGCATGGTAACGCCTTAATCCACCCTTAATACTGTTTGTTGTTTGAATTGTTTTCATGTTGATTTTATTTTTACTTTTTACCTTCAGTTTTGGTCGAAGGCTTAACCAACAACAAATATATATCTGCAATAAAGCAATTACCTAATAATTAGCATCTATAAAATGGTATACAGTTTGTATTTGGTTCATAATCAAAATGAAAACTACGCTTGATTAGTTTCCAGCCGAATTTCTATCTAATTTTAGGCATCAAATTTACACTTTTTATATAGGCAAACATCAAATAATCGATAATTTATGGTTTGCAGTGATTTTGGCACTAAAATAATTATACTTCATAGCCTTAACATTGATTACCAAGCAATAAAGCTCTTACAAGAGAGACCAATAATCTAAAAAAACAAATCTAATGACAACATTAAAATTATTTGACCGCTTCGCCAAAGGGAAGGTCGAGGTAGAAAAAAAAGAGAAAACCTGTGTAAGCTACGACAAGTACTATAAAAAAAGAATATTTCGCATTACTACTATATAGAGTTACGCATGATGCCTATTTTTCTAACACAAGCATAGGTAGAATTTAGTTAGTTCTCACGCCTGACGGAAACCAACACAAGCGAAAAAAAGGCCCTTTCCTTAAAACTAAATGAACTTGATGAAGAGTTTTATAACATAAGAAAACGCCATGCTATTGGCAAAATTTCTGTGGATGTTTACGAGGAGTTTTCAAAGGAAATCAAAGAGAGTAAAGAGGTTCTTTTGGAACAACTTGAAAAACTTGGTCAGGAATTATCGAACCCGAAAGAACTGTTCCATTATACCTGTAAACTAACCGCCAATCTATCGCCAGTATGGGAGTCTGGAGATTATTACCAAAAACAGATTTTTCAGAATACCCTGTTTCCTCAAGGTTTGGTCTATGATTCAAAAATTGAGCATTATCGAACCCCTGTTGTAAATGAAGTAATCGGCTACAATCAAAGCATTTGGGAGGATGTGGAGGCGAACACCCTCAAGATTTCTTTAAAAAACAACTCTCTGTACCCGGAGTCGGAATCGAACCGACATTCTCGTGAAAGAACTGGTTTTTGAGACCAGCGCGTCTACCTGTTCCGCCATCCGGGCATTGTTAATGGGGCTGCGAATTTAAGATTATTTTAAGAATATGAACTTAGTTACACAAAACTCTGCAAATCATACAGTCTTTTATAAACCCCATTGAGGGCTAATAGAGCAGCATGATTACCTCTTTCAACAATATTGCCTTTTTGCATTACAATTATTTCATCGGCATTTTTAATGGTGGAAAGGCGGTGCGCAATTACTATGGAAGTACGGTTAGTCATAAGTTTGGTGAGGGCATCTTGCACCAGGCGCTCCGATTCGGTATCAAGGGCTGAGGTAGCTTCATCTAAGATAAGTATAGGCGGGTTTTTAAGGATAGCCCGAGCAAGGCTCATACGCTGCCGTTCTCCGCCCGACATTTTTCCGCCTCTATCTCCAATATTGGTTTCATACCCATTCTCCATACGGCTGATAAACTCATGTGCATGAGCAACTTTAGCAGCCTGCACAACTTGTTCATCGGTCACATTCTTCATGCCGAAGGCTATGTTATTTTTTACGGTATCATTAAACAGAACGGTATCTTGGGTAACAATACCCATAAGGTTTCTAAGTTGTGCAATGCTTAACTGGTTCAGTGAAATACCATCAATTGTTATAATGCCGCCACTTGGATCGTAAAAGCGAGGGAGCATATCTACTAAAGTGCTTTTACCGGAACCTGATTGTCCAACAATGGCAATGGTTTTGCCTTTGGGTATAGTAAGGTTAATATCGCGCAGGGCATATCCTGCATCGCCACGCACATAAGCAAACGATACATCTTTAAATTCAATTGTTTTTTCAAAAGTGCTTATAGGACGAGGGTTTTCAACCTCCAGGACGGTAACTTCCGCATGTAAAATTTTATTTATTCTTTCCATAGAGGCAAGGCCTTTTTCTACATTATTATAGGCAGTAGAAAAGGCTTTGGCTGGAGGAACTAATTGAGAAAACAATGCAACATACGCAACAAACAAAGGACCGTCTAAAACATGACTTGGTCCATAAACAAGATGACCAGCTACATATAATAATATTGCTAATACTATTGATACAAGCACTTCGGTAAGTGGAGAAGCAAGGTCGGTACGGCGATAAACATTATTCATTACTTTGGTATACCGCTCATTCTCTTCTCTGAACTTAGAATGTATAATTTTTTCAGCCGTAAATGCCCTTATAATACGAATACCTCCAATAGTTTCTTCAATCATAGAGAAAAGAATACCCATGGAAGCTTTAGATTTAGATGAACTCTTCCGCAATGGTCCAGCCACCTTGGAAATAAGAAACCCAGTTATAATTAAAAGCACAATAGCCAAACCAGTCAAATGCGGACTAAGAAAAATAAGTGTTATAATAATTACAAGTATATTTAGGGGATTTACTGTTATCATTTCAAGCGACTGCATAACAGACCACTCTATTTCTGTAATGTCATTTGTCATACGTGCCATAATATCACCTTTACGTTCAGCCGAGTAGTACGAAAGCGGAAGGATTAAAATTTTATCATAAATTTCATTACGCAGGTCCTTAATTACCCCATTACGAATAGGAGCCATATTATATGCAGCCAAGTAGCGGAAGGCATTTTTAAGAAACATAATCGTCACAAAAAACAGACACAATAAAATCAACACATACTGAATGCCATATTCGTTGGAGAGAGTTTGCATATAATATTTAGAGACATCGGACAACCAAGCTCCACTTAAATGAAAGGCAGGCTTCTCAGTAAATACAACTTGTTTATCTAAATTATCTTTTGAAGGGAAAAGGACATACAAAAAGGGGATAAGCATGGAGATAGAAAACACCCCAAAAAGAATGGAAAGGGTATTAGCTATTACGTTAATAATAGCGTACTTTTTATAGCCTTTCAGGTAACTAAGTACTTTGCCTAAGCCTTTCACCGTTTAATCAAGTTTGTATAGTTCATAAAGCGTGTAAAGTTATATATTATACGGACTATGGACGATAAACTATGAACTATGCCTTTAACTATGAATTATTTGTCATGAATTACCCGAGCGGGTATTAGATAACATTAAATTTTACACTATTTTATATATCTGTAATTAGTTCATTTACAAGAAATAAAGGGGCTATATTTTACACTTTTTTACACTTTTTCGAGTATTGTAAAGTGTAAAGTTCGAAGTCAGTGTAATATTTGTATTTTTTGTAGTATAAGTATTTATTAATCAATATATTATATATTTTAATATAAACTATGAATATAATACAATTAACACTATATATTATGTTAAATAGAAAATTAGTGTAAAATATATTAAGCGAGTGGTTTTTCAATAAGTTCTTTTAGCTTATTGTTTAAATCTATGCTGGTTTCGTCTTCTTTATTATTAGCGACGGTTTTACTGGTAAGGCGAAAGTTGATAGATAAGTTCTCGCTGGATATTTGATACTTTTCTCCGCAATAGGCATATAACCTTTTCATGCGCTCCTGCATTTGAGGTAATGCCATAATAGCCGCTTTTAATTCTTTGTCCATTTTTATTTACGTTTTTGCAAAGCTAATCACTTATACTTAATTGTAAATTCAGAATTGTAAATGGACAAACGTATCTTTTTTACTTATTAAGTACTATTTTTCCTTCTCCGAGCAATTGTCCATTTTCAGTAAGTACCCTGTAAAGGTAGATTCCGTTGGATTGAGAAGACAAATCAATGTCGAATGTTGAATGCTGAATGTTGAATGCTGAATTATAATACACTTTCTCTCCAAGCATATTATAAACTTCAATCCCGATAGCTATCGGGATCATTATTCCTTGTTCATTATTCATTATTGAAATCATGAATTTGCCATTACTCGGGTTAGGAGAAACGCTTATGGTATTATTAGGTTTAGGAATCTGTTGAACGCCCATAGTAGAGCAGGTAAGGGTTAAGCTATATGGGGCAGATGCATTGCCATTGGCAATAACCTCTACCGAATAGGCACCTACAGGCATAGGAGGAATTAAAAAGTCAGCGGTATCTTCCGCGCTTCCTGTCATTATCGCGCCAACTCTGTTCCAATTGGTTGTTTTGGCATAATATACCCGTGTGCCATTAGTAAGGCGTACAATAGGGTAGTTGGTAGCCATTTGCCAGTCGTCGCCATAGGCTGCGCCTTCGGTAATGCCATTAAAAAGCTTACCCGTAATTTTAAAGTTAGGGCAATTAGCTATTATATTGTCAATGGTGGGTTTGCCGGCTGCAAGAGGAGTGCCGGAAGGGATGTATTGATAGTACCGGTTTGAGTATTGTTGAGAATAAAGTACTGTGCCGTCGGGCAAATCTAGCATGCAGCCTTCATAAACGGTATCGTATGGCAAGGAATCGCCTCCTGTGGGCGCATTTATTTGAGTAAAAGTATTATTAAGGTAATTAAACTCATAAAAGTAGACTGGAAGATTATAGGTTTGAGCAGGGCCGAAAGAGCATAGTATATTACCATCAGGCATCATGGCAGAAGGAGCATCCGGGCAGCCCATTTGAACACCATTTGCCATAGGCATGGCAGGTCCTTGAATCCAAGTTCCTTTATTGGTATCACCCGATGGAGTATAAATGGCAGTATAGGTAGTATCGCTGAGAATAAATACGTTGCCATTAGGTAAAAGAAAGCCCGGACCCATTTCATATATTGTATGATCCGTAACGTAGTTTTTCAGGTCGGAATCTCTTAACCATTCGTTTAGCTTAGGAATGTATCGTTCTGTATGTTCTGTATACAAATCAGTACTTAAAATACTGCTATCAGGTAATTTTATCCACGAAACTTCATCATGACTACCTAAACTTTGGGGACCTATACTATATATATTACCAGTTTCATTGTATATTAAATTGTCAACACTTGGACTTGCTCCGGGAGCATATACAATACCATGCAAAATGTTTCCATCATAGAGGTTTTCTGCAACTCCATCAAAAAAATACCATCCAAACGGAACGCCTGGTATAGATGTCCATGTTTGGGTATTGGTATTATATACTTCTCCGCTACTATAGCCGATGCCATATTCACCGCCGGCAATATATACATTGCCATCAGGCATAACCCAGCTGGCGCAATACAACCGGGTATCGCGCATACGGGGTAACTGCGTCCAGGTGCCGTTAGCATAGCTGCCGGTGCTATCGGGAGTAAGTAAATCCCATATATTGCCTTCCTGAGACATCGTGCCCGAAGAATCTTGTGTTAAACACATAACTCTGCCATCGGTTAGCAATAGCATAACACCCTCATTAGAATCGGGTGCCGGGTTTGTTAAACTCTTCCAGGTTCCTTGTGAGAAGGCAGGGGAAAGGAAGCCGCTGCCGCATAAAGCTAAGGCGAGCCAAAGAAAGTGAAGGAGTAGTTTTTTCATGGGTGTTTTAATTAAATACAAGTATACGTTATTTTTTTTGCCACCAAAGCACTAACCTATAAAAGTTAACAAAATTTTTATTCTATTTGGCATAGTGTCTAATTATAGGAAAATAAGCCCCTGAAAATAGATAGATGATTTTCCTATAATGTACTTGCGTTATGTCGAATAGGGAAGGTAGATAAGAGGAAAGCAGGTGGAAAAGTAGAAATACGGATAGGTAGCAATAGGAAGCGATTAAAAAGTGCTTCCTTTGGGGTTAATGAACAAGGGCGACTATTTTCCTATAATGTACTTGCGTTATGTCAAATCAGGCAGGTGGATTAAGCGTACTTTGGGCATAAAATCCGATACACGTACGAAGGTCGTGCCGCAGCCACTCCGCCGAATATTAGAGCGAAAGTAGTTATTGCTTAATTATTTACAATGAATAATATAACCGAATATTCTTTAATATATGACTTTACGAATAGGTAAAATATCTTTAATAGGCAGGATGATTATTTATCCTTTACCTCAAACCTTTGATAGGGAAGGCAAAATAGATAACTTCAGGATAATATCACTCACGCCGAAAATCGGGATGGAATTTTTGCGAAAGCAATGCAATTTCTTCCGATTGCTGTTTCGTTAAGTTTACCTTTTTATGTAAACTCACTATGTGTCCATTAGTATCGTATGAAAACCAAATAGTGTTCCGATTCCAATTTGGATTTTTTAATGCTAATTCCGCATAGAATTTGTTTTCAAATTCGGACATATCCATGATTAGATAATTAAAAGGTTTATAATCGTGGCAAAAGGGTGGGACTGCAATCCTGCCCTTTATCATTTTGCAAACATAATGATTTTTCCCGTGAAAATTAAATAGGAACGGTTGCCTATTTGGCATAACGTCCAATTATAGGACAAAAGCATTGGTGTTATGCACTTTTAAGTATGAAGCCCCATTACGAGCAAAAAATAAGCAAAGAGAAGCTATGTAATAGCGGTTTGCGATGCTCCCTTCCGTAAGGTTGGGATTTTGCTCGTAATGGGGCTTCATACGTTCACGAATAAGAGCGGTTTTTCGAAAGAAAAAAGATAGCTTGTTGAGTGATAAAAGTGCTTCCTTTGGGGTTAATGAACAAGGGCGACTATTTTCCTATAATATACTTGCGTTATGTCGAATAGGGAAGGCAGGTAAGAGGAAAGCAGGGGACAAAGTCGAAACACGGATAGAATCCGAGCCTCAAAATGATAAGGCGAAACAAGGCCCGTTAATATTTTACACCGATAAAGGTATAGAGTTCGTGCCTAAAGAATTTTTAGAATCGGGCAACTATGTTATTTTGGGAAAATAGCACGTATCTTCGTAATAATAGGAATACCATTAATATTTACCCCATGTTTAGAAAAACTATTGAAACTAACTATATAAATTCAAACGGCGAATTAAAAGGCTTTATTTCACCACAAACATATCAACTTTCAAAATACCTATCTTTGCTTCTAAGCGAGACAATACATCCGCTTGAGATTTTCCTGTTAAAGTTGAAATCTGCACAATATAATCTTCCATAATGGCTTGTATAATATTGTTTGAGGCTTTTTGGGCTTTTAAAACTGCTTGGCTTAATTGTTCAAACAATCTCAATATTTCAGAATCGTCCATGATTAGGTAATTTAAAGGGTTAATAATCGTGGCAAAGGGGTGGGATTACGAGTTCCGCCCCTTATCATTTTGCAAATGTACAAAGTTCCCTATTTGGCATAACGTCTAATTATAGGATAAAAGCAAATATCCTATTTAAGTGCGCTTTTTAAAGAATTGAAGCCCCATTACAGACTTTAGGAGAAAAGAGAACACGGAGTGTGATTTATCCGTGCCGAAGCATGAGGTAAAGTCTGTAATGGGGCTTCAATTCGTTCCTTTTTAAATGCGGTTACCGAAGGTAAGAGAAGCATGAAAAAAGGATTAAAAAGTGCTTCCTTTGGGGTTAATGAGCAAGGGCGACTATTTTCCTATAATTTATATTATGTTAAATAGCTTGTTATTCCTATTCATGTTGTTAACTCTTTTTTTTGTTGTCTTCATTTGCTACCTGTATCTTCCTTACGGAATCTACCCGCAAATTCCCGACAAACGGTTGAAAGCCCATTACGGATTTTACCTCATGCTTCGGCACGGATAAATCGTATTTCATACTCTTTTTTCTCCTAAAATCCGTAATGGGCTTTCAACCTCAAAAAAGAGTTAATCCCCCGCACATTAATTTCCCTGTTAGTACCAACGTCCATAAGCTATTTAATCGCACGGCTTCGCCTCGCTGACATAATATGCGTTATAAGCGAACCCCGCCTCCCATCAAAAAATGTTCGTTACGGGGGTTTTAGCTATGATATTTATACTTTTACCGAATAAACTCATATCTTTTTCATTTATTTAGCGTATATTAGCACTCAAACGGACGAATTAATTTACAATTTGTATTTAGATTACAAATAAATTTTATATTTGCCGGCGATAAAAAGAACTCTCCCAACAAAAAAACAATGAACAACAAACCCAAACTACTATTTACGGATAAGTCTGCCGAGCTTATTCTTAAAGCATTTGACAAAGGAATAGATAAAAACGGATTAATTATTGAAAATTCAACAAAAGAACCTGTCCTAACGCCAGACGGTGAGGAAATAAATATAAATGAATTTGGAGGATTAAAAAAGGGTTCTGAGATATTTATCAAAGATAATTTATACTCTATAATGAAGTTGGCTCAGGGGAAAATATAATATTTCTTTAATTTCCCATGCCTCATCCAAAACGTCACCTAAAAACATATCATAAAAGAACTGCACTTGAAAGCATTGAAAAGTATGCTGAAAAAGATAGCACTACTATTAAGCTCATTTATAGTTTATTAGAACCTCATAGTGCATTATATACTTGGGAGCAAAAGGATAAGATATTAACTATTAGTGTTCCTGCTCTTCAAAAGAAAAATGAAGAGACGTTGCTGTGTCTTATAAGAAAAGTACATTCTGACGGAGGTATTTTATTTAAAGAAACTAAAAATGAAGTATTAACTTCATATAAAACATATTTTGAAAAGAAATCAAATAAAAGCACATTAGATTTCTTTAGAAAAAAAATGCCTAAAGATGATTTCGATGCTTTAGAAATGTCCTTATTTCTTAGGGAAGAGAGTAAAAAAGGGCACGATATTTCAATTTATAGAAAAGAGATAAGAGATAAATTTGGAGCGAGAGGAACTAATATATCTAATCTATGTTCCGCAGGGTATTTTGAAGATGAATTTATGAAACTCTATAAAGAGTTAGAAACAGAGGATTATCAGAAATACTATGAATTAGCGGTAGGAATAAGAGCAAGGGCATTATTTATTAATGCCGATATGAATGTTGACGATATAGAAGAGGCTTTTGATGAGATGGTTAATAAAGCTACTCAATATCATATAGAGGAATTTAAAATACACGGAATAGGGAAAACAAACATAAAAAATATACTAAAGGCTATATCAAACAAAATTAAAGAGTCTGATTCTATTTATACTGTAAACAAACTTCATCACGATAAAAACACTATCGAATATAAGGTTATTGTAAGTCTCTAATTGAGTATATTTGTATATATAAGTTAATAGATTTTCAACTACTTACATTTTTACTACAGAAAAGTTACAGGCATTTTTTTCGGGGTGCGGGAGGGGAGCCTATAACGGAACATTATTTTAAATAGGGAGCTTAACCTACTTTGGTGTCTTTTTAATCGCTTCCTATTGCTACACTTTCCCTTCCGGAAAACCGCAATATTCAGCGAACGAATTGAAGCCCCATTACAGATTTTACCTCATACTTCGGCACGGATAAATGAACATACGTTCACTCTTTTCTCCTAAAGTCTGTAATGGGGCTTCAATTCTTTAAAAAAAAGTCGGTACGTGTTTCAACCATCTCAACTTAATCTCATACCTGCCTTCCCTATTTAATCGCACGGCTTCGCCTCGCTGACATAATATGCGTTATAGGCGAACCCCGCCTCCCGTCAAAAAATGTTCGTTTCGGGAATTTTAGCTATTTAGGCTTCTTCTTAAGAAGGCTGACATTTTGTTGTCTTCTGCCTTTAATAAATGCAGTCACAAGACCTGTTAATCCACCTACACCTAAAATACTGCCTGACCAATCATGACCAGAAACAATACAATAAGTAGATGCCCCAATAGCGGCAATTCCTATAAAAAACGCCAAAAATTGCCCAATATTACTCTGCAACATTTGACCACTTCTCTCTTTGCTTTCCAATTTAATCCTATGTTCCAATTGTTTTTCTGCCATAAGCATAATTCTATCCGCCCCATTAGGGATTAACTGAGCATATTGAGCATATGTATCTGGGTCAGGTAAAGGCCCTATATGCAAAGTATGCATACTAACTAATACACTCCTAATTATTTGTTCCTTTTTTTGCTTCGGAATCCCTTCAAAAACCCTAGGGTCAATAGTTACAAGTTGCTTCTCTATGGCTTCTGTTTTCCTTTTTTCGCCATTTTCCTCTGCAAGTTGCTGTTCTGACATTATTTTATCTAGTATGGATTACTTAGAACTGATTTTTAACATAGCATCTTCCATGTCTTGACCAATCATGGCAAAATCATTACGGATTGCTTTGCAATCCGCTTCAAAATCAGTCTTAGAACCGTTGAAATCATAATAATTGCCAGCTAGATTTAATACCGTTCCAGCACCAGTAAGAAAAGTCGGTGTGGGGAATAAAAAGTCGCTTTCGTTTCTTGTTTTGTCTTTCATAATGCCACAAAGATATTAAAAGTATTCTTTGTATATTTACAATACCAACATTTTTTAACATCACTTTGTTATTAATAACAAAAAGATAATACACAAAATACGTAGTATTAATAAAGTCGTTAACCAGTATTTATACGCAATTATTGCTATATTTGTTTCATAAATGAAGAACCCTTACTCTCGTAAAGTAAGGGTTCAGTCCACAATTATCAACGAAAAAATGCTATACTTTTGTATATATGGCACACAAGTGCAGCTAATTCATATCCCATTAAAAACATAAAAATCCATATTATTTGCCATTGAATTATAGAAACACCCCCTGAGCGTTTCTTATCTCCACCCCTTGCGCTGCCTCCGTCAATTCCGTTCCTCGTATTAACGGAAGGTTTCATTTCGCCTACGTTTCCTCCCGAACCGTATCGTTCTTCGGAAACTCTAGGCGACCAAAGAAAAGCCCCTATACGGATTTCCTTCTGACGAAGGACGAATAAACAAACCTTTGGTTTTCTCTTTATTCTAAATCCGTATAGGGGCTTTTCTTTTAACGAAACGGTATAATTTTCGCCGTTAAAAGCTATGTTAACATAATATAGAATTATAGGTCGTAAACAAAGTTCTGTCTTTTTTTTTAAAGGAAACAATGTTCACCCCTATAATTTTGTTTTATGTTAAATAGGGAACTTAACCTACTTTGGTATCTTTTTAATCGCTTCCTATTGTTTCTCCTGTTTTCAGCAGTCGCAATATTCAGCGAACGAATTGAAGCCCCAATTACAGACTTTACCTCACAGGTTCGGCACGGATAAATCATACTCCGTATTCTCTTTTCTCCTAAAGTCTGTAATTGGGGCTTCAATTCTTTAAAAAGCAACCTGCGTGTATCAAACATCTCAACTTAATCTCATACCTGCCTTCCCTATTTAATCGCATGCCTTCGGCTGGCTGACATAATATGCGTTATAGGCGAACCCCGCCTCCCATCAAAAAATACGTGATTCTCCCTGTCTTTTAGAAAAGAATCACGGAAATCATATCTTTTACCTATGTTTGTAAAACGAAAAAACACCCATTGGCGTGAGTGTTTTATCTGTATTATAAACTACGTGCGGTAGTTAGAAGTTTTGCTTTTGAAAACAGGATTCAAAGGTAGTAAAAATCTTTTAACTAAATGCAAATGGAGAATAATATTATAGATGTCAAGCCAAGAATATGTTAAATAGGGAGCTTAACCTACTTTGGTGCTTTTTTAACACTTTACTTAACCTACTTTGGTGCTTTTTTAACACTTTACTCATGCTACCTAGGTATGTTTGGCTATACTTTAGCTGCATTGGTCGAAATAATTAACAAAAATCATAGTTGCCGCTTTAACTTTAAAAAGCGTTAGTTTCTCCTAAAAGAAGAGATTTAAAGGAGGATGTACAACTCTGAAAAATCTATTAAATAAATTGCCCGAAAAGAATAAAAAAACAAAAAGTATTTTTTTAGTAAGTTTGACTTTTCAAAAGCGGTTAAAAGTATATCATCTCTGTAAAAAACAAAAACAGTGAAAACTAAAAAAACAATTCTAATAGTAGACGACAATATTATAGACCAAAAAATTGTAAAACTCGCGCTATTAGAAAATAATATTAATAACCAGGTAGCTACTGCAAATGATGGGGAAGAGGCTTATGAGTATTTGCAAAAGGTCACCAATAATTTGCCGGGAATTATTTTACTTGATTTAAATATGCCCAAAATGAATGGGCACGAACTATTAGTAAAAATTAAAAAGGATGAGAACCTAAAATCAATTCCAGTTATTATATTAACCAGTTCCAAAAGTGAAAAAGACATATTAAAATCCTATCAATTAAACGTCGCAGGGTATATGGTAAAACAGATTGATTACACCGAATTTGTTAAAATAATTAAACACTTTAATGCCTATTGGAATTCAAGCGAAATGCCCATATAGATATGGGTTTGTCTGCTTGATTATGCAAACTTGTTTTCTTGTAAAAAGATCGAACAATTAATATTTTTAATTCATGATAAGAAATTTACACCATTACGTACATATCAGGATAATTCTTATTTCTGTATGTAGCTTTTTCTGGGTTCCTTTGGTTGCCCAGCAGGATACCACAAGTACAACCCTTCAGGTTAGGCAGTTGCTCGCAATTCCATTTGAAGATTTGCTCAATATACCTGTATCCAGTGGTTCTAAAATAAGCCAAACGGTAAGTGAGTCTCCATGTATTGTTTCTGTTGTTACCCATAACCAAATGAATCAATTTCAATGGGAAAGCCTCAATGATATTGCTGAAGAACAGGCAGGGTTTACATTAGGACAGGACAGAAATAGCCTTGTAATAGATTCGAGGGGAATAACTGATTTATCCTGGAGCAATCGCTTGTTGATTTTATTTGATGGGGTGCCCTTTTCAAGCTTTCAGAGCAGCGTAACAGATGATGCCCTCTCATTAAATATGGCAAAAGACGTAGAAGTTATACGTGGGCCGGGTTCTGTATTATATGGCTCTGAAGCCGTTACCGGAGTAATGCAGGTAAACAGTATGTCTTATTCCGATTTAAATGGCAATAGTATAGTTGAGTTAAAAGGAGGCGATGATGCATACCACAGCATTAATCTATTAACAGGCGCAAGTGGCAAATATGCCAATGTTCTAATATCCTTTAATAATACCTATACAGATGGAAACGAATACGAATCGTATGACCTCCTTACAGGCCTTGATGGAAATTATACAAAACAAATGACTCAAGACGAACAAGGCAGCACACACTTCTTTGCTAAGATAGAGGGCAAAGATAAACTTGCCGGGTTTAGCCTTAGTTATCACTTCCAGGATTATAATTTTCAAATGGGGCATGGTTTTCTTGATATTATTCCTACTACTAATAATGAACCAAGTAATGTTTCACGTAATTATGTTGTTGCAAAATACGTTACTCCATCTTCTTATGCTAAATTTATACATGAATATGTGTTACAATATGACTATGAGGTCTCGGACTACAATATGCAACTCATTCCATCAGGCCTTGTTTTAACAAACCCTAAAACAGGAAAACCGGATAGCAGCATATTTGCAGGGTTATACGAGCATTATATTACTCCTGTTAGCAGCGCTTTTGCGCGTACCCAATGGACTTATTTGTTTAATAATAAGGCAACCTTGCTGGGAGGTATAGAGCAGAGTATGGTGTATTATGGCGGAGATATACTACACCAGAGTAATTATAACTTAAATGCCGGAGCCGGCACTACCCCCTTCCCTATGGGAGCAGTAGAGGACCTTGAGCCATTGTATAAGCCAATACTAGGTCATCCAATTAACAATACAGGGTTTTATGGGCAATTTACATCGGGACATTTATTGGGAAATAACCTGCAGGCTACTCTGGGCGCCCGTTACGATATTTACTATTATAATTATAACTCAATAGCAACAGGAAAAGATACCACCAGAAACCCGGTAACGCATTTTAGTCCTCGCGCCTCTTTAGTATATACCGTAGATAAAGACCTTTCATTTAAAGCTGATATAAGTAATGCGTTCAGAGTTGCTTCTCCTTTTGAGCAATTTATTACAAACAGCTTAATCAGCGGTACCGGAAGAGTAAACTTAAGCCCGGAAAACCTTACTGATGAAGAAGTTTCGTGTGATTGGACGATTAATAAACAGATAAATTGGCGCAATACCTTATTTTATTCTGTTTATCAAAATATCATTACGTATGGTCCCAGCCCCAATCCTACACCAAGCCCGAGCTATAATTTTATTAATGCACTCTCATCAACCCAGGAAGGGGCTGAAACGGAATTGCATTTTTATCTTCATAGTTTTTCAGCTTTTGTAAATTATTCATTTGTAAAAAGACTTAATGAAACAACTACAAATCCCTATATTATAACTAGCAATTCCTTGGTTTGGTATCCTTCTAATGTTGTTAATGCAGGAATAAGCTATCCATTTAAAAAATTCGAACTTAGTATTCAGGGGCATTATCAGTGCGTAGTTGAAAGATATAGTGATGAAAATACGCCGCTTACCGATTCTTTAAGAGGCAGCAGTGTTAAGCCGTGGTTTACTATTGATATGAACCTTAATTATCATATTACAAGTAGGTTAGAAATAAGAATCGCATCCACCAATATATTAAATGCACAATATGATTTGGTGAATAATCTCTTTGGGGGACTTATTCCTGTACCATTTGATTATCAACAGGCTGGAAGAAGAATTATTCTGTCTTTAAAAGCAACATTATAATAAACATAGTTGTAAAACGTGGTTAAATATAGTTATACAAAATATTTCTGTGCAATTCTATTTTTTGTTGCATTCTTATTCCTTCCCCCTCAGAAGTTGTTTAGCAATATAACTGGTGTTATGCCGAATAGCCCAAAAGCATCACAAAAGGATGAGGGTAACGAAAACACATTAAAGTCTGTTTATCTGTATAACTTTACCAGATACATTGATTGGAAGAAAACAACCAATAATAAATTTGTAATACTTGTTATTGGCGATTCGACCATTATGCCTGCGCTTAATGTAATAGCTCAAAGCAGAGTGGTAGATGGAATGCAAATTGTAATTAAAAAAGAAGCCAGTAATATTGATGTGAATAACTGTAATATGATTTATATTCCTGCTTCACAAAATGATAAATTACGGACAATATTATTGCAGATGGATAAAAACACCAACACCCTTGTAGTTAGTGAGGTGCATGGAGATGCAGTGCAAGGTGCTGATATTAATTTCGTTTTAGAAGACAATATGCTGCGATTTGAAATAAATAATTTTTCTTTAAAAAAGCATGGCTTGAAAGCAAGTTCACAGCTTTTAAAACTTGCAGTAAACGTTTTTGAATAAAAAGAAATGATGAAAACAAGTAGTTTGAAAATAAAGACAAGACTTGTACTTATTCAGATAACTACAGCCTCTATAGTTTTGATATTTATAAGCTGTTTCTTTATTTATAATGAGATTCATCTAATAAAGTCATATAAGACAAGTAACCTTGTTTCTATAACTAAAGAAACAGGAATGAATTGTGCTTCCGGTATATTGTTTAATGACCAAAAGTCAGTAGAACTTACCCTTAACTATTTAAAAATCCAGCAGGATATTGTTAATGCAAGTGTTATGGATAGTACAGGCAAGCTATTTACATCTTATACAAAAAAAGACGGCGAACAATTTATTTTTTCTGATATTCCTAAAAAAGAGGCAACTGAAATTCAAGACAGCTATCTTTTTATTTATGTTCCCATTATGCAAGAAAATGAAAAAATTGGCACGATCTGCGTCAGATCAGAATTATGGCAGTTAGACAAAATAGTCTATGCCACCATTATAGATTCAATCATTATATTAATAATAGGGCTTATTATTGCCCTTTTAATATCATTAAAGCTTCAGAAATCAATTTCAGGCTCAATTCTTGAATTATCTTCCACCATGAGTCATATTATAACGTCAAATGATTATTCAATAAGGGTTCCTAAATCTTTGGAAGGAAAAGATGAGATAGGTGTTCTTTCTGCAACTTCCAATGCCTTGTTGAATACGATAGAAGAATCTCAGAAAACTTTGGAACTTAAGGTGAAAGACCTGGATGATTTTGCCTATATAGCTTCTCATGATTTAAAAGCTCCCTTGCGTGGCATTTCTATTATGTCTGGCTTTTTATTGAAAGATTACAAAGATAAACTGGGGTCTGAAGGACAGGAACAATTAACCCTTTTGAGCGAGCAGGTAATTAAAATGAATAATTTAATTGATGGTATATTACAATACAGCAGGGAAGGACGTAAAAATGATAAAAAATCAAGTGTCGATGCTAATGCGCTAGTCCAGGACATTATACTATTACTTTCTCCTCCCGATAATGTTAAAATCACTATTGAGAATAAACTGCCTGTAATCATTGGAAATAATACTTCGGTACAGCAGGTTTTTCAAAATTTAATCAGTAATGCTATTAAACATGCTGATAAACCTCAGGTGGAAATAAAAATTGGATGTGTAAAAAAAGATTCAAAATTATGGCAGTTTTATGTATCAGATAATGGACCCGGAATTGAAGAAAAATATTTTACTAAAATTTTTCAATTATTCCAAACTCTAAAATCCAACAATAGTGGAGAAAACACAGGAGTTGGATTATCAATTGTAAAAAAAATTATTGAAAATTATGGAGGGAAGGTTTGGGTTGAATCAAAAGTAGGCGAAGGCACTACCTTTTATTTTACTTGGGAGTATTCAGAAATGGGAAAGGATTATTGATATGTACGGTATTCAAATAGAAATAAGACTTAACCACCCAACAAAACTTCATCAAGTGTATTGATTATCAAATGTGTTTTGCTTTATTAATAGGATTTGTTAGATATTTTCTCATTTTAGTCGTATATTTGTCATTGCAACACAAATAAAATCAATTCTTTATTAAAAAATATTTTAGATTTATTCCTGATTTAACCCCTAAATCAAAACAAGTTTGAAAAAATATTTACTTGCATTTTTTGTATTTCTTCATTATTTTACTTCATATAGTCAAACACCTTGCGGCGCTTTTCTTGTTGCTATAAGTGTTCCAATTCAGGCATCTTGCAATGCCCCTAATGGCAGTGTTTCTGTATCTTCAGTAAGTGGAGGTGTAACCCCTTATACCTATTCTTGGAACCCAAGCGGACAAACAACAGCTGCCGCCACCGGATTATCTGCAGGTACGTATACCTTAATAATAACAGATAATGTTGGATGTTCAAATACTTCAACCGTTATAATAGCTGAATCAGCATCCCCTATAAATGTTTTAGCTAATGTAGTAAATGCAACGTGTAATAATAATAGCGGAAGTGCTTTCGTATCTTCATTAAGTGGAGGTACTACCCCATACACTTACTTATGGAACCCAAGCGGACAAACAACGGCAACTGCCACGGGATTATCTGCAGGAACTTATACGGTAACAGTAACTGATGCGGATGGATGTACGGGCACTACAAGCGCTCCATTAAGTCAAACACCAATTATTTTAAATGTCGGAACTGGTTTTACGGATGCAATTTGTACTAGTTCAACTGGAAGTGCCAATCTCTTTTCAGTAAGCGGAGGCACTACACCGTATACCTATTTATGGTCACCCGGGAATCAAACTACTACTACTATAACCGGATTATCTGCAGGCAACTATACTTTAGTTGTAACCGATGCGTATGGATGTACAGGTACTTCAACCGATTTGGTTGGTCAATCACCGGAAACCATAGGCGTTCAAACAGGCAATACGTCTACGGCTTGCAATGGCTCCACCGGAAGCGTTACTGTAACGAATATACTTGGAGGTACGGGTCCTTACACCTATGTATGGAATCCGGGCGGACAACCAACAATCACTGCCACTGGATTATCTGCCGGAACGTATACCGTAACAGTAACCGATACATATGGATGTTCAAGTTCTACTGCAATAGCTATAGTAACCGCAACTACTTTGATTCCTTCAACTGGTGCTACCCCTACAGCTTGTAATGCTTCCAATGGGAGCACTATAGTTACATCAGTAACTGGTGGAGCAGGTCCTTATACGTATTCATGGAACCCTGGTGGGCAAGTAACTGCTACCGCCACAGGATTATCCCTAGGGACTTATACAGTAAATGTAACCGATGCCAATGGATGTACAGGCACAGCCACCGCCATTGTAACACAAACATCATCCATCATAACTCCTACAACTACTTCTACACTGGTATTTTGTAATACTACTGGAAGTGCTTCCGTAACATCAGTAGCCGGAGGTAATAGTCCATATACCTATTCATGGAACCCTGGAGGACAAGCAACAGCTACTGCCACCGGATTATCTGCCGGAACTTATACGGTAACTGTTACTGATATGAATGGATGTATTGGTACTGCGTCGGTTACCGTAACCCAGTCAGTATCTACTTTAGTTCCTGTAACTTCTTCTTCTCCGACATCTTGCAATACTAATAATGGAACGGCTTCTGTAACATCTGTAAGCAATGGTACAAGTCCTTATACCTATTTATGGAATCCTACAGGACAAGCAACTGCCAATGCCACCGGATTATCTGCCGGAACGTATACCATAACTGTTACTGATGTGAATGGATGTGTTGGTACTGCATCAACTATCATAACGCAAACATCCTCCACTTTAACTGTCAACACTACTTCTACACCAACATCTTGTAATGCCACTACTGGAACCACTTCTGTATCTTCAGTAAGTGGAGGTGCAACCCCTTATACCTATTCCTGGAACCCAAGCGGGCAGACAACAATTACTGCTACCGGATTATCTGCCGGAACATATACTATAACCATAACTGATATATGCGGTAATTCAGGAACAGCCACCGCTATTGTTACCCAGTCTGCCGCTCTAACGGCTACTACGGCTGCTACCGGAGCATGTGCCGGAGGAACCGGAACAGCCACCGGAACTGCCAATGGAGGCACAAACCCTTATACTTATTTATGGAGTCCAGGTGGACAAACAACTACCCTTGTAACAGGGCTAACAATAGGATCCTATACTGTTACAGTAACAGATAATAATGGATGCACGGCAAGTGCAGATGCTATTATATCTACTGCAGGATTTACCCCTACTGTAGATGCTGCTGCAAGCAGCCCCTCAATATGCGAGGGTTTATCTATAACTCTTTCGGCAACCGGTCATAATATAACAAGTTCATATACCTGGCAACCCGGAGCATTAACAGGACCCGCGGTAACAGTAACGCCTACGGTAACTACCACATATACTGTAACAGGCTCCAATATGTGTGGAACGGCAGATACTACAGTCACTATAAATGTTAACAGCCTGCCATCGCCTGCATTTAATGCTAATGTTACAACAGGGTGTTCTCCACTTTGTATACAGTTCTATAACCTTTCAACTGTGTCTTCCGGTAGGATTACTACTTCTCTTTGGAGCTTTGGAAACGGAGATACAATTACAGGGCAAAACCCTATTTATTGCTATAAAAACCCTGGAACTTATTCCGTAAAAATCACAGCCACTTCTGATAGCGGGTGCAGCGCTACGCTTACTCAACAGAACTATATTACTGTTTATACTAATCCGGTTGTTAAATTTACAGCAACACCCCAACCCACTACTATTTTGCAACCCACCATACAGTTTACCGATAAATCAACCGATGCGTATGGAATAGCTCAATGGTACTGGAGTTTTGGCGATGGAAGCGATTCAAGCAGTCAAAACCCAAATACAAGCCACACATACTATGACACAGGAATGTATTGCCCTAATTTAGTGGTAATGAATATTTACGGTTGTACTGATTCGGTAACTAATTGCTTAGTGATTGCCCCTCTATATACTTTGTATATACCTTCCGCTTTTACACCTAATGGAGATGGGTTAAATGAAATATTTCAGGCTAAGGGCAATAACGTAGCCAGTTTTGAAATGTATATTTTTGATAAATGGGGTGTAGTATTATTCCACACTACAGATATAAATAATGGCTGGAATGGAATTTTTAAAAGTAGAGTTTGCCAAGAAGATTCTTATATATATAATATCACTGTTTTCGATAGTGAAGACAATGAACATAATTATACAGGAACCGTTAATCTCCTTAAATAACTATTTCACTAACAATAAACCATATTTGATTTTGTATACCGTTTGTATACCTTGGAATTGAACCATTCTATATAAATGATATTATTATTGTGGCAAATAACAATTAATTTTAAAAATCATGAAAACAATTCAAGCAACAGCCACTGTAAAAGGTGGCATGCAACACCAGGAAACCTAAAGCAATTTGATCTCTTTGTCAAAGCCTTTGATTTCTTCAAGGGCTTTTTTGTAACATTTACAGGTTACTAACTCCTCAACAGAAATTCTGCTATTCTGAAAAATTAGTAGTTTTGACAGGGTTATTAAAATATCCTGTCAGAGCATGGCTAACTCAAAATTAAAAACCGGTGGAATTGTTCCATCTGTTTTTCCCTTTACTTTGAACACAAAGTGCATACTGC